>Ga0181525_10002020_pt1 | contig 16960 bp, 15 predicted proteins | sample PEATcosm2014_Bin_48_FD_121100 | JGI IMG/M metagenome (GOLD analysis project Ga0181525, IMG submission 121100) | Peatland microbial communities from MTU Mesocosm Facility, Houghton, MI, USA - PEATcosm2014_Bin06_10_metaG | ecosystem: Environmental > Terrestrial > Soil > Wetlands > Peat | place...
CGCACCTTCATCAAGATCACCCTCGGCCAGGCCAAGGGCGCCATCCTCGGCGGCTGCCTGCTGGTCGCCCTGGTCCTGCTGGCCGAGTACGGTGCGTTCGAGATCCTCGGCTACCAGACGTTCACCACCGAGATCTTCAACGAACTCCACAGTTATAGCTTCACCGTCTCCTGTGCGCTGTCCCTGGTGCTCGTCCTTTTCGGTCTGGTGGTGCTGGCCGGCGAGGGCCTGCTCCGTGGCCGCGGCCGGGTCGCTCGCTCCGGCCCCATGGTCCAGCGCATTAACCCGCCGCAGCAGCTTGGCTGGACCCGCTGGCCGGTCCTAGCCCTGTTCGCCGCGCTCGTCCTGCTCGCGCTCGGCGTCCCGATCGCCTCGACGATCTACTGGATGGCCGACGGCCAGCCCTCGTTGCTAGGCGGTGGGGCCAACGTTTCCCTGCTCGACGCCGCCGGCCACACGGCACTGTACGGCGGGACGGCGGCGGCCCTCGCCACCGTCATGGCGTTCCCGGTGGCGATGCTGGCCATCAGGCACGGCAGCCGGATGCGGCACCTCCTCGAGCGCAGCACTTACCTGGTCCTCGGCATGCCCGGCGTGGTCATCGCCTTCGCCCTGTCCTACTTCACCGAGCGCTACGCCGCCGGGTTCGGCTACGGCACCTCGGCCCTGCTCATCGCCTGCTACGCGATCATGTTCTTCCCGCTGGCGCTGGTCGGGGTCAAGGCGTCGCTGGCCAGGGCGCCCGCCAGCCTGGACGACGTAGCCAGGTCGCTGGGCACCCGCCGGCTCGCGGTGCTGGGCCGGGTGACCCTGCGGCTGGCGGGTCCCGGCCTGGCCGCCGCGTTCTGCCTGGTCTTCCTCTCCGCGGTGACCGAACTCACCGCCACGTTGCTGCTGATCCCGACGGGAACGCAGACGCTGGCCACGCAGTTCTGGTCTTATGAGACGAACCTCTCCTACAGCCAGGCGGCGCCGTTCGCCCTGGTGATGATCGTCGTCGCGGCCGTGCCCAGCTATGTTCTCGGCCGCTTCTTCGATCGCTCGGCTCACGCGCAAGGATAAGGACATGCGGCAGCTCGCGGTTTCCGGCCTGTACAAGGCCTTCGGTACGCACCCGGTGCTGACCGGCGTGGACCTCGAGGTGCCGGCCGGATCCCTGACCGCCATCCTCGGCCCGTCCGGCAGCGGGAAGACGACACTGCTGCGGCTGATGGCGGGCTTCGACCGGCCGGACGCCGGCACGATCACCATCGGCGGCGCCGTCGTCGACGGCCCGGGGGAGTACGTCGCGCCCGAGCGCCGCCGCATCGGCTACGTCCCGCAGGAAGGCAGCCTGTTTCCGCACCTGACGGTCGAGGCCAACGTCGGGTTCGGGCTCCCCGGCCGACGGCGGCGCGGCGGCCAGGTCGACGCAATGCTGGAGGCGGTGGGCCTCGGCGGCTTCGGCCGCCGGTACCCGCACCAGCTGTCCGGCGGCCAGCAGCAGCGGGTCGCGCTGGCCAGGGCGCTTGCCATCGAGCCGGCCCTGGTGCTGCTCGACGAGCCGTTCGCCTCGCTGGACGCGCACCTGCGGGCCAGCGTCCGCGCCGACGTGCAGGAGATCTTCCGCCGGGCCGGCACCACCGCGGTCCTCGTCACCCACGACCAGGACGAGGCGCTCTCGATCGCCGACCGGGTCGCGGCACTGCGCGACGGGCAGATCGCGCAGTACGCCACGCCGGAAGACCTCTACACCAGGCCCGTCGACGCCGACCTGGCCACCTTCATCGGCGAAGCAAACCTGCTCGAGGGCGTGCTGAACGCGGGCGCGGTGAAGACGATCCTCGGCACCCTCCCGCTCGATGACGCCGCCGCCGTGCCGGACGGCCAGGTCACCGTCCTAATCCGGCCCGAGCAGATCGAGCTGGCGTCCGGCGGCGACGGCACGCTGGGCTGGGTGACCTCCTACGGCTACCACGGCCATGACGCCGTCCTGCACGTTCAGCCGGAGCGGGACGCCGACGGCCGGACGATCATCGTCCGGGTCATCGGCGAGCACCACCTGCGCCCCGGCTCGCCCGTCATCCTGCGGGCCCGCGGCCCCGTCTACGCCTGGCCGAGGGATTAGCGCGCCGCGTTTGCCATCACCTGCCGGACCTGGAAGGCTGTCCGCTGTTGCCCCGGCGGCTACCGACCCACCAGGAGTGCCCATGGCCACGCGCGGTCGGCGCGCGCCCCGAACGACGCGAGCGAACCGAACGCTCCGGACGGCCCGCCTAGCAGCGGGATCGGCCCTGGCCGCCGGCCTGGCCCTGGCGATAGCCGCGCCGCCGAGCCTCGCCCAGACCGCGCCGAGCGGCGTGCAGGCCAAGGCCGCCGCGATCGCGAACGCGTCCACGGGCACCGTCCTGTGGAGCCGCGAGCTGAACACCGAACGCCCGATCGGCAGCATCACCAAGGTGATGACCGCGCTCGTCGTGATCAGCGACGGGGACCTGAACCGGACGATCACGATCCCGTCCGCCGTGGTCAGCTACGTGCAGGAGCACGACGCAAGCTCCGCGGGCCTGCACCCGGGGGACAAGCTGACCGCCAGCGAACTGCTCGAGGCGCTGCTGCTGCCCTCCGGCGCGGACGCCGCCTACGCCCTGGCCGACGCCTACGGCCCGGGCCTGGCCAAGTTCATCGGCAAGATGAACGCCGTCGCCAAGGCCCTGGGCATGACCCGCACCCACTTCAGCAACTTCGACGGGCTCCCCTGGCCGACCGAGTACTCGACCTACTCCACCCCGGCCGACCTGCTCACCCTCGGCCGCGTTGCGATGACGTCCCGGGCCTTCCGCTCGATCGTGGCCCAGCGCAGCTACCGGCTGGCCGCGGGCAACGGCCACCACGCCTACCTGTGGGACAACCTCGATCCGCTGCTCGGCGCCTACCCCGGCGCGCTCGGCATCAAGACCGGCTACACCGCGGCCGCGGGCCACTGCCTGCTCTTCGAGGCGACGAGGAACGGCCGCTGGATGATCGGCGTCACCTTGGACAGCCCAGGCACCGGCACCACAGTCAACGCCGCCGACCCCACCCGCCTCCTGAACTGGGCCTTCAGCCTCCCCGCCTAGGCGATAAAGGCTAAGGTCCGTAGCCGCCGCTCACTTTCAATTTTTAGCCGAACGAGCCGTGGTGCGTGTCCCGAGCCGGTATGACGGCCCTGTGGTCAGCTCTTGAAGCGAGCTCGGTGGGGCGCCTTTCTAGCTGGCAGCTGCCTGGCTCGCGTCCGGCGCGCCCACGACCCCGTTGTCGGCGAGAGCGCCGACCTCGGCCGCGGACAGGCCGAGCATCCCGGTGAGCACCGCCGCGGTGTCGGCGCCGAGCACCGGCGCCGGGCTGGCCGCGCGGGCGCCGTCCATAATCAGCGGCGAACCGGGGGCGAGGACCGGCCCGACTCCCGGCTGCTCGATCTCCCGCATCAGGGCACTGGCGGCCAGGGTGCCGTCATCGGCCAGGTCGGTGAAGCGCCGGTACCTCGACCACAGCACGGAGCTGCCTGCCAGGTCACGCTCCACGTCCGCGAGTGTCCGGCCGGCGAACCACGGCTCGAGCAGGGCCGTGATCACCGCGCGATGCCGGTACCTGTCGCCGTCGGTGCCGAAGTCCGCGCCGAGCAGCCGCTCCAGCTCGGCGAACGTGTCAGCCAGTCCGGTTACCGCGGCCAGGTCGGCGAAGTGACGCCTGGTCAGCGCGACCAGCATGATCCGCTCGCCGTCCATGGTGCGGAAGTCCCGCGCCAGCCCTCCGTACAGGTGGTTCCCGATCCTGGGCCGGTCCGTCCCGTTGACCTGCGCCTCTGCCAGGAAGCCCAGGTGCCCGGCGACGGCCAGCGCGACGTCCGCCAGCGCGAGCGTGATCTGGCGGCCCTCGCCGGTGCGCTGCCGGTGCCGCTCGGCGGCGAGCAGCCCGACGGCCGCGTAAAGCCCGCACGCCACGTCCCAGGCCGGAAGCACGTGGTTCACCGGGCCATCGAGTCCCTCCGGGCCGGTGATCAGCGGGAAACCCGTCTCGGCGTTGACGGTGTAGTCGACCGCGGCGCGGCCGTCGCGGTGGCCGTGGATCTGCAGGTGGATCAGGTCGGGGCGGAGCCGGGCGAGCTCGTCGTAGCCGAGCCAGGCCTGCCCGACCGCGTTCGTCAGCACGATCCCGCCGCCTGGACCGGTGGCGGCGAGCAGCTCGCCGAGGATGCGCCGGCCCGCGGCGTCGCGGAAGTTGAGCGTGACCGAACGCTTGCCCTTGTTCAGGCCGGTCCAGAACAGGCTGGTGCCGGACCGGGCGAGCGGCCACCGGCCCCGGTCGGCGCCGCCGCCGACCGGATCGATCCGGATCACATCCGCGCCGAGCTGCGCCAGGGTCAGGCCGCCGAGCGGGGCCGCGACGAAGGTCGCGACCTCGAGCACGGTCAGCCCGTCGAGCGGGGCGGCGGCGTTCATGGGGTCGCGTGGTCCAGCTGCGCCCTGAGCTGGATCCGGTAGGAATAGCGATCCGGGTGGAAGTGGCTGACGGCGTATTCCAGCGGCGTCAGCTCCCGGTCGCGGTACAGCCGGTCGATGCGGAGCACCGGCTGCCCCCGGTCGCAGCCGAGCAGGTGCGCGATGTCGGCGTCCGCGGCTATCGCGGTGGCATTCTGCACCGCGCTGTAGATGGGCCGCTCGCTCACCCGGTCCATCAGGCTGATCAAGGTGAAGCTGGCGCGGCCGCCGGGCTCGGCCAGCGCGGTGACCTCCGGCAGGTCCCGCAGCCTGCGGCCGATCCGCATCGGCAGGTAGACCCGCGTGTGGCAGAACGGGACGTCCGCATGGAGCCGCAGGAACGAGATGGCCATCACCGTGTCGGCGCCGGGTTCCAGCCGATCCGCGATCGCGACGCTGGCCAGCACGTGCAGCGGCTCGACAACCTGCAGCTCGGTGTCGATCGACAGGGCCATCAGGTCATCGATGCTGCCGAACGACCGCAGGTACCTGCCGTCACCCGGCATGGCGAAGGTGCCGCGGCCGGGAACCCGGTAGATGGCACCCTCGGCGGCTAGTTCCTGGAAGGCGCGGCGGACCGTCTGCCGTCCCAGTCCGGTCGCGGCGATCAGCTCGGCCTCGGTCGGCAGCCGCCGCCCTCACCGGTTCCTTCCCTCGGATAAGCGCCGAGGACCCTGGCTTCCACTTCGGACTCCCGCTCCGATACGGTACTTCTTTAGTCGGCCATATCGTGGGTTGCAGCCGCTTCTGATGAGAGATCATAACCCGTTCAGCTGGTCGCTGGGCGATCGATTTAGTCGGCCAAAGGCTACCCGGGCCTCCTGGTCCACGAGCCGTTGCAAGCGCTTGCCATGGCGGAGGCAGCCCGCGCCCGCGGTGGCGGTGACCATCGGTTCTTCGAATACCGGCTGGTCGCGCCGCTCCGTGACGAGCTAGCCGAGGCCGGCCGCCCTGCCCCGCGCCACGATCACCTGGGCCATCTTGTGCGATGCCTCGTCGATCATCTCGTCGTCGAGCATGACCGCGCCCCGCCGGTCGACCTCGGTGGCGTGCGCGTACGCCTCGATGATCCGCGCCGCGTGCGCATAGTCCACCTCCGAGGGAGCGAACGCCTCGTTGGCCGCGTCGACCTGGCTCGGGTGCAGGACCCACTTGCCGTCGTAGCCGAGCGCCGCCGCGCTGATCGCCGACCGCCGGAAGCCGTCGACGTCGCGGACCTTGAGGTAAGGCCCGTCGATGGCCTGCAGCCCGCGGGCACGAGCCGCGATCAGGATCCGCATCAGCGCGTAGTGGTAGGCGTCGCCGCCCACGTAGCCCTCCGGCTGGCCGCCGACATCCAGCGACCTGATCCCGACGCTGGCCATGAAGTCCGCGGGCCCGAACACGAGCGCCTCAAGCCGCGGCGACGCCGCCGCGATGGCGTTCACGGCGGCCAGCCCGCTGGCATCCTCGATCTGCGCCTCGATCCCGATCTGCCCGACCGCCACCCCCGCCTCGCGCTCTACCTGGCCGAGCAGCAAGTCCAGCCACACCACATGATCCGGCGAGGCCACCTTCGGCAAGATGATGACGTCGACCCGGCCGCCGGCGGCTACCGCCAGCACGTCGCGGTGAGCCCACTGGGTGCGAGCGTCGTTGACCCGGACCGCGACCAGCCGCCCGCCCCAGTCGCCGCTGACCGCCGCGGCCGCGTTCGCCCGCGCCTGCTCCTTGGCCGCCGGGGCGACGGCGTCCTCGAGATCCAGGAAGAACTCGTCTACCGGCAGGTCCCTGGCCTTGTCGATGAACCGCTGATTACTGGCCGGCACGGCCAGGCACGACCGGCGCACCCGGAACGGTCGTTCCACGGGCATCCCTCCAGCTCCGCATCCACTCCAAGGCTCCCCACCCCACCCCAACCAGGCAGTGTACTGAGCTACAGGAGCCCCACCAGCCAGGCCTGGGCTTCATCGGCCGTGGCCACCGCCGGGGTGGCAGGCAATGGCGGCCGGTCCACCATGACTACAGGAAGGCCGAGTTCCCGGGCGGCGACCAGCTTGGCAGACGTCATCTCGCCGCCGCTGTCCTTGGTGACCAGGACGTCAACCGCGTACCTGCGCATCAGCGCCGTCTCGTCGGCGACCGCGAAGGGCCCGCGTGCCAGCAGGACATGCGCCCGAGGCGGCATCGGGGCCGGAGCCTGGACGGAGCGGATGAGGAACCAGCGCCGCTCGTCGCCGGCGAAGGCGGCCATGTCGGCGCGGCCAATGGTGAGGAACACCCGCTCGCCGGGCAGGTCCGCGGCGGCGGCCTGCAGCGAGGGTACCCGCCGCCAGTCATCGCCCGGGCCGGCCGTCCAGCCGGGCCGCCGCACTAGCAGCAGCGGAACGCCCAGCCCGGCCGAGGCGGCCACTGCGGACGCGGTGATGGCCGAGGCAAACGGATGGGTGGCGTCGATGACCGCGTCGATGCGCTCATCCGCCAGCCAGGTCGCCAGCCCCTGCGCACCGCCGAAGCCGCCGATGCGAATCAGGCCCGGCGGCAGCACCGGCTCTGCGATCCGCCCGGCCAGCGAGCTGATCACCTCGACTCCGGCGCTGCCCGCCAGCATGGCAGCCAGCCGCCGTGCCTCACCGGTGCCGCCGAGCAGCAGCACGCGCATGGTCACCAAGGCATCGTAGGCTCGGGCGCCATGAGGAAGATCGCCGTCATCGGCATCGGCGCCGGGGATCCCCGGCATGTCACCATCGAGGCGGTGGACGCTCTCAACCGGACCGATGTGTTCTTCGTCCTGGACAAGGGGCCGGACAAGCAGCAGCTTCTCGACGTGCGCCAGGCGATTCTCGGCCGTTACGTGCGGGACCGCTCCTACCGCATGGTTCACGCCCCGGATCCTGAACGCGACCGGACCGCCGACGGCTACGCCGAGGCGGTGGCGGACTGGCGCCGCCGCCGCGCCGACGCCTGCGGGCAGATGATCGCAACCGAGCTCGGCGACGGGGAAACGGGGGCCTTCCTGGTCTGGGGCGATCCGGCCCTCTACGACAGCACCCTGTCGATCCTGGCCGACCTGGTGGCCCGCGGCGTCCCCCTCGACATCGAGGTCATCCCCGGCATCAGCAGCGCCTCCGCGCTGGCAGCCAGGCACCGCACCGGGCTCAACCAGATCGGCTCGCCGGTGCAGATCACGACGGGACGCCGCCTGGCGATGGAATGGCCACCCGCTGCGGACGACGTCGTGGTGATGCTCGACGCCCGCAATGCCTTCCTGCAGTACACCGGCCAGGACATCGACATCTTCTGGGGCGCCTACCTCGGCACCCCGGACGAGATCCTCATCTCGGGGCCGCTGTCCGAAGTCGCCGACCTCATCACGGCCGAACGGGCCGAGGCCAAGCAGCGCAAGGGGTGGATCATGGACACCTACCTCCTGCGCCGGCGATCCAGCTGAACGGAGGAGTATAGGGGGCGGGGCCGCAACCGGTCATGCCTGCGGGGAGTACTGGCTGACCTGCGGGGTGAACTGGCTGAGGTCGTAAATACCCAGGGCCTGCTCGATCCCGGCCACCCGGGCCACCATCGCGGTGAACTCGTCGGTGCCGAACTGCTGGCGTTCCAGCTCGGCGAAGTGCTGGCCGAGGTCGGCGAGCTCGGCGGCCGGGACGATCTGCCGGAAGGCAGGGAAGACCACGGTGTCCTCGCGGGCCTCGTGCGGCTCGTACATGCGGTCGAACGCCTGCATCGCCGCGGCGAGCTGGGCCCGGGCGTCGGCGCTGGCGACGCCGGCGGGGGTGGCCCGGGCGAGCAGGAACTGGGTGATCACCCGGCCCCGGGCGTGCTGGACCAGCAGCGTGGTGACGGTGCTGGTGAGCAGGCCCGCCGCGCGCAGCCGCGGGAAGACGTAGCCCTCCTCCAGGCCCTCGTGGAAGCCCTCGATGTAGTCGTGGATGATCAGGGCGGCGTCGTGCAGGTCCTCGGCGGGCAGCGGCCCGCCCGCCTGCACCCGGCCGATCATCTCGCGATAGCAGAGCAGCACCCGCTTAAGGACGCCGTGCTCCCGCATCAGGTCATCGTCGGGCGGGATGACCCCCGACGGGTCTGGCGCGGCAGCCGACGGCCGGGTCAGCGCCCGGGTGGCCGTCCCGGCTCCGGCCACGCTCGCCGCCAAGCCCCCTCCGCCCAGCAGAACGGCACGGCGGCCGACCCGGCGCGGGCCGCGAGGTTCCGGTGCGGTCATCAGCCTGCTCCTACGGGGCCGGGATCAGCGGCGCGCCGGACGGGCGCAGCACGTACCATGCCCCGCCGTTGAGGTCGATGCCCTGGCCGGTGGCCTGTCTGGGCTGGATGTCGCCCACGTAGGTGTACAGCGGCCAGCCGTCATAAGTGACCACCCGGCCTCCGGCGGGGTCGGGATCCGAGCCGAGAAGCGATGACTTCACCCCCGGGCCGGCCACGGCCACGCCCCCGGAGGGCAGCATCAGCGGCGGCCAGGTACCGGCGCACACGCCGGTACAGGTCACCGTCTGCCGGCCGTCGGGCTGGAACAGGTACAGCGTGTAGCCCGTGCTGGTGACCAGGACCTGGCCCACGCCAGGCACGGAACGAGCCATGACCGTCACCTTCGGGCCCTGTCCCGCCTGGGTTCCTGCTGGCGATCCGCCGGAGCCGCCGCATCCCGGCACGAGCAGCAGCGCCGCGAACGCAATCGCTGGCAGCACCTGGAAGCAACGCCGCGAGCGGGCGGATCCGCGCTCCGGTCGGGTCGCCTGCATGGTCATGGTTCTCCGCGCCTCCTCCGGCCGCCCGGGGCCTTGCCGCCCGCGGCTGCCAGCGCTACAAGCGGTGATTTTGACTGGACCGTGCCATTCTGGCCGCGACTGCTCGCGGCGGCGTCAAGTCGCGATCGTGCGTGCCTCATGCCCGCTATGAACAGTGGCCTCGACGTGAATGACCGGGCCGTAGTGGCCGGGCGCCAGCGTCAGATCATGATCAGCAGCATGAACGCCATCGTGACGCCCATCGCGATCCGGCAGGCCGTCGCCACCCACGGTACGAGCACCGGGCTGGTGCCCGTCAGGCTCACCGGGATCGCGCACGACGCGGCCTGATCGGTCACGCCCGGCTGGGCGACCATGGCCACGCCGCCCTCCCGCGCGGGAACGACAGCCTGTGCCCCGGACGGCTCGGCACCCTGGACCGCCTGGACCCCGGCCGACACGCCGACCAGCACGGCCGCGGGCGCCGGGCGCGGGATCGCGAGGCTGTAGTGCGGGCGGGCTCCCGGTCCGGACACCTGGTCGAGATCCCAGACGCTGTAGCCGATCAGCACCAGCGCGAACAGGAACGCCAGGACCGGCAGGCTCAGCGTCTGGATGCCGGATGCGCCCATTCCCGCCATGCCGGATCCGCCGCGCGCCGCGGGCGCGGTGAGCGCGAGGAACATGTAGAGCATCGCCCCGGCGTGCACCAGGTGCGGCGCGCAGTGCCCGCCGGCCAGCGCCCGGCTGCCTTCCCGCCGGGCATCCTGCGCCACATGGTAGGCGAACCACGCGGTCAGCACGCCGAAGACGACCGCCCACGCGTCGTTCGGCAGCGTGCGCAGGCCCGCTGCCAGCATTCCCGCCATAGCGATGGCCATCAGCAGGTGGGAGACGTCGATGTCCGCGATGACCGCGGCGCGGCCCAGCCGCCACGGGCGCAGCACCACCAGCCGGGCCGCGCCCACCGCCGCGACTACGAGCATGAGTGCGGCGAAGATGTCCAGGATCCAGGCGGGGGTGCTCATGCCGGTATCTCTTCCTGACGAGCCCGGGCCGGCCCGGGCTCTGCTGACGTGGTGCCGAGCGGCCAGTAGACCAGCGCCAGCAGGATGAGCAGCGGACCCGTATTGGGATCGGTGGCCCCTCCGGCCAGGATGGCCCCGAATGCCTCGCCGATGACCCAGATCACCGCGGCCACCACGATGGCCAGGACCAGGGTGGCGCGGGCGGCCGGCGGCGGCAGGAACACGCCTACGGCGATGATTACCAGAGCCACCGCGAGCACGATTGAGGCGGCCAGTCCCTGGTGAGCGACCAGCGAGGCGGCGCCCCTGTCGATGGCAGCCAGCCAGCCGGGCTCGCCGCTCTCCATGCCCGCGATCATGCTGTTCAGCGCCTGCGGCGCCCGGTTCGCCGGCAGCAGCGCGAAGTAGGCCAGGCTCAGCCACAGCACGAGCCACAGCGCCCGGGCGACCGGAACCCCGACCGCGCGCGCCGCGGTGAAGGGGGCCGGCCTCCCGCCGCGGTCCGTCGGCCAAAGCAGCACCGCGAGCAGCGCGTAGATGATCACCGCGCCGGGAGCGCCGTTGACCGGGTCGGCGCTCCCGTTCAGAACCCCGCCGAGCCCCTCGCCGAACCACCACACGCCCAGCGACCAGGCGATCGACGCGCCGAGGGCGAGCCGCACCGTGGGCCGCCACGCGATCCCGAGGGCGAGCAGCAGCTGGATTGTCGCGAAGATGGCGTTCAGCGCGACGGTGTGATGCTCGACCAGCCGCGCGTCCCAGTTGATCGGGCTGGCGACGACGCCGGTGTTCCCGGCGGCAGTGGCCCCGAGCATCTGGCCGAACGCCCTGGTGAACATGAACGGCTGGTACTGCAGCACGCCGTCAAGCAGCCACACCCCGGCCAGCGCGAGTTGCAGCAGCCGCCTGGCATCGGGCGCCGCCCTGGCAGCACCCGCCTCGGGAACACTCCTGGCCCGCCACCCGGCGCGGCTGGATCCGACGGCGATATCGCTCATCCTGATTCTCTCCAAGTGAACGTCAGCTAAAACAGTAGGCTGAGCCTATAGGCAGGATCAAGAGTTCACCTGGGAAAGTCCTTGGACCATTCTAGGTGGGGCTGATAAGCCCAGGTAGTGAACCTCGCAGAGGTGGAATTGCTCATTGCCGAGGACGCGGCGGTAAACCCTTCTGGGGTATTCCGGAAAACCAGGGGAGGGTATTTATTAAACCCCGAGGGGGTATTGCTCCGGCTATCACAGCCTATTGTCCTGGGTCGGCCCATTGATGACAGGCCGCCCTGCCATTCCCCGGCCATCGCCTAGGGCGCGGGTCCGGGAGCGCGGGTACCCGTCAGCCTGCGAACTCGTACCCGGCTTCCTCGACGGCCTCGCGCAGCGCGGCGTCGCCGGGCAGTTGCGGGCCGGTGATGCGGACCTTGCCGCCTGCCACGTCGATGTCGATCTCGGTCACGCCGGGGAGCCTGCCGATTTCCGCCCTGATGGCGTTGGCGCAATGGTCACAGCTCATGCCGGTGACGATAATGGTGCGAGTCTCCACGGTGGTGATCCTAGAACCCGGACCCGGCCGGGCGCCGGGCCGGGTCAACGCCGGAGTACCGTGACCCTGAGCCGGTCTGGAGGTGATGGATGTGGCGGTGGCGCCCCCGCTGTCCGGCGCGGCCACGGACGCGGCCGAGTTCGACCTTGTCATCGGCGGGATGACCTGCGCCGCGTGCGCCGCCCGGGTCCAGGCCAAGCTGAACAAGGTCGACGGAGTCACCGCGACGGTGAACTTGGCCACCGAGCGAGCCCACGTCACCGCCCGAGCCGGGGTGGCCGCCGCAGACCTGGTCGGCGTGGTGGAGTCGGCCGGCTATTCCGCCGAGCTGGCCGTGCCCGAGTTCAGGGACGACGGGACGGCCGCGGCCGACGCCGTGGTCCGTCGGCTGAGCCGCAGGCTGATCCTCGCGCTGGTCTTCTTCGTCCCGTTGACCGACCTGTCGATCGTGTTGTCGGTGTTCCCCTGGTCGCGGTTCCCCGGCTGGCAGTGGCTGCTGGTCGCGCTGGCCACGCCGGTCGCCACCTGGGCGGCGTGGCCGTTCCACCAGGCGGCGCTGCGCAACGCCAGGCACCTGTCGTCGTCGATGGACACGCTGGTGTCGCTGGGCATCCTGGCCGCCTGCGGCTGGTCGGTGTACGCGATGTTCGTCCTGGACCGCAGCCGGACCGGGCTCGGCAGCCTGGCGACGATCATCCACGCCTCCGGCGGCGGGATCTACTTGGAGGTGGCCGCCTCGGTGACCACGTTCCTGCTGGCCGGGAGGCTGTATGAGGCGCGGGCCAGGCGCACTGCCGGCGAGGCCATGCGCGACCTGGCCGCGGCCGGGGCCAAGGACGTGTGCGTGCTCGCTGACGACGGCGCCGAGTGGCGCATCCCGGCGGACCTGCTGCGGGCCGGCCAGCGTTTCGTCGTCCGGCCGGGAGAGCGGATCGCCGCCGACGGGCAGGTCCTGTCCGGCCAGTCCGCGGTTGACCGGAGCATGATGACGGGGGAGTCCGTCCCGGTCGACGCCGCCGAGGGCGACAGCGTGACCGGCGGCACCGTCGTGCTGACCGGCCGCCTGGTGGTCCGCGCGGTCAAGGTGGGCAGGGACACCCAGCTCGCGCACCTGATCGCCATGGTGGAGCAGGCGCAGGCGCAGAAGGCCGGCATCCAGCGGCTGGCCGACCGGATCTGCGCGGTGTTCGTCCCGTGCGTGCTGGCGTCCTCGGCGCTGACGTTGGCCGGCTGGCTGGCGGCGGGGAGCACGGCCGAGCACGCGTTCAGCGCGGCGCTGGCCGTGCTGATCATCGCCTGCCCCTGCGCCCTCGGCCTGGCCACCCCGGCCGCCCTGGTCGCGGCCTCGGGCCGCGCCGCCCAGCTGGGCATCTTCATCAAGGGCTACCAGGCCCTGGAGTCCTCCCGCGCGATCGACACCGTGGTGCTCGACAAGACAGGGACCGTCACCACAGGCCAGATGACGGTGACCGCGGTCCAGCCGGTCCATGGAACCGGCCGCGGCGACCTGCTCAGGTACGCGGGTTCGGTCGAGCAGGCCTCCGAGCATGCCGTGGCGGCGGCCGTGACCGGCCTAGCTGCACGTGAGGCGGTGCCGCTGGCGCCGGCCGTGGACTTCGCCGCCCTGGCCGGCCTGGGGGCCCGCGGCGTGGTCGACGGTCACGAGGTCACCGTCGGCCGGGACCGGCTGTTCGCCGACCAGGGCATCACCGTCCCCGCCGACCTTGCCGGGTGGTGCGGCGCGCAGGAGGAGGCAGGACGCACGACGATCCTTGTCGCCTGGGACGAGCAGATCCGCGGCGCGCTCGCGGTCGCGGACACCGTCAAGCCCTCCGCGGCCCCGGCCGTGACCGCCCTGCGCGCCCTGGGCCTGCGGCCGGTCCTGCTGACCGGCGACAACGCCGCCACCGCGGCGTCCGTCGCCGCCGCCGCCGGGATCGACGAGGTCATCAGCGGCGCGCTGCCCGCCGCCAAGGCTCAGGTGATCGCCGACCTGGAAGCGGCCGGGCGCCGCGTGGCCATGGTCGGCGACGGGGTCAACGACGCCCCCGCGCTGGCCGCCGCCCGGCTGGGCCTGGCCCTTGGCTCCGGCACCGATGTGGCCATCTGCGCGGCCGACATGATCCTGCTCCGCGACGACCTGGCCGCCGTCCCCGACGCCATCGCGCTGGCTCGCGCCACCTTCCGCACCATCCGCCGCAACCTGGCCTGGGCATTCTGCTACAACCTGCTGGCCCTCCCGCTGGCCGCGCTGGGCTTCCTCAACCCGCTGATCGCCGCCGCCGCCATGACCCTGTCCTCGGTCTTCGTGGTCTGGAACAGCCTCCGCCTGCGTCGCTTCGAGGTCCCGAGGTGATCTGTGATTCGTGAGGCCAAGCTGGTCGGATTCTTCATTCTGATGGCCGCCATCTTCTTGTGCGCGCATGCGGTCGGATCCCACCTCGGCCCGGTGAGCACCACGCATTCGCACGTCAGCTACCCCGGCATGGGCGGCGGTGGCATGGGCGGCATGAACATGGGCCAGCCCGCCAGCCAGGGGCCGGCGCCCGCCGCCCGGCTGCGAGGCGCCCGGTGACCCACACCCGGACGGTCGGCGGCCAGGTCGAGGCCGAACTCGTCATCGGCGGGATGACCTGCGGATCGTGCGCGGCGCGGATCGAGCGTCGGCTGAACCGGCTGGACGGGGTGGCCGCGACGGTCAACTACGCCACCGGCCGCGCCTATTTCACCGACCTAGGCGGCCGCGACGTCGGCGAGCTCATCGGCGTGGTCGAGTCGACCGGGTACACCGCGGCCGCGCCCACCCCTTCAGGGCGGGAGCACCCGGCCGGACCGGACCCTGCTACCCGCGCGCTGGCCCGGCGCCTCGCCGTGTGCGTTCCGCTGGCGGCGGTAGTCATCGTGCTGGCGATGGCGCCCGCGGCGCAGTTCCCCGGCTGGCAGTGGGTGAGCCTGGCGCTCACCGCGCCGGTCGCGACCTGGGGCGCCTGGCCGCTGCATCGTGCCGCCTGGTTCGGCCTCGGGCAAGGCGCGGCGACCATGGACACGCTGGTCAGCCTCGGGGTGGTGACCTCCTTCTGCTGGTCGTTGTACGCGCTGCTGTTCGGCGGCGCCGGCATGACCGGCATGAAGATGTCGTTCGCCTTCACCTTCTCCGCCGCCAGCGGGCACACCCTGTACCTGGAAGCCGCCGCGGGCGTCACCGCCGCGGTGCTGACCGGCCGCTACCTTGAGGCGCGCGCCAGGGACCGGTCCGGATCCGCCCTCACCGCCCTGGCCGCGCTCGGCGCCAAGACCGTCTCGGTGCTGCGTGACGGCGCCGAGCAGCGGGTACCGGCGAGCTCGCTGACCGCTGGCGACCTGTTCGTGGTCCGCCCGGGTGAGAAGATCGCCACCGACGGCGTGGTTCGGGAGGGCAGCTCCGCGGTCGACGCCTCGCTGGTCACCGGCGAGTCGATGCCCGCCGAGGTGGGCCCCGGCGACCAGGTCACAGGCGCGACGGTGAACATGAGCGGCCGGCTGGTGGTCCAGGCCACCCGGGTCGGCTCCGACACGCTGCTCGCCCAGATCAGCCAGCTGGTCACCCGGGCCCAGGCCACCAAGGCGAGCGCGCAGCGCCTCGCCGACCGGATCGCCGCCGTCTTCGTGCCGTGCGTGATCGCCCTGGCCACCGCCACGCTCGGCTTCTGGCTGGGTACCGGCCTGCCCGCCGCCTCGGCCTGGAGCGCGGCCGTCGCGGTCCTCGTCGTGGCGTGCCCGTGCGCGCTCGGCCTAGCCACGCCGACCGCGTTGCTTGCCGCGGTGGGCCGCGGTGCCGAGCTGGGCATCCTAGTCAAGAGCGCCCAGGCGCTTGAGTCGGCCGGGCGGATCCAGGTCGTCGTGCTGGACAAGACGGGCACGCTGACCACGGGCATCATGACCGTGCACGACGTCATCGCGGCGCCGGGCACCGAAGGTACCGAGGCGCTCCGGCTGGCCGGGGCGGTGGAAGACGCCTCCGAGCATCCCATCGGCCAGGCGATCGCCAGGGAAGCCGCCGCCCGCCTGGGAGCGCCGCCCGCGGTAGCCGGCTTTACCGCCCTGCCCGGCGCCGGCGTCCGTGGCACCGTAGACGGCGTCGCGGTCACCGTCGGGAGCCCGCGGCTGTTCGGCGAGCTGTCCCTGGCCGTCCCGGCCGAGCTGAGCCGTGCCGCCGCGGCTGCCGAGGATGCAGGCCGGACCGTGATCCTGGTCGGGTGGGGGGACCAGGCCCGCGCCGCGGTGGTGGTGGCCGACCAGCTCAGGCCGCACGCCGCCGACGCCGTGGCGCGTCTTCGCGACCTGGGCCTGCGGCCGGTCTTGCTGACCGGAGATAACGAACGCGCCGCCCTGGAGGTGGCAGGCCAGCTGGCCATAACCGCCGAGGACGTGGTCGCAGACGTACGGCCCGAGGAGAAGGTCACGGCCATCCGCCGGCTCCAGAGCGGCGGCCTCGCGGTGGCCTTTGTCGGCGACGGCGTCAACGACGCCGCCGCGCTGGCCTGCGCCGATCTCGGCTTGGCCGTAGGCACGGGCGCCGACGCGGCCATCGGCTCCGCCGACCTCACGCTGGTCGGCGGCGACCCGGCCAGCATTCCCGCGGCCGTCCAGCTGGCCCGCGCCGCGCTGACGGTGATCCGTGCCAACCTGGCCTGGGCGGCGGGCTACAACCTGATCGCGATCCCGCTGGCCGCGCTCGGCTACCTCAACCCCCTGTTCGCCGGGATCGCGATGGCCGCCAGCTCGCTGATCGTGGTGACCAACAGCCTCCGCCTGCGCCGTTTCCGCGTGCGGTCCGGGCCGCGGGCACGGGCCAGGCAGTGACCGCCGTGGCAACAGGAACCGCATCGCCAGAGCCAGCCGTGACCTTGCCAAGCTGGCTGGCTGACCTGGCGCGGAGCGCGGCCGGACCGGTGATCTGCGCGATAGTGCTGACCGGGCTGCTGTCGGCGTGGGTGGTCTCCGGCGGGGCGGGGACCCTGACCCGGGTCAGCCTCCAGGTGAGCCTGGCCGCGGTCCCGATGCGCGCCTTCACCCCGCAGGCGGCGGCCAAGATCACCACCGCGACCACCTTCCTCACCATCCGCAACCTCGGCGGGACCCCGGACGAGCTGGTCTCTGCCAGCAGCCCGGACGCCAG
>Ga0181525_10002021_pt1 | contig 16959 bp, 11 predicted proteins | sample PEATcosm2014_Bin_48_FD_121100 | JGI IMG/M metagenome (GOLD analysis project Ga0181525, IMG submission 121100) | Peatland microbial communities from MTU Mesocosm Facility, Houghton, MI, USA - PEATcosm2014_Bin06_10_metaG | ecosystem: Environmental > Terrestrial > Soil > Wetlands > Peat | place...
CGCAGGACCGCGAGCGCGTCGCCGCGCTCGAGGACTTCCTGGCCGCCCACGCCGGTGGCACCCCGCTCGCGGCTGCGGCCGGCGCTGCAAGCGACGCAACCGGCGACGCAAGCAGCGACGCAGGCGGCGACGCAAGCGGCGCCATTGCCGAAGCTGCCGCGCACGAGGGCGCCGCGGCGCAAGCCGCGCCTGTCGATGCCGCAGTGCAGGCACGCTGGGCGGCGCTGCCCAAGCCCGAGGACCCCGAGGCGCTGCGTCCGCTGCTGGAGCGTTGGGAGGCGCTGCAGGCGACGCCCGCGCCTGTCGCGGCGCCGGTCGCCGCCGCACCCGAGGCGCCACCACCGGAAAAGGTGGCCGAGCCGCCGATCGACCTCGACGCGCTGCGCGCCGAACTCGAAAACCTCGAGCAGGCACTCGAAGGCGGCCAGCTCGCGCAAGCCGACGCGGCAGCCCGGCATATCAAGGCAGCGCTGGGCAGCCGGTCGCTGGAGGATCGGATGGACGCGCGCCTGCAGCGCGCATTGGCGCGGCTGGGCGAGCTGCGTGGCTGGGCCCAGTGGGGCGCGACGAAGAAGCGCGAGGACCTGATCGACGCGGCCGAGCAGCTGCGCGGCGGCGTTGCCGCCGGTACCCACGACGTCGAGCACCTTGCCGTCGCCATCCCGGCGCTGCGCGAGGAGTGGAAGCGCCTGAACACCCAGGGTACGGCGGGCAAGGGGCAATGGGAGAAGTTCGACCGCGCGCTCGAACAGGCCTACGTGCCGGTCGCCGCCTTCCACGCCGAGGAGTCCGAACGCCGTGGCCAGGCGCGGGCGCTGCGCGAGGCGCTGCTGGTCCAGTGGGAGGCCGCGCTGGCGGCCATCGACTGGGCACATCCCGATCCGGCCGCCATCGACGCGCAGCGCGAGTCGATGCTGGCGCAATGGCGCGGCGCGCCGCACGCGGGCTACCGCGACGAGCGGCTGATGCGCGCGCGTTTCGACACCCTGGTGCGCACGCTCGACCAGAACGCCGATGCCGCGCGCGCCGCCGAAGTGGCGCGGCGCGAAGCGCTGATCGCCGCCGTCACAGCCCTGGCCGAAGTCGCCGATCCGCGGGTGGCCGGCAACCGGGCCAAGGAACTGCAGGAACAGTGGCGCAGCGGCGCCAGCGCGATGCGCCTGCGCCGCGGCGAGGAACAGAAGCTGTGGCAACGCTTCCGGGCCGCCTGCGACGTCGTGTTTGCCCGGCGCGAGGCCGAGCGCGCCGCGCTGACGACGCAGCGCCAGGAGCGCCAGCAGGCGCGCGTGGCGCTGCTCGATGGATTTGCCGCGTTGCTGGCCGACGCGGCCGCGGGCCATGCGCCCGCCGGCGGCGCCGACGCCGTGCGCCGCGCGCTGGCACAGTTCCGCGCCGACTGGGAGGCGGGCAGCGCGACGGCGGGCGACAGCGCCGCGCAGGCCGGTAGCCAGGAACGCCAGGCCCGGGACCTGCAGCGCCAGGCGCAGCAATGCGTCGTGCAACTGCAGCGCGACGCGGTGCACGCACGCTACGCGGCGCTTGCGCAGGCGACGCCGGCAGGCGCCATCGAGGGCGCCGATCTCGCGCAGGGCGGCGCGCAACGCGACGAACTGCTCATCGACCTGGAAATTGCGCTGGGCCTGGCCACGCCGGGCGCGAGCGCGGAATTGCGCCGGCGCCGGCAACTCGAGCAGCTGCAGAATCGCTTTCGCCCCGGCGCCGCGGCGGCGCCGCGCGAACAGGATCCGGACAAGCTGCTGGCCCGATGCTATGCGATTGCCGCCGCGCCCGATCCGCTGCGTGACGAACGGATTGCCGCCGTGGTCCGGGCATTGATCGAACGGGAACTGGCGGCGCTGACGCGCCGCGAGGCCGAGGCGGCGCGCGAGCCGCGCTCCGGAGCGCGGCCAGGACCGCGCGCGGGACCGCGACCCGAAGCGCGAAGCACGGCACGACCGCGTCGCTAGCCGCGCTGCCGCCCGGCGGTCCCAGGCCCGCGCCCGCAACGGTGCGGGCTTTTTTTACTGGCATCGGTGCCTGTCGCCCAGGCCGCGGCACAGCCATTTTATGCATGCATTCCGCGCATTCATAAAATGCCGGCTTTTCGTTTGTCACACTTTCATGGACGGAGCAAAGTGGCGGTGCTGTCACACCGGAGAACGACCATGACCACCACGCTGCGCTTCCAGTTTCTCGATAACGCTTTGTTTTTGCTGCTTGTTTTCGCACCGGTGAATGTCCTGTTGGCGGGCGCCCTCGCGCTGGCCGCGGCCGGTGCGCAGTGATCGCGGATCGGGCCGATATCCATGCATAATTCGCATCCATGGATGACGTGGATACGGCCCCCGGCAAGGCCGCGGGAAACGCGCGCCCCGCGGCCGGCGATGGGCGCCGCCCGATACGGCGGCGGCCCATCGGGCTGGCGCCATTGCGCGGCTTCGAGGCGGCGGCGCGCTTGCTCTCGTTCACGCTGGCGGCCGCGGAATTGCACCTGACCCAGTCGGCGATCAGCCGCCAGGTCGCGGCGCTGGAGGCGGACCTGGGCGTGCGCCTGTTCGCGCGGCGTATCCGGTCGCTGGTACTCACCAGCGCCGGCGAACGGCTGTTGCGCGCCGTCCAGCCATCGCTGGCCGGGATCGACCGGACGGTAAACGAGATTCGCGGCACCGGCACGGCGCCCCGCCTGGTGCTCACGACCTATCCCTCTTTCGCCTCGCTCTGGCTGGTGCCGCGCCTTGCGGCCTTCCAGCGCGCCCACCCGGGCATCGAAGTGCGCATCGACGCCGACAATCGCGCGCTCGACCTCGAAGCCGAGGACGTCGATCTGGCCCTGCGGCGCAGCACGCCACGCGACGCGCCATCGGACGCCGTGTGCCTGGCCGAGGAGGAAGTGACGCCGGCGCTGAGCCCTGAACTGCTGAACCGCTACGGCGGCAGCCTCGAAGTGCCCGCCGACCTGCTGCGGCTGCCGCTCATCGAGATCGACGACGACCTTCCCGGCGATGCGGCCGGCACCTGGTCGAACTGGTTCGCCAGTGCCGGCATCGGCGAGGAGCGCGACGCCAGCACCCCCATCATGGTCGTCACCTTCGTCGACCAGTCGATGCAGGCGGCCGCACGCGGCCAGGGCGTGGTGATGGCGCGCCGGCCGTTCCTCGACGACATGCTGGCCACGGGCCAGCTGGTGGTGCCGTTTCCGCAGCAGCGCGTCAAGACCGGCTACAACACCTACCTGGTCGTCAACCGGCATTCGCGCAAGCGCAAGGAGGTTGCGCAGTTGCGCACCTGGCTGCTCGCGGAGTTCGCCGCGGGGCAGGTGCCGATCGGCTAGGCCGGCCGCGCCAGCGGGCCGCGCTAGTGGGCCGCAGCGGCGGGCAGCGGTGCGAATACCTCCATGCGCAGCCCGAGCGCGATGGTCTCGGCATGCGGCACGCAGGGCGCGTGCACGTCGAGATTGCGCACCGTGAAGTGCGGCAGCACCGTGCGCACGACCTCCTCGGCCAGTTCGCATTCGCCGGGACCCAGGCCGTCGCGCCCGGCCAGGTTGAGGCTCTTCCATGCACCCGAGACGGCCGGCGCGGCGCCCGCGCCTGGCGCCGACGCGGGTGCCGGCGCCGGCTGCAAGGTCGCGAAGTGCGCATCGACCCGCGGGAAGCGCTCGGGGCCGCCCGCGGCACGCACGCAGCCCGAGCTGGTCACTTCGAGATCCGCGCGCGCACCCAGCTGCAGCAGCACGGCGCGAACCCGATCGCGCAGTCCGTCGCACGAATAGTGCGTGGTGAAACCCATGTAGTCGAGCACCAGCTCCTGGTCCTTCCAGACCGCCGGCTCCGCCGCCGCCGCGCCACCGGCCGCCAGCAGGCAAGCGAGTACTGCAAGTGCGCGCCGCGGCGCGCGCCATCCGATCGGTACGCCTGTGTCCATCATCGCTCCGCCGTATCCTCGCGGGCCATCTGCCCGGCACGCCCGCCGGCCCCTGCCGTGCGGCACGCCACAGCTGCGCTGCTGCAGCGATTCTGCCACCGCGCCCCGCAGCCAGTGGCAACAGACGGTAACTTCTGTAACGTAGCGCCCCGCCGGCGGCTGCTACAGTGCGGCGCTTTCCCCGTCGCCCCCTCCCGCAGCCGTGCTCACCTTGTTATGGTTCGACCAGGATCTGCGGCTGGACGACAACCCGGCACTGGCAGCCGCGGCGGCGCGCGGGCCGGTAGTCCCCGTCTATATCCTCGATGAGGCCGCGCCCGGCCCCTGGGCGCCGGGCGCGGCGGCGCGCTGGTGGCTGCACGGCGCGCTCGCGGCGCTGGGCGACGAGCTGCAGGCCCGCGGCACGGCGCTGGTGCTGCGGCGCGGAGCGGCCGCCGCGGTCATCGACGAGCTGCTCGCCTCCACCGGCGCCGATGCGGTGTACTGGAATCGGCGCTACGAACCCTGGGCGATGCGGCGCGCGGAAGGCATCAAGGGAACGCTGCGCCAACGCGGCATCGAGGCACGCAGCTTCAACGCAGGCCTGCTGTCGGAACCCGGGCGCGTGCTGACGCAAAAGGGCGAGCCGTTTCGCGTGTTCACGCCGTTCTGGCGGGCGCTGCGTGCCCAGGGCGAGTGGGCACCGCATGCGCCTGCCCCGGCCCGCCTCGTCGCGGCGCCGCGCGGCGTCGCCAGCGATGCACTGGACGACTGGCACCTGCGACCGTCGCAGCCGGACTGGGCCGCCGGCCTGCGCGAGCACTGGCAACCCGGTGCGGCCGGTGCGCAGGCGCGACTCGACGCGTTCGTGGCCGGGCCGATCTCGGCCTACACCGGACAGCGCAACCTGCCCGGTACCGCCGGTACCTCGCGGCTGTCGCCGCACCTGCACGCGGGCGAGATCGGTCCGCGCCAGGTCTGGCGCGCGGCATGCTTGGCAGCAGCGCCCGCCGGCGCGGCGCGAGGGCGCGATCCGGCCGATGACGGTGGCGAGGGTGCGACCGACGGCAGGCAAACCTATCTTGCCGAGATCGCCTGGCGCGAGTTCTCCTACCACCTGCTGTTTCACTTTCCGCAGTTGCCGCTGGAGCCGCTGCGGCCGGAATTCGCTGCCTTTCCCTGGGACAGCGATCCGGCTGCCTTGCGCGCCTGGCAGCGCGGCCGCACCGGCTACCCCATCGTCGACGCCGGCATGCGTGAACTCTGGCACACCGGCTGGATGCATAACCGTGTGCGGATGATCGTCGCGTCGTTTCTCGTGAAGGACCTGCTGCTCGACTGGCGCAGCGGTGCCGAATGGTTCTGGGACACGCTGGTCGACGCCGACCTGGCCAGCAACGCGGCCAGCTGGCAATGGGTGGCCGGCTGCGGCGCCGATGCGGCGCCCTACTTCCGCGTGTTCAACCCCTCGTTGCAGGGCGCGAAATTCGACCCCGATGGCGCGTACGTGCGCCACTGGGTCCCCGAACTGGCCCGGCTGCCGGCGGCGCTGCTGCATGCGCCCTGGGAGGCGCGCCCGGTGGACCTGGCCGCCGCAGGCGTGGTGCTGGGGCGCGATTACCCGGCGCCGATGGTCGACCACGCCCAGGCGCGGCATCGCGCGCTCTGGGCCTACGAGCAGATCCGCAAACGCTGATGCCGCGGCCCGTGGCCGCCCTGCACGGCGGCGCCGGAACCGACGATAATCGCGGCCCCGAAACGGAACATCCGACGGAGCATCCGCGTGGCCAACCCCGTACGCCGCATCCTGCTCGCCAGCCTGGTGGGATCGACCATAGAGTTCTTCGATTTCTACACCTACGCCCACGCGGCGGTGCTGGTGTTCCCGCGGCTGTTCTTTCCCGCCTCCGACCCGGCCGCGGCCGTCATGCAGTCGCTGGCGACCTTCGCCATCGCCTTCTTCGCCCGGCCGATAGGCTCGGCCTTTTTCGGCCATTTCGGCGACCGGATCGGTCGCAAAGCGACGCTGGTGGCGTCGCTGCTCACGATGGGCATATCGACCGTCATCATCGGCCTGCTGCCGACCTATGCGGTGCTGGGCGCGGCCGCACCGCTGCTGCTCGCACTGTGCCGCTTCGGCCAGGGATTCGGCCTGGGCGGCGAATGGGGCGGCGCGATCCTGCTCGCCACCGAGAATGCGCCGCCGGGACGCAGCGGCTGGTTCGGCATGTTCCCGCAGCTGGGCGCGCCGCTGGGCTTCCTGCTGTCGGGCGGCACGGTGCTGGTGCTGGGCAACGTGCTCAGCGAAGCGCAGTTCGCCGATTTCGGCTGGCGCCTGCCTTTCCTGGGCAGCGCCATCCTGGTCCTGGTCGGCCTGTATGTCCGGCTGCGCATCGCCGAGACGCCGGATTTCGTCGCGGCGGTGCGCGAACTTCGGCGCGTGCGCGTGCCATTCCTGGCGGTGCTGGGGAGCCACGGCGTGGCACTGGCGCTGGGCACCCTGATGGCGACCGTGACGTTCCAGCTGTTCTATCTCGTGACCGTCTTCGCCCAGACCTGGGCCACCAGCACGTTCCACATCCCGCGCAACCAGTGCCTGGTCGTGCAGTTGTTCTCGGTACTCTTCTTCGCGTTGATGATCCCGCTGTCGGGCCGGCTGGCCGATCGTTTCGGCGGCCGCCAGACGATGATCGCGGTCACGCTGGGCATCTTCGTCTTCGGCCTGGCGTTCGCCGCCCTGCTGGGCAATGGCGACCTGCTGCAGCTGGCGATCTTCCTGTCGATCGGCATGACCCTCATGGGTGCCACCTACGGTCCGCTGGGATCGGCGCTGGCAACGCTGTTCCCGACCGAGATCCGCTATACGGGCCTGTCGCTGAGCTTCAACCTGGCCGGCGTGCTGGGCGGCTCGCTGGCGCCGTACATCGCGCTGTCGCTGGCGCGCAGCTACGACGTGCGCTTCGTCGGCTATTACCTCTGCGCCGGCGCGCTGCTGACCCTGGCCGCCCTGCTGCTCGCCCGCGGCCAGTCGCGCCATTGAGCGCCTTCGGGCGTCGCCGAACGTCGCTGCACATCACTGAACGCCGCTGACGGGCGGCCCACGCCGGGGCCCGGTCGCCCCCAGGCGGTGCCGGGCATCGTCCGAAAGTCCGGTTTGACCCTCAAGTTCGGCAAAACCCTGCCGTTAACCACGATAAGGCCGCCATGCGCCCGTCGTTTGCGCGACGGCGGCCCGGCGAAGCGGCATCGTGCCCAATGCCGACACCGAATCCAGCTGAATTCAAGCCGAAACCAGGCAGGCCCTATGTCGAATGCAAGCGCATCAACCGGGATACTCGACGCAAACACCTCGTCGACGGACACGTCCGCCGGCACCCAGACCGCTGCGCACCACCGTCGGGCCGCCACGCTGCGGCTTGCCGCGCTGGCGCTGGCGACGGCCTGCGCACTGAACGCCTGCGGCGGCGGCAACTCCAGCGGCAGCGCCGCCGCCAGTGCATCGACCACGGGCATCGGTCCCGCCAGCGCAGCAGGCAGCGTCTTGCCCGCCAGCGTTGTCGCCCTGCCCACCTTCCACATGGCGGCCGTGACGCCGCCCGCGCCGTCGGACATCGATGTCGGCGGCACCAATGCGTCGGCCCACCAGGCGCCACTGGCCGTGCCCCTGAGCGCCGATGCCGCCACCATCGATACCGCGCGCCTCAGCCCCGAATCGCTGCGCGCGCAGCTGCAGGGTCTGGCCGCGCGGTCCGGGGCCGGCGGCGTGCGCTCGAGCCAGCGCGCCGCCGCGCCGGACGGTGCCAAGCCCCTGTCGAGCGCGGTCTACACACCGGCGCAGATCCGCGCGGCCTACGGCCTGCCGGCGCTGCCGGCGACCGGTGCCGGCCTGTCGTCGGCCGCTGCGATCGCGCTCGGCGCCGGCCAGACGATTTACCTCGTCGATGCCTACGACGATCCGAACGCCTTCGCCGACCTCAATACTTTTTCCACGAACTTCGGCCTGCCCACCTGCACGCTGGTCACCGTGACGCCGTCGACCGCCTTGCCGCTGGGCGCGCCCGGCACCGGCTGTCAGCTGCTGGTCGCCTATCCCAACGGCTCGGGAAGCGCCAACAGCGGCGCTCCGGCCTACGATGCGGGCTGGGCCCCGGAAATTGCCCTCGACGTGCAATGGGCCCACGCGATGGCGCCGCTGGCGCGCATCGTGCTGCTCGAGTCGCAGAGCGCGTCGCTCACGGACCTGCTCGGCTCGGTGCTGCTGGCCAACCAGATGGGACCGGGCGTGCTGTCGATGAGCTTCGGCGCCGGCGAAGGCAGCTGGGTGGCGTCGACCGACAGCTACTTCGCGGCCACCGGCATGACCTACCTGGCGTCCACCGGCGATTCGGGCTCGGGCGTGAGCTGGCCGGCGGTATCGCGCAATGTGCTGGCAGTGGGCGGCACGAGCCTGAACTACTCGGGCTCGACAGCGCGCTCGGAGACCGCGTGGTCCGGCAGCGGCGGCGGCATCAGCGCCTATGAGAGCCTGCCCGCCTACCAGAACGGGGTGGCGATCGCCGGCGGCGGGACGCTGCACTATCGCGCCGTCGCCGACGTTTCGTTCAATGCGGACCCGAACACCGGCCAGTACGTCGTGATCACGCCGCCGGGCGGCACCGCCGGCTGGTACATCTATGGCGGCACCAGCATCTCGTCGCCGCAATGGGCCGGGGTGCTGGCGCTGGTCAATGCCAATCGCATCGCCAGCGGCCAGTCGCTGCTGGGCGACGTGCACGCGGCCCTGTATGGCCAGGTGGCGGAAGTGCCGGGCAACTACGCGCAGGCCTTCGACGACATCGTGAGCGGGGCCGACGGCAGTTGCGCCACCTGCAGCGCCGCCGTGGGCTATGACCAGCCCACCGGCTGGGGAACCCCCAATTTCGCCAGCCTGCTCGCGGTGCTGGACAGCGCCCCGTCGGCGCCGCCGCTGCCGGGGGCCGTACTGCCCGGCGGCATCGCGGGCGTCGCGTACAGCGCCAGCTGGGCGGCGAGCGATGCCGCGCACAATCCGCTCGCCTACTCGACCAGCGGCGCGCCGGCCGGCCTTACCGTCAGCAGCAGTGGCGCGTTGAGCTGGTCGCAACCGCTGGCCGGCAGCTATTCGTTCGCCGTCACGGTGCGCAACACCGCCGGGCGGACCGCCACCGGCAACGTCGCGCTGACGATAGTGCCAGCGCCCGCGGCACCGACGGTGCCGGGCGGCACCATCGTGCTCAAGACCGGCTCGGCGCTCAGCGTGAGCCTGGGCGTCACGGCGCCGGCGAACTCGGGGACGCTCAGCTACTCGCTGAGCGGCGCGCCGGCCGGACTGACGGTCAGCAGCGGCGGAATGCTTACCTGGTCCAAGGGCGTCGCGGGCAAGTACACCCTGACCGCCACCGCAACCAACAGCTACGGCAGGTCCGCGTCGGGCGTGTATGTGCTGACCGTGATCGCCGAGGCGCCGCCGGTGTTCTCCGGCAGCACCCAGCTGAGCGCCGTCGCGGGCAATGCATACTCGTCGACGTTCGGCGTCAGCGACCCCAACGGCGCCACCGTGCTGCTGAGCCTGGCCGGCGCGCCGGTCGGCCTCACGCTGGGATCCGGCGGCGTGCTGTCCTGGTTGAAGCCGGTCGCCGGCATCTACACGCTGACGGTCAAGGCAACGGATGCCTATGGCTATTCGGCCAGCGCCATCTATGCGCTCAGTGTCTACGCGCCACCGGTGGTGCCGGGCGCAAGCTTCACGGGCAACACCGGTGCGCCCTTCTCGGCCAGCGCCGGTGCGCACGATCCGATCGGCAGCGCGCTCACGTACGCGCTCGGCGGCGCACCCGCCGGCCTGACGATCAACGCCAGCGGAATGCTGGCCTGGGCGGCGCCGGTCAAGGGGGTCTACAGCTTCACGATCACGGCGCACGACGTGGCGGGACTGGCCACGAGCGCCAGCTACCACCTCACGGTGCTGGGCCTGCCGCAGGTGCCCGGCGCCAGCCTGAGCGCGCCGGCCGGCGCGACCTGGTCGCAAGCCGTCGCGGCCAGCGATCCCAACGGCAGCGCGCTGACGTTCTCGATGAGCGGAGCGCCCGCGGGCCTGGTCATCAGCGCCAGCGGCGTGCTGAGCTGGACCAAGGCCGTCAAGGGAAGCTATACGCTGACGATAACGGCGCGTGACGCGCTGGGCCTGTCCGGAATCGGCAAGATCACCCTGACCGTCTCGTAGCGCGTACGCACGGGCAGCCCATGGGGCCCGGCCGCGCTACATGAACTTGCGGCGCTTGAAAGCCAGCACGTCCTCGGGAGCCAGCGCGTACCAGTCGCCGCGCGTCTTGCGCGCGGCGAATCGCGACTGCCAGTAGGCCGCGATGCCCGCCGGGTCGTCGCTGCGGATCGCGTGCACCTGGCGCGCGCCCTCGGCGGCCTGGGTCGCCTCGAACGCGCCGCGCTCGAGCGTCGTGCAGGCGGCGAACCGGTAATGCTTGCCCGATTGCACCAGGAAGACGTAGCCGTCATCGGCACCGGCGTCCGGCGCCGCCGGCGCATCGTTGCGCTCCGCGCGCTGCGAGAAGTCGAGGATGCCGGGCACATCGGCCAGGCCCTCGGTGGCCCGGCAATGGGCGCGCAGCCGGTCCATCAGTTCCACCTTGCTGCCGAGGCGCTCGAAGGCACCGCCGCTCGGGAACGATGCGTCGGCAGTGCGCTCGGCACGCAGTTCCGCCAGCGTGGGGAAGCGCCCCAGGCGACGCACCAGCGCGGCCAGCCGCGACAGCACGGCAGCCGAATCGGGCGGCCCCGGCGGCGCCTGCGGCTGCAGGCCCGCCTCGAGCACGGCATCGGCCCAGCGCTCCCAATGGGTGCCGCGCCAGTCCGCCTCCTGGATCCCGGTCTCGAGCACGAATCGCGCCCGCCCCAGCGGCACGCCGCCGTTGGCCGCGGCCGTACGGCGGATTTCCGCGAGGATGTGCTGGCGGTCCATGGCCCGATGCGGATTCACGCCGGATCGTCGATCACGGCGTACTCGTGCTCGCCGACGCCGTTGAAATCGGTGATGAGGATCTGCGAATACGCACCCATCATGCCCAGGTAGATCCAGTCGCCCTCGCGTATGGTGTCCGGCAGGGCAAAGGGCGCCGGAATGGTGTCGAACGAATCGCAGGTGGGGCCGAAGACCGTATACGGGCGCAGCGTGCCGGTGCGCGGGGTGCCCGCGGGCGTGAGCACGCGCGTCGGCGGCTGGATCTTCGTGTGCAGCAGCTCGGCCATCGCTCCGTACACGCCATCGTTGATGTAGACGCCATCGCTCTTGACCAGCAGCACTTGCGTGAGCACGCCGCCGCCCGGGTGCGCCAGCGCGCTGCCCGGCTCGCAACGCAGCGGCGTGTCGCGCAGCCGCGCATCGCCCCTGTGGACGCGGATTATCGTGCCGAAGAAATCGTCGAGGTCGAGGCCGGCCGGCATCAGCACGCTGGGAAAGCCGCCACCCAGGTTGACGTAGGACGGTTGCACGCCGGCGGCGTCGACGACCGCGCCGATGATCTGCAGGGCGTGCGCGAAGGCCTCCGGACCGAGCGTCTGGTAGCCGACGTGCGTGGAGATCGCGGCCGTGGCGCCGCGCTCGCGCACCGCGCGCAGCAGCACGCTGGCATCCTGCGGCGTGGCGCCGAACTTGGCGTTGAAGCTGATCGTGGCCGAGGGATTCGGCGCCGCGACGCGCACCTGCACGATCAGGTCCGACCCGACCTCGTCGATGAGCTTGTCGAGCTCGGCGATGTGGTCGACAACGAAATCGCGCACGCCAAAGTCGCGATACGCCGCGACGATGGCCGGTCGCGGCTTGACCGGATGGTTGAACGAGCAATGCGCTCCGGGCAGCACGCCCCGGCACAGCTCGATCTCGCGGATCGAGGCGGTATCGAAGGCGGTGACGCCGCCCTCGACGATCCAGCGGACGATGTTCGGATCCGGATTGGCCTTGACTGCGTACAGCACCGTTCCGGGAAAGCGCTCGACGATGCCGCGGGCGGTGGCGCGCACGGCCTGGGGATGGACGCAGAACACCGGTGCATCGGTCGTCTTGTCGCGCAACAGGTCTTCGACACTGGCATACGCCGAGCGTGTCATCGAGCACCTCGCAGGTAAGGGGAAGGAACGGTCGGCCAGGCCCGGCACGGCCGCGACCGCAGGGATGGACGGCAGGCCAATATACCGCGCTCCACGACCCACCACTACAATCGGACCATGCTAGCGATCAGCGGTCTGGTCAAGCGCTATGGTGCGCGCACGGTGCTCGACGGCCTGGCGCTGCGGGTGGAGCCCGGCGAGGTCGTCGCGATCGTCGGCGAATCGGGGACCGGCAAGTCGACGCTGCTCAACCTCATCGGCGGGCTGGAGCAGGCCGACGCCGGCAGCATCCGGATCGCCGGCACCGACCTGGCAACGCTCGACGATGACGCGCGCACGCGCCTGCGCTGCCGTGCCATCGGCTTCGTCTTCCAGGCCTTCCACATCGTCCCCCACCTCACCGCGCTGGAAAACACCGTGTTGCCCCTGGTGCTGCAGGGCGTTGCCGCCGGCGAGCGCGATGCGCGCGCGACCGCCATGCTGGCGGCCGTGGGGCTGGGGAGCCGCACCGCAGCGCTGCCGCGCGAGCTCTCCGGCGGCGAGCTGCAGCGTGTGGCGATCGCGCGCGCGCTGGTCCATGGCCCCGCGTTGGTGCTGGCCGACGAGCCTACCGGCAACCTGGACCCGGATACCGCGCAGACAGTGCTGGCGCTGCTGAACAACCGGGCACGGGCCGGCAACGCCGCAACCGTGCTCGTCACGCACTCCGAGGCCGCCGCGGCCACGGCCGACCGGGTCCTGCGGCTGGCGCGCGGCCGCCTGGCCGCGAGCGGCGCGACCGCGGAGCACGGCACGGACGGCCGGTGAGCGCGGCTCCCTGGCTGCTGCGCCATTTCGCGCTGGGGTACGCGCGCCAGCAGCCATGGCGCGCGCTGGTACAGGTCACGGCGATCGCCACCGGCGTCGCCCTGGGCTATGCGGTCAATCTCATCAACGCCTCGGCGCTCGACGAATTCTCGGCTGCCGAACGCAGCCTCTCGGGACAGGCCGACCTGTCGCTGGTGGCGACCTCCGGCGACGTCGACGAAGCCTGGTACGCGCGCCTCGCCGCCGATCCGGACGTCGCCATTGCCGCGCCCGTGCTCGAGATCGACGCCACCGTCGCCGACGCCGGCGCCGCATCCGACAGCGCCCTGCACATCGTCGGCATCGATGTGCTGCGCAGCGCGCTGCTCAGCCCCGAGCTGGTGGGTGTCGCGGCCGGCGACCGGGCGCGCGGCGCATTGCTGCCGCTGCTGTCGGACGGCCTGTTCCTGTCGCCGGCAGCGCTGGCGCATCTGCACCGCGGCGTCGGCGACAAGGTGCGCCTGGCCGTGGGCGACCACGCGGTGGAATTGCCCATTGCCGGCACGCTGCCGGCGGCCCACGGTGCGATCGGCGCACTCGACCTGGGTTTTGCCCAGTGGCGCTTCGAACGGCTGGGCCGCCTCAGCCGCATCGACGTGAAGTTCGTTCCCGGCCTCGGCAGCGCCGCGCTGGCCGATGCGCAGCGGCGCTGGAATCTTCCGCCCGGGCTGCACGTCCAGCAGCTGCAGGCCGCAATCGACCGCGACCAGGGCCTGTCGCGGGCCTACCGGGTCAACCTCGACGTGCTGTCGATGGTGGCGCTGTTCACTGGCGCCTTCCTCGTCTTCTCCTTGCAGTCGCAGGCCATCGTCGCGCGCCGCGCACAGCTGGCGCTGTTGCGGATGCTGGGTGCGACACGCGCCATGGTGAGCCGCATGCTGCTCGCCGAGGCACTGCTGTTCGGCACGCTGGGCGCGCTGCTCGGCCTGGCCGGCGGCGCCGCGCTGGCCGCCGCCGCGCTGCACACCCTGGGCGGCGACCTCGGCGGGGGCTATTTCCCCGATGGCCGTCCGGTCCTCGCGGTGAGCCCCGGCGCCACCGTGCTGTTCTTCCTGCTGGGTCTGGTTGCCGCCCTGGGCGGCGCCTGGCTGCCGGCAATCGAGGCCGGCAGCCAGGCGCCCGCGCCTGCGCTCAAGGCGGGCGTCGATCCGGCGCCCGGTTCGCAGCGCGCGCGGGCCTGGACCACGCTGGCGGGTTTTGCCGCCGCCGCCGCACTGCTGGCGCTGCCGCCGCTGGCCGGCGTGCCCCTGGGCGCGTATGCGGCCATCGCGGTCCTGCTGGTGGGCACGATCGCGCTCAAGCCGCTGCTGGCGCCGCCGCTGTTCGGGGCCCTTGCGCGCGCTGTGGCGCGCCTGCCGGCGCTGGCACGCCATGCCCCCGCCTGGCTGGCGGCCACGCGCCTGGCGCGCCTGCCGCGCTTTGCCGCGGTCGGTGCCGCAGGCGTGGTCGCCAGCTTCGCACTGATGGTGGCCATGGGCACGATGGTCGACAGCTTCCGCGGCAGTTTCGATGCCTGGCTGTCGCAGGTGCTGTCGGCCGACCTCTATGTGCGCGCCAGCCCGGCCGGCAGCACCGGCTGGTTCCCGGCCGCGGACCTGCAGCGGCTGGCTGCCGACCCCGACGTCGTGCGCGCCCAGTTTTCGCACCTGCGCAACCTGGTGCTCGATCCGGCGCGTGCGCCGGTGATCCTGATCGCGCGGCCGATGCCGCGCGACACGGCGGCGAGCCGCCTGCCGCTGGTGGGACAGGCCATCGCCGTCGCGGCCCCGGCCATCCCCGTCTGGGTTTCCGAGGCCATGGTCGACCTGTATGGAGCCCGTCCCGGCACGCGCCTGGAACTGCCACTGGGCGCGCCCGGATCGGCGCCGGTGACCGTGCTTGTCGCCGGCGTCTGGCGCGATTACGCGCGCCAGGGCGGCAGCATCATCATCGACGTCGATGATTACGCGCGGCTGAGCGCGGACACCACGCGCACCGATGCCGCGCTGTGGTTGCGCGCGGGTGCCGATGCCGATGCCGTGGCCGAGCGCTTGCGCGCCGCACTGACCGCGCCCGCGGCGCGCATCGTGCGGCCCGGCCAGATCCGCGCACTCAGCCTGCGGCTCTTCGACCGAAGCTTCCAGGTCACCTACCTGCTCGAATGGACGGCGATACTGATCGGCCTGGCCGGCCTGGCGACCACATTCTCGGGCCAGGCCATCGCCCGCACGCGCGAATTCGGCATGCTGCGCCACGTGGGCGTGACCCGCCGCCAGGTGCTGGGGCTGCTGGCCGCCGAGGCCTTGCTGGTGACGCTGCTGGCCGCCGTCCTCGGGCTGTGCGCCGGCCTGGGCATCGCCTGGATACTCGTACACGTGGTCAATCCCGAATCGTTCCACTGGACGATGGAAATGCATGTGCCCGTGGCCCGCCTGCTGGCGCTCAGCGCACTGCTGCTGGCCGCCGCCGCGCTGACGTCGACGCTGGCCGGCCGGCGCGCGCTGTCGATCGACGCCGTGCGCGCGGTCAAGGACGACTGGTGAACCCGCGGCGGCGCACATTGCTACGCGCCGGTTTCGCCGCGTTGCCGGCCGGCGCGCTGCCGGCCAGCAGCGGCGCCAGGAGCGCCGGCGCGCCCGGCGATGCGCTGCTCGCGCCGCGGCCACTGCAATTCCCGAGCGACTTCGGCGCGCACGCGCAAACGCGCATCGAATGGTGGTACCTCACCGGCCAGCTCGATGCGCCGGTCGATGCCACCGCGGGCGCGGCAGGCTGGTCGCCGACCATCGGCCTGCAGCTGACGTTTTTTCGCGTGCGCACGGCCGTCGCACCCGACAACCCCAGCCGCTTTGCCGCGCACCAGCTGATACTTGCCCATGCGGCCATCGCCGATCCCGCGCGCGGCACGCTGCTGCACGACGAACGCCTGGCGCGGGAAGGATTCGGCATCGCCCAGGCGCAGGCCGGCGACACGCACGTCGCCGTCGACCACTGGCGCCTGGACCGCGACGGCGCCGGCGGACGCTATGCCGGCAGCGTGCAGGCCACCGGCTTCGCGTTCGCATTCACCGCGACCCCGACCCAGGCCATCCTGCTGCAGGGCGAGCGCGGCTACTCGCGCAAGGGCGCCGGCGGCACAGGCCCGCCGGCCGCCAGCTTCTACTACTCCGAGCCGCAGCTGGAACTGGTCGCGCACCTGGACATCGCCGGCAGCCGGCAGATGCGGCGCGGCACGGGGTGGCTGGACCACGAGTGGTCCAACAGCCTGCTGCCACCGCAGGCCGCCGGCTGGGACTGGGGTGGCTACAACCTGTTCGACGGTTCGACCCTGACGTTCTTCCGCATACGCGCCCGACAGGCCGGTGGCGCGGGCACGCTCCATGCCTATGCCTGCCTGCGTGCGCCCGACCGCGCGGCCCAACGCTACGGAACCGCGCAGATCGACAGCGCGGCGCTGTCGATCTGGGAGTCGCCGCGCACGCGGCTGCGCTACCCGGTGGCGCAAAGGCTGCGCATCGGCGCGCGGGTCTTCGAGACGCAGCCGCTGATGAACGACCAGGAATACGCCGCGCGCGGCGGCGGCGAGCTGGTCTACTGGGAAGGCGCCAGCACCCTGCTGGAGAACGGCCGCCCGATCGGTCGCGGCTACCTCGAACTCACCGGCTACGGCGGCGCCGCCCCCGACGCGGCGCTGGGCCGCTAGCCAGCGCCGCGCGGGCCGGTGCCGCGGGGCGTGGGGCGTGGGGCGTGGGCATAAGATCGAATAAATCGATCATATTTACTTTTTTAATCCATTGGATTAATTACCCGGCTTCGACGAGGATGGGCGGTCGGGATTTTCCCTGCATCGCGCCAAGCACCAACGACCAACCCATCGGAGCCACGTCATGTCACTGATCAACACCCAGGTAAAGCCTTTCCACGCCACCGCCTTCCACAACGGCAAGTTCGTCACCGTCAGCGACGAGACGATCCGCGGCAAGTGGTCGGTATTCGTCTTCTACCCGGCCGACTTCACCTTCGTCTGCCCGACCGAACTCGAGGACCTCGCCGACAGCTACAGCGAGTTCCGCAAGCTCGGCGTCGAGGTCA
>Ga0181525_10002022_pt1 | contig 16954 bp, 14 predicted proteins | sample PEATcosm2014_Bin_48_FD_121100 | JGI IMG/M metagenome (GOLD analysis project Ga0181525, IMG submission 121100) | Peatland microbial communities from MTU Mesocosm Facility, Houghton, MI, USA - PEATcosm2014_Bin06_10_metaG | ecosystem: Environmental > Terrestrial > Soil > Wetlands > Peat | place...
CGCCTCAACCAGGAACTCAAATATCCCATCGTGATCGATGGCCGCAACCTGTATGATCCCGATGTGATGGCGGCGCACGGCTTCACCTATTACAGCGTAGGACGCCCGGCCTGTCATCCCGAGGGAGTTCCCGCGACCGTTCGGAACGGTGTCCGCAACGGCGCCAAGAAAGCATGAGCTCACAACGTGCCCTGGTTACCGGTGGCGCCGGTTTCCTGGGATCCCATCTTTGCGATGCCCTGCTCGGCGAGGGCTGGAAAGTGGTTGTCGTGGATAACCTGCTCACCGGCCGCCGCGCAAACCTTGACCATCTCCGGAATGATTCTCGATTCGATTTAATAGAAAAAGACATTTGCGAGCCCTTCGACGTCGGCCACGTCGATTACGTCTTCCACTTCGCCAGCCCCGCCAGCCCGGTCGATTACACCATCCACGGCATCCCCACGCTGAAGGTCGGATCGCTCGGAACCTTTCATGCCCTCGATGTCGCGCTCAAATACGGCACGAAGTATCTCGTCTCCTCCACTTCCGAGTGCTACGGCGATCCGCTTGAGCATCCTCAGAAAGAAACTTATTGGGGCAACGTGAATTCGATCGGACCACGTTCCGTCTACGACGAAGCCAAGCGCTTCACCGAAGCCGTCACCATGGCGTATCACCGCTATCACAAAGTGGATACGCGCATCGTCCGCATCTTCAACACTTACGGCCCGCGCATGCAGCTCAACGACGGCCGCGTCGTGCCGAACTTCATGAAGCAGGCCTTGCGCGGCGAAGCTCTCACCGTCTACGGCGAGGGCAGCCAGACCCGCAGCTTCTGCTACGTCAGCGACGAAATCGACGGCTTCATTCGGCTAGCCAAGTCAGATGAGCATCTTCCAGTCAACATCGGCAATCCGAACGAGTTCACCATTCTCGAATGCGCGCAGCACGTGATCAAGGTGACCGGATCAAAAAGCAAAATTACCTACGAACCGCTCCCGCAGGACGATCCTAAACAACGCCGCCCGGACATCACGAAAGCTAGACAATTGCTCGGCTGGGAGCCGAAGATCCAACTGGAAGCCGGACTGCGCATGTCACTGGATTATTTCCGGAAGGCCGTGGCAGAGGAAGCCACCACCGCAAAGTAACTACCACAAGCCATGTGGGGACAGCCGCCCTCGGCTGTCCAGGGCCGAAGGCCCGGTCTTGGCCCCACCTGCCCTGCCGATCCCTAGCCTACGGGCGCGAGGAGCCTTCCCTTGGAAGAACGTGATAAATTGTCCTTCACCGAAATAAAAATCCAGTCTGTTTCCGCCCACGGAGAACTGCTCGATGCGAACGCTCATCTTGAGGATAGCCACACTGTCGATTGCAACCGTCGTGCTGCCGCTTATGTTGGTTCATGCGCAGGCAAAAGAGGAAACCTCAACCGTCAAGGTCGAAGCTACTAAAACCGATACAGCAAAACCTGAGCAATTTAAGCCGGAACAACAGGCAAGTAAGGGCTCGGTCACCATCGGCGGGAATGTCATTAATTACGACGCGATTGCCGGCACGCTTATCGTGCATCCCAAGGATTGGGACGATGTTCCGCAAAATGCCGACCCAGATCCCAAGAATAAGCCGGCGGAAGCCAGCATGTTCTATGTGGCCTACTTCAAATCGGACAACAAAGGCGCGCCACGCCCAGTTACGTTTCTGTACAACGGCGGTCCGGGTTCTTCGACCGTCTGGCTGCATATGGGCGCGTTCGGGCCGAAGCGCGTGGTGACTGCCGATGACACGCATACTCCAGCGGCGCCCTATTCAGTGGTCAATAACGAATTCAGCCTGCTCGACGTGAGCGATCTGGTGTTTGTGGATGCGCCCGGAACCGGCTTCAGCCGGCTTACCGGAAAAGACCGGGAGAAAGCATTCTACGGCGTCGACCAGGATGCTCAGGCCTTTGCCGACTTCATTTCGCAGTTCCTCTCAAAGTACGGACGCTGGAATTCGCCGAAGTATTTGTTTGGCGAAAGCTACGGCACCACACGCTCGGCCGTCCTGGCGAATATCCTCGAGACGGAACGCGATGTGGACTTCAACGGTGTGATCCTTTTATCTCAAATCTTGAACTTCTCTCTTGATTCCGACATTCCCGAGTTCAATCCCGGCGTCGACGTTCCGTACCAGCTTTCACTCCCTACCTACGCTGCGTCCGCCTGGTATCACCACAAGCTGCCGGAGCCGCGTCCGGAACTGGCGGCGCTGCTGGCCGAGGTTGAGCACTTTGCCATGAACGATTACGCGCTGGCCCTCGAAGCCGGCTCCTCGCTTGTCCCGGAGCAACGGCATGCCATCGCCGCCAAGCTCCACCAGTACACCGGCCTCCCTGTCACCTACATCGAGAAGGCGGACCTGCGCATCAATGCAGGTGAATTCGAAAAGAATTTGCAGGACGAAAACAATTTAACCACCGGCCGGCTCGACACCCGCTTTTCCGGGCCCACGTTTGATCCGCTCAGCAAGGAGGCAGACTACGATCCGCAGTCGGCGGCGATATCTTCCGCCTACGTTTCCGCCTTCAACGACTATGTACGCAAGGAACTGAAGTTTGGCGAGAACCGGGAATACAGGCCGGAGATTGAGGTCTTTAAATGGTGGAGCTTTGCCCACCAGGCCCCCGGATTTCCCTTTCCCTTGCATGCGGCGCCGAACGTGATGCTCGACCTGGCAATCGCGATGAAGTATAACCCGACGCTCAAAGTCCTTTTGAACGCCGGTTATTTTGATCTGGCAACGCCGTTCTACGAAGGCGTTTATGAAATGCAACACCTGCCGATCCCGCCGGAATTGCAAAAAAATATCGAATTCCAGTTTTACGAATCCGGCCACATGGTCTACGCGCACGAAGCGTCACTGAAGGCGATCCACGACAACGTGGCGGCTTTCATCCTCAAGAGCTCTAACTCCAAGAGTAAGTAAGGAACGCGACGCTTAGTGGGCCGGCTCGAAATATGAGTCCGTCGAAAGCATGCGCTGAAAATACTCGTTCTTCCACTTCGGATTGAGCCGGTCGAGCAGCAGGCCTTCGGTTGCGCCGAAGGAATAGAAGACGATGCGTTTCCATTTCTCCAGATCGGCTTGTTGCAGTTCGTCCAGCGTCTCTTTTCTCACTCTCGCAGCGTAGGCGGCGAACGGCTCATAGTCGAGCAGAGCGGTGTATTCTTCCGTCGGACGGTACGCAGCGGCAGCCTCTGCTGACATGATTTGCGTGTAGCGAGCGATTCCCTCCTGCCACAGCTGGAAGCTGAAGTATTTATGATCGTCCGGCGAGAGCTGCGCCAGGAACTTCTTGCGCTCAACAACGTATTGCCCTGCTAGCTCAGCGAATACTCTATCGTCCTTTTCCGTTACAGCAGCCAGCAGAAGATTGCGGAGATGGCCGAAGCTTTTGACCATCTCAGGCTTCTCGTAGGGAAAGGGATAGTTCAGCATCCACATACCCGTACTGTCGCCGCGGCTTAGCCCAAGACCCTCCACGCCTTTGTCGTATCCCGGCTGCGAGTACTGCAATTGATGAAAATGTTCGTGCATCACGGCGAAAAGCCATGGCGTGCTCGTCTTACTCTCGGTATTCTTTGGTTGGCCGACGACGATGACAGAGGGCGGTCCGAATGCCGGAAACGTTGCCAGAAAACCCACTGGGAATTTTCGGGGACGGGCATACACGTCTTCGCTGATCTTCATGAACTCCTTCGGAGGCGAGGGATCATGCGTAAGGAACTCTGCATCTTCGGTCACCAGCAGCAAGGGCGAGGGCACCTTGTCCCAGTCAGGCCAGATCCGGTCCTGGATTTGCGCCGCAAGCCTGTAGAACTCGCGAATGCGGATCGCATCCTCTGGAGAAATGTTCGGGGAAAACTGCGCAGCCAGGGATTGGCAGAGCGCTGCCGTCCCCAACAGCAATAAGACAAGCAGAGTACGCATGGATTTTTGGACGGGAACGGCAGTCAGGCGTTAGCGACTAAACATGATCGGATGAGGATACGGCTGATAGCTACTCACTGCTCTGGGTGGTGGCCGCGACAAAGTCAATCAGTTGCTGCACTCCGGCGCGCTCTTCCTTATTGGTCAGCTTGAACGAGACTCCCATCCCGTAGCCGGGATGCGAAGCCTTCACGTGCCCGCTAAGGCGCAATTTCATCTCATACGTGCGCACCACAATTTCAACCGGCGTGCCTTGCGCAAAAGCCAGCGGCATTTCGAGGTAGCATCCGCCCGGGCTCAGATCGCTCAGATGACAGTAGTTCCGCACGGAACTTCCCTGCTGGTAAACCTCCGCTCCCAGGCGGCAGGTATATCGCGTCTGTTTGCGTCGGTTGTCCGGATCGGAGCGCGGTCGGCCGACCGCGTCCGGCTGCGAACTTTCTTCGTCGTGCTCGATATCGTCCTGCTCTTCAACCTGCGCTTTCGTCCGAACCTCGTCCTTATAAGGGTGAGGCGAATGCGCTACTTCCACCGTGGCCGTAGAATCCGTCTTCTGCTTCGGCGATTCGTGCTTCGGCACATCAGCTAGCTTCAACTTCAACCACTCTTGCAGAACCCGGCGGGAGGATTGGGGCACGTGCACAAACTGGATTCCCGCACGCCCATTCCAATCCTGCCATACCACCTGGCCGGAGAGCCGCACGTTCGCCATTTGCCCCGGCAGTTGAAATTGGAAATAAACCTTACAGGTCGGCGGCAACTTCTTCCCGAAATTTACTGCCATGCCATCCTCGGCCAAATCGACCAGGGTCGCTTTCTCCTGCTCCACGCCGGCGTAGTCAATGGTCGCATGCGTGTGCACGGCAGCCCGTGGTTTGGATCGTTTGTCGCGGTGCAGCGCTGCGTGGGCGGCGTGCAGACTGCTCAGCGCCCGCTCGTAAGACACCGGTTTGTAGAGCACGAAATTCACCCCGAGAGAAAACATCTCGCGGATACTCTCCTGCCCCGACACCACAACCACCGCGAGAGTGGAATCGTTCATGCGGGAAGAACGGCTCTCGTGCAAAACCCTGAGGACATCCGCCTGAGTTTCGAAATCAAGAATGATCAGGTCGTAACGTTCCTGCGCTAGCCGTACACCGGCACGCACGGCATCCGGACACAACTCCACGCGAATGCCCAACTCTTCCAGGACGCGGCGCAGCACTTGAATTGCAGCCTCGTCAGCGCAGACCAGTAGCGATGAGAGATTCATACCTGCACTTCATCCTAGGGTCACTGCGGTTCGCGAGACAAGTTACCTTTGTCATTCCCTTCAGCCCCTCTCACCCTCCGCGCTGCACTAACTCCGCTGTAGTCAATCGGGTGACCTCAGTCACCACTGCCATTACAAAAGACCAATGGTCCTGCGTTGCACCGTGGTGCTTTGACGCTAGTGTCCCCCCTCCCTACGATGAAGACTGCCAGATCGAATGCGACGCCGGTTGGCATGTCCCCACGCTGGATGCACGTTTTCCCTATTCGATCAGGCTCTCGAAAATTTGACGACGAGTTTGGATGGATCAGTACCGGCAGACGACTCAAAGGTTCCTCCGGAAAGAGCTTATGGTATCGCGCAAAAATAACGGGTTCTCGATGCTGGAAATGGTGATCGCCATCAGCTTTTCTCTGATTCTGATGGCGGTTAGCATCATGACGCTCGGCCCCCTTTGGAAGCAGGGTCATATCAACGAGGCCTATGACACGACGCTAATGGTTTTGCGCAACACGCGGAACCTGGCGATCGCGCAGAGCAACGAGTACTACGTCAATTTCAACCCGGCTGGTTTTCCTGCCGGCACCATCCAGGTTGTGGTCCAGCCCTACAACGCCGCAGGAGTAGCGCAGCCGCAGCAACAGGTGATCACCTACTCGATTCCTCCGGACATCACATTCAACGTGCAAGCGGGATTCCCGGGCAGCGCGCCGGATGGTTTTGGCGCCGGCATCCTTCCCATCGATTTCGGCCAACAGCTGGCGGGCGAGCCTCTGAACTATGTCGTGTTCTATCCCGATGGCTCCGCCCAAGACGGACTGGGCAACTACAACAACGGCATCGTTTACATGACGCAAACCGGCCAGAGCATCTACACGTCGCGTGCAGTCACGGTATGGGGAGCGACCGGAAGAATCCGAGGATGGCAGCTGAGTCAGGTCGGTGGAGTCACAACTTGGGTGCAACAATGACACAGAAAACAAAGTTCGTCCGGCAGCATCGCTCGCAGCGCGGTTTCTCGTTACTCGAGGTCATGATCTCCATGATCATCATGACCATCGGCATGATGGCTGTGCTCTTGAGTTTCGGCACAGCGCTCGAAGCGACAGACTGGGCGCAGGAAGATCTGATCGCCCGCCATAAGGCCCTCGATGCTTTGGAAAGCATCTACACGGCTCGCAACAGCCAGCAACTGCCTTTCGCTTCGATCAATAACGTGGCCAACGGAGGAGTCTTCGTAGGCGGCGCGCAATCCCTGCTTTGCGCCGGACCCGATGGCATTCTCGGCACCGCCGATGACGCGGCCTGTACCGCACCTGATACTGGAGCGGCTTGCCCGGGAGGAATCGAATGCCTGGTGCTGCCTGGTGCCGATGGCATTCTCGGCACCGCCGATGACGTAACTTACAGCCTCACCAATTACACACGCACGATCACTTTCAACCCGGTGTTGCAGACCATCGGTGGCGTAACCAGTACAAATCCAAACCTCATCGCCGTCACGGTCACCATTTTCTACACCAAAGACGGCAGGTACGGGTATAGCCGGAATTATTCGGTAAGTGCGCTGATTTCAAGCTTCCACTGAGGCTGACAAGACATTTTATGAAGACGAACATCCGAAAATCGCAACGCGGCTTCAGCCTGCTGGAACTGATGATCGCCTCTGTCATTGGCGTGCTCGTCATGGCGGCCATGACCAGCCTGTTCCGTCAGGCCATGACTGCATTGTTTACGGTGAGCCAGCGCGCTGAGACCCAGGAGAACATGCGCGCCGCCATCGAATTGATGACCAAGGACATCGGCTCGGCAGGTGCAGGCTTGCCTTCCGGGGGCTTGCAGTTGGCAAACAAGAATGGCGTCTCAAACATCGCGTGCAATCAAAACGCTACCTGCTATCTTATTGCCGATGTTTACCCCGACAGCGGCACGGGGGCTCTAAATTACATGTACGGCATCCTGCCCGGTTTCGCCAAGGGCGTGGAAAATGGCGCCGTCATCACCAACGCTCCTGGCGCCACAAACGACAGCATCACCTCGATCTATTGCGACTACAACTTTCCGCTTACAAATTTTACGTTCGCCTTCCCCAGCGCCGTGCAAGCCAATGTGACGGTGGTGAATGGGGGCGTTACGCCTAACAACATTCTTGCCCCGGGCGGCCTCAACGTAGGCGACCTGCTGCTATTCATCGTGAGCACTCCGGGCAATGGCGCGGGGAACCAGGGCAATGCCGTCGGGCAAACTGCCGCCGCTGTGGGCGAGATTACGGGCATCCCAAACAATGGCCAAATCGAGTTTGCCGCCGCCGACCCACTCAACTTTAACCAGACTGGCGCCAATAGCCTCGCGGCGCTGGCTGCCGCAGACGTTGCGGGAACCACGTTGAGCGCCTGCCGCCTTTACGCGGTTACCTATTTTCTGGAAGTTCCCGCTGCTGGCGGAACCGTTCAAGTCCCGCGCCTGATGCGCCAGGTAAACGGACTCAAGGCAATCCCGGTAGCCGACAACATCATCAACCTGCAATTCAGCTATGACGTAATCAATTCCGCGACTGGCACCATCAACGCAAATGTGGCCAATCCAATCGCCGCTGGACTTTCCCCCGCGCTGATTCAGAAGGTCAACATCTGGGTCCTGGGCGAGAGCATATACACGGACAAGACCAGATCCCAGAGCATGTATCTGGCGACCTCGGTCAGCGCTCGCAATATGAGCTTCTGCAATTCCTACAGTTTCTCAAGTACTGCTTGCCAGTGACGAAAGCGGTCTGAGTTTCTGGTTATTTGAGGTGAGAAGGGGAAAACTTATGGGGAAGAGTACACGAGATTCGCGAGGCTTCACTCTCATCGCCGCGCTGTTGTTGACAGTGCTGCTGTCGGGCTTGGCCATCGGTTTGATTTTCCTGGTCACCGGCCAACAGAAGATGGGAAACAACGACCTCGAAGGTAACCTCGCCTTCTACGGCGCCGAGTCCGGCATCGAGAACCTGACGGCCCAACTCTCGGCTCTGTACCAATCCTCCCAGTCGCCGACTTCGGCATCCATCACCGCTCTCACCAGCCCCGCGAATTGGCCGACTGCAATTACGGGTTCAAACATCCAGAACATGAATTACGTGGAAAACATCACCTGGCCAACCGTTCAGCCGAATGGAACGCCTTGTCCGAATCCTCTTGGTCAAGTTCCTCCGCCCCCCTGCGGCACGTGGAACGTTGTAGGTTCCGGGCCCGACCAGGGCATGGTGGCATCGCTGATCCCGTACAACGTCTCAGTTACGGCTACTCGGATCGCCGGATCGGGTGAGACCACCGACAATGGTGCAGTTCCTGTCACTGGCGCGTCGGTCAATTTGACCCGCACCGTGCAGGTGGCACTGCTCCCAGCCTTCGAATTTGGCGTCTTCTGCAACGGCGACTGCGACTACTTCGCCGGACCTAACTTTAACTTCGGCGGCCGGGTCCACGCCAACGGAAATCTGTTTCTCGCTTCCGGCGCTAACCTGACTTTCACGGACAAGGTTGCTGCCGTGGGCCAGATCATCGTCGACCAACTTGAAAATGGATGGCCAACCTCCAACCAATACGGGGGCAGTGTCTGGATACCCAACGCCAGCCTTGGGTGTCCGGCGGCGCCCGCCACGGGGCCCGGTGGAACCGGAAATTGTATTCAGCTTACCCAGGGCAGTTGGACTGGCGGCTTCCCGCAGACGGGCACAGCCAACCCAGCCTGGAAGGGGATTTCCACCAACACGTTCAACAGCTTCGCCATTAACGGACTGACTGGCGCAACGACTCTGAATTTGCCTTTCGTCCAAGCCTCCAATGTTGGACCGATCGAGATCATTCGCAGGCCAACGCCCGGCGACAGCCAGCTTCTGGCCAGCTCGCGCCTGTATAACAAGGCAACGATCCGCATCCTGCTGGCCGATACCCTCGCCGATCTGCACCCTGATCGCGGCGCCGGTTCTCTCGATGTCAACGACGTCCAGCTGACCGGCTCCATGGCTACTACCCCTGGAACAATGTACTTCGGCGTAGCCAGCACAGCAGCAAGCCCGAACTGGGTTCCCCCTACGAACTGTGGTGCACCTGGGACGTGGCCTATACACGGGGAAGTCACCGCCGCTGCGGTCTGCCAGAGCGTCTGGCTCCGCGTGGAATATTACAATGGCGGGGCCTGGGTTGGGGTCACGCAGGAATGGCTTGGACATGGGTTCGGCCGCAGCTACGACAATCCTCCGACGCATCCCTATTCCACCAACCTCGCTGCGGCTCCACTATGCCCTACGGCTGCGTACCCGAGTTGGCCAACGGTAACGGCTTCAGATCCTCTGGCCCAATGCCAGAATCCAATCAGCCCCGCCATCCTGATCCTGCAGCAGCTGCAAAATGGCCTGGGTCTGGCGAATGCGACGGGGGCCGCCTCTGTGAGTAAGTGGCTGCCTATCAACTTGTATGATGCTCGTGAAGGCGAACCCCGGGATAGCCGTCCCGCTGGCGATCCAGAAACGTCATGCAGTCCTATCGGAGTGATGAACGTAGTTGAACTCGACGTAGGTAATCTGTGGCTCTGGCTGCAGGGAGTAGGAGCGTACGCAGGCGGCAGTGGCCCCCTGGTGAGCATCACCGACCAGTACGGCGCAAATGAGAACGGCTACTTGCTGTATTTCTCGGACCACCGCGGCATGCTCCCCGATGCTCATCCGCTAGCCACTTTCTACAACAACATCTCCGGCATGTCCGGCCTGAACGACACGGTCAACAGGAATTCGCAAACCGGTGTTCCCGATGGCGTGCTGGAACCGTTGGCCTACTACCCGTACTCGCCGGAAGATACCGCCGAAAAAGAGAATGGCATCCTCGACAAGTGGGGTGAGCCAAATCTGGGCGCCGGCTTTGGCATTACCGCGGCAAACATGGCGCAGCCTTATTACATCAGCGGTACATTCGCCGGAATCGCCGCTTGCTCCACTAAAGCCGAGTGGAACATGGTTACGGCCGCACGGCACGCGCTGCGCCTCGTCGACGGTGGCATGGATAACGCCGGAAACAGTTACCTGCCGCCCACGAACGGCAACGCAGGCGCCAACGGGGTGGGCTTTACCGTCGCGTCAGAAGAACCGGTTTATGTATATGGTAACTACAATACCGGGACTTCCGACCCCTTCTGGCCTAGCGAGAACGTAATCAACACTCCCCACTCGGCGGCCGCGATTATTGCCGACGCGGTTACGCTGCTCTCGAATCCTCCGTCGGGCGCCGCGCTCCCGCTTCCAAACCCAGCGTCGAACCCGATTCCGGGCTGGAATGACCACGAAAGCTTCCTGTATCCCGGCCAAGCCACCTACGTGAATGCAGCCATGCCCGGACGGCAGGGTAACAACAGCTATTATCGAGTAGCCATTGCCGCCGGAAAAAGCATTCCGTTCCCAGAGACCGCGTACTCCATCGCCATCCCCTGGAAGGATTTCGGTACCGATGGCGGCATGCACAACTTCCTGCGCTATCTCGAGGACAGAAGCGACAACGGAAACGGAGGAACGGTGAACTATGCGGGCTCGCTGATCAGCATGTACTACTCGCAATACGCCACCGGCATTTTCAAGTGCTGCAACTCGGTTTACGGCGCCCCTAACCGTAACTATTTCTTCGACACGCAGTTTCAGAACCCGAACTTTCTGCCTCCCGGAACTCCGATGTTCCAGGACGTAGTGGCATTGAGTTCGCACCAAAACTTCACGCCGCAGTAAGCGTGGAAACCACTAAGCCCACCCTCGCCCCGGTCTTGCACTCCAGGACCGGGGCTTTTAATCTTTTTGTACTATTCCGCCGGTCGCAGCGATTCTTCTAGTATCGCTGATCAAAAGTCGCTGTTACCTTCTCTAAGCCGTCAATTTATGCACGCATCCTTGCCACCCCGCCGAAGCTTGCTCTGGATCTGGAGCGCTTTCTCCCTCTGCGCCGTTATGGCCTTCGGTCTGTTCTTTGTGCCTGCCTTCGTCATTCGCCCTTTTCGCCACCAGGCGCCACGCGCCTTGATGATCGCCATGGCTCTCCGCCAGCGCGCTCCTCTTGGCACTCTTATCGCAGCTCTCGCTTGTTTCTCCTTGGCCTTCGTGTTATGGAGAGCCGTTGGCCTCTGGCGCAAAGCTCTCCTCGTGCTCGCGCTTCTTCCCGTAACCTTTGCCACCGTGATGGCGCGCCTCAACTATTTCGAATGGATGTTTCATCCCATCGCCGGCGCGCAGTTCCTGGCGCAAGCCCAGAGCAAACTCGATCCCAAAGAAATGATCATGGCGGTGCGCTTTGGTGGAGACTCCCGCGCCTACCCCATCAGCCAGATGGCCTACCATCACATCCTCAACGACGTGGTTGATGGAGTGCCGATCGCCGTCACGTATTGAACGTTATGTCACACCGGTCTGGTGTGGACGCGAACGGTGAACGGCAGAGCCTTGCATTTTTATCTGGCCGGCATCAACAACCAGAACTTCCTGATGCGCGACAAGGAAACCGGAACCTGGTGGCAGCAGATCACCGGCAAAGCCCTCTACGGCCCGCTGCAAGGCGCAGCGCTCGAACTCGTGCTCAGTGACGAGGTCACCTTCGGCGAGTGGAGAACCGAATTTCCCTCTGGCCAGGTGCTCGCTCCTGTCCCCAAGTACACGAAAGAATACGATCCCAACTGGGAGCCCGACGTCGCCAAGCTGCCCGTCGTCATCAGCTTTCCCGGCACCGAACTGAAGTCGCGCGACGTTGTCATCGGACTCACCGTCGGCGGCGCCGCCCGCGCCTATCCATGGGAGACCTTCGCCAAGCAGTCTCCAGTGATCGATCGCGTCAACGGCACGCCGCTGCTTCTCGTTCTCGGCCCCGACGGCAAATCGTTCCGCGTCTTCGTCAGCCGCATCGACGGTCAGGATGCCGAATTCTTTCTGCAGACCAATTCCAGTGCCGACGCTCCCGCCGATAAAAAAGACTGGACGCTACTCGACACAACCACCAACAGCCAGTGGAACTTCCAGGGCTGCGCCGTCTCCGGTCCGGCCCAAGGACGATGTCTCGCCCGCATCCCCGCGCTCAAGGATTATTGGTTCGACTGGCGCAACTACCATCCCGAGACCACGGTCTACAAACACCAAGGCTGATTCGATAAACAGATTGGAAAGTGCGCTGCTCCATCGCGACGGCCTAGTCTCACTTCGCCACAACAGAGAATGTCATTCCCGATCAGGCTGAAAATGTGAACGAAACTAGATTTCTCTGTTCCTCTTGCCGCGGGATGTAGTCATCTATGGACCTATGTTATTGGTGTTTTAACATCCCCTCCACCGCCAACCACTCGACGAAGAGTTCCATCCATCCCGAGATCGGAGGACGGTTGCTGGCCCGCACGCCAAATCCATGTGCGGTGTGCGCGAAGACATGCAGCTCCGCCGACACTCCGGCCTGTTTCAGGGAAAAGAATAGTTGGGGAAGCCCTTGAGCGATGTCTGCGCGGTCATCTTCGCCGCAAACCAGAAAGGCGGGCGGGGTCTGCTTCGAGAGATTCATGTCGTGCGGAATGGCGGGATAGATGAGCGCCTGAAACGCGGGCTTCGAGCTTTCGCGGTCAATCGCATCGGCGCTTGAGCTGCCGGACCCAGAGGCGCCGGCGTCATAGCGCGTGGCGGCTAGCGCGGCAATCTCGCCCCCGGCGGAAAAGCCCATCACGCCGATGCGTTCCGGATCGACGCCCCATTCCGCCGCGCGGCTGCGTACCACCCGAATAGCGCGCTGGATGTCGGCCAATTCCGTTCCTTCGATGGTGTAGGTCGAGCCGTTTTCGCGCGCCAGGCGATATTTCAAGATGAACGCAGCCACGCCGTGCTCGCTCAGCCAGGCGCCGACGTTATAACCTTCGTGATCCATCCATAGCTCGCGGTGTCCGCCTCCCGGCGCGACGATGACCGCCGCACCCGTAGCCTTGTCCTTGGCCGGCAGATATGGCGTAATCGAAGGACGATGAATATTCGACACAATATGATCGCCGCTCTCATTCACCCGCACCTTTTCGTCGGACGTCTTCCCTTCAGAACCCGGCGGTGTGCCGGGCCACAGCGGAATCGAAGCTGCTGGGGCCGACTCGGGCGACCTCGCGCCGTTGCCAGCCGCAATCGCCGATCCCGCAAGGAACAGCGGCAGAAGGAACGCCATCCAGAAGCCGTACGCAACATGCTTGCTCCGCAGTCTCGATCTCCTTCCCGCTCATGCGATGTTTTTCAGCGAACGATCCCGGCAACGCAATGAGTATAAACTGGCAGCAACCGGAAGGAGGATTCATACGTGCCGCCCATTCACGCCATCTTTTGGGACGTTGGAGGAGTACTGCTCACCAATGCCTGGGACCACACGCAGCGCATGGCCGCGCTTGAACACTTTCGTCTCGACGAAGAAGAGTTTCACTCGCGACACGAGATGGTGGTTTCGTCGTTTGAACGCGGCAAGATCTCGCTCGACGAATATCTGGATCGCACCGTGTTTTACCGCAACCGTCCCTTCACCCGCGATGCATTTCGCGATTACATGTTTTCGTTGTCGCAACCGATGCCGGAAGTTCTCGCCTTCGCGCACGCGCTCGCCGATTCCGGCAAATACTTTATGGGGACGATTAACAACGAATCACGCGAGCTGAATTTGCACCGCATCGAGAAGTATGGCTTGCGGGAAATCTTCCGGCTGTTCGTCAGCTCGTGCTTTGTCGGGCTGCGCAAGCCGGAGAGTGGCATTTATCATCTGGCGATCGAGATTACCCAGCGCAATCCCGCAGAGTGTTGTTTCATCGACGATCGCGCGCTGAATCTGGAGTGCGCCGCGAAGCTCGGCATGAGGACGATCCAGATGCAAACGCTGGATCAGTTGCGCGGTGAGTTGAGTAAGCTGGGAGTGCAGGCAGTGGCCAGTGGCCAGTGATCAGTGTCAGTGGTCAATAACGGGTGGCAGCTTTCGGTCTTACCGGCCACTGGACACTGACCACTGGACACTAGACCTTCCGCGTCTTGGCTGGCGGAGTTACGGGTTTCGGGATATCGGATTCTGCACCCGAAAGTGTCATGTCGCTGGACCAGCATTCCGAGACCAGCTTCCAGTCTCCGTTCGATTGTTTGGCGAAGACCCACAGATATTTGCCCCGCTCTTCGCGGCGTTTGCCCACCGTACCCGGAACCAGAGCGCTGTAGCGTCCCACTTCGTGAGCCAGGTCCCCAACCACTTCGACGCGCATCGGCTCGACGGCCACTTCTCCCAGACCAGCTTCCAGTGAGGAAAAGAAAAACTCGCGCACCGCCATCGCGCCACGAATCGGAGGCAGGTTCGATCGCAGCACCAGGGCATCGGCAGCATAGAGTTCGATCAACTCATCGAGTTGCCGCGTATTGCAGGCCAGAACCCATTCCTGGGTCAAACGGCGCACAGCGGCCTCGCTTCGGCTCATGGGCTCGCCCTTGGCGGCAGCCGCAACCCTCATCCGGTCGGCCTCGCGCGCGCTCTCGGGAGCGTTAGGCCTTGGCGCCACAGCAGTCTCGGTTCCACCCTGGAAATAGTGGTGATGGTAATGATGGTGGTAGTGATGTGTGCCTGCGGGAGCGCCGGGCTGCGGACGAACCTCCTGCGTGGGTTCAGAGTGCGCAGGCTCAGGACGGGCGGCGTCCGGCGTTACCGGCGGAGTTTGCGGAAGAAATTCTTCGTAATTGTCGATCGTGGGCGCTGCAAGTTTGGACGGTGCAGCAACGGACGACGCGGAATTCCCTGGTTCGACCGCCGGCGACTCAGGTGGCGCTGTCCCAAGCGGAAGTCCGCACATACCGCAGAACTTGTTGCCTGCGCGGTTGTGATGTCCGCAAACTCCGCAGGCATCGCGCGCCTCGACGCCGGCTTCGGCCGTGGCTTCCTCAACCGCGGCCTCCGAATCCGCTTCCATGGTCAGGCGCTGCATGGCTTGCAAAGCCGCCGCGATGGCTTCCTGATTCGGTTTGGGCCGCCGCATTTCCGGGTAGAGACGCTGATAAATCTCAGCCAGCGCGGGATTGTGCGGCCCAACGCTCGGCACCACATCTTCGGAGTCCTGCGCCGGAGCGGTGCTGGATGGCTTTCCGAGTTTTCTGTCTCGATCTCTATCCACGATCTGAACCGGTGATGGAGTCATTCTAGCCCAAGCACATGGAATCTCAACGGTGGGAAAACTCGATCTTCCCTTCCGACTCGGTGGGCACGCCGTTGCAGGTTGCAGGACGGTAACGCCACGTGCGAACCGTTTGCAATACATTTCGGTCGCCGGCAGCGCCCACACTTTCCAGAATAAGAGGACTATGAACGCGACCATCGGCGCCGACGATGAAGCTGACTTTCACCTTCTGCCCCGCTCCGTCGGGAACCAGCAGGGGATCGGGAGTGGTCAAAGCCTCGGGAGGCTGAGTATCTTCGCATCGCGCACGCACACTCGCATGCGGGATCTCGCTGAATTCGGCGGCACGCCGGGGCGACTTCCACGCTTGATGCTCACGCTCGGTCGATATAGTTCGGCGCAAGGGTCGCGCAACCGGCACAGCAGCGTTGCCGGCAACGGGGAGCGCAAGAATCAGAAACCAAGGCCAGATGCGAAGCATGGGTGAGCCTTCCCTGTTAGGCAGTCCTACTCCCCTATGCCTTGCTTATCGGCAAGTCTGGGTCCAGCGTGAGTCGGGTTGAAGTGTATTTGTATCAGTCTCTTAGAAAGGTGGGAAAGGGAGATCGGCGTTCCGATGTGAAGGTGGTTGCACACTTCATGCCCCATTTCATGCTTTGGATTGTCGCTGCCGCAAGGTGAGCACTGTGATTTCGGGGCGGCAATCCAGGCGAATCGGAAGCCCAATAGTGCCCAGACCGGCGTTGGTGTAGAGGGTAAGGTCGCCGATGCGAAACGTTCCCCAAACGTATTTTCTCGCCAAGGGCGGAAGGTAAAGGGGAGGCAAGAATGGGACTCTGACCTGGCCTCCGTGAGAGTGCCCTGAGAGTTGCAAATCGATGGGGAATCCGGCAGCTGCATCGGCGAAGTCAGGTTCGTGAGCCAGCAGAACGACGGCTTCGCCGGTTGGGATGTTATGCAACGTCTTCTGCAAATCGGCGGTCCCACTGAGCACGTCGTGCACGCCGGCCAGCCAGAAGCGGGCGCCATCGTGCTCGATTGCTTCAGACTGGTTGGCCAGCACGTTGATGTTCACCGCTTGAAGCGCGTGCGTCACATGCCTGCGGTCAGTCGCGTCGTCGTGATTTCCCAATACCGCCCAAAGGCCATGGGGCGCAGTCATTTGCCGTAGAAGGCCAGCGCACGGTTCGGCCGCCAAAGCGGATTTCTCGGGGTTTCCGACGATAGGCGAAGTTACAAAATCTCCGGTAAGCGCGATCAGATCGGGACGGAGGGCGTTGACGATAGGAATTGCCGCGTGCAACGGATGGATCGAGAAATAAGGGTCGTAATGAAAATCGCTGAGTTGCGCAATGGTAAAGCCATTGAGCCGTTCCGGCCAGCGTGGCAGGAAGAAGTCCTGGCGCACGATGCGGGGGTGGTTTGGCTCCAGTAGGATGGAGTCCGCAGCGAGCGCGAGCGCAACCGCGCCCGCTGCCGCAGCTGAATAAAAAAACCGGCGTCTTGTAATAGGAATCAGAGGCAAACGACGATTACTCTGCGGACAGTGGCGTGAGCATACGCTCTTCCTCTAGCATAACC
>Ga0181525_10002024_pt1 | contig 16944 bp, 15 predicted proteins | sample PEATcosm2014_Bin_48_FD_121100 | JGI IMG/M metagenome (GOLD analysis project Ga0181525, IMG submission 121100) | Peatland microbial communities from MTU Mesocosm Facility, Houghton, MI, USA - PEATcosm2014_Bin06_10_metaG | ecosystem: Environmental > Terrestrial > Soil > Wetlands > Peat | place...
CAAACCAGTCCTTATCATCAGAATTCAAAATCATGGCTATACATGCAATCCTGCATGAATCCACCTGGGAAACATCAAGAATCCAGATTCGTATCACTGCAGCCATGGGCCGGCATCTTGCTGCCTTTAATGCAGAAGCAGAAAAATGCGCCAAATCAAAGGATATTCGCTTATCAACATTTTCAAAAAAGCTGCTCGCCAAAATCTATGATGAAGAATTCATCGGAAAAATATATGTTTTTAAGACCGAAACCGAAGAGAGTATTCTTGAAACTATGGGCATAACCAAAAAAACATCTAACACAAAGAAAATTTAACAGCACAAACGCGGAGTATACGATCATGCAAGCAAGAAATAATCATCATACCCAGAATGAAGAACTGCGATTAAACACTGCACTCGAAGGTGTGAATAACTACATCAATCGAAGCAATGATGCACTTGTCACACCAAAATCCTACGGCAAGCGCGGACTCGCACGCGCTAATTGTTACAAGACATTGCTCGAATCTGATTTTTATTCCAATCACTTTAAAAGCATCATCGTTGATGCCTTATTGGCGATTGATGAAGAATGTGCGTTGAAAAATCACGTTCAAAAAAGCCTGATACAAGCTGGTATTCCTTTAAATAATTCCCACGATATTTACGAACGTTGCCGCTGGAAAGCACTGAGTATTGGCCTACATGATATTGACGACCTACATCAACAAGCAGATCGGTATTTCAGCGATTACACTAAACTGCTTAAAGAAATCAGTGCTTACATCGACAAGCATGGAAACCTGTCAGACTCTCTCATCACTGCAATTAAATGGTCTGAATCATTGCTGATGACAAAACTTGTTGAGATCCTCCCCACTCAGCCAAGTCTTCAGCAAAACCAGACTGTAGAAACCATCATGTCGGATCATTTGCCCAAACGGTATAACGTCAATGGCATTTCTATTCTCAGCTACAATACCATGCCGCCAGATCGTTCGGCTGTATACAATCACGAGAATGTGCAAACAGAAACACGCCTGAAAAATATCGGTAAATTTCTTAAGACTGCAGATAAAATTTACCCGGTTGATTTTATTGCCCTGCAAGGTGTTTCCAATAAATATATGCCACTTTATTTCCCCCAAAAATATTTCATGAAAGATCACTTACTCCATGGAGAGGGCAGCAAAGGAATTTGCTATAACAGTAGTAAATGGGAATTGCTCGAAAAAAATGGAAAGCTGGTTAAGGCTATCGCACCTGCACTTGAAGCTAAAAATATTCCCAATCACATTATTCAACAATTTACTCCTGCCACATTTAAAAACCGGGAGACAGGAGAATTCTGCATTGTTTACAACGTTTATCTTGTTAGTGAGGACGATGCGTCCCTGCTTCCAGATGCCATGCATCTCGTACAACAAATTCATCACGCACAATTTAATTATCCAACCATCATGGTGGGTGACTTTAATCTTTCTATACCCGATATCAGCATACGTGCACTTGATAATGCAAACAGCCTGGCTCCGCTTGCCGTGCGGCAAACTCAACCTCGCAATTACGATAAGGCTTACGATTACACCGACGCCTGCTTTCTTCTTAATGGAGAAAACATTGAATACGTTAGAGGCGTAACACTTGATACAAAAAATCCAGGAAGAAAATTTGAAAAACCGCTGCTTAATTGGGACACTATTACTTGCGGTACAAACTACACCCCTCTCATCTTTCCCAACATGCATGAGATAAGAGTTCTGGATGAAGCTAACACCTGTTACGCAGGGATTTCGATTGAATCTTTCATGAATCGTCTGCAATTTATTGCCAGTAAAATAGAAGTTTCCACCAGACTGCAGATAACGGAATGCAAAAAGAATCGCTACGGTATGATGAAACTCACTGTGAAATTTAATGATCACAACGGTGATAACATCCATATTCCTTATCTTTATGATATGTGCCTCGCTCACAGCGATCAGGGTTATGAATTCAACTTCAAACCGCATACGATTGAGAATGACCACATGCGGGAAAAGCTGGCACCGGATGCAGCTCACTTAAATACGCTTGAGCTGATTGATAAACATAATCAATGTAAATTGCTGCCGCTTCCTTCTCTGCTCACAATGAATATTATTGAGACGCTGAAAGAAATTGATCTCAATGCATTTGGACATGCGCACGAAGGTCTTGGGAAAATCAGACTCATTTGTCATTCCAATCAACCAGAGGAGCACATCAGACTCTATAATCGCCGCTGGAAGAATTACGATGAACAATGGCGTGATGTCGTCAAGGAATGTCAATATCGCGTATCCGCATATTCGAGCACAGTGTCTTATTCATTCTTCGACAGTAAAAACCGCAATCCTGGTATTTATTTGCTGTATCGCGCCATTGCGCAGTTTGAAGAAAACATCGCATTGAAAGGAGAAATCGCATCTCTTGTTGAACTCATGATCGTGCAGCAAAAACGTGAGTTCGTAGCATTATTAAAAATTCAATTGGAAAGATTACGCAAAGAAGCGGCAGGAAAAGGATATGCGGCTGAAGATAGCCTGCTGATAAAAATTAATGCCTGCCAGGAGTTGATAAATATTATTAGTGACTCAGATTGCACAATACCGTTGTTTGTTGTTCTCGCTAGAAATCTGGATGTTAAAACCACTGAGAACCCAAGAAGCTTGCGTGAGATTCTGACGACAACTCGCAACTATGTCTGGTCTGCGTTTTCAACTTTGTTTGATACGATTGCGAATAGTGAACTAGGCAAGCATCCGGTGAATATTCTGTTTCCAGAGCGTGGAAATAAGCTGGATGGGCTGAGGCAGGAAATATAGCGATACGCCCATCGTTGCGGAGAGCGCTAGAGGAAAGCTTGTTGCGGAGAGCGCTCCCTCTCCTCCACGCTTTTTGTGGAGGAGAGGGCTGGGGAGAGGAGGCATCTTTATAAAAGCATCTCCTTAAAAGCACCTCCTCTCCCTAACCCTCTCCTCCACAAAAAGCGTGGAGGAGAGGGAACGCTCTCCGCAACAAGCACCATCACAATCTCACACCAGCACTTCCCGCTTCCCATACACCGGATACTGCCGACACAACTTCAGCACTTCTTCGCGTATTCTCGCGATACTCCCCTTGTTTTGCAGATCATCCAGAATATCGCTTATCCAGTTCGCCACTTGCTCGCATTCTTTTTCCTTGAATCCGCGCGTGGTAACAGCAGGCGAACCGATGCGTATGCCGCTAGTAATAAAAGGGGATTGCGGATCATTAGGCACCGCATTTTTATTGGTGGTGATGTAGGCTTCGCCCAATGCCGCTTCTGCATCTTTACCGGTGATGTTCTTGTCTATCAGATCAATCAGCATCAGATGATCGTCTGTCCCGCCGCTCACAATTTTATATCCGCGCTGCATCATGGTTTTTGCCAGCACGCGCGCATTGGCCAGCACTTGCTCCTGATAAGTCTTAAAACCTGGCTGCAAGGCTTCGAGAAATGCAACCGCTTTTGCTGCAATCACATGTTCCAGCGGGCCGCCCTGAGCACCTGGAAATACCGCAGAATTCAGCTTCTTTTCAAGCTCGGGATTGGCTTTTGCCATAATCATGCCGCCTCGCGGGCCGCGTAAGGTTTTATGCGTGGTGGTGGTGGTAACGTCTGCAATATTGACAGGCGATGGATATAAACCCACGGCGACTAATCCTGCAACGTGTGCAATGTCAGATAATAAATACGCACCAACACTATCTGCAATTTCGCGGAAACGCTGCCAGTCTACAATGCGTGAGTAGGCAGAAAATCCTGTCACAATTAATTTGGGTTTATGTTCGAGTGCAAGACGCGCGGCTTCATCGTAATCAATCTCGCCAGTGTCAGGATGTAAACCGTAGGAATAAAACTTGTAAAGCTTGCCAGAAAAATTCACCGGTGATCCGTGCGTCAAATGTCCGCCGTGCGCAAGACTCATGCCTAAAACCACATCGCCAGGATTTAGCATGGCGGCATAAGCTGCCGCATTGGCTTGCGAGCCAGCATGCGGCTGCACATTCACATAAGCTGCACCAAATAATTTTTTTGCGCGTTCGATCGCAAGATTCTCGGCTATATCGACAAATTCACAGCCGCCGTAATAACGCTTGCCTGGATAACCTTCCGCATATTTGTTAGTCAGCACCGATCCCTGCACGGCCAGCACATTGGGGCTGACGTAATTTTCTGAAGCGATTAATTCAATATGATCTTCCTGACGCTGTTCTTCATTTGCGATAGCTTGAGAGAGAGCTGGATCAAATTCCTGCAGGGGTTTGAGAGGAAACATGGTCTTATCCTTTTAGTTTCGCGTTTTCGAGTACGATTTCAGCCTGTTTTGCACGGTGTTTGCGCACGGCATCACGATATTCAGGATATTTGCTGCCGAGTATGCCCGCAGCGAGAATACCAGCATTAATCGCGCCGGCTTTTCCAACAGCAAGTGTTCCAACAGGAATGCCGGCTGGCATTTGCACGATGGACAATAATGCGTCCAGTCCATTGACAAAAGTAGAAGAAGGCATAGGCACACCGAGCACAGGAATGACGGTTTTCGCAGCGACTACACCAGGTAAATGTGCTGCTCCGCCAGCTGCTGCAATGAAAACTTCCACACCGCGTTCTTCTGCTGATTTCAGGTATTCAAATAAAGCTTCAGGTGTTCTATGCGCAGATAATGCGCGAGCTTCATGCGGAATATTAAATTTATCAAGGATGAGGCTGGTCTCTTCCATGATGGCCCAGTCAGATTTTGATCCCATGAGGATAGAGACGAGAATGTTAGACATGTGTGTGCTCCACTTTTAAAGTTGGGGGATGATAGCAGATTGGTTATCCATCTCATAATTTAGTAACACCACGCACTGCGAGGCGAACAACATCTTCTTTCCAAGACTAATCATTTTCAATCCGCGCCGCATAAAACTTTTCACACTGTTTTTTGGCATGGGAAGATGATCGCTCAGAATAAACACTGGATCAGCCGGAAGTGTGACAGCCCGAATGTCATCACCTTTTTTATCCAGCAAATAAACCGGCCGCGCTTTTAATAACTGACTCACCAATTTTTCAAATCCAAATCCATGCACGCGCACACCAGGTGCTGCGAGCAGCGTTTCATCCTTTTGCAAACGCGTACTATTTTTCAAAGCCGCTTCCACTAACTCAAGCACGGCTTCTTCGTGAAAACCAGAAAGCGATAAACCTTCACTGCCTGATAATTGCAGCGTGCGTGGAAAATCTGGCGTGCTATCCAAGACAATATACACTTCCACATCTTCACGAAAATCTTTTGAAAGAAAAAATGCATTCATCACACAATGCGCAACCACTTCAAAATGTCCGCGGCTGCCGATGGAGGTGCGCACTCGTTCCCATTGTGTGCTGCCGCTGCGTGCGCGAATAATAAATGTTTTCATGTTAGTGCCTGAAACAACGTTTGCCAGTAAATACCATGGCAATATTATTTTCATTGCAAGCCGCAATCACTTCTTCATCACGCACAGAACCGCCAGGCTGAATGATGGCACGCACACCGGTTGCAGCAATTCTGTCTATGCTGTCACGGAAAGGAAAGAATGCATCGGATGCCAAAATAGCATCGTGAATATTTTCTCCTGCCTTGCGTATGGCAAGATCCACCGCATCAATACGCGAAACCTGACCTGCACCTATGCCAACCGTTGCATTTTGTTTCGCAATTAAAATACCGTTGGATTTAATGTGTTTTAACACGCGCCAGGCAAATAACATGGCATCCATATCCTGCTGCTCGGGTTTGGCATGTGTCACAATTTTTAATTCTTCCGGCACGAGAATCTGCGCATCTTTTTCCTGCAGCAAGACACCGCCGCGAATATATTTCATTTCCCACATATCTTTTTCCTGCGTGCTGATTGCAAGCACACGCAAGTTTGGTTTGCTGGCAAATACTGTTAATGCTTCTTGTGTGTATGACGGTGCAATCACGACTTCCATAAAAATATTTGCAATCGCATCGGCTATTATTTTCGTACACGGCTGGTTGAGCGCAATAATGCCGCCAAAAGCTGAAATCGCATCGGCTGCATACGCGCGCTGATACGCTTCATCAATATTTTTTCCGGTTGCAGCACCGCAGGGATTAGCGTGTTTTACAATCACACACGCAGGTTCCTCAAATTCACTCACGCAGCTTAATGCGGCTTCTGCATCGAGAATATTATTATAAGAAAGCGGTTTTCCCTGATGCTGGAGAGCGCTTAAAATTCCCGCTGCATCCTGTTTGAATTTATACGCGCTTGCTTTCTGATGCGGATTTTCACCGTAACGCAATTCCGCTGCTTTTTCCAATTGCAGATCAAGATGCTCGGGACATTCCGCATTTTCTTTACGCTTTAAAAAATACTGATGAATCATGGCATCGTAGTGCGATGTCAAACCAAAGGCTTTTTCAGCGAGATTTTTACGTGTTTCAAAAGCAAGCCCTTGCGTGTGCTCGAGTTCAGTGATGATTTGTGCGTAATCATTGGGGTCAGTGACCACACCCACCCAGGCAAAATTCTTGGCAGCAGCCCTCACCATGGTCGGGCCGCCGATATCTATATATTCAATGGCATCTTCCCAAGGCATGTCGTGATGTTTGCTGACTGCTTTTTCAAACGGATAAAAATTCACGATAACCAAATCTATCCATTCGATCTGATGCTGCACCGCTTCAGCCTGATGCTCGTCGCGTCTGCCCAATATGCCGCCGTGCACTTTGGGATGCAGGGTTTTGACACGGCCGTCCAGCATTTCCGGAAGGCCCGTCACCTCATCCACCTGGCGGTGAGGAATATTTGCTTCTTTCAGCAGCTTGCTCGTGCCGCCGGTTGAAATAAGATCAACCCCTAAGCGAACGAGATGGCTGGCAAATTCAGAGAGGCCGGATTTATCAGAAACAGAAAGCAAGGCGCGTTTAACAGGGGTGGTGGTCATGAGTTGATCTCGGTAGCATAGCCAAAGTTGTGTGGTATTATAGCGGGTCACGAGGTGCTGTCATGAAAAATCTTCGCATTTTAAGCTTGTTTGCCTTCATCGTCCTCTCCTTTGGGCTGGGATGGCCTGTCAGCAAAATAGGCCTGAATTATATGTCACCCGCATGGTATACCACCGTGCGCCTGCTGATCGCCGGAAGCACCATGATGATGGTCGTGATTGCCGTTGGAAAATTTTCCTGGCCGAAACGCGAAGATATTCCGCTTATTCTTATCATTGGTCTTTTGCAAATCAGTATTTATATTTTGCTAGCCAGCACAGGTCTTGCCTTTCTGCCGGCCGGGCGCTCTTCTTTGCTTGCGTATACCACACCGCTCTGGATCATGCCTGCTGTCACATTTTTCTTTAATGAAAAAGCCGGCATCTTGCGCTGGGCTGGTTTTTTCATGGGAATTAGCGGACTGATTATGCTCATGAGCCCCTGGGAAGTGAACTGGTCAGACAGCCGCGCTTTGATAGGCGCAGGCATATTATTGCTGGCATCTCTCTGCTGGGCGATTTCCATGTTATGCGCGCGTTACATGCAATGGTCGAAATCTCCGCTTGAGCTGATTCCCTGGCAATTACTCATAGGCATGATTCCTATTTTGGGTTATGCCTTCATCAAAGAACCGCTCACAACCGTTACCTGGAATACGCCGCTTGTTCTGTCACTTGCTTACACCGGCGTGCTAGTCACTGGTTTAGCATACTGGGCGTGCATCATCATCACCCGCGAGCTGCCAACCATTATTGTTTCGCTGGGATTTTTAATGGTTCCAGTGGTGAGCCTGATTATCTCTTGTTTTTACATGAATGAGCATGTAACCATCACCATGCTCGCTGCCATGGCACTGATTATTGCAGGAGTCGGCTGCGTGGTCGCGAAGGAATAATTCACACAAATGAAATATGCAGTTTTTTGCCAACAAAATGTGCCACCTTCACCATCGTATTAAGTGTGATCGAAGTATTATGCGTATCCAGCAATCTATCCAGCGCTGAACGACTCGTCTCCAGTCTCTCTGCCAATTCTATTTTACTGAGATGAGATTTTTTCATTTTTTTCTCAATCTCAAATGCAATGACTCTTTTGATTGCGACAGCCTCTGCATTTTCCAGCAATCCTTCTTCTTCGAGAAAGCTGTCAAAAGTTGTACCTTTATGCTTATTCATATCACCTCCTAATTTGACTCATACTGTTTCTTTCTTTTTCTCGAAATTTCCAATTCCAACTTGGGTGTTTTTTTGGTTTTTTTAATAAATCCATTTACTAAAATCATCGTCTTGTCATCCATAAAAAATATTACCCGGGCAATTCTTCCTCTTGTTAACTTTGTTCTCACTTCCCACAGACCATGACCCAGACTGCTAACAAGCGGCATGCCTAGCGGCCAACCGAATTGCACCGTTTGAATATCTTCTCCTATTGTTTTTTTATCTTCTTTTTCAAGATTCTTTAACCAGACTCTGACTGGTTCAACGCCTGTTTCTGTACGATAAAAAATTGCACCTAATTTATTTGCTTTGATGTCCACTTGAAAATCCTTATGTAAGTGTACCACAATTGGTACACAAGTCAAACGAAGAGTATTAAGAGAGAGGGGATGTAGGCGGGAAATATTCGGGGAAGCTGCGCGGGAAGGAGAAGGGAACCAAAAACTAGCCCCGCGCAGGATGCACAATCATTTAATAAAAATCAACAACCATTCATGCAAGTTAACGCTTCTGCTGCTTCTCCTTCTTCAAGTACTCGAACCACCTCAGACATATCAAGACGCTTATTAGGATCGGTATCCCAGCAAGGCTGAATGACATTTTTGATGTAGGCAGGACAGAAATCCGGGATGACCTCTCTTTCGCCGCGCTTGACAACTTTTTCTGCCAGCAGAGTGATTCCTTCTCGCTTCTCTTCTTCTATATCCACTATCCCTAACTTCTGTAGTGCGGCATTCACATCCAGATGCGGCAAGCCATGTCCTATCACCGTACACCAGACAAGCAATGCAAAACTATAAATATCTGTTTTCTTATCATTGACACCTCTTCTAACTGTGCCGTTACAGAGTCTTTCATACACAGCAAACAAAATTTCTGGCGCCAAGAAAAGCGGCGTTCCCAGTTCAAGAGCTCTGATATCTCCGACCATTTCATACGCAAGATCAAAATCACATATTTTCGGCATCCAGTTTTCAGTCAACAACACATTCGCCGGCTTAAGATCACAGTGAATAATATTGTATTGATGAAAATGTGCGACTGCTTGCGCCATGCCGAGAATAATTTTTTTCTTTTGCGGCAAATTTAATTTATCTAAATGTTCTTGCAGCGTGTCGTTGGCAACATAATCCATGCATAACACATAAATCTTCGGTTTCTCGCAGTATCCGTGCGGGAATACAGTATGCGGCGCATTTGTCTCTTTTAATATAGCCATTATTCTGATTTCTTCATGCAGCGAAGATTGCTTGTATTTTTGTTTATCAATGCATTTCATTGCAAACGGCTGATCGCCTCCATTTATGTATCCTTTATAAACATGGGCGTGCGAACCTCTTCCAAGCGGTGAAAAATTGTTTATTTCGACTGTGTTTGGGTCAAGCTCATAGGGTTTCAGGCGTTCGAGAATAGATGCGGTTGTATTTTGACGGCTTTCCACGGTGATACTCCTCTAAATTTTTAAATTATTTTTACTATCGCTTCAACCAGCGCAGCAGCTTCTAATTGCTGCACGCGCTGTTTTAAATTCTCTGCTGTGTCCTCCGGCAAAACCGCACATTTTTTTTGTACGATGACAGGTCCTGCATCCACTTCTTCTGTCACGTAATGCACGCTGCAGCCGGTTTCTTTTTCTTTTGCAGCTAGCACAGCACGATGCACATCCATATCCATCTTGCCTGCGTGCAAAGGCAAGAGCGAAGGATGCACATTGATAATTTTATTTTCCCATTGCGAAATAAAGTACGGCGATAAAATTCGCATGTACCCAATCAATACAATTAATTCGACATGATATTGCCTGAGTAAATCAGAAATCTTTTTATCGAACACTTCACGCGTGCAACCTTCTGGATTAATAAACTCCGCAGGTAACTGCTGTGAACGCGCACGCTCAAGTATGCCTGAAGCCGGTTTATTACTCGCTACAATTTCTATGCTGGCTGCGATTCTTTGATCGCGTATCGCCTGAATAATTGCATCAAGATGCGTGCCGCGTGTTGATCCAAGAATACCAAGACGCGTCATGAACCACGTAACCTGCGCATATCATCCACACGATGCTGAATTAAACGTTCCGTGCCTATGTCTTCGCGATGAAATAAAGGCCCGCTAATACCGCACACTTCTTTTTCTGAAATTTCTTCAGCCGCAGGAATGGATTCTGCCACACCAACATAAGCTGCCGCTCTTGAACCTGTCGCGTAAATTTTTCCGCCTTCTGCATTAACTGAAGCAAGATACAAACAGGATTTGTTTTTAACTGCACTAATGTCTATCGCAACATCTTTGACTGGTGTATCAGGATACCCTTCAGGCACGGCATATTTGCAAACCGTTGCCTGACGTGAAAATTGCACCTGATCTTGCGATAAATTTCCCGTCACCATGCTTTGACAAATGGTAACAAAATCCGATTCGAGCACAGTCAACACATTTAATGCTTCAGGATCACCAAAGCGCGCATTGAATTCGATAACGTGCACACCTTCGCGTGTTGCAATAAAACTGCCGTATAAAATACCGATATACTTGTCATTGACTTCATTCATCAAGGCACGAAACACCATTTCATTAATGTGAAAAGCCTGATTGACATCATTCTCGGTTAAAAATGGCAAGCTATGATCCGCATCAGAATAACTTCCCATGCCGCCAGTATTCGGGCCTTTATCATCCACAAACGCACGCTTGTGATCTTGCACAATCGGCATGGGAATGATGTGTTCGCCGTCACAGAAACACATGAAAGAAAATTCCTGACCTATGAATTTTTCTTCGATAACAAACGTCTGACCGCAGGCAAGAATTTCCTTGCCGTATTCCATGGCTTCATTAATGGAATGCAAATGATCGCCTGCAACCTTCACCCCTTTGCCGCCCATGAGGCCGTTTGCTTTGACGACGTAATTACCTTCACCCAATTGATATAAAAAAGTTTCGACATCTTTCATGTCGTGAAACACCTGGTAGCGCGGCAGACCAGGAATATTATGTTTTTGCATCAGATTACGCGCAAATCCCTTACTCGTTTCAATTTGCGCGAGTTTTTTTCTAGGACCTATGGTGGGAATGGCTGCGCTCCAAAGCGCATCTGCAAGACCTTTTTCAAGCGGTGCTTCAGGACCAATGATCGCGAGACTAATCTGCCAGCCTTTTGCCATTTCTGTAATCGTGTCTACGTCAGTGATATCGCCCATCCAGTAATGCGCAGCCATTTGTTTGATGCCAGGATTCATTGACGTACCGCAACAAAAAATAGCCGGCTGCTGCGGCGAACGATGCAATGCAGCAGCAATGGCATGTTCACGCGCACCTGATCCTACGATTAAAATATTCATGCTTTTCCTTCCTCTTGCTTTTCAGCACTGGATCTACGGTCGGTTTCACGAGCCCGCTCCAATTCCTGTATTTTGGTTTCGGTAATATTGCCGCAAATATATTTGCCGTCCATGCACGCCATGCACGGTGTTTTGATATGATGCTGTCCGCGGCGCGTGACAGCTTCCACCAGATCTTCTTCGGTTTGATACATTAATTTATCTGCACCCAAAAATTCGCGTATCTGTTCTTCCGTATGATTCGCTGCAATCAATTCGCTGCGCGAGGGTATATCAATGCCGTAAAAACACGGATTCTTAATAGGCGGACAGGTGGAGACAAAATAAATTTTCCTCGCGCCAAATTCACGCACCATTTTCACAATTTCACGCGAAGTCGTACCGCGTACAATGCTGTCATCCACAATCAGCACATTTTTATTTTCAATTTCCGTGCGCTGCGGCGTGAGTTTGTAACGCACGCTGCGTGCACGCACTTTTTGATTGGGCATGATGAAGGTGCGGCCGATGAAAGGATTTTTATATAAGCCTTCTGAATAACGCACACCCATCTCGTGCGCAAAAGATAAAGCCGCTGTATTGGCAGTGAAAGGTGCGGGAATGACAACATCAGGAAGGGCATCAGGATATTTTTCTTTCCACGCACGCGCAAGATTTTGCCCCATGCGTAAACGTGAACGATACACACTGACACCATCAAGCGTCGAATCCGGCCGCGCGAAATAAACATATTCAAACACGCAGGGTCTGAATTCGCGCGCATCAACCACCTGACGAAATAATTTTCCTGCTTGATTCACAAAAGCCACTTCACCTGGCTCTAAATCACCTTTGGGCTCAAAGCCGAGTGAATAAAATGCCGTGTTTTCAGAAGCGAAAATATAATCGGTCGTGCCATCATTATTTTGACGCTCACCCCACACCAAAGGACGAATGCCGTGCGGATCACGAAAGGCAACGAGGCCCTTGCCTATCACCATGCTGACAATCGAATACGAACCTTGCATGCGCTGATAAACATGTTTCATGGCCTTGCATAACTGCTGAAAAAATTCCGCATCATCCTCAGCAAAAGATCCATTCGCTAATTGATCGCCGAGTATGAGTAATAAAGCTTCTGAATCGAGAGAAGAATTTAAATGCCTATGCTGCTTTAAACGTATTTCTTCCGCGAGCGCGGGATAATTCACAAGATTACCATTATGCGCAAGCGCAATGCCGCGCGGATTGCCTATCCAGAGCGGTTGAATATCCGATTCGCTGTAACCGCCTGCCGTGGGATAACGCGTGTGGGCTATGCCCATGTTTCCCTTAAGCGGCGTGAGATTTTCCGCATTAAATATTTCACGCACCAGACCGAGACCGTGCATGGCGTAGAAACGTTCATCACACGTTAAAATACCCGCAGCATCTTGCCCGCGATGCTGCAAGTGAATAAGACTCTCGTACAATTCCGCTGCAACCGGTTGATGACTATAAATGCCGACGATGCCGCACATAAGCTAGACCGATCCCAGATAACCCGCGACATTGCGCAGGATTCTTTTTTCAACAGGACCAGGTGTTTGCATGAAAGCAAATTTCTTGCCGGTAATCATTTCATACAATTGAATGTAGCGCGCAGACAATGCCTCGACTAATTCCTGAGGCGCAGCCGGCAAACTTGCATCCTTGTAAGGATCGCAATTTTTTGCAAACCATAAGCGTAAAAATTCTTTATCTATATTTTCTGGTTCCTGTTGCGCAGCAAGACGTTCTGCATAAGTATTCAATAACCAGTAACGACTGGAATCCGGCGTGTGAATTTCATCAACGACAATGATATTGCCTTCTGCATCGCGGCCAAATTCATATTTGGTATCCACTAAAATCAGACCGTGCTTTTCTGCCACTTGCACACCGCGCTCATATAATTTCAAGGCGAGTGCGCTTGTTTCATCCCAATCCGCTTGCGTCATCCAGCCTTCTGAAACAATTTCGGCTGGTGTGATAGGACGATCGTGTTCTTTTTCTTTGGTGGTGGGTGTCAGAACAGCACGCTCGAGTTTCTGATTTTTACGCAAGCCTTCAGGCAATGAAACACCGCAATAATTCCGTACGCCTTTTTCATACTGCGTCCAGAGTGAAGTGCTGGTGGTACCCGTGATATAACCACGCACCACAAATTCAATGGGAAATACCTTGCATTTTTTACCTATCACCACATTCGCATCAGGAATGGCAATGAGATGATTAGGCACAATATCTGCTGTCTGTTCAAACCACCAGGCGCTCGTTAAATTTAATACCTGACCTTTGTAGGGAATCATTGCAAGCTGTCTATCGAAGGCTGTTAATCTATCTGTCGTAATCAGCATGAGCTTATCGCCAAGGTCGTACGCATCACGCACCTTGCCTTCGTAGCGCGAACCAAAATTGAAAGACGTTCCCGTCAGGCAATAAGGAAGCATGGCGCGAATCTGTTCTAAATAATCATGGGTAATATTGGTAGCATTCATGGGCGTAGGGGTTACTTATGATGTTAGTGTGAAGGATATTGTCTATGAGCTCATTCATATCTGTATTTTCAGCAGTAAACTGCCACAAAACACCGTGATGAATCGCATCGACACCGTTTATTGAAAAATGATCTTTAAGCGTTTGCAATTTTTGCCGGCCGAGTAAATCTTCACGCGGACGCACCAGAAATATAGCGGAAGAATGAGATTTGATATCAGCAGATGCAATTTCAACTTCCTTGCGGTCATTGTATAAGACACCGCTTGTTTTAATTTGCTGCATGGTGGCAGGTGTATCGCACTGGATTTCCCAATGTGTCTGCCGCTTCACCGTCACGGGAAAACCCAGATGACGCAAGGTATTTTGTACAGTGAGCGCATGGTTGTCTGTAATCATTAATTCAACAATACATTCGTGATGATGTTGCGGCATTTGATAAACCGCTTGCTTACTACGGCGCGGAAAATAAAAAAGCGGCACGGTATGTTCAACGCGGCCTTCTGCAATGTAATCATGCATAGCTTTAAAAATGGCATCACCGTTGGTGGTGCGTTCAGGATGCGGCATCATGGCCATGACATTGCCAGCCTTGTTTGAAATCGCAGCGATATTACGCAGCGAACCATTCGGATTCACTGGAAAGCTGTCAATAATATTCCCTGCTGCATCGCAATACTGAAACAGATTCAAACCTTGCTGCTCGATTTCCGCCAACAAAGCATCTGTCATCACAAAGCGGCCTTCACCGTGCGCAACAGGAACATGCAAAATATTTTTTGGTGTTAAATGCCGTGTGAAAGCATTGCGCTGATAATTATCGGATAAACGCATATTGATCCAGGCATTGTAATAACCGGTACCGAGAATTTTTCCATTGGCAATACGTTTATTTTCCGTCAGCACCATGCCAATTTTATTATGCTCAAGCCCTGGCACTAAACCTGTTTCCACCAGCACTTGCGCGCCATTACAAATGCCAAGCACCGGTTTACCTTTTGCACTTTGCACAGCAATTTCCTGCATAACTGGATCAAGCGCTGCAATAATGCCTGCGCGTGAACGATCTTCGTAGGAAAAACCGCCGACAATAATGTAACCTGCCATGTCGTGCAGTTTCTCGCGCGGTTCATTCCATAAAAATTCAACCGGCTCCATGCCTGCACGCTTTACAGCAAGCATGGTTTCACGTTCGCAATTCGAACCAGGAAATTGAACAATGGCAATACGCATTACATCAACCTCACATCTTGCTGACCGGCAACAACGCGGCCTATCTCATACAGCGGAAAATCCGGAAATGCTTTCAGCACTTCACGCATGCGAGTGATAGCATCTGGCGCAACGATCATCACCAAACCCACACCCATATTAAATGTTTTATACATTTCACTATCCGGCAATTGCCCGAATTTTCGCAGCAGATTAAACACAGGCAATTGCGGGCAAGCTTCTTTCTGAATTTCAACACTCAGCTGTTTTGGCAGCACACGCGGAATATTTTCCAACAAACCGCCGCCTGTGATATGCGCCATGCCTTTAATCGGAATTTTATCTGCGAGTAATTTCAATACGGGACGCGTGTAGTTGATGTGCGGTTCAAGCAATATTTCGCCGACAGTGTTTGCTAATTCCGGCACACGTGAATGCACGTTATAACCAGCCACATCAAAAAATAATTTGCGCGCGAGTGAATAGCCATTAGTGTGTAAACCGCTGGACGGAAATGCAACGACTGCATCGCCTGCTGCAATATTTTTACCGAGTATTGCTTCATCTTTTTCAACCACGCCGGTAATGATGCCGACCAGATCGTGCTCGCCAGGCAAATACGTGCCTGGCATTTCAGCCGTCTCACCGCCAACCAGAGAAATCTCATTTTCGCGGCAGGCTTTTACCATGCCGAGAATAATTTCTTCTATCACTTGCGGTTTTAATTTGTCATTCGCAATGTAATCCAAAAGTGTCAAAGGCTTTGCGCCCAGCACGATAATGTCATTCGTTGTTGCACTCACCAGATCCATGCCGATGGTGTCGAATTTCTGCATCATCTTCGCGACCATCATCTTCGTGCCAACACCGTCTATGCTTTGCACGAGCACAGGATTTTTATATTGCTGCATGAGCGGCTTTAAATCATACATGGCACCAAAGCTGCCTATGCCGGTCAGCACGTGAGGCGAGAAAGTGCTCTCAACGGCTTTTTTAATGCGCCGCACCGCTTCATTGCCTGCTTCAATGTCAACGCCTGCATCTTTGTAATTTACGCTTGTCATAACAATCTCTCCCGCAGCCCATTCTCCCACGCCAATCTTGCTTCATTCACGAGAACATCAACAACACCATTCATCTTCAAACGGCCTGTCTCTGTGGTCTCGCCAATCTCAATCACAGGAATGTGTTTCGCTGCAAACACACCTTTCAATTCATTTAATTTTTCACGCGCAACTTCCAGAATAAAACCACCCGTCTCACTGAATAATTTTATTTCCGCTGCAAGTTCGCCCGGAATAGTCACATTCACACCGATATGATGTTTGAAACTCATCTCAGCAAGAGCAACTGCCGCACCCCCTTCTGAAATATCATGCGCAGACAATACAAGACCCGCCTGCATCGCTGCATGCACAGCATGAATTTCACGCGAGAAAGCAGTGAGATCAGGCTTAGGCAATTGACTGCCTAATTCATCATGCAATTGATAATACACACTGCCGCCGCATTCATTCTTGCGCTCGCCTATCATCACAATGACAGAATGCGTACGTTTGAAATCATACGTGATGGCTTTGGCCGCATCAGGCATGGAACCAAGACAAGCTATCATGGGGCCAGGCGGAATTGCGCCTTGCAAAGATTCGTTATACAAAGAC
>Ga0181525_10002025_pt1 | contig 16943 bp, 15 predicted proteins | sample PEATcosm2014_Bin_48_FD_121100 | JGI IMG/M metagenome (GOLD analysis project Ga0181525, IMG submission 121100) | Peatland microbial communities from MTU Mesocosm Facility, Houghton, MI, USA - PEATcosm2014_Bin06_10_metaG | ecosystem: Environmental > Terrestrial > Soil > Wetlands > Peat | place...
GCCGGCATGTATTTCTGCAGGCCCGCCAGGTAGTGGTTGAAGATCTTCGAGGGGCTGCCATCGGCATTGGAGAAGATGTTGCGGCCGGTTTCCTTGTCGATCAGGCTCTGGTGGATGTGCATGGCGGAACCCGGCTCGCCTTCCATGGGCTTGGCCATGAAAGTGGCGTACATGCCGTGGCGCAGCGCCGTCTCGCGCATCGTGCGCTTGAAGTAGAAGGTCTGGTCGGCCAGCTGCAGCGGGTCGCCGTGCAGGAAATTGATCTCCATCTGGCCCGCGCCCACTTCGTGGATCAGCGTGTCGACATCGAGCTCCATGGCCTTGCAGTAGTCGTACACGTCCTCGAACAGCGGGTCGAACTCGTTGACCGCGTCGATGCTGTAGGCCCGGCGCACCGTCTCGGCGCGACCGCTGCGGCCGATCGGCGGCGTCAGCGGCATGTTGGGATCGGCGTTCTTCGCGACCAGGTAGAACTCGAGCTCGGGCGCCACCACGGGCGCCCAGCCGCGATCGGTGTACTGCTGGATCACGCGGCGCAGCACCGAGCGCGGCGTGAACTCGGCCGGGCTGCCGTCGCTGCGGAAGGCGTCATGGATGACCTGCGCGGTGGGATCGCTGGCCCAGGGAACGACGCAGACGGTCGTCGGATCGGGGCGCAGCACGAGGTCGTGGTCGATCGCCGCGATGACCGCGCGATAGCCCGGGTCGGATCCGGGGCGATCGCCGTTGATCGTCATGGCGAGGATGTCCTCGGGCATGCGCATGCCGCGATCCTCGGTGAACTTCTCGCGCGGCAGGATCTTGCCGCGCGCGACGCCGGCCAGGTCGGGCACCAGGCACTCGATCTCGCTGATGCGGTTCTGGTCGAGCCAGCGCTCGAGATCCTTCTCGGTAAAGCTGCTGCGGGATACGGACGGGGCGTTCATTGGTTTTCTCCACGCGGCCGGCACGGTACTGCCAGGACTGCCGGCCGCATTTTCTGACTCTGCACTGATTTGCCTATCGGGGGCTGGGAACCTGTCGGTCCGGCGGGGGCGCCATGCTGCGCGCGCGCTCGACCTGCCAATCCGGTTTCCGGCCGCAACGCACGGGTGGCGGGCACCCGTGCCGGTTCGCGTACGGACGAAAGTACGCTAGCCAGCAGGCCAGGGGCGTCTTCGCCGCATACCGCGATTGCGGCGGACGTGGGCCCCGGTGACGCGGTCGTCGGCTGCCATGCGCCGGACGTCGTCGGCAGAGCCGTGCGCCGCCGCATCCGGGCGCCTTTCGGACGCTGGATGCTGCGGGCGGAACGCAGCGCATGGATAGGAGAGGTAGGCCGACATGATGGAGCTCCGGCGCAGGGCCAAAAACCCGTGCGCTCGGTGGTCCAGTGTAACCGGAATTGGTATTGCCGTCAGATCCAGTATGCTTACCCCGATGGAACCAGTTTTTGCGTGAATTGCATGACATGAGACAGGCCACACCTACCTACGAGCTGCTGCGCGCGGCCTTTGCCGACGCCGACGGCGACCTGCCCCGCTATCGCGTGCTGTACCAGGCGATACGCGAATCCATCCTCGGCCACCGGCTGCCGCCGGGCACCCGCCTGCCGTCGACGCGCGAACTGGCGCGCGAGCTGGGACTGTCGCGCAATACCGTGCTGTCGACCTTCGAGGGCCTGCTGGCCGAAGGCTTCATCAGCGCCCGTGCCGGCAGCGGCACTTTCGTTGCCCAGGCCGCGGCGGCGCCGCGGCCGCGCGGCGGGCGCAGCGCGCCGGTCAATGGCGAGCGCCGTCCGCAACCGCTCAATGCGCCGCCGCTGTCGCAGCGGGGCATGCGCCTGGCCGGTTTCCAGGGCGGCAGCCGCTTCGAGATCCAGCCGCTGTGCGGCGGCGAAGGCGACTTCACGCTCTTCCCGATCAAGCAGTGGCAGCGGCTGCAAAGCCGCCAGCTGCGCATGGCACGGCCCGAACTGCTCGACTACGCCAGCAACGGCGGCTACCTGCCCTTGCGCCACGCGATCGCCGATTACGTGCGGGTCTCGCGCGCGGTGCGCGTCGACGTGGACCAGGTGATCGTCACCGCCGGCACCCAGCATTCGCTGGACCTGTGCGCGCAGCTGCTGGCCGACGCCGGCGACAAGGTATGGGTCGAGGATCCGTGCTACTGGGGCGCACGCTGCATCTTCGACTCCTGCGACCTCAAGGTCGAGCCCATCGCGGTGGACGTGGACGGCATGAATCCGGCGGCGGCTCCACCGGGCAGCCGCCCCAAGCTGCTGTACCTGACGCCCTCGAACCAGTACCCCACCGGCGTGCCGATGAGCCTGGCGCGGCGCCGCGCGGTGCTGGAGCTGGCCGCGCGCGAGCGCGCCTGGATCCTGGAGGACGACTACGACAGCGAGCTGCGCTACAGCGGCCGGCCGCTGGCCTCGCTGCAGGGGCTCGATACCGAGCAGCGCGTGGTCTACCTGGGCACGTTCTCCAAGGTGCTCTACCCGGGCATCAAGATCGGCTACCTGGTGGTGCCCGCGCCGCTGGTGCAGCCGTTTCGCAGCGCCCTGTACGACCTGCAGCGGCCCGGCCAGCTGACGGTGCAAGGCGCCCTGGCCGAATTCATGGAGCGCGGGTATTTCGCCACGCACATCCGGCGCGTGCGCCAGGCCTACGCCGAGACCCGCGCGCTGCTGATCGATGCGCTGCAGCCGGCCCTGGGCGGCGCGGCGTGGATCTCCTCGCAAAGCGCCGGCCTGCACCTGGTGATCCGCCTGCCCGACGGCTTCGACGACCAGCAACTGGCCCAGGCAGCGGCGGCCAATGGCGTGCGGGTGAGCGCGCTGTCGCGCTACTTCATCGGTCCGGCCTCAGCCTGGGGCCTGGTCGTGGGCTACGGCTACGCATCGTCCGACAAGGTGGCCCGCTCGGGCCGCACCCTGGCCAACCTGCTCCGCGCCGCCCTCTGATCCTTCACGCTCCCAACGGGAGCGTGCCGCCTTCACCCTCTCCCCAGGGGAGAGGGCCGGGGTGAGGGGGCTGGAAGATCGCGGCGATGACGAGAGACCCGCGACGCGAACTCACCCCGCCGCCGCCACCGCCCGCTGGCACACCGCGCGCAGCGCGAAACTCGACCGTATCGTCGCCACGTGCGGCAGGCGCGACAGGTGCTGCTTGTGGAAGCGCTCGTATTCCTGGGTATCGGCCACCGCCACGCGCAACAGGTAGTCGGAGCCGCCCGACATCAGGTGGCATTCGACGATTTCGGCGCAATCGCGTACCGCCTGCTCGAACGCGGCCAGCGCATCCTCGCGCTGGCTGTTGAGGCTCAATTCGACGAACACGCTGGTGCCCTGGCCGATGCTGGCCGGATCGAGCACCGCCACATAGCCGGCGATCACGCCCTCGCGCTCCAGGCGCTGCACGCGCCGCAGGCAGGCCGAGGCCGAAAGGTGGACCTGCTCGGCCAGCGCCGCATTGGTCAGCCGCCCGTCGCGCTGCAACAAAGTCAGGATCTGGCGGTCGATGCGATCGAGTTCCATGGGCCTGTCGATTGGGTGGTGGCGGCGTCATCCGCGGTGGCATTTGCCGGGGATTTCGCGCCGGCGCTCGAATCTTCGGAAACCAGCGCCATGGACGCAATGATATTGCACGGGCGCGTTTCCGGAGGCCGCGCAATCGCAGCCTATTCGGCGACGTCGCCCGCATACTTCGCGCCGCCGGGCCATGGTGACGGCCCCTCCCCACCACCCCACGCAAGCGGAGACCAGCATGCTCATCGGCGTACCGAAGGAAATCAAGAACCACGAATACCGCGTCGGCATGACGCCCCCGGCGGTGCGCGAAGCGGTGCACCACGGCCACACCGTGCTGGTGCAGACCGGCGCCGGCGCGGGCATCGGTTGCGACGACGAAGCGTACCGCCAGGCCGGGGCGCAGATCGTGCCGGATGCGGCCACGGTGTTCGCGCGCGCCGACATGGTGGTCAAGGTCAAGGAACCGCAGCCCGAGGAGTGCCGGATGCTGCGCAAGGGCCAGCTGCTGTTCACCTACCTGCACCTGGCGCCGGATCCGGAACAGACCGAACTGCTGCTGCGCTCCGGCGCCACCGCTATCGCGTACGAAACCATCACCGACGACCGCGGCGGCCTGCCGCTGCTGGCGCCGATGAGCGAAGTGGCCGGCCGCATGGCCATACAGGTCGGCGCCGTGGCGCTGCAAAAGGCCAACGGCGGGCGCGGCGTGCTGCTGGGCGGCGTACCGGGCGTCGCCCCGGGCAAGGTCACGATCATCGGCGGCGGCGTGGTCGGCGCCAATGCGGCCAAGATGGCCATCGGCCTGGGCGCGGAGGTCACCGTGCTGGACCGTTCGCTGCCCCGGCTGCGCGAACTCGACGACATCTTCCTGGGCCGGCTGCGCACCGAATACGCGTCGATCGACGCCACCGAGCAGGCCGTGTACGAGGCCGACCTGGTGGTGGGCGCCGTGCTGATCCCCGGCGCGGCCGCACCCAAGCTGATCCGCAAGAACCAGCTGGCCAAGATGAAGCCCGGTTCGGTGATCGTCGATGTCGCCATCGACCAGGGCGGCTGCTTCGAGAGCTCGCACGCCACCACCCATGCCGAGCCGACCTATGTGGTCGACAACGTGGTGCACTACTGCGTGGCCAACATGCCCGGCGCCGTTGCGCGCACCTCGACCTTCGCGCTCAACAATGCCACCCTGCCCTTCACGCTGGCACTGGCCGACAAGGGCTGGAAGAAGGCCTGCAGCGACGACGCGCACCTGCGCGCCGGCCTCAACGTGCACGCCGGCCTGCTGACCTACGAAGCGGTTGCCAAGGCGCTGGGCAAACCCTACACGCCGGTGACGTCGGTCATCGGCTGAGCGCCTGCCCGCCGTCCGCGCCCGCCCGGGCGCGGGCGGCACGCCGCCCGTTCAGAGCGGCTTTTCCATAACGTAGTCGTCCATCACGTAGCCGTTGCCGATATCGAACGTGGCCTCCTCGCGGACGGTGAAACCCGCCTTGCGATAGACGGCGATGGCACCGGCATTGCGCTTGTTCACCGTCAGCCACAGCACGGTGCAGCCGGCGGCGCGCGCCTGCGCCTCGACGTGGCGCAGCATCAGGCCACCCAGGCCCGCGCCACGGTGTTGCGCCAGCAGGTAGAGCTGCTCGAGCTTCATTTCGCCGGGCGCCGGCGCGCGCGCATGGCTGCAGTAGCCCACCGGTGTGCCGTCCCGCCGCAGCAGGGCGAATCCGCGGTCGGGCGCGCCCACGTAGCGGCGCAGGTTCTCCGCGGTGTAGCGCCCGGCCAGCATGTAGTCGATCTGCGCGCTGCTGATCATCGTCGAGTAATGCGCGTGCCAGATCGTGGCGCCCAGCCGCGCAACCGTATCGAAGTCGGACTCGGTGATGGGGCTTATGACTGCGGAATTCATCGCTTCATTGCGCACACCGCGGCGCGCTTCACTGGTACGCCCTGGCGGACCGCCTCAACTCTGGCTGAGCAGGACCGTCGTGCGGCTCACCGGATAGCCTCCGGCCGGCGGGACGCTGTAACTGAAGTCTTGGATCTCCTTGACCACGTGGCCGGTCGTCGTGTCCCGCCAGGTCGTCAGCGTTTCGGTGCGCAGCACGCCTGCGGCCGTGGTCCAGGTCAGGGTGCTCTGGAGCTTGAGCGCCGTGAACGCGCCCGCCGGCACGCTGACCGACTCGACGTCCACCACCGTGCCGGTCTGCGAATAGGCGATGGGCGCGTTGCCGCCGCAGCTCACCGTGAAGTCATCTACCCAGGCCTGGCCCACCGTCACCGGAAAATCGGGTCCGACGCCGTGCGGCGCGTCGACGCAGTCGATCTGCGTGCCGCCCGCGGGCGTGTACGAATAGGAAAGCGCCTGCCCCGTGTCATTGAACGTTTCGTCTTCCGTGAGCACGGAATAGGTGGTTCCGTTGACGACGAGCGTGTTGTTGTTCGGATTGTCGATATGCACGACAAAGCTGCCGTCGGCATTGACGGCGGTAACCGTTTCCTGTTCCGTAAGGCCGATCGAGTTGCTGGCATTGTCCACGTAGGTGACGCTGGACAACTCCGTCGCATTGAGCGCCGGGGCCACGAACGGATAGGACGTCCCCGACGCGGACCCCGATCCGCCGCCGCAGGCGCCTAGCGCCCAGGCCAGAACGACTGCAACGACGATGTTCATCATGCGCATGATTGTCATCCTCTCCGGCCCCAAAGGCCCTTGGCCGCTCGCCCCAAGCGCTGCAAGCCGCTGCCCTGGCCGCCCGTCGATGGCCGCATATCCTCGATGGGACGCAATGGCTCGCACAGTTCAAAGTCATGCACCGCGAATCCCAGCACTCGTCCGTCCGGTGTCGCCGTCGCGCCCCCGCTGCTCGTCAGTTCCATCGTATTGCAGCCCGGTGCCAACCGGACCGACGGCATGCGCACCGGCTGGATGCCACGAGGAATTGTCGCGCGCCAGAGCTGCCTGCCGTCGACAGACACCTGCACGTCGGCCGAGGCCGCAAGGCTGTTGAGTCCGAAGGTGATGCCGGCGATGATGTCCTGCGCCGATGAATTCGCAATGACGATCTTGGCGGAAGCACCCGAAGACCACTGCCAGCGATGATTGGCATCGCGCTCTTCGTTGTGGAAGCCTTCGGCGAATCCGATCTCCAGCAATCGACGCGTCGCCGGGTCCAGCGCCCGGCTGCGTCGCGCGGTCACCGTGAAATGCCTGACCGTCCGCTTGCGGGCGTCGGACGCCGAGCCGTTGAATCCCTGCTCGTGCTCCTCGTACGAGATCTCGACAAAACCCAGCAGCTTCAGCAGTTCGATCACGAATGTCGGCGATACCTGCCACCAGGAGAATGCCACTTCCGGCGTCGCCGATCGCGGCAGCAAGCGCATGCTCGCGCCCCCGGTGAATCCGTCGTCATCCGACCAGAGCGTCTCCGTGATGAGCAGTGTTTCCGAGACGATTTCGGCCACGCGCTGGATTGCCATCAGGGGGTCGCGAAAATGCTGCAGGACATTGGTCATGACGGCGATGTCGGTCCGCGCGACCAGTTTCGGCGTGTCGTAGACCGTCCCGTACACCAGTTGCACTTTGGACTTCATGGCGCGATGCGCCAGCCAAAAGGCGTTCTCGACCTGCTTGAGGGTGCCGGCCATCCGCGCCTTGAGCGCCGTCTCGTCCATGTAAGGATGCGGGACGGTATCCCACGGGGAGTCTTCGCCCAGGTCGAGGGCCGTGACTCGCGCACCGCGCTTCTCCATCTCGAAGGAGAAAAAGCCGTTGGCCGGCCCGACGTCCAGCACGCTCTTCCCGGCGAAGTCGACGTGGCCCAGGAACGAATCGACGCCGTCCCTGTGGTCCCACGCACCATCGACGACGCCGATGCCCGGGATGTCGATGGTCTGATAGAAGATGCAGTTTTCGGGCGTTTTCATTGGTGCCAGGCGGTCACGGTGCCCGCGACGGAGCCGGCACCAGTGCCAGCTGCGTCAGCGTGCTGCCCAGGGTCTCGTCGATGCGCGCCTCGACGCCGTGGCGCATCAGCTGCTTTTCCGCGTCCGTGTATTCGGCGAAGCTGTTCTTGAATTCCAGGGTTCGTTCGCTGCCCAGCCGGCAGGGCGCCGTGCCGCCCCACTCCCAGGCGATGCGCTTGCGCGAAACGACCTCGTAGACCTCGACCGTATAGCTGACGAAGACACAGCGGTGGTCCGGCCCTTCCACCGGACGTTCGTAGAAACCGAAGCCCGGCTTGAACAGCGGGTAATTGCCCGACAGGCTGGGCCAGATGGACACGATCGTGTCGAAGCCCTGGCTTTCGGCCAGCGCCCAGACCTGGCGGGCGTGGTCGGCGCGCAGCTGATCGACACCCAGTCCCGGATGGAGCAGCTCGGCGGTTTCGAAGTGGCTGTTCGCGCGCAGCAGCGTCACGGCCTGGGCCTGCGCGTAGCCATCGACGTTCCAGTCCGGCACCCGGGCGGTGAAGTGGTGCGTATTGATCACCGCGGCCCCGACCGATATGCCGGTGACGGTGTCGTCGAGCAGCGACACCACCCCGACGCGCTTGATGTGCGCCAGTTCCTCGCCGGTCATGCGCTGCTTGAGGTCGATGGCAGCACAGGCCACAAGAGCAGAAAGTGCCGCAAGCACCAGCCAACGCACGCGCATCGCCATCCCCAGGGAAACCTATCCGGACGCGCGACCGTCGCGCCGGCCAACAGTACCGCCCGGCGCCGACCCGTGCAAGGCGGCCGATAGCGCCGACGCAACAGGCCGGCGCGACACCTCAGGCGGGTACGGCGCTGCTGCGCTGCAGTTGCAGGAAGGCGGCGCGATCGGCCGAACGCAGCACCGTGCCCAGCGGCAGCTGCGCATTCTCGAAGCCGACGATCAGTATCTCCCCGGCCAGGGCGCTCAGGCTGTCGCTCAGCGACCAGCTCTGCACCAGGTGGGCGAACAGCCGGTCGCGCAGCTCGGCCAGGGCGCGCACAAAGGCGGCGCTCATCAACGGCGGTGCGCCCAGCGTCGAGCGGTCCATCGCGCGGAAAGCCGCGGTCCAGCCGACGTTGTACATGAGGCCGGCCAGGTAGGCGTCGAACGGATCGACGCGCGCGATCGACGCCGTCTGCAGGCACAGGTTGGCCGTGCCCTCCGAATGCTGCCAGAGGCGCTCGGCCGTCCGGCCCAGCAGCGGATCGGCCTGGGCATCGAAGATCGGCTTGAGCAGGATGCGGGCGATGGCGCGGCGCAGGCCATCGGTGCCCAAGCGGCCCACGGCCTGCGTCAGGTCACCGACCGGCGTGCCGGTGCGGTAGCCGATGCTGCCGGCCAGGCGCAGCACCTCGACCACGAGATTGGGGTCGCGCGCGACACGGGCCGTGAGCGACTGCACCGACTGGTTCTCGTCGCGCAGGCTGTGCATCAGCTGGGGAATGATGGCGCGGGCGCGTGGTACGAGTTCGCCGCGCTGCTCGTCGCTGGCGGTGACCGCATCGAGGTGGGCCAGCAGCGTGCGCTCGAAGGCGGTCAGCGCGCCTTCGGCCGGCGGATCGCCGGTGAGCCAGGAGAAGAACTGCAGTTCGGGAGCCGGCGGGGCGGCCGCATCGACGCCGTCCGGCTCTGCTTGCGCCGGCGCATCCGGCGCGGGCCGCGGTGCCGCGGCCAGCCCGCCGGGCGCACTCGCAGGGCTGTCGGACGCCCGCCCGCGACGGCGCAACCACAGCAGCAGGCGCTTCATGCCGGCGGCCCGGCGCAGGCCGCCGTCGCCATGCTCAGGCGCGCGCCGACGGCGCAGGTTCCGCGGTAAACCGTCCGGAGAGGAGACGTTCGAGCCAATGGGCGCCGATGATGGTCTTGACGTCCGTGACGCTACCCGCGTCTATCCATTCGAGCAACTGGCGCCACGGCGCGGTGAACACCTCGAGCACCTCGCCCGCATCGGTGGAGCCGCCCACGAACGAAAGCTCGCGCGCCAGGTAGACCTCGATCTTCTCGTCGGTGTAGCCGATGGCATTGTGGAACGCGCCCAGGCGCTGCCAGCTCGCCGCCTCGTAGCCCGTTTCCTCGCGCAGCTCGCGGCGCGCGCAGGCGAGCACGTCCTCGCCCGGTTCGAGCTTGCCGGCCGGCATCTCGATGAAGCTGCGTCCCAGGCTGTAGCGGAACTGGCGTTCGAGGACCAGCGTATCGGGGTCGAGCAGCGGCACGATCATCACCGCGCCCGGGTGGCGGATGTACTCGCGCACGCCGACGTGGCCGTCCGGGCAGCGCACCTTGTCGCGCACGACGTCGAAGAACACGCCCTGGTAGGCCAGTTGCGTGTCAAGACGGATTTCCGCCAGCGGATCGGCGGCGCCCGGCGCCGGCCCGGGAATGCCGCTGGCGGCAGGCGGACGGTAATCAGCCACCGCGCGAGCCGCCCGTGGAGGCGGCCACTAGCCGCCCAGCGCGCGCAGCACCGCGCCGTTGCACAGCGCGAGCAGCCCCTGCGGCAGTATGCCCAGTACCAGCAGCGCCAGGCCATTGGCCGTGAGCACGTAGCGCATGTCGGGGCCGCCCTCGAGCGGATGCAGGTCGGCCGGTTCGTCGAACCACATGGTCTTGACCACGCGCAGGTAGTAGAAGGCGCCCACCACGGAAAACAGCACGGCGACGACCGCCAGCCGGTACATGGCGTCGCTGCCGCCGTCGGAGACCAGCGCCTGCAGCACGACGAACTTGGCGGTGAATCCCACGGTCGGCGGCAGGCCGGCCAGCGACAGCATCAGCACCGTCATGACGAAGGCGAACCAGGGGCTGCGCTTGCCCAGGCCGCGCAGGTCGGCGATCTGCTCGGCCTCGAAGCCCGCCCGCGTGGCCAGCAGGATGATGCCGAAGCACCCGGCCGTGGCCAGCGAGTAGGTGATGACGTAGAACATGGCCGCGCCGTAGGCGCCGGCGGTGATCGAGATATTGCCGCCGACCACCCCGGCCAGCAGCGCCAGCAGCAGGAAACCCATCTGGCCGACGGTGGAGTAGCCGAGCATGCGCTTGATATTGGTCTGGGCCACCGCCGTCACGTTGCCCAGCGCGATCGAGGCGATGGCGATGAATGCCAGCATCCGCTGCCAGTCGACCGCCAGCTGCGGCAGGCCCTCGACCAGCAGGCGAAAGGCGATGGCGAAGGCGGCCAGCTTGGGTGCCGAGGCCAGCAGCAGTGCCACCGGCGTGGGCGCGCCCTGGTAGACGTCGGGAACCCACATGTGGAACGGCACCGCGCCCATCTTGAAGGCGATGCCCGCGACGATGAATATGGTTCCCAGGATCAGCACCGAATGGATGGTCTGGCCGCCATTGATCCGGTGCGCCAGCTCGTTGATGTCCAGCGTGCCGGTGGCACCGTAGAGCATCGACATGCCGTACAGCAGGAAGCCCGAGGCCAGGGCGCCCAGCACGAAATACTTCATGGCCGCCTCGGTGGCCTTGCGGTCGTCGCGGCGCAGCGCGACCAGTCCGTAGAGCGACAGCGCCTGCAGTTCGAGGCCCAGGTAGATGACCAGCAGGTTGTTGGCCGAGATCATGGCCATCACGCCCAGCAGCGTGAACAGCGCGAGCGCGAAGAACTCGCCGCGCCACATCTCCCGGCTGCCGGCGTAGGAACGCGCGTACACCAGGGTGAAGGCGGTGGCCAGGACGGCGAAGATCTTGAGCACCGCGGACATCGGGTCGGTGAGCACCATGCCGCCGAACGCGTACTGCACGGTGCCCGAGACCAGCGGCGCCGTGGCCGCGAGCGCGACCGCCGCCAGCGCCGCCAGCGTGAGGCCGTAGCTCAGGCCGCGGTGCTTCGCGCCCAGGAACAGGTCGGCGATCAGCACCAGGCAGGCGCTGGCCAGCAGTATCGCTTCCGGCAGGATCGCGGGGTAGTTGAGCAGCGGGTCCATTTACGGGCTTCCGGGAACGAGCTTGGAGTGGGCGATCTGGCCGAGCAGTCCGCCGACCGAGGTATGCAGGGCATCGATCAGCGGCGCCGGATACAGGCCCATCCACAGCACCGCGACGGCCAGCAGGCCCAGCGCCAGGAATTCGCGGCCGTCGATGTCCTTGAGCTTGGCCACGGCCGGACCGGAGACCGCGCCGAAGATCACGCGCTTGTACATCCACAGCGAATAGGCCGCGCCCAGCACCAGCGTGGTGGCGGCGATGGCGCCGATCCAGAAGTCGTACTGGACCGCGCCCAGGATCACCAGGAACTCGCCGACGAAGCCGCTGGTGGCCGGCAGGCCGCAGTTGGCCATGGCAAACAGCATCATGAAGGCGGCGAACCGCGGCATGACGTTGACCACGCCGCCGTAATCGGCAATCTTGCGCGAATGCAGGCGGTCGTACATCACGCCTATGCACAGGAACATGGCGCCCGAGACGAAGCCGTGCGAGATCATCTGGGCGATCGCGCCTTCCATGCCCATGGGGCTGAAGATGAAGAAGCCCAGGGTGACGAAACCCATGTGGGCGATCGACGAATACGCCACCAGCTTCTTCATGTCGGTCTGCACCAGCGCGACGAAGCCGATGTAGACGACCGCGATGAGCGAGATCGCGATCACCGGGATGGCCAGCGCATGCGAGGCATCGGGCGCGATCGGCAGCGAGAAGCGCAGGAAGCCGTAGGCGCCGAGCTTGAGCATGATGGCCGCCAGCACCACCGAGCCCGCGGTGGGCGCTTCGACGTGCGCGTCGGGCAGCCAGGTGTGCACCGGCCACATCGGCACCTTGACGGCGAAGGCCGCGAAGAAGGCCAGGAACAGCAGGATCTGCGGATCGAGCTCGATCGGCAGCCGCTGCCAGGCGGCGATCTCGAAGCTGCCGCCCGAGGCCTGGTAGAGGTAGACCAGGGCCACCAGCATCAGCAGCGAACCCAGCAGCGTGTAGAGGAAGAACTTGATCGCCGCGTAGACCCGGTTGGGACCGCCCCAGACGCCGATGATCAGGTACATCGGGATCAGCGTGGCCTCGAAGAACACGTAGAACAGCAGGCCGTCGGTGGCGCAGAACACGCCGATCATCAGCCCCGAGAGGATGAGGAAGGCGGCGTAGTACTGCGGCAGGCGCGACTCGATGGACTTCCAGCCGGCCAGCACGGCGATCACCGTGATGAAGGCGGTCAGCGGCACGAACCACATCGAGATGCCGTCGACGCCCAGCGCGTAGTGCGCATGCAGCGCCGGGATCCAGGGCGAGAGCTCGGTCCACTGCAGGCCGACGCGGCCCGCATCGAAGCCCAAGGCCACCGGCACCGTGCCCAGCGCGGAGAGCAGCGCGCCGGCCAGGGCGATGGCGCGCACCCCGCCGGGGTTGCGGTCGCGGCCGGCGGCCAGCAGGTAGACGCCGAACAGTATCGGTAGCCAGATGGAGAAGCTCAGCCAGGGAAAGGGGGAGCTCATTTCAGCGGCCGGTGCGGGAGCGGTTCATTGGGTCTGCGTAGGAGTGTCGCAAGGGGTTTCGCGATCAGGCGCCGATGGTCAGCGCCGCCTTGAGCGCCGGCAGGTAGGGCCAGGTGAGGAAGGCGAACAGCATCAGCGCTATCCCGACGAGCATGACGAAGGCATAGTGGTAGATGAAGCCCGACTGCAGGCGCCGCACCACCTGGGCGATGCGGCCCACCAGGTGGGCCGTGCCGTTGACCAGCACGCCGTCGATGACCGCCACGTCGCCCTGCTTCCAGAACGAGCCGCCCAGCAGGCGCGCGCCGCCGGCGAAGAACCAGTCGTTGAAGCGGTCGAAATAGTATTTCTGGTCGAGCAGCTCGTAGAGCCACGCGCAACGCGCGCGGATCACGGCCGGCAGGTCCGGGCGAATCAGGTACAGGAACCAGGCAGTGGCGACGCCGGCGGCCGCCAGCACGAACGGCAGGCCCTTGATCCCCTCGGCGGCCATGGCCAGCCAGCCGGGGAACTCGTGCGCCAGTTCCTCCATTGCGGGGTGCGCGCGCGCGTCGACCACGATGGAACCGCCGAAATAGTCGCCGCCCACCATGGCGCCCACGCCGATGGCGCCGATGATCACCGAGGGTATGGCCAGCAGCACCAGCGGCAGCCAGACCACGGCCGGGGACTCGTGCGGCGCACCGCCGTGGCCGTGATCGTCGCCATGATCGTCGCCATGGGCGTGGTCGTGGTCATGGCCGTGCGCGCCGGCCTTGCCGAAACGCTCCTTGCCGTGGAACACCAGGAAGAACATGCGGAACGTGTAGAGGGCGGTGACGAAGACCCCGGCGGTGACGGCGAACTGCGCGAAGCCGCTGCCCGGCAGGTGCGAGCGCCCCACCGCCTCGATGATGCTGTCCTTGGAATAGAAGCCGGCAAAGCCCGGCAGGCCGATGAGGGCCAGCGCGCCGACCAGCGAGGTGATCCAGGTGATCGGCATGTAGCGCCACAACCCGCCCATGCGGCGGATGTCCTGGTCGTGGTGCATGCCCATGATGACCGAGCCGGCCGCCAGGAACAGCAGCGCCTTGAAGAAGGCATGGGTCATCAGGTGGAAGATCGCCACCGGGTAGGCCGAAGCGCCCAGCGCCACCGTCATATAGCCCAGCTGCGAGAGCGTGGAGTAGGCCACCACGCGCTTGATGTCGTTCTGCACGATGCCCAGGAAACCCATGAACAGCGCCGTGATGGCGCCGATCACCAGCACGAAGGACAGCGCGGTCTCGGAGAGCTCGAACAGCGGCGAGGTGCGCGCCACCATGAAGATGCCGGCCGTCACCATGGTGGCGGCGTGGATCAGCGCGGAGATCGGGGTCGGGCCCTCCATCGAATCGGGCAGCCACACGTGCAGCGGGAATTGCGCCGACTTGCCCATGGCACCGATGAACAGGCAGATGCAGATCGCGGTGAGCACCGAGCCGCCGGTGGCCGGCAGGTAGCTCGAGGCCAGCACCGAGGCCTTGGCGAACACCGCGGCGTAGTCGAGCGTGCCGCAGTAGGTGTAGATCAGCGCGATGCCGAGCACGAAGCCCAGGTCGCCGACGCGGTTCACCAGGAAGGCCTTGAGGTTGGCGTAGATGGCGGTGGGCCGCTCGTACCAGAACCCGATCAGCAGGTAGGAGACCAGGCCCACGGCTTCCCAGCCGAAGAACAGCTGCAGGAAGTTGTTGCTCATCACGAGCATCAGCATCGAGAACGTGAACAGCGATATGTAGGCGAAGAAGCGCTGGTAGCCCGGGTCGTCGGCCATGTAGCCGATGGTGTAGATGTGGACCATCAGCGAGACGAATGTCACCACCAGCATCATGGTGACGGTCAGCGGATCGATGAGGAAGCCGATCTCCAGGTGCAGCCCGCCGGGCAGGCCGGGCAGCGTGCCGGCCTGGGCCCAGGTGTAGACGGCCGAGCTCACCGTCTGGTGGTCGAAGATCACCGCCGAGAACAGGATCGCCGAGGCCACGGTCGCCACCAGCACGCCGGCGATGGCCACCAGGTGCGCGCCGGTGCGGCCCAGCGTGCGGCCGAACAGTCCGGCGGCCAGCGCGCCGGCCAGGGGCGCCAGGGGCACGAGCAGGCACAGCTTGAGGATTCCGGTCACGGCGTCTCCTCAGCCCTTGAGCGTATCGAGTTCATCGACATTGATCGTGTTCATGTTGCGGAACAGCGCCACCAGTATCGCCAGGCCGATGGCCGATTCCGCGGCCGCGACGGTGAGGATGAAGAAGACGAACACCTGGCCGTTGAGGTCGCCCAGGAAATGCGAGAAGGCGATGAAATTGGTGTTGACCGCCAGCAGCATCAGCTCGATGGCCATCAGCAGCACGATCAGGTTCTTGCGGTTGAGGAAGATGCCGATCACGCTGATCGCGAACAGCACCGCGCCGACGAACAGGTACCAGGGTAGGGAGACCATGATCTAGGCCTTGGGTGCCGCGGGCGGCGTTGCGGGGGCGGCGGCGGGTGCCGGCACGGGTGGTGGCGCCGGCGGCGAGGAAGCCATCTTGACGAGGGTGACGCGGTCGGCGCGGCGGATGCGCACCTGATCGCCGGGCACCTGGTGGAGCGCGTCGGCGCGCCGGCGCAGCGTCAGGGCGATGGCGGCGATGATCGCCACCAGCAGTATCGTGCCGGCCAGCTGCAGCGGCAGGACGTATTCGGTGAAGGTGAGCACGCCCAGCGCCTTGGTGTTGCCGATGCGCGAGGGGTCGGCCGCCGGTGGCGTGAGGAACTGCCAATGGCCGTTGGACAGCACCAGCCAGAGCTGCAGGGCTATGGCAACGGCCACCACGGCGGCCAGCGGCAGGTGCTGCCAGAAACCGGCCCGGCTGCGGTCGATGTGGATGTCGAGCATCATCACGACGAACAGGAACAGCACCATCACGGCGCCGACATAGACCAGCACCAGGGCGATGGCCAGGAACTCGGCCTGCAGCAGCATCCACAGGCAGGCGGCGGAGAAGAACGACAGCACCAGGTACAGGACGGCGTGCACCGGGTTGCGCGAGGTGATGACGCGCGCCGCGGCCGCCAGCGTGCAGGCCGAGAAGATCGCGAAGAGTATTGCCTGGGGATCCATTGGGGTCGTCGGGAAGGTTCAGCGGTGGGTTCGGTGCCGGGGTCAGCGGTACCTGGCGTCGCGCTCGCGCGCCTGGGCGATTTCCTTTTCATAGCGGTCGCCGACCGCGAGCAGCATTTCCTTCGTGAAATTGAGGTCGCCGCGGCGCTCGCCGTGGTACTCGCTGTGGTGCGTCTCGACGATGGAGTCGACCGGGCAGCTTTCCTCGCAGAAGCCGCAGAAGATGCACTTGGTGAGGTCGATGTCGTAGCGCGTGGTGCGGCGCGTGCCGTCGGCGCGCGCCTCCGACTCGATGGTGATCGCCATGGCCGGGCAGACGGCCTCGCACAGCTTGCAGGCGATGCAGCGCTCCTCGCCGTTCTCGTAGCGGCGCAACGCGTGCAGGCCGCGGAAGCGCGGCGACGCCGGCGTCTTCTGCTCCGGATACAGCAAGGTGATCTTGCGCTTGAACAGGTAGCGCCCCGTCAGGGCGAAGCCCTTGACGAGCTCGCGCAGCAGCAGCGAATCGAAGAACTCGACCAGGCGTTGCATGATCAGTGCGCCCCCGTCGGCGGCACGTGCCCGCCGGCCGTCCAGATGTTGTACGGCGTCTGCATCCAGACGGACACCACCACGACCCAGACCAGCGTGATGGGAATGAAGATCTTCCAGCCCAGCCGCATGATCTGGTCGTAGCGGTAGCGCGGGAACGAGGCGCGTATCCAGATGTACATCGACAGGCCGCCGAATATCTTGGCGAACAGCCAGAACCAGTTGGACAGGCCGTCGTGCCACCAGCCGGGCGTGTGCAGGCCGGCGATGCGGCCGATGTCGATCGGTGCCTCCCAGCCGCCCAGGAACATGGTGGCCGCCATGGTCGAGAGCAGGATCATGTTGGCGTATTCGCCCAGGAAGAACAGCGCGAAGGCC
>Ga0181525_10002028_pt1 | contig 16934 bp, 8 predicted proteins | sample PEATcosm2014_Bin_48_FD_121100 | JGI IMG/M metagenome (GOLD analysis project Ga0181525, IMG submission 121100) | Peatland microbial communities from MTU Mesocosm Facility, Houghton, MI, USA - PEATcosm2014_Bin06_10_metaG | ecosystem: Environmental > Terrestrial > Soil > Wetlands > Peat | place...
ATGCCGTTTGTGGGGCCCCTCTTGCAACGACCGGGTCTTGATGCGGTTGTCGAGGATCCGCTTGCGCATCCACTCGGACATCCATTCGAACATCAGGTCCGTTGGCAGCTAATTCGCTACCGGGTATGTTTGACTTGAAGACTGGCCAGAAGACCTGCGCATACCAGGGATCTCCCTCGTAGTGGGAAATGCCGAACGCTGCGGGATACTGCCGCGAGATGTGCGCCGTGCCGAACATCACGTCCCAGAGGAAAAACATATTTCCAAAGTTACCCTTGTAGTAACCGACGCCATCATCGGTGGTGGCGGCATGATGAGCATGATGGGTTGCAGGAGTTGAGATCAGCCGCTCGAATACCCACGCCACCGGATGCAGCGCTTTGTATTTGTAGAAAGGCTTATCCCACGGAATGCTGGAGTGTGCCAGTGTCGTAATCATGCTCTTGATGGCGTGCACCACCAGCGCTGACGGGCCGAGCCCGAAATACACGAGCCCTGACGTGACGTAGGTCTGCGAGAAAAATATCGTGTAGAAGATGTTTTGCCGGCTGGCCATCGACATTCCCATGTAGGGCGCTGAGTGATGGGTGCGGTGAAAGCGCCAGAGCCACGGCAGTTGATGGTGGAGCCGGTGGTACCAATACTGCGTGAGGTCGTCGGCGATGCAAATAATGAAGAAGCCCCACCAGAACGGCACCCAGGCGAAAACATTCCTCGCTCCCGGGAAAATAAACGGCAGCGCTTTCAAACTGAAATAGGTGAAGAACGGGCGCACCACCACGCGAGGAAGCGCGAAGCAGGCAAGGTCGGTGAGCTTTTCGTTGCCGTCCCAGCGGTCTCGGTCGTACAGCCCTAATACAAACTCGACCAGACCCAAAACCACCATGAAGCCGGTGATGCCCCAGTCATTCCATCGGCCCAGCCACCAGCTTTGATTCGCGGACAGGGGATTTTGCCACGGGTGCTGGCCTCTTAAGGAAAAGGTCAAGAACAACAGCGCAACCGGCAGCGCATAGATAAGCAGGCTTAGGGAGACACCTTTAACGATGCTCTTGCGGACGGCAGGATCAGTTTGCATAAGTCGCCACCTTTGTCGAAGAAGTTTGTTTTGCGTGTGCATGGTTTCGGGCGAGCCGTTGAGTTAGCCACAGCCCTCCCGCAAGGATCGCCAGAGGAACGAGCGTGATGACGATCCCAATCAGAATCTTCTTTGTAAGGAGCCATGTGTCTGTCAAGTTCATCTTTCATTCCTGCTTCGCACTTTCATAAGCTGCCAACCCACGAACATCTGCCGAACCCTCTCGGTGGAACGCTGCATTTTCATTGCCCACGCACGCAGCGAAAGCCCAAGTGGTTTGTTCCCGTCTCTGGATCTCCTTTTCCTCGAGCTCCGGGCATATAGCGTTCACAATATTGATCAGTGCAGAGGAAAGACCCGCCCTTCTGCACGCGCTTGGTCACTCCCGGCTCCTGCGGATCGAAACTCGCGCGCGGCCCCTGTGGATCGGACGCAATCAATCCGTCGCGCTGGAGTTGCGCGTAGTAGTCGGGACGATACCAATCCGAGACCCACTGCCAGACATTTCCGGCCATGTCGTACAAACCAAAATCGTTGGGAAGAAATGAGGCGACCGGGGCGACTCCGGAGTACCCGTCCTCGGAAGTATTCTTGTCGGGAAAATGTCCCTGGAAAGTATTGGCCATCCACTTTCCTTTTGGATTAAGGTCATTGCCCCAGGGATAGTTTTGCCGGTCGCGCCCGCCTCGCGCGGCAAATTCCCACTCGGCCTCGGTAGGAAGCCGCTTGCCCGCCCACTTCGCGTACGCCTCGGCATCGGGCCATGCAATCTGAACTACGGGATATTTTTCTTTGCCAGCGAGATCGCTACCGGGTCCTTGCGGATGCCGCCAGTTCGCGCCTCGCACAAACCTCCACCATGCGAGCGGATGATCGAGCGGCACCGGGCCTGCTGGCGCCGTGAATACCACCGAACCGGGAGCCAACTCGTCCGGGGCAAGGTTCGGAAATTCTTTGGGATCGAGTGGACGCTCGGCAACGGTCACATAGCCGGTCGCCTTCACGAATCGCGAAAATTCTTGGTTGGTGACGTCGGTGCGATCCATCCAGAAGCCTCTTACTTCGACTTGGTGGACTGGTTGCGCATCTTCCATGTGATCTGTTCCCATCCAGAAGCGTCCGCCGGGAATCCAGACCATGCCGTCAGGAGCGCCGTGCGAACCTGCCTTCGCCGATACAGCGGCTACGGTCTCGACAAACGCTGCCGCGTGCAACGAATGACCAGAAACTCCAGCGTCACATTGGGTGGGTCTGCTCTGTGGGGCCGCGCCCTGACCTCCTCTAGCGCGATTTTGCGCGATCCCACAAATGCCAACCGCAATCAGAAGAATGCGGCCTGCCCAAGTCCACCACCGGCGATTTGTTTGTGATGACGTCATATCACTTCACCAATTACTGATTCCCGGGCTTGGTTACATCCTTCACCGCATCCAGGAAGGACTTCGAGCCCGGCGTGCGATGAATTCTTCCATTCAACACATCGTCCCAAGTAATGTAGGGATAAAGATGATGAGATTGAGCCTGTTCTTCGAACTCCGCTTTTAGTTGAGCCAGTTTCTCGGGGTACTTTTTGGCCAAGTCAATTCGCTCCGTGTAGTCCTCATTCAGGTTGTAGAGTTCCCAGGCGTTTTCATCGAAAGGCTTTCTGCTTTGGGCGTTTCCAGTGATGAAACTGCTTGGGTAAGCCAATTCAGCTTTCCACCCGTCGTGATAAATCGATCTCGCACCAAAGATGTAGTAGTACTGCAGCGTGTGTCGGGAAGGCGCCTTAGCATCATCGATCGAGTATGCCAATGAAGTTCCCTCGATGGGCTGCTGGTCGATTCCCCTGACCTGCTCGGGCGCCTTAATGCCCAGAAGATCGAGTGTCGTCGGAAAAATGTCGATTACATGGCCGTACTGGGTGCGGATTCCTCCTTTGTCCTTGATTCCTTTCGGCCAAAAGACGATGAGCGGATTGCGAGTGCCGCCTTCGCTGTTCGCATCTTGCTTCCAGAATTTGAAAGGCGTATTCGCCGCCTGTGCCCAGCCCAGCGGATAATTTCCCTCGGTGGCAGCGGACGTGCCGATCTCACCGATCTTGTTCAAGTTGTAATTAATGTTTTCTTTTTCGGTTAAAGGCTTGCCGAATAGAGGGCGGTCGATATCGCCGTTCAAAGTGCCTTCTTTGCTAGCGCCATTGTCGCCAATCATCAGGAACACAAGCGTGTTGTCCAACTGGCTGATCTCTTTCAGGTGGTTGATCAAGCGGCCAACTTCAAAATCCGTGTACGTTAGGTAACCCGCATACACTTCCATGAAGCGCGCATAAAGCCTTTTTTCGTCATCTGACAATTGGTCCCAGGCCTTGATGTCCGGGTTGCGATCGGGAAGTTTCGCATCGGCGGGAATAATGCCGAGCTTTTTCTGACGCTCAAATACTTCTTCGCGGTAAACGTCCCAGCCCTTGTCGAATTTTCCCTTGTACTGATCGCTCCAGTATTTGTCTACCTGGTGCGGAGCATGAGTGGCGCCGGGTGCGTAATAAAGGAAAAAGGGCTTGTCCGGAGCCGCTTTTTTCTGACGATCGATATAAGTGATGGCTTTATCGGTGATCTGATCGCTCAAGTGGCGCCCATCAGGACGAACGTGAACTTGATCTTCCACCAGGTCCGGCTTGTACTGGTCGGTTTGCGAACCAAGGAATCCGAAGAAATGGTCAAAGCCTTTTCCCGTTGGCCAATGGTCGAATGGCCCGGCGTCAGTCGCTTCTTCGTCCGGGGTCACGCCATATTTGCCAACCGCGAATGTGTTGTAGCCGTTGTCGCGAAGAATTTCCGCAATGGTCCCGGCCGTGGGAGGCAACCTGCCGTCCCAGCCGGGGAATCCGGCGGACAGAATGGTGTGTGAAAATCCAGAAACGTGCACCGATGCGCTGTTGCGGCCGGTCAGCAGCGCGGACCGGGTTGGGGCGCAGATCGCGGTCGTATGGAAGTTCGTGTAGCGCAAACCATTAGCGGCAAGAGTGTCGAACGTTGGAGTCTGGATGAGGCCGCCGAACGTGCCGGCAGCGCCAAAGCCCACATCATCCAATAGGATCCACACTACATTGGGGGCGCCGGCCGGCGCTTTCACAGGTTCCGGCCACCACTCTTTGGACTCGGCGAGGGTTCGGCCAACGACTCCTTGATATGGCTGTGGCGCTTGAGCATGCAGTGAGAGTTGCGCACTCGATGCAAGTACTAACGTCCCTATCAACAGCTTCAGTACCCATTTCTCGTTCATATAAGTCCCTTCGGATTTAGTCATAGAGAGATAACTTAGCCAGAACAATTCTGGTACTGTTACTTATTGGTGCTGCTCTGTGCCTGCTGCTTCTCCTGCACCTGCTGCTTCTTCCGTTCCTTTTCACGCTGGATATACCACTGGGGCAGGTAGGTGTGGTGAATACGTTCGCCGTACATGTCGTCCCATGTGATGTAAGGATAGAGATGATGCGACTGGGCCTGCTCTTCGTATTCGGCTTTCAACTTCGCCAGCTTCTCCGGATACTTCTTTGCCAGATCGATGCGCTCGGTCGGATCGTCGTTCAGGTTGTAGAGTTCCCACTTGTCCTCATCCAGGCGCGGATTACTGACCACATGTTTGGTGAGGACGTCGTTGGGATACGCCAACTCGGCTTTCCATCCGTTGTCGTAGATCGACCGCGAACCAAAGATGTAGTAATACTGCAGCGTGTGGCGGCTGGGCGCATTGGCGTCGTCAATCGAGTAGGCCAGCGACGTTCCTTCAATTGGCTGCTGCTTGATCCCGCGAATCACCTCGGGAGCCTTGAGGCCGAGCAGATCCAGTGTGGTGGGAAGCAGATCGATCACGTGGCCGTACTGAGTGCGAATGCCTCCCTTGTCCTTGATGCCCTTCGGCCAGTAGACAATGAGAGGATTGTGCGTTCCGCCTTCGCTGTTGGCATCTGATTTCCAGTACTTGAACGGGGTGTCGCACGCTTGCGCCCAGCCCAGCGGATAGTTGCCATTCCTTGAATCGGGCGTGCCGATCTTGTCGATCTTGGCCAGGTTATAGGCGATGTTCTCCTCGTCGGTCACCGGCTTGCGCGAAATAGAACGATCGATGGCGCCTTCGAGCGATCCCTCCTTGCTGGCGCCGTTATCGCCGATGGAGATGAAGATCAGCGTGTTGTCGAGTTGTCCGAGCTCCTTCAGGTGGTTCACCAGGCGGCCGACCTCAAAATCCGTATAGGTTAGATAGCCCGCATACACTTCCATGAACCGCGCATAGAGCTTCTTCTCGTCCGGTGTCAGATTGTCCCAAGCCTTGATATTCGGATTGCGATCGGGAAGTATTGCATTGGCGGGAATCACGCCCAGTTTCTTCTGACGATCGAAGACCTCCTGGCGATAAACGTCCCAACCTTTGTCGAACTTACCCTTGTACTGATCGCTCCAGTATTTGTCGACCTGATGCGGAGCATGAGTAGCGCCAGGAGCGTAATAAAGGAAGAATGGTTTATCCGGCGCGGCCTTCTTCTGGCGGTCGATATAGAAGATCGCCTTATCGGTGATCTGGTCGCTCAGGTGGCGGCCGTCAGGGGTCACATGCGCCTGGTCTTCCACCAGGTCCGGTTTGTATTGGTCGGTCTGCGAGCCAAGGAAACCGAAGAAGTGGTCAAAGCCCTTGCCGGTCGGCCAGTGCTCGAAGGGACCAGCATCCGTCCCCTCTTCGTCTGGGGTTATGCCATATTTGCCAACGGCGAATGTGTTGTAGCCGTTGTCGCGAAGAATTTCTGCGATAGTGCCTGCCGTGGCAGGCACGCGGCCGTCCCAGCCGGGAAAGCCGGCCGACGTGGTAACGTGTGAGAATCCAGATTCATGCACCGACGCGCTATTGCGGCCAGTCAGCAGCGCGGAACGGGTGGGGGCGCAGATCGCGGCCGTATGGAAGTTCGTATAGCGCAATCCATTAGCTGCCAGACTGTCGAAGGTGGGCGTCTGGATCAGCCCGCCGAATGTGCCGGCAGCGCCATAGCCCACATCATCGATCAGGATCCAAACTACGTTCGGGGCGCCGGCAGGCGCTTTCACTGGTTCCGGCCACCACTCTTTTGACTCGGCAAGCGTTCTGCCAACGACTCCTTGATACGGCTGAGTCGCTTGTGCATGCAGTGCGAGTTCCGCACTCGATGCAAGTATGAACGTCAGCGTCAACGCCCTTAGTACATTGTTTTTTGTCATAGAGATCTTTTTGGCCGATGCCCGCATGTATAAGTTCCCCTTGTCCTTTTCTCTCAGCCACTCTGACAGCCGCGCGCAGGCCCAGAGGAGCCTGCGCGCTCGATGTTCTAGAACGTGAACTTCGCCGCGATCTGGATCTCTCGCGAGATTCGCTGGAACGTCGTGGGAGAACCTGCCGAAGCGATGGTGCCGTAAGCCGATCCAGCGGTGATGTTCGGCACCAGCGTAGTGGCGCCCGCTGCGGGAGTCGGCGCAACCGCCGACGGATTGTTAAACTGCGGGGTGTTGAATAAATTGAAGAACTCGCCGCGGATTTGCAGAACTTTCGATTCGGTCAACTGAAAGTTCTTGAAAGCCGAGAAGTCCACATTTTTCGTCCCAGGTCCCTGCAGGATATTGCGTCCCGAATTTCCCCATTGCCCGTTTGCCAGCGTTCCGGTCAGAGGAATGCTCACAAAGGCAGACGTGTTGAACCATTCGTGAATGCTGCGCTTATCTGGCGACAGAGATCCGTTGCCGTAACCGGGGACAAGGTCCGCCCGTGGCGTAAGACCGTCGCCCACGCCGTTCGCCGAAGTCACGGAGAACGGCAAGCCATCGAAATATTGCAGAATGGCATTTACTTGCCATCCCTGGACCAACGGGTTTAGCTTGCTCTGCGTTTTGAATGGCAGTTGATAATTGGCACTGGCCACAAAGCGGTTGGGGATGTTTAGATCCGAATCTCCGTAGTCGGCGTGGATGTTGTAGGGATTCACGACCGCACCGGGGCTATTCGTGTTTTCGTCGAGCGCATGGCTGTAGGTGTAAGAAGCAAGAAAGCTCAACCCGCGCGCGCGGCGCTCCGCCGAAACCTGCACCGCGTTGTAGCTGGAAATTTGATCGGTCTGAAGCTGGAATATCTGTGCAAAGAACGGATAAGGACGATTCACCGTGATATTCGTCGTCCCCGGCGATCCCGCATTGATGTCGACAAGAGTATCGAGATGAATGCCGCGAGTTCCGACATAGGCAACACTGACCGTGGTTGAGGGCAGAATCTGCTGCTGGATGGTTGCATGCCACTGTTCGCTGTAAGGCGTCTTGGCATTAGGATCCTGAGCTAAGACCGGCAACCCTTCCGGCAACGCGCTGGCGTTCGTCGCTGGAGTGTGGACGAATCCGTCGGACGCGAAGTTGAAAGGCGCGCCGTTCGTGGCGCTCGCACCGTAAACCGATGAGTTGTTGAACGCCCAGTAGTCGATTGCCGGCGCATTGTTGGAAAGGCCGCTTGAATTGGTTACGTTCGGAGCGGAGTAGTAAATGCCGTAACCGGCATGCAGGACAGTCTTGGGGGTCACTTTCAGAGCGAATCCCACGCGCGGCATGAAGTTAAAATTGTTGCCACTCACACCGCTTCGCGGAATACCGTTCGTGCCCACCTGATAAAGCTGAGTGGTTGAGAGGCTGGGGACGAAGTTGTACATGCGGTTCTCAACTTCGGTCCAGGGCCATCCCAGGAAGTTTTCGTAGCGGACACCCAGGTTCAAGGTGAGGCGGCTGCTGACCTTGTAGTTGTCCTGTCCATAAAACGACAGGTCCGTCTGACGGAATCCGAATCCTTGATTGTTCAGAAATGCGTACACTCCGGTTTTCGGGGCTCCGAAAAGAAGATCGGACCACGCCAGGCCGCTGTAGACCGTGCCGAAGGAAAACGCGCCGTGCTCGTCTGCGGTCTGGAACATGTTGTATTGGAGTTTGACTAATTCGACTCCTACATCGAGCGAGTGCTTGCCCCGAACCAGGTTGACGTTGTCATCCAGCTGATAATTGTTAGTTCCGATGTGGGTGGGACTGTTGCCGGCATCACCGATCGACGTATCACCCGCGAAGCTCATCACGGGCAAGCCGTCGGAGTTTCGATCGCCCGCAATGTCTACGCCCGGAATACCGAGCTGCGTCGGAAGATTCAGTCCGGCATCCCAGTTCTCCGCGTAAACGAAGAATCGAGACCAGCCGAAGCGCGCCGTGTTGATCGTCGTAGGAGTGAAAATATGAGTTTCGCTGATTACCGCTTGATGCGCAGGGTCTTGTGCGGGCCCGCAAATGACCGTTCCTACCAACGGCACGGGTAGAATGCCGGGCTGGCCGATGTTGTCCCGGGCCTGGCTATAGCGGACGAAGGCGCTATCCCGATCCGAGAAGCGATGATCCACCTTCACGTCGAAAGCATCTTCGGTGATGGAGCGCTCCGGATTAAAAAGGAAGTTATTAGCCGTGGTCGCGCCCGCGATGTTGGGCGACGCATACTTCTGATAAAGATTCAGAATGTTTGCGCCCGTCTGGTTCACATCGCTTAGCGGGATGAAGTTATTGACATACACAATCCCCGTCGTCGGGTTTTTGATCGGCGTCGAATAAGCGGAAAAATCGTAGCCCGTAGGAGTCAAGGTGAAGTCCGGCACCGTATCCACATCGGTTAGACCTTGGCGGGTGCGCTGTCCGGAGTAGTCGGCAAAGAAGAAGGTCTGCGGGTTATCTCTGTGAAAGAGCGGGCCGCCGAAGGTAGCGCCGAACTCGTTCATCCGGAAACCGGGCTTGGCTGCCGTGTCGAAGTAGTTCTTGGCATCCAGAGCCGAGTTGCGGAGAAATTCAAACAGCTCTCCGTGATAGCGGTTGGTACCGGACTTGTAAATCAGATTGATCGTGCCGGCATTGCCTCGCCCGTAGCGTGCATCGGCGTCCGTGGTCTCTTCTGAAAATTCCTGCACCGCATCGATCGGCGGAAAGATCACAACCGCGAGACCGTTATGGTTTTCGTTATCGCCAATTCCATCGAGGAGCAGGCGGTTCTCCTGAAAGCGAAGCCCGTTGAAGGCATAGGACGTTGGCCCACGTTGCTGGGTATAAGGAATGCTTACGATCTGGGTTTGCGCCGGCACGACTCCGGCGCCCAGTCCCACCAACTCGGCGAAATTGCGACCGTTCAGGGGAAGGTCTTTGACGGCTTCTTCAGTGCGAAGGTTCGAAACGGTCGAGGTTTCGCTCTCTAAAAGAGAATTGGTGGCTTCGACCGTAACCGTCTGGGTATTCTGACCCACCGTTAGGGTCGCATCGGCAGCCGCGCGCTGGCCCACCTCGAGCCTGACGTGCTCCTGAACCTTGCCGAAACCGGGGGCTTCAAACTGGACTTCATAATCGCCTGGATTGAGTGGCGGCGAGACATAGAGGCCCTGAGAGTCCGTCACGGTGCTGCTGTTTAGTCCGGTCGCGGCGTTGCGAATGCTCACCTGCGCATTGGCGATCACCGCACCCGATTTGTCCCGCACCACACCTGTGATGGTGCCGTTTTCGACAATCTGCGCCTTCAACGCAACTGCCCCAGCCAACATCGCAATCAACACTCCAGCTAATATCGCAATACGCCCCAATTGCTTCATGACAATCCCCTTTGCCTGTCAAACATCTTCTTGCAGGCGATCAGTTTTTGAGCAGGGAACGCCCACGGCTTGGCGCTCCTTTTATTCACAGCGAAAACCTTTGAGACGGCTAATGCGCGGAACTGCCGCTTTCCGTCGTCGCCCGGAGTCTGCGCCCTTCTAGACAGCGCAGAATCCGGGGGCGACATTGCAGTTTCGTTCTGGGGGCGGGCATAGCTCGTTGCGGCTCACGCGCCGCAGGAAAGAATATAGAGCAAGAATGTCTAGTATGTCAATAGACTTTATAATTAAAATTGTGTTTTCGCTTATTCAAAATCTCCGAGGAGCCGAAAGGATGAACCATGAGTAGAAAAGCGGCCTTGGGAAGAAAGTCTCAAGCTAATCCCTTGCGGATTATGGATGGGAGAACGAACTAGAGGCGGAAGGAATAGAGTCTTACGAGAGTAATAAAAAGACTTACGGGTGCGATAAAAAAGAAGAGGACGAAGGCGTCGAATCCGCTGCCGCCACAATCCTCCGGACCTGCTCGCTTCTTGGATCGTCCGGTTCCTCCCTCAGGAATTGGCTGAACTCTGCTGCCGCTTCCCCGCCCCGGCCGAGCCGCTCCAGCACATTCGCCCGAACCAGATGGACGTCAGGAAAATCGTTGCTCAGCTTGTCCAACTGATATAACGCCGCAACAAACCGGCCCTGGCCATAATAGGCTTTGGCCATTTCGAGCTCTGCCTGCCACAAATCCGGGCGCAAAGCGAGGCTGTAGCGCAGCGCTTCTTCGGCTTTGGGAAATTCCCCTAGCAAGTTGTACGCCGTGCCCAGCGCAAGATATGCATCCCCGTCCGAAGGGTCAAGCGCAACTGCGTGTTGCGCATCTTCGATTGCTCCCGCCGGAGATCTCGAAGCCAGCCGCAGAAAAGCCCTCATGGAGAAGGCCGCGGCATAGGAGGAGTCCACCTTCAGAGCGCGCTCCACATCTGCTTCCGCGTTCTCCAGGTTTGACCGGCTGAACTCACGGTTCGCCAGCCTCAAATACTTCCGTGCCTCTTCCGGCACGCGCAACTGCCGTGAGGAAACCATATAGGTTGCCCGCGGCGTGAAGGTGAAACTTCCCGAGGGGGCAGGCAAAGTGAAGTTCACTTCGCGCACTTCTGTGTCGAGAGTTACCTGTTCCTCGGTTACAGACAACTCGTTCGCAGCAAGCAATACATAGTTGCCAAACTTACCCGTGGGCGCGAAAGCAAACTTTCCCGCCGCATCAGAAACGCCCGACGCTATCTTGATACCCCGGATGTCGCGCACTTCGAAAGCGGCGAAAGCCACGGGATGTCCCTGGCCATTCACGATGGACCCGTTAATATGCCCAGGGATATCCTTGGCAGGAACTTGGGCTAGGGCGCTGATGGATGCTAGAAGGAGAAGTAATAGGAATGAAGACAAGCCGGAGTCGCCGCTCTTGCCGGTACAAACCCTACAAAGTTGATTTGCTTCATTACGATGGTAGTGAGAGTTGGCGGATGTGTGATGGGTTGGGCAGCGGCTACGCCGAAGCCCCGAGAACATCCCGAATCCCCACGAAAGGATAACGCAGACAATTCACTCGTCGTTCCCCGGTCGCTTATCACTCTAGATTTTCCTTGACCCACTTGCAACAACTTTCTTCCTGGGGAATGTCAGCTTAGCCCGCCGGACGCGCCTGAGACTTCCCCCTTTGAAACACCCGTGCGGGTCACCCAGCCCTATGGGCAGCCATCGCAAACCGGGGTTCGCGCCGCGTAGTATCCAAAGGACACAACCCCCGATGGTGCGTTTGGATTTACAAGATCGGTCTCAACGAAGAAACCTTGAGTCGGATCAATAAGGTAATAGTCCACATCGAATGGCGAGAAGTCGAACGGCGGGCCACTCAGGGTGCCCACGGAAAGACCGTTCGAGGCTGGAAGCCCGAAAGTCCCGCTGATAGGGTTGGCGAATGTGGTGGTGAAAGCAGAGTTATTATCTGCAATGCCGGACACGGTCCCGGCAGTCGAGATCGCAGTCATCTGGCCGGTACCGTCGTTTTCGCTTCCATTCTGCTGGGTGAAGCTGAACCCGTAGTCGCCTCCGAAAGTAAAGGGCGCGGACCCTTGCGGGTAAGCGATTCCGGCTCCCAGAGACGGATAGTTCAAGCTGTTATCGCTGCCATCAAGAAAAAGCGCAGGGTTCCCGTTGCCAGTGAGATAGAAGAAGAATAAGGGTGCAAAAGTTGGCTTTGGGTGGGGGACGAAGAGATCGAAAAGCAAGCGGACACGACCGATTCCCTTTGGGGCAACGTTATAGGATCCGCTGAACGTTGCGCTAATTTGGGAACCCGCTGTTCCTTGGACGCCACTTTGCTGCAGAAGCGTATCCGTGAATCCGTTGGTCAGGTCGCCGCTGCCGTCCGCGGTGAACAGGCCCACCGAGGCGAAGGTGTTTGGCGTAAAACCGGTGAGGTCCACCCCAAGGAGACCGAACGCGTATGTCCCGGAGAACGACGAGTTGCCCGTAAAGGTACCGGTGGCGGTCCCTTGGCCGATTGCGACTCCGCCGGTCGAACCAGAACCCTTGCCAGAGTTGTTGTCGCTCTCGACGAGTTTTATGTGAGTGGCGTCAACTATGTAGCCTGTGAACTGGAAGGTGGTTGCAGATTGAAACCCAGGCATGGTCAGATTCAAGGTAACGGCTCCGAACGAATCTGGACTAGAAATGGTCCCCGAAAGCGTCTGGTTAGCGGTCACGGTCCCTGCGAGGTTCTGATCGGCAATGCTGCCTGCACCCGAAATGGTGTTAGGGGAATCGATGTTGAAAATGCCGCCGAAAGCTGTAGGCGACGCGGTAGCGATATCAGTTCCGCTCACTACAAAGGCATAGCCGCCCGAGGGCGCCGCAGCACTGGTCTGCAAATCCATGGTTCCTGTGCCTGACTCTGCGGGATCGGTTTCCGCAATCAGTACATGGGAAGCTGAGAGGGACACAAAACTAAAAGTCTCTACACCGTTCTGTCCCACGTCTTGGTCGTTGGTGTTGACGGTGATTGTTCCTCGCCCATCAGGACCGACGAAATAGCTGCCTCCCGTGATGGAATCCGACTTGGACACCAAAGCGCCGACGTTCGGATTTTGATCGTAGAAGTTAACCGTTTGCTCGCCCGAGGTGATGCCACCGTTCCCATTGAAAAGCATCACGCCGGCAAACTCATAAGGTCCCGAATCCGCGCCGACTCCCTGGCCCTGGAAAACATAGCTGCCGTTGAGACTGCTGCCAAAGGCCGTGACCGTGATCGTGGCGGCAACGTTCTGGCTGTGATCCGCGGTCGCGAACGCCACAATGTTGAACGACTGACTGTTTCCGGAAAGAGTCGAAGGAGGTATGTAAGTGGTGGGTTGACCGCTGCTGGTGTGCAGAGAACTGAGCGCGCCGCAGTTGCCCTTGTTCGGGCAGGTTAAAGACCAGTCCACTCCGGCATTGCTCGGATCATTGCTGACTACTGCTGTGAAAGTTGGTGTGGAGTTAATGGGAATCGAGGCTGCGGGTGCGGGCTGAAAAGCGATGGAAACTGTTGAAGACGGCGGCGCTAAAGGATTCTGTACGTTCGCCGTGCTTCCTCCACCGCACGCGGCAAGCACTGCAAGCATCGCTCCCGTCAGAAAAAGGAGCAGCGATCCTTTGGTTGTCACTGCGAACCTTGTCAAAGTCATTGCCCTGTCCCGAGCAGATATACCGGTTGAGTTTGGAGACTGTTGTTCGAATTTGTCGTGTAGTTGATTGCGAGAGTTCCCAGATAGCGTTCAGCGGCCGTGGGCTTGAATTTTACGGTTAATGTGCAACTGGCGCCCGGAGCCAAGCTGAAGGGACAATCGTCCGTCTCTGAGTAGTTGCCGGTCGCCACCACCTTGCCGACGAAGCTCACAGTCTGTGGGCTCACCAGGCTCGGGTCGTTAAGAAGCGTAACGGTCTGGTAGACGGACGTGCCCAATGGCACCTGGCCAAAATTCAACCCCGCGCCGGGGGACATTCTCAACGGGCTGCTTATATTCGCCGTCAGAGCTACGGGAAAACGCCCACCATCGATTTCGCAAGGATTGGACTGAGTGGGAGGGTCGTTGACAGGATCGGTACACTGCACCGTATTCAGTTCCAGGAAATAATTCAGGGCAGAAAAATAGGTGGTCAGCGACTGCGGTACGAACGAAATTTCCAGACTGCATGCGGCCTGCGGCTCGAGCAACATTCCGCTGCACGTGTCGCCGGAGATCTGGAAGTTCGGCGACAGAGTGTTCGGATCGTAGTCGCAGCCATAGTCAATTGTGGAATTGTTCGTATCCTGGCGCAGATTGCTCACAACTTGCAGGCCTGCAACCATGCTGCCTGGGTATTCCAATGGGTGGGGGAGGGTGTGGAATTGGTTCAACGTGCTGTTCACGCATGGTGCTGCCGGCAGTATCTGCACCGGCGTCGCGCCCGAGTTGGTGAAGTTCAGCAATTGCGGAGGGCTGGCTTCGCCGAACGCTTCCGCACCGAAATTGAGTTGAGGAGCGGAAGGCTCGACAAAGCTCATTCCGGTGCCTGTAATTGGCACGGTAAAGTTCTGATCGATGTCGACGCTGGGGACGTTGCCAATACTCAGCAACGCACTCAGAGCAAGCGGACACTGGGCTGGCGCAATCCCACCCTGGTCGGGTAGCCATGTGCAACTTTCCTGAGGCGCAAACGAAACGGTAATTACGCAGGATTGTCCCGCAAGAAGACTGAAAGTCGACCCAGCCGGAACCGCACAAGTATCGGCCTCGGTGAAATCCGGCAGATTGGTGAAATCGGTTTGGCCGGTGTCCGAACTTGAGCCCGATGGCGCAATCCAGTTCAAAGTCAGACCGGTCAGCGCGGCGCCGGCCTGGGTATTTGTCAGGGTTATCGTTTGCGTCGACGGGTTGGTCGAACCCAGCAGTTGAGGTAGGAAGGTCAGAAAGGCTGGAGACAGCGTGATCGGTTGCTGGCAACCCGTTGTACTGTTCAACGCCAAACAGATGTACCCACCGTCTTCGTCGTTAACGTTGGCGTTTGTGGGACAGGAGGGCGTATTCACCACATATCCGGTTCCGGCGGAGTTTAAAACATATCCGTTCGTTGTGGAATTGAAGGTGACGGCTTGCGGGCCACTTGTGGTACTGGCCTCGGTGGCCGGTGTCCCGATCTGCCCCGCACTTGATCCGTTCGTCGCAATGAGTTGCAGAACGACGGTAGTGCCGCTGATCTGTCCGTTGACCGAAACCGAACCTGCAGGAATACAGGGGTAATTGCTAAAGTTCAAATAGCCCGTGACGGTGGCGTTGCTGGCTCCGATGTTCTTTCCCTGAGTGAGGGCGCCCGTCACCGGAAAATCTTGATTGCTCAAGCCCGAGGAATAGTTGCTGGAGCTGTGGAAGCTGCCTGTGATAGAGCCAGAGAGCGGAGGTACGAGATTCGCGCTCCACGTTTGCGGTCCAGTTTGCGCGGTTCCATTCCCGCATGGCGCACCGCCCGCGGCCGTGCCTGCGGTTGCCGTATAGGTACCGGTCATCGTGGAACCACTAGCGTTTAGCGTTCCGGTAAGGGTATACGTCTGTGTGCCGGCCACCGCGATGAGGGTTACGCCGTTCTGGCCACTGACGGTTCCAGTGATCGCAGATGCTCCGCTGTTGCAGGGTCCCAGGGAACTATTGAGCAGCGTATTGGAATAGACCGTGGACCCCGTTACGGAGCTGCCATTCTGCAGCAAGAACCCGCCTTGTAGGCCACTCGAAGCCGTTAGATCGGGCGTATTCACCATCAAGAACTGCCAGTTACCCGAAAGCGTTCCGCTCTGCTGTGCGTCACTCGAATTGTTGCTCCCACACGCTGAGAGCAGAATTATGCTGGCGAGCGCCAAAAAACAAAGGCTCTGCGCACAACCGCTGCACAATCGGGAGAACCATTCACGAATCGTCCCGCGTGGCGTCGGATTTTTAGTTAATCTCTGCGTCATCTTCGAAATCCTAAAAGCCTAACTTCAGACCAAACTGAAGAGTGCGGGAGCGATGCGCATCCAACGGATGCAGGAACGAAGCTCCGGTAACGCAATTGCCTCCGCTTCCGTCAAATCCGGCGGAATAAGCAGGGCCGGCATAGCAACTGATGATGTTGTTTCCACTGCTGCCCGGGTTATCGGGATCGTAGATCCGGAACTGAGTGTGATTAAAAACATTGAAGGCCTCAGCGCGGAACTCGAGATCGCTGGACTCGCGGATCTTGAAATGTTTCAGCAGCGCCGCATCGAAGTTGAGGCGGCCCGGATTATTCAAGAAGTTGCGGCCTGCCTCCCCAAAGGTGAGCCCCCGCGGGGCCACAAACTGCGATGGATTATCGATGAGTGGACCAAAGCTTCGCGCATTATTACCTGGCGGGGAAGATCCTCTTACTACGTCGGGGTAGGAGGCCGCGATGCCCAGGCCTTCGGCAACCCCGGCATTGTCGGTGAGAGAAATCCCGGTGTTGCCAGCGCTGTTGATCACCGTAAACGGATTGCCTGATTGATACAGTGTGACACCGGAAAGTTCCCAGCCTTCGACAAGAGTCCGCGTTAGCCTGGAAGGGGCGGCGGGAATGGGGGCGAGCTTTGGCGGCGCATTACCTTGCGGATCTCCCACTTCTAGATCCGTATACCCACCCGGAGTTCCGCCTAGCCAGTCCGCTAACGTTCGGCCCAAACTCAATAGTGGCAATCGATAGATGTAATTTAGATTCAGCAGATGACGCTGGTCAAAACTCGAGCTGGCCCGGTTTTCGCGGAGATCGTAAGAATTAACCAGAACGGGATCGCTTCGGTCCGAAGCATCGTCTATCGAGTGGCTATAGGAATACGAGATTCCAGCCGTGAGCGGGCCGCTCGTGTGTTGCAGGGTGAACTGAAGTGCGTGATAGCTCGAATCGGCCACGTTCTGTAACGATAGAACTCTCCCCAGCCCTGGGTAGGGATGCCCGGGGAGGGAGTTGATATTCGGGATGTTCGGATTCGTACACGCTGCCTGCAAATTTACGTAAGCAGGGTTTTGCGGCGTCACCAGAGTTCCGTTCTGTAGCAGGAAAGGAGTGACGCCATCTCCGGGGGCGACATGTACGGCCGCTCCCGACGACGGAACCGTGCAGTCCGCGATTGTAAGCGGTTCGTTGGGACCGAAG
>Ga0181525_10002030_pt1 | contig 16929 bp, 17 predicted proteins | sample PEATcosm2014_Bin_48_FD_121100 | JGI IMG/M metagenome (GOLD analysis project Ga0181525, IMG submission 121100) | Peatland microbial communities from MTU Mesocosm Facility, Houghton, MI, USA - PEATcosm2014_Bin06_10_metaG | ecosystem: Environmental > Terrestrial > Soil > Wetlands > Peat | place...
TATCTTGCGAAGATGCGCGCGCTCAACCGGACGGAGCGGTTTCCCTAGCCTGCCTTCTCACCGCGCACGAACGCGTAGAGCGCGGACCAATCTTCGCGCCCGCGACCGTCTTCGCGCGCGCGTTCGTAAACGGGCCGGGCCGCCGCCGCAGTCGGGACGTCCACGTTGACCTCGCGTGCAAGATCGAGGGCAAGCCTGAGATCCTTATAGGCGAGGTCGATCGCAAAGCCGGGCGTGTGATCGCCGCGCAAGACCTTCGCTGGATACGTCGTTCCCATGTGACCCATGCCGGCGACCGTTCCCATCATCACGTTGCGTGCGATCTCGGGATCGAGTCCGCTGCGTTCGGCCAGCGTCAGTGCTTCGGCCGTCGTGACGTTGATCGTCACGGACATGAAGTTGTTGACGACCTTCATGCGCGCGCCCATGCCGGGCGGCCCGCAATGGACGATGGTGTCGCCCATGCGCTCGAGGATAGGGCGTGTGCGTTCGAGTGCTTTGGGCGTTGCGCCGACCATGATCAAGAGCTTTCCATCAACGGCATGCTGCGCTGAACGTCCGACCGGCGCATCGACCATCTCGATGTTGCGTTTCTTCAGCTCCGCGATGAAGCGGTCGGTCGCCGATGGCGCAATCGTGCTCATATCGATGTAGATCGCTGTCTGAGGAAGCGTGCTCGCGATGCCGTTTGGTCCAAGGAGCGCGTCGTCGACCTGCGGTGAATCCGGCACCATCGTGATTGCGAAGTCCGCGTTCCGTGCGGCGTCGGCGGGTGTGGCTGCTGCGACCGCGCCGTCGCGCACGAGCGCTGCTACGGCCTCCGGATTTGTATCGTACGCGCGCACCGTGTAACCCGCGCGCACGAGATTGCGAGCCATCGGGCCGCCCATCGTTCCGAGCCCGACGAATGCGATTGTCTGCATGCTGCGAGGTTTTTCCGAGGCTATTCTGCAGCCTGCGTGGATGGCAGGAACGTGAGTCCTAGGCCACACACGCCGGCCCAGACGAGCGCGCCGCCCAAAAGCGGAGGATCGAACCAGGTTCCACCGGTTGCAATCGTGACAATGAAATACGCGCCATAATAGACGACCGGAACGACGAAGCCAAAGACGTGCAGCCTGCTGCCGCTCAGCGGCGCATCCGGTGAACGGGCAATGATTGCGTCGGCGACGATCCCTGCTGCCAGCGTCATCACCAAATATGTCGCCAGCATCGGCGTGTCGTTGGTGAGCGCCGCGGCGATGATGCAGTTGCCGAAAACGAAGAAAATCGTCATCGCTCCGGGGCGCAGACGGAATCGCGTCGCGAGCCACACCGCGAAGAGCATCACGATCAGCGTCTCGAGGATGATGACGGCGACGCCGGTGCCGTTCTTGTATAACAGGAGCGTCGTGCTCGTGAAGTAGTCAGGCGAATACAAAACGGCGTTCGGCGGCGCGTACATCCGCGCGGCCGACGGATCGAACGCATAGGCGGTCCCCAGATGCACGAATTCGATCCACGTCGCGAGCGAAAAGAGCAGCGGCAGCTGCGATGCCAGCGTGCGCAACTCGAGGCGGGCCTCGAGCGCGGAGCGAATCGGTGCGCTCGTCAGGGTGAGGACGCCGATGCCGATAATCAAGTGCGTCGGACTCGTCACTGCGTCGACCCGGTCTTCGATCCCGAAGATCGTATGCCAGATCAGATCGCCGACGCCCCCGATGAAAAAGATCGGGATGCCGACGAGTGCGCCTTGATACGCCTTGGGTAGGAGATTCCAGCCGTGATAACCGCGCGCGCGATTCCTGAGTGCCGTAACGCCCACGACGATCGCGCCTGCAAGCATGGCTGCGTAGAAGATTGCATGGTACGGCGTGAAGAAGGTCTCGACCGGAACGTGCAAATGCGCCCAGCTATCCCAAAGGAAGCCACTGGCCAGCCAAAGGCCGATGACGCTGATCGTCAGATCGAGCGTCGCGTTGCGCGGCGGCGCAATCGACATGCCCCCAGGTACCGGCCCCGCTACGCGTTCTCCTGGCTCGCGATTGCGTGCATTGTTCTGTGCGGTTGCGGGTCCGCTCATCCGAGCATGCCGTCGAACGTCATCGTTGCTGAGCGCATTCCGGCGAGCTGGCCGACGCCGCTCATCGCCGCACCGGATGCGCTGCCGCAGATTCAAGCCGTGCGTTTTTCAAGCGTCGACGTTGCGCTGGGAACCGAGTGGAGCGGCGAGATCGTCGCGTCTTCCAACACGGCCAGCGTCGAGATCGCCACAAACCTGTTCGATTTCAGCGTTCCGAGGCCGGCGATCGGCAAGTTCGTCTTTCAATTTCGCATGATCGACGTGCCGCCGTTTTTCGTGCGCGCGTATCCGTTGCGCATCATCGCACGCAACACTGCGGGTGAGAAGGTCGAAGAAGACGTTCCGTTTCGAATTCACGGACGCAATAGTTTTTAAACCGCTTCGGCAATTGCTTTGCCGACGTCTTCGGTGCTGGCCGTTCCGCCGATGTCCCGCGTGCGCGGTCCCGTCTTAAGAACGGTTTCGATCGCCGCGACGACGGCGTCGGCTGCATCTTTGTGCCCCAGATGTTCGAGCATCATCGCGCCCGACCAGATCTGACCGATCGGATTCGCGATGCGCTTTCCGGCGATGTCGGGTGCGGAGCCGTGTACCGGCTCGAACATCGACGGGAAGTCGCGCTCCGGATTGAGATTTGCCGACGGGGCGATCCCGATCGTGCCGGTGACGGCCGGCCCGAGATCCGACAGAATGTCGCCGAACAAATTCGAGCCGACGACGACGTCGAACCAATCCGGATGCTGCACGAAGTGCGCGGTCAGAATGTCGATGTGAAATTGATCGGTGCGCACGTCCGGATAGTTGGCGTGCATCGCGCGCACGCGCTCGTCCCAGTAGGGCATCGTGATCGTGATGCCGTTCGATTTGGTCGCCGACGTCAAGTGCTTCTTCGGACGACTGCGCGCGAGCTCGTATGAAAAGCGCAGAATACGATCGACGCCGCGCCGCGTGAAGACCGATTCCTGAATGACGAACTCGTCATCGGTGCCGTCGTTGATGCGGCCGCCGATCGACGAATATTCACCCTCGTTGTTTTCGCGCACGATCCAGAAGTCGATATCGCCAGGTTTGCGATTTGCCAGTGGCGACTCGATGCCGGGCATGAGCCGCACCGGACGCAAGTTGACGTATTGGCGGAACGTCCGGCGGATCGGAATGAGCAATCCCCAGAGCGAGACGTGATCCGGGACGCTCGGCCAGCCGACCGCGCCGAGGAAAATTGCGTCGTTGCCCTTGATGCGCTCGAGGCCGTCGTCGGGCATCATCTTGCCGGTCGCCGCGTAGACCTCGCAGCTCCAGGGCAGCGCGTCCCATTCAAAGCGGACTCCGGCCTTCTTGGCGGCTGCGTCGACGACCCGAATCCCCTCGGGCACGACTTCCTTGCCGATGCCGTCTCCGGCAATAGTCGCGATACGATACGTTTTCACGCTAGCCTTGTCGGCATAGGCACATCCTGTTCCCTCTTGCCGGGAGATGTCTGGATTTGTATCATGTCGAGGTCTTGGCCGAGAGGGGTTTCGCGCACGCCAAGTTCGATGGTCCGGAGGCACTCTACGTGCAGCTGGCTGAGGACTTGGCGCGCCGAATTCAAACGGGCGAATACGGTCCACGCAAGCGTCTTCCGGGCGAATTCGAGCTTGTAGATCGCTATGGCCTGAGCCGCGTCACGGTCCGCCAAGCGATGTCGGTGCTCGAACGCCGTGGACTCGTCATCCGGCGTCGTGGAGTCGGTACGTTCGTCGCCTCGCCGAAGGTGCACCAGGATCTCGCCGACCCGCTGCGCGGCTTCTACGACGGATTGGTCGCCAAGGGCCTCAAGCCGGAATTCATCCTCGTTGACTATCGCAAGGTGACGCCGAGCGCGCAGATCGCGGCAAAAATCGGCTCCAACCCGGCAATGCTGGTTGTACGCTTGTATAAGCTCGATGATGCGCCGTTTGCAGTAACTTACGTGCACATGCATGCGGTCGCGGCGGACGTTACCCGCGACGAGATCGTGGCGACGCCGATCTATCACATCATGGAACGTCTCGGTCAGCGAATCGCGCGCGCCGAATTGACGATTCGGGCGCAAGCTGCGGGCCATGGACCAGGACGCCTGCTCGAAGTTTCGGTCACCGAGCCCGTATTGATTCTCGACCGTACGAGCTACGCCGAATCCGGTGAAGCACTCGAAAATTCCGTGTGTTATCTACGTTCGGACACGTACGAGTTCGGCATGACCGTAGGCGGCAAGGAAGCGCTCTCGCAAACAATTCGCGCATCGCAGTGAAAAGGAAATCGTTTGTCGCGAGCGCGGCGACCGGCGCAATGGTCGCAGCGACGCTCGCGGACGTTCAAGCCGCACCAATTATGATCGACCCACACAGCTCGATAACCGACGTTGAAGGCATCAAAGTCGGTCACTGGACGTCAACCGCGCGTCCGACCGGCTGTACGGTCGTGCTCGCGCCGCCCGAAGGCGCCGTCGGCGGCGTCGACGTGCGCGGCTCCGCGCCGGGGACGCGTGAAACGGATTTGCTCAATCCGGAAAATCTCGTCGATCGCGTGAATGCGATCTCACTTGCAGGCGGAAGCGCATTCGGTTTGGACGCCGCGACCGGCGTCGTGCGCTATTTAGACGAGCACGGAATCGGCTACGACGTGCGCATTGCCAAAGTCCCGATCGTGCCGTCGGCGATCTTGTTCGACCTGGCGGTCGGCGATCCGAAGATTCGTCCGGATGCAGCCGCAGGTTATGCCGCCTGCAATGCAGCGACGTCCGAACGTCCGGCGGAAGGCAACGTCGGCGCGGGTGCCGGCGCGACGGTCGGAAAGCTGTTCGGATTCGACCGTGCAATGAAATGTGGGATCGGTACGGCCTCCGTGACGCTCGATGGTCTCGTCGTCGGAGCGATCGTCGCGGTAAACGCGATTGGCGACGTCATCGATCCGTCGACGGGCAAAGTCGTGGCGGGCGCGCGCAGTGCCGACGGTAAGAAGAAGATCGGCGCGGTTCAAACGGTTCTCGGCGGCGAGGTACCTGCGGTGCTGACGCCGGGGACCGCGACGACGATCGGCGTCGTAGCAACGAATGCCGTGCTCACGAAAGCGCAAGCGCAGAAGATCGCGCAAATGGCGCAAGACGGCGTTGCGCGCGCGATCTCCCCGTCGCACACCATGTTCGACGGCGATGCGATCTTCACGATGGCTACCGGGAGCGCAAAGAAAACCGGGAATCCGACGCTGCTCGGCTTGATGGCGGCCGAAGTCGTCGTCGCATCGATTCTGCGCGCAGCCTGGGCGGCGCACAGTTTGCCCAACCTACCCGCCGCCCGCGATTTGCACTAGTCGTCGAGGAAAGCAGCGATTTGCGAATTGTTGCGTAGCATTCGCATGTCGTCGTCCGTGGGAAGCTGCGGACGATCGCGTTCGCTGGGGACGAGACACAAGAAGCCCATCGGTTCATCGTCGCCGGCGCGGAATTGATGCCACGTCATCGGTGGGACGCGAAACAAATCGAACGGGTGAATCGGATGCACTTCCGTTCCGACGAGTGCGCTGCCGCCGCCGCGTAAGATCATCACGGCGTGTACGTGCTCGTGCCGCTCGAGCGTCGTGTGCCCGCCGGGGCCGACTTCGAAGTAGCGCCATTGGTAGCCAAGACCGGCTTCTTCGAAGAGCACCGAGCGCGTGACGTCCTTGAACGGCGCGCTGCCCTCTTCTTTATATTGCAGCACGGCGACGCCGTCCCAACGGTAGCGCTCGTCCTCCGGCGCAAACGCGCGCGCGAGATTCGCTTCGGTCGCCTCTCTCATACGCCACCTCCAACCGCGCGGACGAAGCTTCGGCTTCGCTCGGCCAGGTGGTCGCCGGCCGAGAGCAGGCTGCCGCCGATCAATAGCATGACGTCCTGGCCGTAGAACTCGATCATCTCGGGGACGCGCTCGACGGACATTCCACCAGCCGGGACCGGCATCGCCGGTCGAATCGAACCCCACGGCTCGCGCGCCGCGCCGGCGAGCGCCCGACAGACGTCCGGACTGTACGCGAAGCGGCCGCCGTAGTTCGGATAGATGGTCGCATCAGCTCCGAGCAGGCGGAAGAACTTCCCGAACAGCCACGCGGGCGAAATCCGAGACGCGCCTCCGAGCGCCGGATGCGCAAGGACTACGAACTCACCGAACTCCGCGACAAACTCCGCGAACGTTCCCAGACCGACGAGCATCGGCGCCAACAGGACGGCGCGGATCCCGCATTCGCGAGCAAGCCTGGCGTTCTCAAAGATCTTGCGCGGCGAGCCGACGAGACTCGGCGCGTATATAACCGGCTTCCCGGTCGCCGCCGAGGCGCGCTCGGCAGCTGCCTGACAGGCTCGCGCGCGCTGAGCGAAAGGTGCGTAGCTCTGGTCGGCGATGCCATGGTCATCTTTGATCACATCGATCCCGGCGTTTCCGAACGTTTCGCACAATGCCGCCAGCGTCTCGGGCGATGAGCCTTGCGGCTTGAGCGCGGTGCAAGTGAGCGGGCGCTTCGCTGCGCCGACCAACTCGCGCAGTCCGGCGATTCCGTAGCGCGGACCACCGAAGCGCTCGAGCAGCGACGCCGGAAACTCGACGCCGTCGAGCTCGACATCGTCCTGCAACGAGCAATTTCCAAAGAGCATATTCGTAAGCTGCGTCACATCTTCGCCCGTCGTCGCGGTCGCGAGCTGCAAGGTGACGCGAAATCTGTGTGCGTCGAAGGGCTCGATCCCAGCAACGCGCGCGACAATCGTGTCGCGAATCTTCGGATCGCGTACGGCTTCGAGCGGCATCTCGACGCTTTGCTCCAATGCAAGCGACTCCGCGCGTTTCTGAACCTCGTCTTCGCGCGCAGCGAGCAAATACGTTGCGGAAATCCAAGCCATGGCGCGAGGAGGCTTCGCACGGTGAGGAGTAGAGCCTCTCCATGGCCGAGACCGAGAAGCTTCGTCAGGCGTTTCGTCTCGAAGTCAACGAAGATATCGTAATTACCCTCGAAGGCATGGGCCGCTCGATGGGCGCAACGCTGGTCGATCTCTCCGAAGGCGGCTGTCGCGTGCGCACGCGATTGTGCATTCCGCACTCGCAGCTCGAGTTTAACTGGAAGGGCCCGAAGGGCACGATCAAGCTGTGGGGCGCGATGGTCGGCATTCGCATCACGGAGCAAAAAGCGACCGAATTCGGCGTGCGTTTCGAGATGCCGCAGATCGAGAAAGACAAGCTCGTTCAAGAGCTTCATGAAATTCAGCGCCGCATGGCGTTCAAGACCGAGCCGACGCAAGCCGGAGAGAGCGCCGTGGGCCGCGCCAAGCGTAAGGCGTATCGTGCGCCGATCAAATTTCCGATTTCGTACAAAGTCAAAGGCGGAATGCACGAGCAGGTCGCGATTGCGGCGGACCTTTCAATCGGCGGCCTCATGCTGATTACCCAGGAATCGATTGCGGAAGGCTCAGAGGTCGAGCTCGATTTCGTCATGCCGGTCGAAGCGGTCGACCTCGGCGGCGAGCAACGCGAAGTCGTCGAGAACACGCCGTTCGGCCAGCGCAGAGTCAAAAAACTCGTGCCGGTTCGTCCGTTCGAGCCGATTCGCTGCAAGGCAAAGGTGATAAAACGGATCGGCGCCTCGCCAGACGGCACGGCGTACGGGACGTCCTTCTTCGAAATGGCCGCATTCACGACCGAGGAGGTCGCACGGTTCGTGCACGCTTTCCAATTGACGCAGCTGCGCAAAGCCGCCGCTGCCGCTGACGCCTAGCGCGCCAACCGATGAGCGAAGTCCGGCGTCAAGCTTTTCGGCTCGACGTCAACGCTGAGATTACCGTTCGTCTTGCGGATCTCGGCCGCGACCTCAAGCTGACACTCGTCGATATTTCCGACGGCGGCGGTCGCTTGCGTTCGACCGTCAAGCTTCCGCCGCACACGCGCGTAGCATTTGCGTGGATGGGGCCGTCGCGCGAGCCGATTGCCGTCAACGGACGTATCGTCGCGGTTCGCATGAGCGATCCGAAGACGGCTGAGTACGGAATTCAATTCGACATGCCGACGGTGGCGAAAGACAAGCTGGCGCACGAGCTCGCCGAAGTGCAGCGCCGCAAGGCGTACAAAGCCGACAACAGCACGCACGTCATCGAAGACGGTGACGTCGGCGGACGCGCGAAGCGGCAAGGATATCGTGCCGCCGTCGTCTTTCCGGTTTCCGCGAAAGTCCCGAATAAAGAGGGCCGCATCATTCCAGTTCGCGCCGAAGCGGTGGATCTCTCGATCGGCGGCATGCTCGTGGCAATGGTCGGCGACTACGAAGAGAACGTCGAGATCGAGATTTCGTTTACGATGCCGGTCGGCGCCGTCGATATGGGCGGCGAAGAGAAAGAAGTCTCAGAGCAAACACCGTTCGGCGAGCGGCGCGTGAAGAAGCTCGTTCCCGTGCGGCCGTTCGATCCGATCTCGTGCAAGGCGAAGGTCGTGAAGAAGACCGGCAGCGCGCGCAACGGCGTCCCGACTTTTGGGATCGGTTTCGTCGACCTCTCCGGATTCCTCAAAGAAGAGATTGCGCGCTTCGTCCACGCGCACCAGCTCTCGCAGTTGCGCAAAGCCGCCGCGACACAAGGCTAGGTGCGCGGCAAAACGCTCTTCGTCACCGGTGCCAGCCGTGGCATCGGACTTGCGATTGCATTGCGCGCCGCACGCGAAGGCGCCAATGTTGCGATCGTTGCCAAGACTACCCAGGCGCACCCGAAGCTGCCCGGAACGATCTTTACTGCCGCCGACGAGATCGAGCGCGCCGGCGGAAAGGCTCTCCCGCTCGCGTGCGACATTCGCTTCGAAGAGCAAGTAAACGACGCCGTCCAAAAAACAGTCGAGCGGTTCGGTGGAATCGATGCCTGCATCAACAACGCCAGCGCCATCTCCTTGACGGCGGTCGTCGATACGGACATGAAACGCTACGATCTGATGAATCAGGTCAACGCGCGCGGCACCTTCCTGTGCTCGAAAGCAACGATTCCGCAGCTCGCAAAAGCAGCAAATCCGCACATTCTCAACATTGCCCCGCCACTGGACATGGAAGCGCGCTGGTTTGCGGGGCGCGTCGCGTACACGATGGCAAAGTTCGGCATGTCGATGTGCACGCTGGGTATGGCCGAAGAACTGCGCGAGCAGGGAATTGCCGTCAATTCGCTTTGGCCGCTAACGACGATCGACACGGCTGCGGTGCGCAACCTTCTGGGCGGCGAAGCCGCGGCAAGCATCTCGCGCAGGCCCGAGATCGTGGCCGACGCAGCCTACGCGATTCTGTGCCGCCCATCGCGGGCGTGTACCGGCAATTTCTTCATCGACGAGGAAGTGTTGCGCGAAGCCGGCGTCACGGATTTCTCGATCTACGCGAACGATCCGTCGCAAGCGCCGGTCGTCGATATCTTCGTCCCGGATGCGGTGATCGAGCGGTCGTCTACGCGGTTAACTCCGAATAGTCGACGATGAGGGGGGCGTGATCCGAGAAGCGCTCGTCCTTGTAAATGCGCGCACCTTGCACGTGGGGACGCAATTCCGGCGTCACGAGCTGATAGTCGATGCGCCAGCCGAGATTGTTTGCGAAGGCGTTTCTCCAGCTCGACCACCAGGTGAACTGTTTGCGTTCTTGGTTCACGACACGGAACGCGTCGACCCAGCCGACCGCATCGATGACGCGGTCGAACCAGGCGCGTTCCGGCGGTAAAAAACCCGTCGTCGCAGCGCAAGCGCGGACGTTGAAGACGTCGATGTCGAGATGCGCGATGTTATAGTCGCCGCAGATGACGATCGGCCGACCCTCCGCGCGCATGCGCGCGAACTCGCCCAGAAGCCGTTCGAGAAATGCATACTTGACTTCTTGGCGTGCAGGACCGCTCGTCCCGGAGGGTACGTACAGCGAGCAGATCGAGAAACGTGCGTAGTCGAAGCGCAAAAAACGCGCCTCGTCGTCGAGCAGGCCTTCGCCCAGCCCGCGCGTTACCGACTGCGGCGTCGTACGCGAATAGATCGCGACGCCGCTGTAGCCTTTCTTGGCTGCGTCCAAGTAGACCGCCGAATATCCGGCAAGCACCGCTTCGCCGGGAAGCTGATGTTCTTGCGCTTTGGTCTCTTGAATGCACACGAAATCGGGCGACTCGGCGAGCATCCACGCGAAGAAACCTTTGCGGGCAGCGCTGCGCATGCCGTTGGCGTTGAAGGAGATGATCCGCACCAAGGCCGAGTCCACGGCGCTTGAGTAAGATTCCTACCGGCGAGGACGATCTCACGTTTACGGTCGGCAAGAAGCGTGTCGGGCTTACAAATCTCGGCAAGGTATTCTGGCCGAAAGACGGTTACACGAAACGCGATCTCCTCCAGTACTATCTCGACGTTTCCAGCGTGCTGCTGCCGCATCTGCGCGAGCGCGCGATGGTGATGAAGCGCTATCCTAACGGCATCGACGGCGATTTCTTCTTTATGAAGCGCACGCCGCCGAAACGTCCGGACTGGATCACGACCTGCCGCATCACGCACGGCTCGGGGAACGTGATCGACTTTCCGATCATCGATGACGCGGCCGCGCTGCTGTGGGTGATCAACCTCGGATGCATCGATCTGAATCCGTGGTACGCGCGATGCGACGATTACGATCGTCCCGACTATCTGCACTTCGATCTCGATCCGGTCGAAGGTACGCCGTTTTCGACGGTGCGCGAAGTCGCGCTTGCGGTGCACGACGCGCTGGACGGCTTGAAGATGCCGAACTACGCGAAGACCACGGGGTCGAAAGGAATACATATCTACGTTCCGATCGTTCGCGGTCCCACTCAAAAAGAAGTCTGGACGTTTGCAAAAGCGCTCGCACACGCGATCGAGAAATCATATCCAAAGATCGCGACGGCGATTTATAACGTCTCAAAGCGTCCACGTGGGACGGTGCTCGTCGACTACAATCAGAACCGCTGGGGAAGCACGCTGGCCTCGATCTACTCGGTGCGTCCGCGTCCGCACGCGCCGGTTTCGATGCCCGTTGACTGGGATGAGGTCGAAGGCGGCGTCGAGATCGACGACTTCACGCTCGCAAATGCGCGTGCGCGCATTGCAAAGCGCGGCGACCTATGGGCGCCGCTGCGTCCGCTTGCGCGCGGACGGTTCGAACTGCGAAAGCTGACTGGTTAGCGAACGATCGAGATGATGGCCGCGGGCTTTGCGACGGCGGGCGCAGTCAACACCGCGTCGACAAGGCCTTCGCGCAGCGCTTCGTCTGCATCGAGGTACCAATCGGTCTTGTAGAGCTTCTTGCGATAATACGCGATCGACTTGCCGGTACGGTTCGCGTAGATCTCGTACAGGCGGTCTTGCAAGCGTTCTTGGAAGGCGCGCTCCTCGCCGTGATCGCTGACGCGGCCGCTGCTGCGGTACCAGACCTCATGAAGCAAGAAGAACGAGGAAGCTTCCATTGTCCGGTGGTTAGCGACTTGCGCAATCACGCTCGCCATGCTCATTGCAACGCCTTCGATGTGGACGTTTACTTGGCGGCCAAGCCGGCGCAGCGACGTGATCGTCGACACCAGCGCGAGTCCCGCGAAAACGTTGCCGCCGACGCTGGAGAGGAAGAGCGTTACCGGCTTCTCCGGAGCCAGGTTGAGGTGCGTACGGATCAGCTGCTGCTGGAGCGGGACGACGTGTTGTTCTTCGATTTCACAGTGAAAAAACAGCATCCCCTCATCGGACGGTTCGAGGGCATCGAACGCGCGCCGGGGCACGAGTTCAACGAGATCGCTCAGCAGCGTGTCACGCGTCGTGGCGTCGTCAATCTGCACACGCGAAAGCAACTGATCGAATTGCAAGCGGAGATCTGCCCGAGTGTTAGAGACGGACACGGCTGTGCCTCCAGCAGATATGCTATATCACCATGGGTAATACCCACGGCTTGTCCAACCAGATTACCCGCACTTGCCTCGGCGCGCAAGCGAGAACGAAGGGCTTGCTCGGTTATCTCACGAGGAAACCGACCAAGAGCAGCGCCACGATGTTGAGGACTTTGATCATCGGGTTGATCGCTGGTCCGGCAGTGTCTTTGTACGGATCGCCGACGGTGTCGCCTGTGACCGCGGCTTGGTGCGCGATCGATCCCTTGCCGCCGTAGTTGCCGTCCTCGATGTATTTCTTCGCATTATCCCATGCGCCGCCGCCGCTTGTCATCGCAATTGCGAGAAACAATCCGGTGACGATCGAGCCCATCAACACGCCGCCGAGCATCTGCGCTCCGGTTGGTCCCGGCAGAATGCCGATTTCGGCAAGGACGACGATCAGAATCGGAATGCCGACCGGAATGAGCGCGGGGACAATCATTTCCTTGAGCGCTGCGCCGGTGACGATCGAAACGGTCGTGCCGTAATCCGGTCGCGACGTGCCCAGCATGATGCCGGGGTTTTCGCGGAATTGGCGGCGGACTTCTTCGACCACGGAGCCGGCTGCGCGTCCGACCGCTTCCATCGCAAGCGATGCGAAGAGATACGTGCAGATGCCGCCGAGGAATAGACCAGTGAGCACGTATGGATCGCCGATTGAAAACGAGATCGGCGTCGTTGCGCACGCGGCGCTCGGCGTCGCTTTGCACTTGTCGGAAAGCTCTTGCAAGAATGAAGCAAAGAGCACGACTGCCGCAAGTCCGGCAGAACCGATCGCGTAGCCTTTGGTAACGGCCTTGGTCGTGTTGCCCACGGCATCCAGCGGATCGGTAACTTCGCGAACCGATTCCGGAAGCTCGGCCATTTCCGCGATGCCGCCCGCGTTGTCGGTAACAGGCCCGAACGAGTCGATCGCGACGATGATGCCGGCCATCGAGAGCTGCGCCATGACGGCGATCGCGATGCCGTACGTTCCGGCCAGCGAGTACGAAACGAGAATACCGAAAATGATGACGATTGCGGGGAGCGCAGTCGCCTGCATCGAGATTCCGAGACCCGCGATGATGTTCGTTGCGTGTCCGGTCGTCGAGGCTTTCGCGATGCCTTTCACCGGACCGAATTGCGTGCCGGTGTAGTACTCCGTGATGTACGTGATCAAACCGGTGACGAGCAAGCCGACGATCGAGCACCCGAACACGGCAATGCCGCCCGGCGTCGCGCCGGCGAACTCGGCGTTGGAAACAAAGTAAAACGCGATTGCGGAAAGCACACCGGCGACGATCAGGCCCATGTACAGCGCGCCCATGATGCGCGTGCCTTTGCCCGCGCTCTTGGGCAGCCGCACGAAGATTGTTCCAATGATCGATGCAACGATCGAGACCGCTCCGAGGACGAGCGGGAACGTAACCGCGGACGGCAACGTGCTGCCGAGGACGAGATGTCCGAGCAACATCGCCGCGGTTGTGGTGACGACATACGTTTCAAAGAGATCGGCGGCCATGCCGGCGCAATCGCCGACGTTATCGCCGACGTTGTCTGCGATGACGGCCGGGTTGCGCGGATCATCTTCCGGAATTCCGGCTTCGACTTTACCGACGAGATCGGCGCCGACGTCGGCGGCCTTCGTATATATGCCGCCGCCCAGACGCGCGAAAACTGAGATCAACGAGCAGCCGAATGCGAGTCCGACGAGCGCGCCAAGTGAGTTCGTGACCGGATCGGACGCAGCGGCATTCACCTGGAGCATGATCCAGTAATAGCCGCTTACCGCGAGCAGGCCGAGGCCGACTACGAGCAGTCCGGTGACGGCGCCGGAACGGAACGCGACCGCCAGGGCCGGCGAAAGTCCGCCACGCGCAGCTTCGGCGGTGCGGACGTTGGCACGAACCGAGACGAGCATCCCGATGAATCCGGCGGCGCCGGAGAGCGTCGCACCAATCAAAAAGCCGAGCGCGGGCTGCCATCCGAGTGGCGCCGGAAGCACGGCGATTACGATGGCGAGTACCACCGCGACGATCGCAACCGTCGTATATTGCCGGCGCAAGAAAGCCATTGCGCCTTCTTGGATCGCGCGCGCAATCTCGATCATCCGCGGATTCCCCTCGGGTTGCCGCAGAACCCAAGCCGTCAAGCCCAGGCCGTAGATGATGGCGAGTAACCCGGCCGCGATGCCGAGCCCAATCGCGATTGTGGGACTCACGCTGTTATTTTCCCCTCGTCTGTGCACGGGACGCACAAAAACCGCCCGCAGACGCGAGCGACCTGCCGGGCTTGTCCCCCTCAAACCTCGACTCCTCTCATGCAAGCATGGGAGGCATCGAGGCGGGGGCGAAGCGCCCTCAAACCATGCTGCGATTCGCTCTCGAGCGCGCGCTCCGGCTCGTTATCGTCTTGGTCGCGATAACGCTCTTCAGCTTTCTATTCCTCAACCTGATTCCGGGCGATCCGGCGACGGTCCGGTTGGGAGAGCATGCGACGCCCGAGCAGGTCGCGGCGCTGCGCGCGCAATTCGGTCTCGACAAACCGTGGTACGTGCAGCTCACCGCGTATCTCGAACACGTTGCGCGAGGCGATTTGGGCATTTCGATCGACGATCAGGAGTCCGTCGCCGGAAAGCTTCAGCAATATTTTCCGGCGACCGTCGAGCTCGCGTTCGGCGCGATTCTCTTTGCGATGATCGTTGGGATACCGGCCGGCATTGCTGCGGCGGTATGGCAAGGTAGCGTGCTCGACGCGCTCACGATGGTCGCCGTGCTCCTAGGTGTCTCGATCCCCGTGTTCTGGCTGGGCTGGATTCTGGTCTACGTGTTCGCGGTGTTGCCGACCGGCGCCGGACTGAATTTGTTTCCGATCTCGGGACGCATCGACCCACAATACTTCGTTCCCGCACGAACGCATTTGCTCGTCATCGACTCGCTGCTCGCCGGTGACCCGAAAGCCGCGCTGAATGCGCTTTGGCATCTGATTCTTCCCGCGGTGACGCTCGGCACGATTCCGCTCGCGATCGTTGCGAAAATCACGCGCAGCGGAATGTTGGAAGTTTTGCAGAGTGACTACGTACGTACCGCTCGCGCGAAGGGGCTCTCGGCCTCGCGCGTCATTGTCAAGCACGCGTTGCGAAACGCGCTGATTCCGATCATCACCGTCATCGGATTGCAAACCGGTTTGCTCTTAGGCGGCGCAGTGCTGACGGAATCGATCTTCGCGTGGCCTGGCGTCGGGCGGCTTGCATTCGAAGCAATCTCGAATCGCGATATGCCGGTCATCAACGGTTGCGTTCTCTTGTTTGCGACGGTATTCGTCGTCGTGAACGCGCTCGTCGATCTGCTCTACGCCGTTGCCAATCCGCGGATACGGTACGGGTGACGAGCGAAACCAAGATTCGGGTGGTGATCGTCGACGACTCGGCGTTCATGCGGCACGCGCTGCGGCGAATGTTGGAGCGTGGTCCGGAAATTGAAATCCTCGGCGCGGCGAGGGATGGTGAAGAAGGCGTCGCGTTCGTCGACCGGTTTGCGCCGGACGTCGTCACCATGGATGTCGAGATGCGCGGCATCGGTGGGTTGGAAGCGCTGCGCCGCATCGTTGCACGTGGTCCGCAAAGTCCGGCGGTGATCATGGTCAGCTCGCTGACCACGAAAGATGCGCAGGTCACGCTCGATGCGCTCCACATCGGCGCGGTCGATTTCATCGCGAAACCGCCGCCTGGTTCCGGCGTGCTCGACATCGCTGCGCTCGGCGACGATCTGCTTGCAAAAGTGCGGGAGTTCGGTTCGCAGCGTGGACGACGAAGGGCCAAGCCGCCATCGCCGGCTGCGCACCGTGCGCCCGCGGGCCGTTCCGAATGCGTTGCGATCGGAACGTCGACCGGCGGCCCGGTCGCACTCTCGCGCATCGTTCCGCGGCTGCCCAAGAATTTTCCGGTGCCGATCGTGATTGCCCAGCACATGCCTCCCGGCTTTACGGCGGCGCTCGCGGAGCGTCTCGACGCGTCAAGCCAGCTCGACGTGAGCGAAGGAACGGACGGTATGACCTTACGCGCCGGCGCGGCAGTCGTTGCGCCTGCCGGGCAGCGCGCGTGCGTGCGGCGCGCCGGGAAAACGTTTGCGCTCGAGTTGGCAGAGGCCGAGCGCGGAACGTTGACGCCGAGCGTCGACGCATTGTTCGCGTCACTCGGCGAGTCGTGTAAACGCGGAGCGCTTGCCGTGCTGCTTACCGGCATGGGGCGTGACGGCGTCGAGGGACTCAGGGTGGTTCGAGCCGCCGGTGGGTATGCAGTCGGGCAAGATGAAGCGAGCTGCATCGTCTACGGCATGCCTCGGGCTGCGGCCGAGGCGGGACTGATCGATTACATCTGTTCGCTCGACGAATTACCCCGGCTTTTATGCAGTTTGACCGGCTTAGAAGTACCTTTACAGAGCGAGGAGGGGAGCCGGCCTCCGCTGCCGGGAACGTGAGCGCCACCTAAACGGAACGGGATTGGGCGTTTGACAGAGAGTCGGAATCCGCCGCAGTACGTGATCGCAGGCGTTTCGTACTCCAGGGAAGAGGCTGTAACAAAGTATCTTCACCTGGTCCGTTACGTGGCCGGTCGCATTTCAATCAATCTTCCGCCGAACGTCGAGATCAACGATCTCATCAACGACGGTATTTTGGGTTTGATTGACGCGATCGAAAAATACGACGACGAGCGCGGCGTCAAATTTGAAACCTACGCCATCACCCGCATCAACGGCGCTATTCTCGACGCGCTCCGCGCGCTGGATTGGGTCCCGCGCGCCGTTCGCCAACGTGCGCGCGAGGTCGAGAGAACGTATCAAGAGCTCGAAGCCGAGTTTGGGCGGGCCGCGACCGAAGAAGAGGTCGCGAACCGGCTCGGATTGACTCCCAAGGAATTCGATCACACGATGCAGCGGATCCGGGGCACCGCGATTCTCTCGCTCGAGGAATTCTTGCCCAACGA
>Ga0181525_10002031_pt1 | contig 16929 bp, 16 predicted proteins | sample PEATcosm2014_Bin_48_FD_121100 | JGI IMG/M metagenome (GOLD analysis project Ga0181525, IMG submission 121100) | Peatland microbial communities from MTU Mesocosm Facility, Houghton, MI, USA - PEATcosm2014_Bin06_10_metaG | ecosystem: Environmental > Terrestrial > Soil > Wetlands > Peat | place...
CCAATGCTGTTCACTTTATGAGACTCTGGTACACGCGACTTTTAGTCGCGTCTCCCCATACCGAACACAAACGCGGCTGAAGCCGCCTGTACCTTTGGCAAGACCATGCTAACTGAACAGTATTGGCGCTAGCTCAAGACCTTGAGTTCCGCCGCCGCTCGCGATTCAGGCGCCAGATTGTAATACTCGCGCAGACGGCGCGCGGCCGCCGGGCCGATCACCTTCGCCAGATCGTCCACCGATGCCTCGCGAACCCGTTCCAGGCTTCCAAACTCGCGCAGCAGTTTCGCGATGGTTTTCGAACCGATGCCCTCCACTTGCTCCAGCTCCGATGTCAGCCGGGCGGCGCCTCTGCGAGTGCGGTGGAAGGTGACGGCAAACCTGTGCGCCTCGTCCCGCACCTGCTGGATCAAGTGCAGCACGGGCGAATAACGATCCAGCTTGATGGGTTCGTCTTCCTGGCCGTAAACGTAGATGATCTCTTCGCGCTTGGCGATGGACGCCACCGGCTGATTGATCACCCCAATGGCATCCAGCGCCTCTACCGCCGCGTGCAATTGCCCCAGGCCGCCATCGATCAGAATCAGGCTTGGAAAAGCCTTGTTCTCCTGCTGCAGACGCGAGTAGCGGCGCGTCACCACTTCCCGCATGGACGCGAAATCGTCATTCCCCACCACGGTTCGGATAATGAACTTGCGATAGTCGGACTTTTTCATCCGCCCGTCTTCCCACACCACCATGCTGGCCACTTTATCGGTGCCCTGGATGTGGGAGATATCGAAGCACTCGATGCGCTTGGGCGGATCGGGCAACCCCAGGGCGTCCTGCAGCGCCTCCTGCATGGCTTTCGACGACGGATGCAGGATGCGGAAGCGCTGCTGGAACGCGTGTTTGGCGTTGGTTTCCACCAGATCGAGCAGCGCCTTCTTCTGGCCGCGCTGCGGCGTCTGGATTTCCACTTTGCGGCCGCGCTTTTCACTGAGCAGTTCTTCCAGCACGTCGCGATCTTCAAAGTCCACCGGCACATGGATGCGGCTGGGGATGTACTGCTGATCCAGATAAATCTGCATGATCAGCGATGAGAAGAATTCGTCAGGCTTGAAATCGAACAGATCCTCCCAGAAGTACTCGCGGCGATCCACGATGCGGCCATTGCGCAAATGGAACAGGTTGGCGGCCACCAGCGGAGGCTCGGCGTGATAGGCCAAAATGTCGATGTTCTCGCCCTCGGCGGCGGCAATCCTCTGCTTCTCCTCCATCTCTTCTACGGTAGAGACCAGGTCCCGCAGTGAGGCCGCTTCTTCGAAGCGCGTGTCTTCGGATGCCTGGCGCATACGATTGCGCAACTCGCGAGCCAGATCCTTGTGGCGCCCTTCCAGGAATAACCGGACGTCGCGAACGGCAGCGGCGTAGGCTTCATCCGTGGTTAATCCTTGCACGCATGGGCCGAGGCAGCGATGGATGTGATACTCCAGGCAGGGATGCGTGTGGGTTCGCGTGAAATCCACCTTGCAGGATGGAATCTTGAAATGGCGATGAATGAAGTGCACCAGCCGGTGCGCAAGATTACCCGGAAAATACGGCCCGTAGTAAGTGGAACCGTCCTTGATGAGCCGGCGGGTCACGTACACGCGAGGATACTTTTCGTTGGTCAGCTTGATGTACGGGAAAGTCTTGTCGTCGCGGAGCAGGATGTTGAAGCGCGGTTTCCACTGCTTGATGAGTTGGTTTTCTAGCGCCAGCGCCTCTTTATTGTTGGCGACCAGGATATATTCGACGTCGCGGGCGTCGGCGATCAGGCTGCCGGTTTTGACGTCGGCCAGGCGGTCGTCATTGAAATAGCTGCGCACGCGGGCGCGCAGGTTCTTGGCCTTGCCGACGTAGATCACTTCGCCGTACTGGTCTTTGTATAGATACACGCCGGGCAGCAGGGGGAGCTGCGCGGCTTTTTCCCGAAGTTCCATTGCGAGGGGCTGTTTCTATTGTCGCAGGGCGTGTCAAAGTTGGCGCCACGCGAGTGAAGCCGACCATTTGAGCCCTCGTTTGCTGGTTGCTGTGCCGCTCAAGGTTCGCGGTGTGATCATGGGGAGAGAGCCGGGTGACTTCACGCCCGTACTAAGGGCGATCGCTCCAGCAGTTGTGCGTGCGCGCTCTCAAGGCCTGGGAAGTCCGGCAGGCAGAGCAGCAAGGCGTGCCAGAAAGCGGTTAGCTCGGTTCAACTGCACGTTCATGCGGTCTGCAATTCGCGGCGCGTTGGGGTCGTAGTCCGCGTCTGCGCGTTCTTTCTTCATGCGAGTCCCAATGTCGTAAAGCTTGCGACAATCCCTGTCGGCGCTGTTCCGACTGTAGACGTCCCAGTTCCCAATATGACTTTTTTGGTCCATATGTCCATTTGCCACCGCGCGCTCAAGAGCTTTGTGGTAGATGCAGTAGTAGGCGCGGCTGATGGCTGAACGCTGTGAAGCCTGGTCCGGGTTCGAGGAAAGCTGATTAGCCAAGGTCAAATAGTCGGACCAATTAAAAGCCAGGGAGCCCATTTATGCCAGTTCGTAGGTGAACGTTAATCCAGGTTGTGGTTCTTGATTCAACCACCAACGCTCGTCGAAATCTTCAAGGGCGGCTTCAGCTTCTGCAGCGTCTCCGCGCCAAACCACGATGGCGTAGAGAGAGGCTGAATCATCTTCCTCGACGACACACTCCAGGTCCAAAATAGCGTCCTGACCGAATGAGTGCTTGAGTTCTGCGGCAGCGTTGGCTAAGAACGCGGGGGTGGCGGCGTGGGTCGAACAAAAGCGCACGATGGCGTCATGGTTGCGAAAGGCGTATATCCTTTTTAGCCCCCGCAAATCCTCCATGAGCTTCCTTCGGCTCTCCTGCCAAAGAGCTTGAGTGTACGCGAGAGATTCGGAATACGCACCTTCTCTGTGTGGCTGCTCCCAGGCTGGTTGCCATGACAGTATGTAGGCTTGGCGCCACCCAGACTCTAAGCCACCACCGGGCGGCTGAAGAAATCCGACAGCCGAATTTCCAGGAAAAGGGAATGTCTTTGATGCTTCAGCTTCACGTAGTAAGAGAGGGATGCCCTCCTGCATCGCGCCCGATAATTCGCCAAGCGCAGTCATACGGTCACTTCCTCCACGTTTAAAAGCTTTAACATAGTCGCCTCATCATTCAAAAGGGTCGCCTTCATATCCTGGAACGAAACTGCTGGCTCGAAGTCCCTTTCCAGGTGCAAAAAAACCCCGTTTGCGATGGCCGCTGAGCCGTCCAGTGTTATTCGACGTCCTCTCCAGCGGACAACGTACGCCATGGCTTCTACCTCCGCCTGTTCGAGCTGAGCAAGTGAATGCGCCAGAAAAGGCCGGAGCAAATCCCGAAAGGGAAGAGTCTTGGGTTGAAGGTGTAAAGACAGGGACGTCGCCCGCTTGCCGAGTTTAACCTTGGCCACCGCAACTAATACTTCGAGGGCAACCATTAGTACATGAAGAGTATCATCCGCCTCCGCCCACGTTGCGCCTTCTTTCGTAAACCTGCAGCCTGCTGGTCCGAAGAAGAAGCTGATTCCTTTGGCAGGAAGCCGAAATCTGAATCCCTGCTCAGAGGGCTTACCCGACGTAATGCCCTCCGTGTCATCGATGTTGAGATTCCAGTGCAAAAAGGCATCAAACATTTTCTGAACGATTACCGCACGGTCGAGCCAGAGGTTTAAGGCGGGTTGCTCGTACGCAATGTTCAATTCAAAAGTCGAGATTGGGATGGTGATTGGTTCGGCCATGGCCTCTCCGAGTTGAATTGTACACCGGTCCGCCTTCATTCCCATTATCGAGTAACAAATCAGCGGATTCGCAGCCCATCCATATGACCAGCCGCGCGATCGAGGCGATTCAACTATGGTGGGAAAGTAACGAGCTGAACCTGTCTCCGACCGCGGTGCGGACGGAAATCGAAGTGGAATTGCCGCTTTAACGTTGTTGGCTGCCCAGACGGACTCTGGACTGGCGTAAAATGCAGCCCATGGTCATCACTACCGATTACGTCGACATCCCCTCCGGCGGCGTCCCCATGCGAATGTTCGTGGCTGCGCCGAAAACGCCGGGAAAATATCCGGGCATCCTCTGTCATTCGGACATTTTCCAGCTCACTGGCCCCATGCTCCGCTCGGTGTCCCGTTTAGCGGGCTACGGATTTGTAGCCCTGGCGCCGGAGATTTATCATCGCGTGGAACCACCCGGCGCCGCGATTCCTTTCGACGACGCGGGGCGAACGCGGGGACAGGACGATGCAGCCAAAACTCCGGTGGCGCATTTCGATGAGGATCGGCGTGCGGCTCTGGATTATCTGGCCCGGCATCCGTTGGTTGCACTGGGTCAACTGGGAGCGATGGGCTTCTGTATCGGCGGCCATCTGGCGTTTCGCGCCGCGTTCGAACCCGAGGTGCGCGCTACGGTCTGCTACTACGGAACGGGCATCCACGACGGGAAGCTCGGCCGGGATTCCGACGCGGGATCGCTGGCGCGCGCCGGGGAAATTCGAGGCAAGCTGCTCATGATCTGGGGCAGCGCCGATCCCCACGTGCCTGAAGGCGGGCGTACCCAGATCGATCGCCAATTGCGCGCAGCGAAAATCGATTGCGCCGTGAAGCTCTACCCCGCCGAACATGCCTTCATGCGCGATGAAGGGCCGCGCTATGATTCCGAAGCTACAGACCAGGCATTCGCCGATATGATCGATCTCTTTCGAGTCGTTTTTCCTACTCGCTATACTTAAGACTGTGGTACGGAAATTCGCAAGCGGCCTTTTGCTGACGGGTCTTCTTTTGGCTCAGGACGAACCCCAGCTTAAAAAGCGATCCGACCAGCCCAAGCCTCAGCAGCAGCAGTCACCTGACCAGGAGCCTCCCGAGGAAGACGAGAGCCTGGTTCCAAAAACGTACTCGTTCAATCCGCTCGAAGCCGAGAAGGATCTCAAGGTAGGGCTATATTATTTCAAGAAGGGAAATTTCAAGGCATCCACCAGCCGGTTCAAGGAGGCTACGCTGTGGAACCCCACCTACGCCGAAGCCTTCCTGCGGCTGGGTGAAAGCGAGGAGAAGTTGAAGGACAAGAAGGCCGCCGATGAGGCCTATACGAAATTTCTGGCTCTTTCGCCGGACGGCAAGGATGCCGAGGCCGTCAAGAAAAAGCTAGCCCGCCAACGGTAGGCGTTTGCGTCTGCGGCTTTTCTCTTGCGCTTTCATTATGGCGATCAACCGGCTCACCCCCGCGTCCCATTGGGGAAACAGGTCCAGGTATTGAATCTGTTTCGAGATCCGGTTGGGAACCACGCAATCGTCCAGGCGCAGCGGGATCAGGAAAATCTCATCCAGCGGTACTTTGGCCGCACAGAACAGCGCATAACGGAGTTCGCTGTGAAAGCTGCCGCGCTTCGAAATAGCCCGGCGCGAAAAACAGGCTACGAAGAAATCGGAGGTCTGAATGGCCGTTTCGATGGCCCGCGGCCAGTTTTGCCCCGGCATTAGCATTTTCTTATCCAGCCAGGGACGAAAGCCGTTTTCTTCAAACTCCTGGTAGAGCTTTTTGGCGAACAGCACGTCCTCCTCGACATAAGCGATGAACACGCGCGGCTGGCTGTGCGGCCAGAAACGAAGGCCGCGTTTTCCTCCGGGCGATAGTATGCCCACGCCGTCGATCTCCACCCACCCGCCCCGTTCCAGCTCTTCACGAAGCATGCGGGCAATGCGGCGCGTGAGGGCGGCCTTGGAGCGAGAACCACTCATCTGGTTTCCTTCTTGGTTTTTGTGCGACCGGCCCCAGGCGGCAGACATTCTTCGAAATAGAATGAGGCTTTCGGGCCGGGCAAGAAGGTCCCTAACCCTGGAAGTGACGCGCTTTTTCCGTGCCGGACGCGTCGCAGAATGTTCGTAAGTACGCCATCCAACTGATCGGCGGCAGCGAAAGCGGAAATCCCCAATTCCTTGGCTAAGCGTTTTGCCAACCGTTCTTTTTTCACTCTGACTTCCCTTACCCATCCTAGGTGAGGAACTGGCAGCCAAGTCGCTTAGCCTACCAGGAATCTAAGAACTAAGTGCCGTTTAATCAATAGAATACGAGAATATTAGTGCGTCCCCCTGGAACGGTTATTGATGGTAGAAATGAAGCGTTTTTAATAGCACCTTAAGGGTGGGTTCATCTCCGGCTGAAATGATAGTGCTGAAGTTATCAGACATAGCTTCCGACACCTAAGGAGATCTACCAAATGAAGAAACTCATGACTTTGATGCTGGGCCTGTCGTTCCTGATGGGAACCGTCAGCCTGTTCGCGCAGGATAAGCCAGCGGATGCGCCCAAGACCGACAAGAAGGCCAAGAAGAAAAAGGCAAAGAAGCCCGCCGCTGACACCGATAAGAAGTAATTAGTTCTTTCGATTCGTTAGCCAAAGTTTTGCGTCGCGCATGCGCCCCGGGTTCCGGTTTCGCCATGCGCGACAACTTTTTTGGGGCCCGGCTAACGGTCAGCAGGTAAGGGTCATAAAGAAACGCTGCGGTGATTTGCCGCACGATAAGTTATGGGTTACCGTGAGAGGGTAACCTGCAACGCACTGGAACCTTGTCTTTATGGTGGAATGCCCAACTTGCCACACGAGCAATTCACCGGATTCGCGCCTCTGTTCCAAGTGCAGTACTCCATTTGGCATCGATAGCGCCACGCTGGTATCGGGCGCTCCGTCTCCTCCGCCTCTCGATCCCGATATCACTCAGGTTTTTAACGAACTTTCGATGGCCGCTACAGCCGTCGTGGGTACCGCAGCCTGGTCGGTTACGACGCAACGATCGGCAATCGCGAATCTGAATGCTCCGCTCGACGAGGGAGGCATTCTGGGCGAGCGGTACGAGATCCTCAAACGTCTGGGTGAGGGCGGCATGGGCACGGTGTACAAAGCGCGCGACCGCGAGCTGGACCGTCTGGTAGCCCTCAAAGTAATCCGGCCGGACCTGGCCGGCCATCCCGATATTCTTCGGCGCTTCAAACAGGAGTTGATACTCGCGCGCCAGGTCACGCACAAGAATGTGGTCCGGATCTTCGATCTCGGGAGCGCTGACGGGCGCAAGTTCATCACCATGGATTACATCGATGGACGCGATCTGAAAAGCATCCTCATGGAGCGCGGAAAGCTGCCTCCGGCCGAAGTGACGCCCATCCTGCAGCAGATCTGCCTGGGCCTGGAAGCGGCGCACGGGGAAGGCGTGGTGCATCGCGATTTGAAGCCGCAGAACATTATGCTGGACCACGCAAAGCGCGTCTGGCTGATGGATTTTGGATTGGCGCGCTCCATGGAGTTGGCCGGTCTTACCCGGACCGGCGTCCTGATGGGCACGCCGGACTACATGTCGCCCGAGCAAGCCCGCGCCGAAAGAGTGGACGCCAGGTCGGACCTGTTCAGCCTGGGCATCATCGTCTATGAAATGCTCACCGGCCAATTGCCGTTTCAAGCGGACACGTTAATGTCCAAACTGGTGCAGCGCGTCCAGCAGAAGGCAGCCCCGGTCACCGACATCGACCCGGGTATCCCAGCCTGGTTGGCCGGCGTGGTCGGCAAATGCCTGGAAACGGAGGTCGCAAACCGATACCAGAACGTTCGCGAGATTCTCGAGGATCTGTCCGGAAACGCGCCAGCCGGCGCCTCGCAGCCAACCCGGACCGGCGCTGCCGGCCAGAACACCACCGCCAATTCCGCCGAGATCATTTCGCCGGCAGGTCTAGGTCCGGGCTCGCAATTCGGGCCGCGTTACCGCATCGAAGCCGAAATCGGCGAAGGCGGCATGGGCAAGGTGTATAAGGCTCACGACACCGATTTGGACCGCACGGTGGCCCTTAAGCTGGTGCGGCCCGAGCTGGCTAAAGACCCCAGTTTGTTGCAACGCTTCAAACAGGAGCTGCTGCTCTCCAGCCGTATCTCGCACCGTAACATTCTCCGGATTCATGACCTGGGAGACGTGGGCGGCGTGAAGTTCATTTCCATGGCTTATATCCAAGGCATGGATCTGCACGAATTGATCGCTAAGACGGGGAAGCTGCGGACCGAGCGGGTAGTGAACATCGCCCGGCAGCTGGCCGGTGCGCTTGAAGCCGCGCACGCCGAAGGCGTGGTGCATCGCGATCTGAAGCCGCGCAATGTCCTGATTACCGTGGACGATCACGTTTTCGTCTCAGATTTCGGTTTGGCGAAATCGCTGGACGGCGCTTCCAGCGGTGTTACCCGGGCGGGCGAAGTTTTAGGGACGCCGCGCTACATGTCGCCCGAGCAGGCCGAATCGAAAGCCGCCGACCATCGCAGCGATCTTTACTCGCTGGGTGTGATCCTGTATGAGATGGTTACTGGCGAAGCGCCGTTCGCCGGCGAATCGTCTCTACAGGTGATGTTCCAGCACGTCCAGCAGGTCCCCAAGGATCCACGGCTGGCCAGCCCGGAGACGCCGGAGTATCTGGCGCGGATAATTTTAAAGTGCCTGGAAAAGGATCCCGCGCGGCGCTATCAAAGCGCCACGGAACTGCTGCACGATCTGGAATCCGGAACTCCACCCACGCGAATTGTTCGTTTGCGCATGGCCGAAACAGCCTATCCGAAATGGCTGTTCGCCGTTACGGGATTGGTGCTGTTGGCCGGCATCGGACTGGCCGTTCGTCCCATACGGGAGCGCGCACTGGGCCACTGGCCGGCGAATCTCACGGTCAATTCGGGCAAGCCCGGCGCGGACGTTAAGTTTGTCGCGCTGATGCCGCTGCGCGTGTTGGGGAACGATTCCGCGCTACGATATGAAGCCGACGGTGTTGTGGATGCACTCTCCAAAAAGCTGTTTCAGATGAAGAACGTGCATCTGGCTTCTCCTGCGGCGGAAAAGATCGATGCTTCCGATCCGGTTCCGAAGATCGCGCATCGGCTAGGCGCCAGACTGGTAATTCAGGGCACGCTGCAAGGCGGGGCGGGAGACAAGATCGATGCGGTGTTGCGCTTGAGCGACGCGAGCGGAAAGGAATTGTGGACCAAGGACTTTTCCGGCGTGCGGCAGGACCTGCTGACCATTGAAGACCAGATTTACAACGAGCTGGTTACCGCGCTGGAGTTGAAACCGAGCGATGAAGAACTGGCGCGGAGCGCGCTGCGTCCCACCGATAATATCGATGCTTATGAGCTTTATCTCAAGGGCCGCGATATCGTGCGTGGGAAGCGGGACGTTAAACGCGTGCAGGCGGCTGTGGATCTGTATGAGCAAGCCATCCAGAAAGATTCCGGCTTCGCGCTCGCTTATGCCGGGCTGGCGGACGCCAGTCTGGTGATGTACAACTTGCATCCGGACCCGTCCTGGTCGCAAAAAGCCCTCAGCGCAGCCCAGCATGCGCAAACGCTCAACGATGAGATTCCCGAAGTCCACTTTGCGCTCGGCAATGTGTACCGCGCTACCGGCAAGACCACCGAGGCTATCGTGGAGTTGAAGCGGGCCTTGGAACTGGCGCCCAATTCGGATGAAGGCTATCGCCGCTTGGGCGACGCTTACCTGGCCGCGGGGAAGGAAGACCAGGCGCTTCAGGCTTACCAGCAGGCTATCGATGCAAACCCCTATTACTGGCTGAACTACAACAAGCTGGGCGCGGTATGTTACCAGCTCGGCCGGAAACAAAAAGCGCTGGAAGCCTTCCAGCGTGTGGCCGATTTATTGCCGGATTCAGCGGTTGGATACGAAAATCTGGGGAATGTCTATTTTCTGGCCGGGAAGTGGAACGACGCCATCGTCAACTTCGAAAGGGCATTGAAGATTGAACCATCCGAGAGCCTGTATTCCAACCTCGGCACGGCTTACTTTTATTTAGGCCATCGTACCGATGCCGTCACGATGTTCCAGAAGGCAGTGGCTCTCAACCCCGGCGACCAGGCGGCGGTCGGCAATCTGGCCGACGGGTATCGCTGGCTGCCGGACCGCACCAAAGCCCAGGCAGAATACACGCAGGCTATCGCGCTGGCCTACAAAGCGCTTCGAGTGAATCCGCAGGACGCGAGCACGCTGGGTTGTCTGGCCCTGTATTACGCCAAGAATGGGGACGCCAGGAAGGGGCTGGAATTTATCCGCCGGGCGCGCAGCATCGATGCCAAGGATAACGAGCTCATGTACAAGGAGGCCGTTGCCGATGCGATAGCGGGCCAGCAGACGGAAGCCCTGAGCGCCTTGCGGCAGGCTTTCCAGAACGGATACGCGGTGGCCCAGGCCAAGAACGATCCGGAACTCAAGCCGCTTCAGACCAACGCCGCGTTCGGTAAACTGCTGGCCCAGTTCAATTCCAGCAGATCGGAATAGCGCGAGCGCGTTTTAACCGGAATTGCGCCGGGATCGCAAACCATGCACCGCGGCAACGGCTGCGCACGCGATGAACAGAAAAAGGTATTGCGATGGCTCGGGAATGTTGGGAATGGTCCCCCCGATAAACAGGATTTCCAGTTGGTCCGGACCCGTCTTTTCGTGGATTACGTCAAACCCGCAAAAACTATAGATGTTGCTGGCGCAGGTGTAGGTTTCGGTGCCTACCCAGTTGGTGGTGATCAGAATATCGGTATAAGGCGAACTGCTATCGTTCTGATAATCGAAGAGGCCGCCGCCGCTTTGGTCGGAGTTGAAGGAGCTGGGAAATGGAATACTGCCGCCGCCCTGGTTGATGCGAATACTTGGATCTCCTGCGTTACTGTCATCGGAAGGGTTGCAGTCGTCGTGGTCGTAGTCGGGCGTGCAGGTGAAGGGAGTGAAACCCATGGTGGAACTCACCGTGTTCACCATGTCGGTAAACAAGGTATCCGCGCCCCATCCTCCCGTGCCGTCCGGATTGGAGCAATCGGGATCGGTGGGATCCGTGCTGCAATTATCGTTCAGATTTACAGTGAAGTGCCCCGGCTCCACGGGAACCGTACTGCCGCTAGCCCAACCAGCGCCGAGCAGAGCGAAACCCATTGCTGCAATTAAAAGTTTGACCTTCATTCCTTGTCCCAGCCTCCGGGTGTTTATTGATCATATTAACCTCTCAATAATCAAAATCGTACTGGGGAAAGTCATTTTGGTACTGGTAGTACGGGCCGACTCCGTCGCTGCGCCTTCCAGGCGTCCCAAGTGCGAGTGTTCCGGCAGCGATGGTGGCTGCCAGCCATGCCCGGCCAGCCGGCACTGCGGAATACCGGCTGAGTGCACTTGGTTGCAAGCCCTGGTTGCTACGCCTGGTTGCTACGCCTGGTTGCTACGCCTGGTTGCAGGGTGGATGCGCTTCTGAAGACACACGCGCAAAACGGAGTGCGGCGCGGGCCAGTTCCTGGCATTGGGCAGTGCGCGCCGCACCCTTTGCGCTTCTGAGGAACACGCGCAAAACGGAGTGCGGCGCGGGCCAGTTTCCTGGCATTGGGCAGTGCGCGCCGCACCCTTTGCGCTTTTGAAGCGGCGATCCACGAGGGAATTGGAACAGTTGCGCAGAGCGGACTTTAGTCTGCGAAGGTTTTTTCATCAGCCTGCTTAGGAGTTCCCATCCCTCCCGCCGCTACAATGGTCCTAGCGAATGGTAAAGGATGGCATCTACTACGCTCTGGCGCTCTCCGCGGCGGGCGCGCTGCTCTGGTTCCTGCTCAGCCCGGCGTGGGCCGCACCGCTATTCCTCCTCGCACTTTTCTGCCTCTACTTTTTTCGCGATCCTGACCGCACCATCCCCGACGGACCAGTGGCGGTTTCGCCCGCCGATGGCAAAGTGGTCGGCATCATCCCAGACGGCGCCGGCGCCAATAGCACCCGCATCAGCATCTTCCTGAATGTTTTCGACGTTCACGTCAACCGCGCGCCTATCGCTGGACGGATCAGCAACGTCGAGTACACCAAGGGCCAGTTCCTGGTGGCCAGCCGGGAGCTTGCGAGCTCTCAGAACGAGCGGAACACCGTCAGCATCGTGGGCGATTCCACCTGCGTCCGCTTCGCCCAGATCGCCGGACTCATCGCGCGCCGCATCGTCTTCAACAAGAAGCCCGGTGACACCGTGGCCAAGGGCGAACGCGTTGGGCTCATCAAGTTTGGTTCGCGGGTCGATATTTTCTTTGGACCCGAATGGGAAATCAAAGTGCGGCCTGGCGAGCGCGTCTCGGGCGGCTCCAGCATCTTGGCCCAACGCAGGAACCGCGAGATGAGGCAGACATAATGCCGCGCCTCACGCTCAAGGAACGCTTTTTCGATCCGCGCCCGCCCGCCCGGCATCCCCGGCGCGCGGTCTATGCGCTGCCCACGCTGTTCACCGCCGGCAATATTTTCCTCGGATTCATCGCCATTTTGCGCGCGGTGGAAGGCGCGCTGCTGGCGTCTACCGGACAGCTTGGCCCGAATCCTCACTTCGAAGTGGCGGCCAAGGCCATCGGCGCGGCAGTAGTGCTGGACGGCCTGGACGGCCGCATCGCCCGCATGACAAACACCGTAAGCGCATTCGGCCGCGAGATGGATTCTCTCGCCGACGTCATCACTTTCGGCATCGCTCCAGCCGTCCTCGCCTACACCTGGGGCGTGCAGTTTGTGATGCCCGGCGGATTCATCACCGACCATCGCGCCGGCTACTTCCTGGCTTTTATCTTTTTGCTGTGCGGCGCCGTGCGTCTGGCGCGCTTCAACGTCCAGACCAACCCGGTTCCCAAGAATCCCGGCCGCCCGGATCGAAAATATTTCGTCGGCCTTCCGATTCCCGCCGCGGCCGGAATGGTGGCGGCCATCGTGTACGCCAACGATAGCGCGCCTCTGGAGTTGTGGATTCTTTCCGTTTTGTGGCTTGGCGCGCTGGCGCTACTCTCGTTCCTGATGGTCAGCACCTGGCGTTATCCAAGCTTCAAAGAGATTAATTTGCGCGGTCCGCGATCGCCTCTTACGGTGATCCTGTTTGGCGCTCTCATCTATTTGATCTGGAACTATTCCCAGCCGGTCCTGCTGGCGCTGGCCATCTTGTATGTCGCCACCGGGATCGTGCTTAGAGCGGCCGGGATCGTTCGCCGCAAATTCCGCCCCCAACCCCCCTCGCCCCTGCCGGAGCATCAAACCGATACTGGGGCGTTTAACTAAAATGGCGCATACACACCGCGGTGGCCGGCGGAACTCGATCGCGATTGTCGGCGGCGAGACCCTCCTGGGCAAAGAAGTTCACGAATTGTTAGAGGCCCTAAAGCTGAAGGCGGACCTGGTGGCTTCCCTCGACGCCGTTGCTCCCGACGAAGCCAGCAGCATTCTCACGCAGATGAATGACGAGCCGCTGGTGATGAGTTCGCTCGAATCGGCCGACCTGAGCGCGGCCGGCATTGTGATCCTCGCCGCCGCCAAGGAATCCGGCCACAAAGTTTATGAAAAGGTCCGCAGCGCAACAGAACGGAGCCCAACCCCTGCCCCGGTGCTCATCGATCTGAACGGTGCGCTGGAAGATCTGGCTGAGTCGCGCCTGCGGGCGCCGATTGTAGAGCGTGGCGTGGAACCCGCAGCCGGCGCCAAAGGGCAAGTTCAGACTATCGCCCATCCGGCCGCGATCGCCATCGCGATGCTATTGACGCACCTGCGGAAGGCCGGCCCCATCCGCCGCTCCGTGATCGAGATCTTCGAACCGGTAAGCGAGCGCGGCAAGGCCGGAATCGAAGAGCTGCAGAAGCAGGCCGTGGCCTTGCTCTCCTTCAAGCCGCTGCCGAAAGAAGTGTTCGACGCGCAGCTCAGCTTCAATATGCTGTCTCAGTTCGGATCCGAAGCGCCGCTCTCGCTGGCAGAGATCGAGCTCAAGATTGACCGCCATCTGGCCAGCCTGCTCGCGTCGTCTGGAGAGCGTGGCGCGCCCATGCCCTCCCTCCGGCTCATCCAAGCGCCGGTGTTCCATGGATACAGCATCTCCGCCTGGGTAGAATTTGAAGAGAACCCCGGAATGGATGAAATATTCCAGGCTCTGGGATCGAGCGACATTGACGTGCGCACCAAGGATCATGAACCGCCCACTAACGTCGGTGTTGCGGGACAGAGCGGAATCACAGTGGGCTCCATCGCGCAGGATCGCAATCAGCCGCGCGCCTGGTGGTTCTGGGTGGCGGCGGATAACCTGCAAATCGTAGCCGAAAACGCCGGGGAGGTTGTACGTGAGTATTTGGAATAGGGCCGGCGCCTGGTATCGCGCCGTGTCGCTGCGGTTTTTTGGTCTGCTGGCTTTTTTCCTGTTAACGGCCGGCTGCGGCTATCATGTGGCCGGCAAAGCCGAACTGATGCCCAAAACAGTCCACACCATCGCCGTGCCGCCCTTTGCCAATAGCACGGTGCGCTACAAACTGAGCGATCTTCTTCCGCAGGATATCGGTCGGGAAATGATATCGCGCACGCATTATGAAATCATCAGCGACGCTACTCAGGCCGATGCCGTCCTGCGTGGAACCATTCTCAACTACTCTGCGTTCCCCACCCTGATCGATCAGTCCTCCGGCCGGACCAGCGGTCTTATGGTGATTGTAAGGATGGAGGTGCGGCTGGTGGAGCGGTCCAGCGGAAAAGTGATATTCTCCCGGCCCTATTATGAGGCGCACGAGCGCTACGAACTGTCGGTCACTAACAACATCCAATATTTCGACGAGAGCGGCGCTGCGCTCCAACGGCTGAGCAAGGACGTGGCGCGCGACCTGGTGACCTCCATTCTGGAAGATTTTTGAGATAACCCGGAAAAGTTTTTAACATTGACCCCCGAACAGTTCCAGCAACGCATCCAGAAGACGGCGCCCGCTGCGGTGTATCTGTTCCTCGGCCCGGAGATTTATCAACTCGACGCCTGCCGCCGGGCGCTGGTGGAGAAAGCGCTGCCGCCCCAGGATCGGGAAAACGGCTTGAGCCGGCACGATCTGGATGAGACCACGCTGGCCTCGGTCCTGGACGATGCCCGTTCCTTGTCGCTCTTTGCGCCGAATCGCGTGGTATGGGTTTCAAGCGCTGAAGCGGCGCTGCCGCGCACCCGGTCCGCCAGCGAGCAAGAGAACGCCACTGCCGCCGAACTGGCGGCTTACCTTAAGCGTCCCACTCCGGGAACGGTACTGGTCTTCCAATCCAGCCGTTTCGATTTCGAAGGGGACGACCGCGCCAAAATGGAGCGCGTGCAGAAATTTTATTCCGCTATTCCGGACGTGGTGGAACTGCGGCCTTACACGCTAGAATCGGCGCGCCGTCTGGCGCAGGACCTTGCCCGGGAAGCGGGCCTGCAGATCGGGCTGTCTGAAATCGGGCTGCTAGTGGAATCCCTCGCCGCCGGCGCCGGCCGCATCGCGAATGAAATCGAAAAGCTGCGGCTGTACACTGGCGGCTCGCGCAAAGTAACAGCCGAGGATATCCTGCGCCTGGTTCCTAACGCGCAGGCGTCCACCGTTTTCGCCTTAGTCGCGGCGTTGGGGCGCGGCGATCGCAAACGCGCGCTGGACAGCCTGGATACGCTGCTGCGGGAAGGCGAATATCTTCCGCTGGCGCTCACGTTCCTGGCCACGCAATTCCGGCTGGCGCTGGCGGCGCGTGAATCCGGGCTCAAAACCGCGCAACAAATCCAAGCGAAATTCACGCAGCAGGGCATCCGCATCTGGCGCGATCGCGCCGAGCAGGTGTATCAGACGGTGGGAGCATTCCCAGGGGCAAAATTGACGCGCGCCATCGAAAAAATCTTTCGGGCCGACCAGGCGCTACGCGACGCCCGTCCCGATGACCGCGTGGTGATGGAAGAGTTGGTGCTGAGCCTGACGAACTGAGCTGTGACCGTGAAGGAGCGGTCTTACGCGACGATCGCTTTCAATCTCGCCGTCAACCGGCTCTTGTAGCGGGCCGCAGTGTTCTTCTTGATGATGCCCCAGCGCGCCGAGCGGTCAATCAGCGAAAACGTCGCGGGCAGTGCATCGTTCGCGCCTTTGGAGTCTTTGGATGCGAGCAGCCGCCGCATGGACCGGATCTGGTGGCGAAGCCGCGATTTACGGAGACGATTCACCACCGTCTTCCGCTTAGTCTGGCGCATGCGCTTCAGCGCTGAATATGTGTTAGCCATTCTTCTACAGCTAACAGAATACCTTACGCAACGGCTTGAACTCAACCGCCTGCCATCCGCTGAAGCCTTCCCTGAATCCCGCCACCCGCGGGGCGGCGATTGCATTCCTCAATCCGAACCTGAAATAATATGCCGCAACGACCGGCCAGCTTGCTGACAAGTTACACCATCGATCACCCAAGCCTCGGCCGGAGCCGGAAGGACGCCGCTAAATGAACTGCACTCCGCGAAGAGTTGGGCTGTCGTTGTGGGTAAGCACGATTATCGCGTTCACTCCTGTTAGTGTCTTAGCGCAAGGGGGCCGGCCTGGAGGTCCGCCCCAGAGTCCTAAAGCCGGCGCTCCCGTGGATCTCACCGGGTATTGGGTTTCGGTGGTGGTGGAGGACTGGAAGTACAGAATGCTTCCGCCCTCTAAGCTGAAACTTCCGCCCCCTGGCATTTTCGGCGGCGGCATCGGAGTGCCTGCGAACGCGGAAGCCATCAAGGTGGCGATGGCATGGGATCCTGCCAAGGACGAAGCAGCCGGAGAGCAATGCAGAAGTTACGGTGCGCCGAATATCATGCGAGTGCCCGGCCGAATTCACATCACGTGGCAGGACGAAAAGACGCTCAAAATCGAAACAGACGCCGGAAAGCAGACCCGGCTGTTTCACTTTGGCGCCAACGCAAGCGCGGGAGGAGATTGGCAGGGTGTTTCTCAGGCCTCTTGGGAGACGGTGGATAGTTTCCAGGTCCCCGGTCTGGGGCCAATCAGCGGGCTTGGATCTGAGAAGACTGGTTCGCTCAAGGTTGTAACGGCCAAGCTCAAACCCGGATACTTGCGAAAGAATGGGATTCCCTATAG
>Ga0181525_10002032_pt1 | contig 16926 bp, 18 predicted proteins | sample PEATcosm2014_Bin_48_FD_121100 | JGI IMG/M metagenome (GOLD analysis project Ga0181525, IMG submission 121100) | Peatland microbial communities from MTU Mesocosm Facility, Houghton, MI, USA - PEATcosm2014_Bin06_10_metaG | ecosystem: Environmental > Terrestrial > Soil > Wetlands > Peat | place...
ATGGTGACAGCCTACTCGACCAGACAGGGCAGAATTATGAAACGGTACGTCCGCGAAAACGTCGAAAAGAAAGCCCCGGGCCAGAAGGGGTAAGCAGCCAGTCCCGGGGCTTAAGGCTCAAGGCATCTGGGCGCGCGTAAAAATCTGTGGTCCGTCCGTCCGGCCCCTGGGTTGCTGCGTTGTCATGTTACCCGGCCGAATTGTCCTCCCGGAGTAAACGGCCCGGCAGGCGGCCTCACCCGAACCGTGTGTGGAGTCGGTTCGGGCTTGAGGCCGCTCACGCCTGGATCATCAGGCGGTCATTATTGCAGCGTTCAATCGTTCCCGTGCGGCTGTGCGCGCCCCCTTTTTCCTGCGGCCAGACCGACCGAACCCAGCAACGGCTCCAGTTTGGCTGCTCCCGCACGGCACTCATGTCGGCATCGTATCCGGCCGGTCGCTTCGGGCCAGCATGCGGGCGCGGTCGCACAGCATGACGAGCCGACGCGGGTATTTCGCGCACGTCGCGCGGTAGAGCTTGCGAGCCACGCCAAGCCGCTCCTCGCGGAATAGCTCGGCCTCGACGCCGGCACCTTCGCCGCCCTCGCGGAATAGTTCGACGGTGTATTCGGTCATTTTTGCCTTCCGGCTTTTTGCTGGCGTTCCGCTCGCGGCTGGCGCCGGCTCCCGGTCGGGCGCTCTTGGCTCGGGGATTTGGGTGAAAAATTATTTTGCCGGCCGTCTGTCTGCATCCTAAAGCGGAAAGAGGGGGATACGTCTACGGTGGCAATTGCCAAGCCGGCCATGGCGGCGTTCAATCCTGCGCCCGGCAAGCGCGTGTTTACCCCCCAAGGCCGGGCAGGCGGCCGGACCGACCGGGCTCCGGTCTGGGCCGCTCTTTGCTCGAAAGGCAACAGAGATTTACAATGGAGGGTAAGATGAAAAAAGGAGTGGCCGTCGTAGCATTGGCGTTGGCGATTGTCGTACCATTGAGCCATGCCAGTGCCGCGTCCGCTCGATGCGCCGCGGGCTGCGACAAATGGTGTGCCAAAAACTTTGCGATGAAAAATCCGACCGCATGCAGCCAGCAATGCCAATTGAAGCATTGCAAATAACGAAGTGGCCAAGGCTATGACGTCATGGGCGCCCGCTCTTGTCGGCGCTCGATATCGGCGATCTTCGCCTGTAACTCATCGACCCGTTGCCAAAGATCGATAAGCAACTGTCGCTGGTCGGGGACATGACCGGCCCTAAAGTCCTCTTTGATCTGTTCCGCGGATTTCCAATCAGCTTTTACCATGTGCTCCTACCTTGGTCGCGGGTTGCGCCGCGCTCTTTGGGTAATCCTTTCAGCAATGACTGGCGAATTCTGCGCGAGAAGCCGAGCGTCGCGGCCCTTCGTGAGGGGGGTCATTGGCCGCCGGTTGCGTCCTTCCACATCCGATCGCTGCGGCGACGCATTATCTCACGCATCTTTCGGTGCGACGGCGGGAAGAACCACCAAAGCAGCCGGCGCCAGAGCGGGACAGGTCCGATGATATATTGTTTCCAGATTACTGAACCGTCAGGATCAAAGTACGTCGCGCCTTCGCTCGCGGCGTGTTCCGCGGCTCCTTTACGGCGTCGTTCGTATTCTTCTTTACTCAATCTCAACTTCGATGTTGCGGCCGGCACCGTTAGGCACGGCCACATCCACGGCTGGTCCATCTGCGTCGTCGTCATCATCCTGTCCGTGCGGCAAAGACATAATGACGTTGAGCTTGACGACGCGGCAGACTGTTCCAGCCAAATCGTGGCCTGCTCCATCTTCTACCAGGCGCTCAAGAGCGGCGTCCTTGTCAGTGGCAACCTCACAGTCGCCGTTCTCGCTCAAGGCAACCAAACTTCTACAATTGGCGTTGTTCCTTACTTCGCATGCGCTCGGCAATACGCTTTCTGATCCGGCGCTGACGTGGAGGTGTTAGCCCGGAGGCTTCCCGTCGATGTCCACGATGCGCTCAATCTGGTGATCGCAGGCCGAGCAAGTGAATATCTGTCGCTCATACCGGAGGTACCGGAGATTGTAATCACGATCCGGGCTGCGTCTCGTTAGCCGCGTCGGTTTTCTACAATTCGGGCAGGATAGTCTATCTTCCGCGCCAAAGCTTCGCGGCTTCCGCTGCTGATTTTGCATGAGTCATGCCCCCGCTGACCCTGCAATCAAAATTCAAAAATGTGTCGAGAGGTGGGACGCGGTGGAAAGCGGCGTGACTTTAACTGGGCATAATATTTCCGCGTTATCCACAAGCATTCGACGGTGCGACAATGCTGCGGGTTGTGGCGGCGGAACGCCCATATATCCGTCGACTTAAAAGTTATCCGGGTGGCCGCGTCCCCCCGACACCACCGGTCCCAATAAGCCTGAGTTGAGGCAACGACTTACGAACTCCGAGCGCGTACTCTGCTTGGGGTTCTTTTTTGTTGAAAGGGTTGGCTGAGAGCAAACTTCCGGGCGTGCGGAACGCGCTCTCCACTCAGCGCGCCCCGCACTCCCCGACATCCCCTACACTGTCATCGTCCGTGTCGAAGATGGCGGAGAGAGGGCAGTGGAAATCACAAAGATGCCTTTTTCCCGGCTCGCTGCGGTCTCAAACGATCGTTTGAATTAAAACGCTTGTTTGAACTTCGGTCCGCGGTTGAATACGATGCCGCGGTGTTTGAGCCCCGAGTGCATGATCCCCTCCCTCCCCAGCGCTCGGGCGCTCTCTTTTCGTCGTTTGGCTTTCATCGTCATCACCAGCCCGGCGCCGCGGAGCCAACGCGCCAATCCGGCTTCGGGTCCTTCCTCGGCGGGCTTCCTGATCTTCGCGGGCTTCGGCCTGGGTCGGCGCTCGATCCTATTTGATCGGCGCCGATCATGTTTCTCTTGCCTTCGTATTAATCGATTTTGCGACCGTACTTGGCCGGATCGGCTTGGTTCGCACGTTGAGCATCGGCGGCTTCGCGGGCACCTTCGACCGTACTCGTGCCTTTTTCAATACGTGCCGCGTCAGGAGCGGTCCGGCCGGGATATGGGCCTACCTGTTCGATTTGAGTTTATTATGCGGTGTTTTATCGGGATAGCCGGCTTCGCGCATTTTGAAGATTCCTTTTGTTGATATTGACTGCGGGATGAAATCGCGTCGGCAGTCACGCGACGCTCAATTGGGCCGCGATGTCATCGCGCCGCTGGATGCCGACGTCCGCGCTTACGTTCTTGGGTTGTTTCGGCTGGCCTAACAGGTCAAAGCCGTGGAATTTCCACTTTGCCGCCCAGTGGTTCTAGCTTCTGAGAGGCGGCCTGTAGTTGGGGCAGCACCACATTGCTCAATACCGCGATATCTGCATCGGCTTCCGCCTGAGATTTGACCTCGCGAGGTTCGATCGAGCTTTGGCTACCGTTAAGCGATCATTATGGGCAACCGCCCACAAGTGAAACGGGCACAAGCGAATTTTGGTAGAGGCCATCCTCGCGCCATGTGGCGCCGATACGATGCCTTTGCCTTGACAGGTCACGGTTCCGAGGCCACGTTTATCAACCAACTTAAAAAAAGCAAAAGGCGGTCGGGAAAACGACCGGAAACGCGCGTGCAGGCGCGTGGGAGGGCGGCACCAGACAAACCGAATCGACGGCGTTGCAAGTCTGAAAAAAGCAATCGCACCCGGGAGGAAATCCATGCGAGTAATTATAGCCATGGCCGCTGCTGCGGCCGTTTGCCTAGCCGCGTCTACGGCGGGCGCTCAAACCGTTCCCACAGCGAGGGATCAGGTCGCATATCCGGGCGGTCATTTGCCGGGTAATCCCAAGGTCGCGCTGGTGAAGATCGCCGACGGTCTGCACGATCCGGTCGGCGTCGCTTCGGCCTTCGACGGCAGTAACCGCATCTTCGTGATCGAGCGCGTCGGAAGAATCCGCATCGTGAAGGATGGCAAGTTGTTGGATCAGCCATTTCTCGATCTGACCAAGATCAACCCGCTCGGCAACGAAGTGCAGACCGGTTTCGTCGAGCAAGGCCTTTGGTCGGTCGCCTTCGATCCGGACTTCAAGAAGAACGGGTACTTCTATGTCCACTATTCGTCGTTGCCCTTCAACGGCGCCGGCATCATCCTGCGCGTCACCGTCGATCCGAACAGCCCGGACGTTGTCTCAGCCGAGCAAGTGGTGAAGACGGGCAAGGTCATCATGAACATCGCGCAGCCGTACTACAATCACGACGGCGGCATGATCCAGTTCGGTCCCGACGGCTATCTCTACATAAGCCGCGGCGACGGCGGCTGGGAAGGCGATCCGCTCAACGCCGGTCAGGATATTCACGTGCTATGGGGCAAGATCCTGCGCATCAACGTCCATGTCCCAGACGACAGCATTCCCTATCTTGTACCGAACGATAATCCGTTCGCCGCAGCTGCTGCGAATCGGCTCATGTTCCTGTTCGGCGTGACCGAGGAGCAGTTCTCGCACATCAAGATTGGCGCCAAGCCCGAAATCTGGGCATATGGGGTGCGTAATCCGTATCAGTTCCATTTCGACAAGAAGACCGGCGATCTGTTCATCGCCGACGTTGGTCAGAACCACTGGGAGAACGTGTTCTGGCAGCCGCACACCAGTAAGGGCGGCGAGAACTACGGTTGGGCCATCAATGCGGGAGCGCATTGCTTCCCAACAGTCGACGCCAATACCACCTGCCCGCAGCTGGGCGTCCTGCCTATCGCCAACTACCCGCATGAGACGAAATATCCGGGCGCGCCGAAAGAGACGTCCGGGTTCGGCTGTGCGGTGATCGGACTTGGCGTTGCCAATTACGCCGGTCTCGATGGCGCCTACCTCGCCGGCGACTGGTGCACCGGCCGGCTCTGGGGCATGGGCTGGGACAAGGGCGCCAATAAGTGGCAGTTGCAGGAGTTGATGCAGACTCAGCTCCAGTTCACGTCGGGCAATATCCTCGAGGATGGCACCGTCGTGGCGACCAACTGTTACTGCTTCTACACCGCCGACCAGGGTCCGCTCGCGAACCCCGTGGGCGCGTTGTGGCGCGTGGTGGCAGCCGACAAGGTGCCTGCAGGCGCCGAAGTGGCGAAGGTCCTTAATAAGTAGTGGCGATCAATCGCCCTTATTGGGCTTCACTCGAGCAGTTTCCCGCCGGCGCGCCGGAGATCCGGCATACCGGCGGGAGTAGCTGCCGGCCCTCGGCGTTTCGCTCTGTGCTAGCCGCGAACTAAAACAAAGCTGTGGAATCGAAGAGCATGCCTGACCGTCCATTTCGGTCCGCGATCGCGTGCGGCCGTATCCGTTCATTGTTAGCTTTTGCCGCTACAATCTCCTCGGTCGCCCTCGTGAATGCTGCAGGAGTGCCGCAGTTCACCAGCCCGCTCGACAACAGTCCGCTCGAAATCAGGCTTCTGCCCGGAGAAAAAATCACCGAAGGCGTGCAGAAGTTCTACGACACCGGAGAAGATCCTTACAAGGGCGATACGAAGGCGCTCGCCGAGGGCAAAGTTCTTTACGAGACCTATTGCCAGGCCTGTCACATGCCAGACGGCAGCGGGCGTATCGGCCCGAGCCTGATCGCGGACACGCATCATTACCCGCGGTTCACCACCGACAAGGGCATGTTCGAGATCATCTATGGAGGCGCCACGGGTGCCATGCAGCCATTCGGTAAACGCCTGACGCAAGACCAGATACTCCAAGTGATGGCCTATGTACGTTCGCTGAAGAAATAAGACACAATTTCTTCCGGTTTTTCATGTACCCGACGATCGTCATCAATGTCGTGGGACTGACACCGCGAATGGTCGGGCCCGATACGCCAGCCCTGCAACGGCTGGCAAAAGCGGGCGCGATGCGGCAACTCGCGACCGTCGTTCCAGCGGTGACCTGCACCGCGCAGACAACCTTTCTGACCGGCCTCCTGCCGCGAGAGCATGGCATCGTCGCCAACGGCTGGTATTTCCGCGATCTCTCGGAGGTTATGTTCTGGCGCCAGTCCAATCGGTTGGTTGCCGGCGAACGCGTGTGGGAGACGGCGCGGCGGCGCGAGCCTGCTTTTACCTGCGCCAACATGTTCTGGTGGTACAACATGTACGCTACGGCCAATATCGGCGTGACGCCGCGGCCGATGTATCCCGCCGATGGCCGCAAGATTCCCGATTGCTACACCACGCCGCCGGAATTGCGGGACGAACTAACCGCGCGCTTTGGCCCTTTTCCGCTGTTCAGCTTCTGGGGACCCGCGACGAGCATCGTGGCCAGCGAATGGATCGCGCACAGCGCGCTCCACGTCCGCCGCGAGCGCAAACCAACCCTCATGCTCATCTATTTGCCGCATCTTGACTATGTCCTGCAACGTCTCGGTCCCGGCGCTCCGCAAGTTGCGCACGATCTGCGCGAGGTTGACGCGCTCTGCGGCGAAATCATCAACGACGCGCGACGCGATGGCGCCCGCGTCATCGTACTTTCCGAATATGGCATCACACCGGTGAGCAGGCCGATCGACATCAACCGTGCGCTGCGCCGCGCCGGTCTCATTTCGGTGCGCGAGGAGTTAGGTCGCGAGCAACTCGACCCTGGCGCGTCGGTCGCGTTTGCCGTCGCCGATCATCAGATAGCCCACGTCTACGTAACTGCGAAGGAACGGCTCGCCGACGTCAAGGCGCTGATAAAAGCCCTGCCCGGAGTCGAGCGCGTGCTTGATGACGCAACCAAACCGGAATTTGGCCTCGATCACTTCCGCTCGGGAGAACTTATAGCCCTCGCTCATGCGGATAGCTGGTTCACTTATTATTATTGGCTCGACGACGTGAAAGCCCCCGATTACGCGCGGACCGTCGATATCCACCGCAAGCCCGGCTATGACCCCGTGGAACTTTTCCTCGACCCCACCATCCGCTTTCCCAAGCTCAGTATCGGCTGGCGTCTCGCCAAGCGCGCGCTTGGCTCTCGTACGCTCATGGACGTGATCCCGCTCGACGCGACGTTGGTTAAAGGCTCGCACGGCCGACCGACTGATGATCCGACGGATGGGCCGCTATTCATCAGTTCCAACCCCAATCTACTTCCGTCCGGAGCGCTTGCGGCGACCGATGTTAAAGCGTTGATCTTGCGTCATCTGTTCGACGAGGTGTTGTGACTTGTGAGCGCGGAGTGCGAGTGCTAAGCTAAGCTTGTCGCCGAACAATAAAAATAAGGAACCTGCAACGGCAGGGAGACGTCCAATGCGTGAGCCGCTCGCCTTCCATGAGCTGCCTAATGGAAGAGGTGCGACAACGCCCGGCGTTGGCGGTATGAGCTGGCCGGTGGCATTGCGGCTCGGGCGCGTTTCCAATCTGCCGACTATTTGGTCGAACGTGCTTGCGGGAATCGTCCTGTCGGGCGCGGCGATAACGGGCGCGCAGGCAATACCGCTCATGATCTCTCTCTCACTGTTCTACGTGGGCGGCATGTTCCTCAACGATGCGTTCGATCGGGAACTCGATCAGCGCACACGACCGGATCGACCAATTCCTGCCGGCGACGTGCGGGCCGCAACTGTTTTCGTTTATGGTTTTGGTCTTCTTGCTCTCGGCCTCGCTCTTCTGCTCGCCGTCGGTTACGGCATGCCGCAAGGCACCGGGTGGCGGGCGTCGGTCGCGGGCGTGCTACTGGCGGCGATGATCGTGCTGTATGACATCTGGCATAAGGCAAACCCGATCGGCCCGTTGCTAATGGGGCTTTGCCGGCTGCTCGTCTATATCATCGCAGGCATCGCGGTCGCCGGTGCGGTGCCCGAGCGTTTGTCGCTCGCGGCTTTCGTATCGCTTTGTTATCTGATCGGACTTACTTATGTAGCAAAGCAAGAGAATTTGCAGCGTGTGAAAAATATCTGGCCGCTACTCTTCCTCGCGGTACCGTTTGCTTATGCCGCGCCATTCGCCGTCACTGGCGGCGCAGTAGCTGTTCTCGCAGCGCTTTTGCTTGCAACGGTGCTGTTTGCTCTCGTCCTTATGTTTCGTCCGGGCGCTTCCGACATTCCGCATGCAATGATGCTGCTGATTGCAGGGATCAGCCTGCTTGACGGGCTCTTCATGGCGGGACAAGGCCAGACATTCCTCTCGGCAGTTTCGGTCGCGGCCTTTCTGCTGACGCTCGCATTCCAGCGCTTCATTGCCGGGACGTAACATGGAAACGCCGGCGAAATTGTTGCAAGCGTGGCTGCGTCGACAATTAACCGGAAACGCCGCTGATTGGCTCCAGGCGCAAGCCGAAGCGGTCGCCGGCGCGGGCTCTGATCGTGCACTGTTCATGGCGATCAGCCTCGTGCACCGCCGCATCGGCAAGGCGGACCTCGCTTTATCTGCTGCGGATGTCACAGCGGCGGAAGCGGCGCGTTCGGGATGGCGTCCGGCCGATTGGAGTCTTGATCAGGCTACCCGCGTTTTTTTCCTCCTCGTCGCCGGCGGTTCGCCCGCGAGATTCGCCGAGCGTCTCGAACAGCTTTTCAGTACGGCGGACGTGGGGGAATTGATCGCCTTCTATCGCGGACTCCCGCTTTACCCCGAGCAGCCGCGTTACGTCGAGCGCGCGGCGGAAGGCGTGCGCACCAACATGAAAGCTGTTTTTGAAGCGGTGGCGCATAGCAATCCCTATCCCGCCGAGCAGTTCTCCGAACACCGCTGGAATCAGATGGTCGTGAAGGCCCTGTTCATCGGCAGTGCGTTGCATCCAATCCAGGATCTGGAACGGCGTTGGAATCCAGACCTGACCCGGATGCTTTGCGACTATGCCCACGAGCGTTGGGCGGCGGGCAGGACGGTCAGTTACGAACTTTGGCGGGGCGTTGGCCGGTATGCCGACAACGCCGCTCTCGACGATTTGAGCCGCGTGCTCAATAGTGGCGCGCCGATTGAGCGCCAAGCTGCAGCGCTGGCGCTTGCGGAAAGCCAACATCGCGACGCTGCGAGCATCCTCGGCCGCGACCCGACTCTCGCGACCGCGGTTCGCGGCGGTCAGATAAGTTGGGCCGCGCTTGCTGCGAAACATCCTTCGCCAGGCTGAACAAGCTGAAAGAGGAGTATCACGATGACTTATATCGATCCGCACATTCACATGTGGGCGCGCACGACGGCCGATTACGAGGCCATGGCGGCGGCGGGCATTGTCGCCGTCATCGAGCCGGCCTTCTGGATTGGGCAGCCGCGAACGTCAGTCGGAACCTATATCGACTATCTGTCGACGTTGGTCGGTTGGGAGCGGTTTCGCGCCGGGCAGTTCGGAATCCGTCACTACTGCTCCATCGGCCTCAACAGCAAGGAGGCCAATAACGAGCGCCTTGCCGAGGCGGTCATGGAAATCCTGCCGCGCTTCCTGCCCAAAGAAGGCGTCGTCGCCGTGGGCGAGATCGGTTACGACGAACAGACGCCGGCCGAAGACAAATTTTTCCGCGCTCAGCTCGAACTTGCCAAAGAGCTCGATATGCTGGTGCAGATCCATACGCCGCATCGCGACAAGAAGCGCGGCACCTCGCGTTCGATGGACGTCTGCGTTGAGCACGGGATCGGGCCCGACCGCGTGATCATCGACCACAACAATGAGGAGACCGCGCAGGAGGTGCTCGATCGCGGTTTCTGGGCCGGCTTTACGATCTATCCACACACTAAGATGGGCAATGAGCGGATGGTGGAAATCGTGCGGCGCTACGGCTCCGAGCGCATTTTCATCAATTCCAGCGCTGATTGGGGCGTGTCTGACCCGCTTGCGGTGCCAAAGACGGCTCAGCTGATGCGGGATCGCGGCATCGCCGAAGAGCACGTGCGGCGCGTTACTTACGACAATCCGCTTAAGGCCTTCGCTGCCGGCGGGCAGATGGCAGAGAGTGACTGGCTTTCGCCGCCGGCCATCGATCAGCGCACCCTGTTTGAGGGTAATTCCGTCCTGCGCGGCGGCCAGGAGCCGCGCGTCGAAGAAAAGCGCAGCGCCAAGGAGAAGATGCTGATCGAGTAGACATCTACCGCGCGGCGAGGGCTCTCCCAGCGGCGATTAAAGCTGCCTTCTCAGCGTCGCTGAAGGTGCGCTCGGCGCGATTGGCGATGCCGAGCGCGCCAATCACGCGTGCGCCTTCAAACACTGGCACCACTATCGCTCCTTCCATCCCGGTCGCCCTGGCGCCGGGAAGCACGTCGCCGCTGGTGTCGGTTTGGATGTTGCAGGCATCCACCGGCTTGCCGCGCTCGACAGCTAGACCGGCCATGCCTTTGCCGACCGGAATCTGGCGGATTATGGCGAGCACCGGCGGCGGGAATTGCCCGCTGAGCGCCTTGAGGTGCAGTAACCCGTCGTCCCCCAGAAAATGCAGCGTGCCAGTATCCGCACCGAACGCGCGCACGATGATGTTGAGTGCCTCCGAAGGCTCCTTCGCCGCCCGAATTTGCACAATCAGGTCCATTTATTCTTCCCCGCCTTTCCGCCACGCCGAGGCAATTTAGCTCAGTCCAAGCAGGTCGCCTACGAAATTTGGAGCGGCAGGTAGCCGGCAAGTGTCCGGTTTTCTGGAGGAAGAAATAGACGTCGCAAATTTGAGCGCGCGCAAGCGAATATCGGCGTTCGGGGTAATAGCGGAAGTCGCTGCCGGGTACGTCAGACGACGCTCGCGACCCCTACCGCTTTGGTACGGGCGGCGGCGCGGCGCGCATCGGTGTTACGGATGGATGCGCAGCGGCCACTGCATTCGGCTTGCGTAACGCTGCTTCGATGCGATGCGCCAGCTCCGCGAGGCTTTGATCGGCTGCGGCGACCCTCTCCGCGGTGTCTTCGGCCAGCGCGGCCAACGACTCATGCGCTAAGCCTGGGGCCGGCTCGGTGTGTTTCGGCGGGGGCGTTGCAATCGCGGGTTCGTCCGGCACTGGTTGCATCCGCCGCGCCGGTGCCACTGGCTCCGGCTGCAGCGGCCACGACCCGCTCTCCGGCATTGGAATGGTTCGCGGTAGCGCTCTCGCCGCGGCGGGCGGTCGCGGCTGCACTACTTCGCGCGCCGCGGGTCCCTCGCGCACAAGGTTTGCTTCGACGACCACGTCGATCCACCCGCCGATTATCAGCAAGTGTTCGACATTGTCGCGCTGGACGAGGATAAGCTGCCGACTTTCATCGACGCTGGCGTGATCGACAACCGCTAGCCGCGGCCGGCGTGCGCGCGTGCTTGCGCCTCCCAACCGCCCCGTGCCGAACCGGAGCACCGCCCATGCAGTCGTCCCGATCAGCCCGAGCGAGATGAGGAGTGCCAGGAAGAAGCGTATGGCGAGCGGAATTTCCGCGCCGAACAACGTCTCGAACATCCGCAATTCTCACCGTTCGTAGTGACTGTCCACTGGGTTGGGTCCATGGCTAACTGCGTCGGTAACATTGTGTAGGGTTGATACTTCCGAGTTGGCCCGTTGCGTCAAATATTGCGGCGTGCGCGAACGTCGGCTTTCGAGCATAAAGCTGCCGTGACGTACCCATCCTGCGATGTCGCAGTTTGACCCGACGCGGAGATGCGAGCTTGCCCTGGGGTAGAGATGATATCGGCGCCTCCACAAGCGATGCACAAAGCTGTGCAACCCCCAGCATTAATTATTTGCAGGCGTTCGGCTGCGCGCCAAGCAGAAAGTGGGGTATGCTATGAAAAATAGAAACCGCAATACGGAGGCCATTCACGGCTTTTCCATGCAGTCCGAAATGAAGAACCAGCGGTCGTCGCCTGCGAGACCCTTCTTCCGAGCCTCGGCGCGGCAGGCCTTTAGTTTCGGCCTGTTCTCACGCCACTTAGCCAGCATTTCCTGGAGACGTTCCTTGGTCATCTTTAGTTTCGATGGCTTTGGCGCACCCGCATCACCCGCCGGAGCTTGTGCTTGAACTTCAGGAGCGGCGATCGCCACCGACAACGCAATCGCGGCCGCAGCGAAAATGCGAGACCGAGCCACGAATGAAATCTCCTAAGGAGAATGGAAGGTGTGGTTTTAAGGGATCTCTGAGATGAAATCCCAAACGGGATCGGATGGTAGCGATGTCTGGATTGTCGAGAAGTGTTGACGGGAAAAGTGGAATTAGTCCGCGTTTTGGCGCACAAGCCTCTGATCTGCGCTCCCGAGCCGCCGTCGAGCATACCCGACGATGCTGCGTCCGCCTAAACCGGCGCGATTGGCCCTTGACGGACATCCCGATCACGCTGGCGAATGTCCGTTCTCGGGAGAGGCGGACGTGAGGGCGGACATCGCGTTCCGGTAGCTTTTGACCCTTAGCGGACGTGTGAGAGAAGTGCGCCGGACACCGTGTTTCGGCTGGACGCTATTTTTCGTTTGAGGGGACAGAGCCTGTGAGCGGGACGTGCCGTATTAGCTAGGATCGGTTTCCTAATTATAGACTTGACTCCACAAAACGCTAGGGGTAGCGTTCCCTTGAAAAGCCCAATAGTGATGGGCATTTCTGGCGCGCCATGGGCACGAAACTAAAAGCGGATAAAAAACCTATTTCTTTTTCGCCGGAGGTAACTGCCGCAATGGTTTCGGCGGGAAGAGAAGAAATGTCTTGTCGCTGGATCGAGTTCGTTCATGGCCCAGGTTCAGAAGAACTGTGGGATGAAGTGCTACGAGCGGTATTTTCGGCAATGTGGGCAGCGCGGCCTCGATAGTGTCCCGAATTTTGACCGCTTCCCTCATGGCGTTTCTGACGGTGTCTTGATCGGCCTTCATGACGGCAATCGGGACCGGCTTAAAACCATAGGTAAGGGTGCGTTTTGCGCCGATTTCTAATTGCAACATCTGCTTTGTCTCAATGCCTTGATGCCAAGTGTGATGTGCGATCTTGTTCCTGATGTCTTGCGCCTTCCGTGATTTCTCACTGAATTTGTTAACTCGACTTGTCAGTTCGTCTGGAGCGCGGCGAAGTTTTAGGAGCGCCAGCAAAGCCTTCGTCCGACCATCGAGCGTATAAATCTGTTCGGTAATGCAAGCGCCGACAGCCGGATAGACGCCTGCGAGATGCCAAACCGACAAATTGACGTTGTATTCAAGCGCCGACCAAAAGCTGATAATCTTGGCGATGCATTGCGCATAATCGTCGGGAAACTCAAATCCGGGATAAGGTTCGTCTTTCGGAGAATCGCTCATGGCGCGCCATCCACAAAACGGGAATGATCAATACAGCGAAGAAGAAGCGCAACAACGCTTCCTAGCGGCGGTCAAAGCTGGCCTGAATACCAAGCCCAAGCCCCTCAAGAGCATGACCCGGAAGGGCGTCCCGGCGCAATCGAAGAGAAGTAAGTCAAAGAAGTACCCAGGCGGCGGAGCCTAAAATCAAACAAGCAACAGAAAAGCATGCAACGGTAATTGAGATCGTTGCTGTAAATCTCGACACCTTTCGGCATGGGCTCTTCGTCTTGCCCTGCAAGATGGTGGGAACGAAAATCTCTGCGTCCGTTGAATCGCGGTCGAGCGCATACATCATTACGAAAAGTAGGATGTCTGGTTGAATTGTTGTCGGCAGCGATTCGATGAAATGAGTAATAATTGTTGCAATATCTTGCGGCTCGTCGCCCATAGTTCCTGCTCCTGATTCGCTTCGCATCGGTCAGGATAGCGATGGCGAGGGCGGGGGTCATTCCCCGTCCTCGCCCCAAAATGGCAATTCAAGTTGAATAGGAAGCCGAGCGGCCCGCAGCCTTATTGAAGCGGCGGATTACCCGTGCGGCCCTGTATCTGAAATCCGGTTCAGTCAGGTTGCCGGTACATCAACCGCTTGCCTGAGACGCCACGGATCGCGGCGAGGGTGCGGTCGATATCGCTGTAGCCAAGCGCCACGCGATGATTGTAGCGGTGATCGAACTCGGCGAGATAACGGTGTAGGTGCTTTTCCTTGCAGTGCTGATACACGCCGCGCATTCCGCGCTTGAAAATCGAGAAATAGCCTTCCGCTGAATTGGTGTGGATGGCGCGGCCATCTTCGTACCGAACATATTCACTAGACGTATGCTTGACGGTTTCGTGCGCCGCAAACATGTCAGCCGCGTTGAAATAGAGTTTGCTTTCGTCCGTGTGCAGCCGCGACTCGCGAGCGATGTTTTCGGTAACGATCTTCTCGACCGTCGCCTGATCGGCCACCGGGACATGGAAGGTGCGAACGTTGCCGCCGCGCTCTACCAGCGCAACGATTGGGCGCTTGTTGGCCGGGCCGGTCGTGCCCTTCTTCGTATACGGGCGACCGCTTGTCGTCTTGGTGCGGACCTTGGATTTATCGACGGGGCCGTAATAGGTCTCATCGGCTTCAACGATCATACCCTCGCCGCCGAGCGGCCCAAGGTTCCCGGCACGCATTGCTTCGCGAATGCGATGGCACATGAACCACGCCGACTTGTAATCGAGTTTTAGAGCGCGGTGGAGCTGGTGGGCGCTCATACCCTTCTTGGAGGAGTTGAGTAGGTAGAAGGCCATCAGCCACTTATTCAGGGCGATATGGCTGCGCTCCATGACGGTGCCGGTAGTGACCGTGAAGTCCTTACGACATTCCTTTTCGGCGCAACGATACCAGCCGGGTTTCTTGGTCTTGTAGGCGTGGTTGATCGTGCCGCAGTGCGAGCAGATCGGCCCTTCCGGCCAGCGGAGATTTTCCAGCCATTCCCTTGCGTTTTCGGGGGACTGGAAGTGGGGGGCTACAAGGGCGTTCGACATGGCCGATTTCCTCTAAATCTGAGGAAATACTAGCAGTTGGGCCTTGTGGAGTCAAGTCCATAATTAGGATCGGTTTCCTTTAAAGCTGAGGCCCTGGCCGCTTCAATGGTTCTCCCAGCAACCAATTGTCAGGGTAAGGCCCTGGAAGCGAACGGCTAGGCGAAAATCTTGTCCCGGTAGTATGTGATTTTTTTGCAACTAGGTACGGAAATCGAACGGAAATGGTGGTTTTCCACTCGCGTCCGTATGGATGGCCTGCAATCGTGGATAGTTCTAGTTTTGATGCGCACGTTGGGGGCTGTCATGATGCGCAAGTTGCTTGGCACCGTCAGTTTGTCCGCCGCTATACTCGCCGCGTTGTTTGGGTCCGCGAACGCGGCCGACATGGTGGTCAAAGCCCCACTGCTGCCGCCTGCCCCCGCGTACAATTGGACAGGCTTCTATATCGGCGCGCACGCCGGCGGGGCCTTTGACAACGACCAGTTTAATTTTCAGCCCGCCGGGACTTTCACCAACAACACCGCCAGCAGCTTCTTAGGCGGCGGCCAAGTCGGATACAATTATCAGATATCAAACTGGGTGGTGGGCCTGGAGGGCGATGGGGATTGGACACATCTCTTCGGCTTCGCTCCTTGCCCCAACCCCTTCTTCACGTGTGGTCATAACATCGAATGGCTCGCCTCCGTGCGCGCACGGGTGGGGTATGTGGCGGCCGACCGATTTCTATTCTACGTCACGGGCGGAGCGGGTTTCTCCTAGATCAATCAAACCGCGACGCCGCCCGGCGTGGCTCCTTTCGTCTTCACTGGAGCGTACTCCAACACGCAAGTGGGTTATACGGTCGGCGGCGGATGGGAATACGCTTTCGCCAACCACTGGTCCGTGAGACTCGAATACCTCTACTATGGGTTCGGCAGCTCAACGGCTCCTCCAGGCACTCTGAGCGCCGCCGACTCCACCAAGGTTACCAATAGCGTCCAGACCGTCGATGTCGGCGTGAACTTCCGCTTCTAGTCATTTGAATCTAAAGTTCGCTGCATGCTGCATAATGTCTGTTCGGTCTTCTGCCAGAAACGTTTAACCGAAGCGAGGATTTGGTCGGCAGATTTGGTCCATTTTGAAGGCCTGGGATTGTGCCGATCGATGAAGGATCGGATATCGCGATCGGCTTTGCGCCGGAGGCAGGATCCGACGCTGCCGCCGGAGATCGCGCTGGCCTTCCTGCCACCCCCTAAGAGGCGATCGGAAGGCAGTGCCGCTAATTGCAATGTTGAGTCTGTTCCTGGCCCTTAGCGTCATTCGCGACTTGTCCGCGATTTGGTCAATTGCGGGGAACAGCAGACATTGATCCGCACCAGCGCCGAGTGGCTCGGTGGCGATTGACCCATCAGCGACATGGGCCGTGCAATGCGGCAATGGTTTTGATGCCGATTTCAGCCCTATCAAAGTATTCGTTTGGGCCGATACAATGCTATCTGCTGCGGTTTGGAGCGGACATGCAGCGGCGCGAGTTCATCACGCTGTTATACGGCGCACGGCCTTCCAGCGCTGTCGTTAGACTCGATGACCCACACGCCCGTTCGCTGGGAGCTTGGCACGGCGTTCTTACCGCGTTCGTTCCGCTGGTGCTGCTCACCAGCCTTATCGCGGTCGCCGGCACGATGGTCTTCACCCCGGCCAGGGCCGAGACGGATGCTGCTCTATCGGCGCAAGCGCTCGGCAAGGAAGCCGAATATTATAACCAGCGCACGCAACGGGGTGACAACGGTGATTGGAATGGCGCCGCAGAAGCGTTCAAGCAGGCGCTTCAAATCAATCCCAACGATGCCGACGCGCATTTCGAGCTCGGGGAAACCTATCGCGCGCTGCAGCGGTACCCGGAGGCCGTCGCCGAATACCAAGCCGTGATCCGCCTGAAGCCGGACGATGGCGAGGCCACTCTGTATTGGGGCATGGCGGAAAATGCCCAGGGCCACTATGCGGCGGCAATTGATCCGCTCAAAAAGGCGGTCAGCCTCTTCCCGGAAGATGCAAGAGCGGAGGCCCCAATTGGGCCTGGCCTTGCTTAACACCAACGACTGTGGCGGAGCGGTCGCCGCTTTCAAGGCGGTGCTACGGCTCCGGGTGAACGAGCCCGAGGTCTACTACCTGATTGGCTGGTGCGACAACGGGCTAGGACAATATGCCGACGCGGTCGAGGCGTTGAAGAAGGCGCTGGTGGGCTACGCCTACAAATCGGCGCCGGCGGCGAGC
>Ga0181525_10002033_pt1 | contig 16925 bp, 23 predicted proteins | sample PEATcosm2014_Bin_48_FD_121100 | JGI IMG/M metagenome (GOLD analysis project Ga0181525, IMG submission 121100) | Peatland microbial communities from MTU Mesocosm Facility, Houghton, MI, USA - PEATcosm2014_Bin06_10_metaG | ecosystem: Environmental > Terrestrial > Soil > Wetlands > Peat | place...
ATGCGGCCTGTCTGAGAACGCAACTGACGGCAGAGCGCATCGCTGCGCACTTCATTGAGGTAGCCGACGGCCCGGTGGAAAGATTCGAAGCGCCCGGACTGGCGGCGTTCAACTTCGTCATTCAGAACGCCCTGGGTGGTGGCGGAATGGCGTCGGCGCGCATCGACCCGCAGGGCAAATCCTACGGCCAACGCGCCCTCGAGATGAAGGTTCGCGTTCCGCGCCGCTGGTTGCACGGTGCAGCTTTGCGCTCCATCGGCTGAACAGGAATCTGTTTGCCTCTGAGCATGGCCTCCATCGGCAAACGTGAAAGCGCCGGTCTGGCCGCGAGTCCATCGGCCAGTGGGCCGCCTGGACGATTACCCCGGTCGTCGCCTCAGTGCCGTGCCGCCCGGTTCTGTACCCGTTTGGCGCGCCGAGCTACGCTGCGTGGAAGAGGTGCTCGACGCGCGGCTGAAGCAGCTGGAAGAACGCGGCTGACCTGTGACATAATCCGAGCATAGGGACCCGTGTTACACTAAAGGTGTCTTTGAAGTTCCGCCTATTTTCGCATCGTCTTTCATCGTCCGGTTCGTCCGCCCGCTGTCCGATCGTGCTTGATTCGCTGCTCTGCAAATTCAGAAGGAAATGATGAGAAATATTTTTGTAGGTAATTTAAGTTTCGGGACGACCGAGGATACGCTTCGTTCCATGTTTGATTCTTATGGCGCCGTCGATCGCGTCAATATCGTAACGGATCGTGAGACCGGACAGGCTAGAGGCTTCGCCTTTGTCGAGATGAGCGTTGATGCGGAAGGCGATGCCGCAATCAGCGGTCTCAACGGCCGGGATCTGGACGGGCGTGCGCTGAATGTCAATGAAGCGCGTCCGAAGACGGGCAACGGTGGCGGCGGAGGAAACCGCGGTGGCGGGGGACGCACCAACAAGCGTTGGTAAACAGCCCCAACTGGTAGCACGTTACGGGCGGCGGGAACTCTGCCGCCTGAATTACAACTGAAAGGACTGGAGAAATAATTTGCCAAAAGAAGACGCCATTGAAGTGATGGGAAAAGTGGTTGAAAAATTCAGAGCCGGTATGTTCACCGTCGAGCTGGACGCCGGTCAACCGGTACTGGCGAGCATGGCCGGCAGGCTGCGCCGCAACCGCATCAAGATCATGACGGGCGACCGGGTTTCGCTGGAACTGTCGCCATATGATCTGACCAAAGGCCGGATTACGTACCGGCATAAGTAGAGGCAAAAGGAAACGAAGATGACGTCCAAGACCATCCACAGCCGCTCCAACAAAGAAATCGGCGACTTCATCGAGGGTGAGTGGGAGATCACCGCCAAAAAAGTGATTGCCGAGCCTATCCCCGGCGATGGGAATCAACCTCCTCGTTTCGGAATCTACGAATATACAGTCAAAGGAACTCTCCCGGAAACGCCTGTCAAAGCGGGTCGGGCCAAGCAGCGGACTGAGCCGAATGCCGGAGGGACGCGGCGTGAAGCGTCGTCGGTTCCCATCACGGTACGAAGAACGTCCTGACTAGCTGGACGTTGGGGCGGGTGCGGCGGCGTTGGAGGGGTTGATCCTATAAACCCACTGCGCCTCGGAAACGGCGGCCGTATCTGCGATGACCGCGTCGATTAAAGGGCGGCTGGGCGCCAGCGAGCAAACCGGATCGGTGGCGTTTTCGTCGCCCGTGTAGAGAAACGCCTGACAGCGGCAGCCGCCGAAATCTCGCGTTTTGCGCTCACAAGAGCGGCACGGTTCCTGCATCCAGGCATCGCCGCGGAAACGTTGAAACGCGGGCGACTCCTCCCAGATCCAACGCAGAGGCCTGGATCTAACATCATCGAAACTCAAACCCGGGATCACGCGTGCGGCATGGCAAGGCAGCGCCACGCCCGCCGGATCGATCAGCATCAGCCCCTGGCCCCAGCCGCCCATACAAGCTTTGGGATAGCGCGCGTAATAATCCGGCAGCACGCAATCGATGCGCATGCGGCCTTTCAAACGCTCCCGCGCCGCTTCCACCACGGCCACCGTTTCCCGCATCTGCTCGCGCGTCGGAAGCAGCTTTCCGCGATTCTCAAACGCCCAACCGTAATACTGCACGTTCGCTACTTCCAGCTTGTCCACTTGCAGCTCTTCGGCCAGCGCGATCATAGCGGGCAGGCGATCCAGGTTGTTGCGATGCACCACGATGTTCATGGTGAACGCAATCCGATGCTTTCGGATGCGCCGCGCCAGTTCCAGCTTGGACGCATGCGCGCGCGTGCCGGCGATCTCGTCGGCCGGCCCTTGCTCTGCATCCTGGAAACTAAGCTGGACATGATCCAGGCCGGCAGCCACCAGCGCTTCCAGCCGCGGCTCCGCCAAGCCGATTCCGGAGGTGATCATATTCACGTACAAGCCGGCAGCGCGCCCGGACTTCACCAATTGTTCCGTATCCGGCCGCGCCAGCGGCTCGCCGCCCGTAAGGTGCAATTGCAAGACGCCCAAGGCCGCGGCTTCGCCAAACACGCGCGCCCATTCGGCGGTGGTCAATTCGCCGGCGCGCGAGCGCATCTCAACCGGATTCGAACAATACACGCAGCGCAGCGGGCAGCGATGGGTGACTTCGGCGATTAACGCGCGGGGTACGAAATTCATTCGAAATTCAACGCCCGCCTTTCCTGAAGCGATATCAAAAAGGCCTCCACTTCCCGCCGGATCATTTCGGGATCCGCACCGCCGAATTCAGACTGTAGTACCGCAATTACATCCCCCAGCGTGCGCGCTCCATCGCAAAGTTCGATTATCCTCGGGCCGGGCCCGGTTAGACGCAGCATGCTCTCGGGCAGCAACAGCACCGGACCCAGATCCGCCGATTGCGTCATGCGGCATCCCGTCGCCAGACGCGGAACACTGGTGGGTAAGGCGCTTGGCACGGAGCTGGGTGCGGGTTCCGTCACTCAGTCCTTATCCGGCTGGAAAGCTCCCGGTGGAGGCCATCCGGGCTGAACATAGGCGAAATACAGCGCGTCCAATTGGGCCCACAGAATATCGCACTTGGCGCTTAAGGCGCGAATGGAGGCTTCCTGCTCGCTGCGCGTTGTCGCATTTTGCTTCACCCAGTCCAGCGCAAAACCGGCATCCTCGGGCGCTTGCGAGAGCCGCGATTCGAAATAGCCCAGACTCGACGAAAGATATGGATAATGTTCCACCATCCGGTCCATGCGCAGGCTGATCAGATTCTTGGAAAACATTTCGGTCAGCGACGACGCCACGGCTTCCAGAAAGCTGTGCTTCGTCACCAGCGCCAGATAAGCGTCTACCGCATAGCGGACGGCCGGCAGCACTCCACGCTCGGATATCACCAGATCGCGCTCCACGCCCGTAGCTTGGGCCAGCTTGATCCACTTTTCGATGCCGCCAGGGGTGCCGGGTTCGCCGTCATGATCGACGATGCGCTTGCGCCAGACGCGCCGGAACTCAGGCGAATCGCTGCGCGAGAGGATCAGCGCGTCTTTGATGGGGATCGTCTTTTGATAGTAGTAGCGGTTGAAGGCCCAAGCCTGGAGCTGCCCGCGCGTCAGCTTCCCCTCATGCATCAAGCGATGAAACGGATGCTGGTGGTGATAGCGCTCGTCGCCCACGGCTCGCAAGCGCTGCTCCAGCTCCTGAGCGCTCATCAGGTCCGCCGGCGAACTGGAGGTTGCAATCATAGTCCGATCTCCATTCCGTCCATAGCCACTTCCCATCCTGCCGCCTGCACCTCGGCGAAGGCTTCGCTCGATTCATCCAGAATCGGATTGGTGTTATTGATATGAAAAAAGATTTTGCGTGGGCATTTGATTTCTTGTAAAGCCGCCAGCGATCCGCAGGGCCCCGAAAGCGCAAGGTGCCCCATCTCGGACGCTTTCTTGCCCCGGCCGCGCACCCCGCACAGCTCGTCTTCAGTCCAGAATGTCCCGTCAAACAGTAAGACCTCGCATTCATCCAGCTGGGAGCGCCACGATTCGTCGATTCTTGCAACGGACGGCAGATAAGCCAGCCGCGCGCCGGACTCCGAATCGATCCACAAGCCGAGCACCGCTTCGGCAGGGTCGAGTTCCTCTTTGCGCTCGGCTTTTATAAAGCCAGGGAAACCGGCCGTAAGTGAGAAGGGCCGAAAGTTTAAGCCACCGGCCTCAAAGGCAACGTCCGGCCGAATCTCCTTCCACTTTGCCTGGTTCGGCACTCGATTTAATAACGCAAACAGACTGTTGTCTTCCCGCAGGATTCGCAATACGGAGGGGGTGGCGTAGATATCGAGGGGCTGAAATTCGCGCAGCGACAGGAGGCCAGCCACGGTGTCCGCTTCAGCCGCGGTGATTACGATGGATCGAACCGGCGAATCCAGGGACTCATTTTTTGGACACGATTCTGGCTTCGGCCACAATTCGGGAATGGCTTCAATTTGGGTTCGAAGATCCGGGGAGGCGTTGAGGAGGGTCCAGGAGACGCCGTCTTCGCTGACGGCCACTTGCGCCTGGGTGCGGACGTGGCCAGGGAAGGTTCCCGATCTTAGCCGAGAGCACTGCTGACAGGCACAATTCCACTGCGGAAACGCGCCGCCGGCAGCCGCGCCGAGAACCTTCACCAGCATTTATTTAGCGCTTAGAAATCGCCGTTGCTATAGGAATTGATCTCGCAGCTGCAGGAGATCTCTTCAACTTTCGGTGTCTGCCAAGTCATGTGTCGGCTCCTCTTAGATTGGTTGCTACGATATTACGGGTCGCATTGAGATTATCATAGGTGGCAGTGGAGCGCAACGGTCCTGAATCGTCCCCTGGTACTTTGCGCGGTTCCGGGACCTTTCGGGCGCTCGGGAACCGTTACTACCGGACGTTATGGATGGGCGTACTGGCCTCAGCGCTCGGCACCTGGATGCAGATCGTCGCGCAGAGCCTGCTGGTTTTGCGGATCACCGGGAACTCGGCAGTCGCTCTGGGCGCCGTTTCGCTGGCGCAAGCCTCCGCGTTTTTCCTGTTCGCTCCCGTGGGAGGAACGTTCGTCGATCGCCATGATAAGCGGCGGCTCCTGTTTCGCACCCAGACCCTGCTGATGCTGACGGCGTTTACCTTTGCCGCGCTGACGGCCACTGGCGCCATTCGATTGTGGATGGTGATCGTGTTGGCGTTTGCTTCTGGCGTGCTGTTGAGCTTCGATCAACCCGCGCGAGCCTCATTGTTACCCCTGCTGGCGCGCCCGGAGGAACTGACTAACGCGATCTCCCTGCAGACGCTGGCGTTCAACGCGGCATCCATCGCAGGACCGCCGCTGGGAGGCGCCGTGGCGGCCGTCGCGGGACTGGCGGGCGATTTCGCCTTGAACGGCTGCAGCTATCTCGGTGTGATCCTGGCTCTGATGCTGCTGCCCGCTGGACTCACCGCGCCCGCAGCGGGATCGGCTGGGCGTTCGCGAACCTGGGCGGCCATGCGGGAAACGCTGGCAGTGATACGGAAACAGCCCGATGTATCCGCGGCGGTGCTGGTTTATGCGGTGCTGCTATTTGTCGCGCCCTCTCAGGCGCTCCTGGTTCCGATATTCGTGACCAGTATTCTGCATGGCGGGGCGTCTGAGTTGGGCTTCTTGTTTGCAGCATCCGGCATCGGCACCGTGGTGGGATCGCTTTTTGTGGCTTCCTTCGGGGATAGGCGGCGGAAAGGGCGGCTTTTGGTGTCGGCCAACGCCGTGTGGGTACTGGCTCTTGCGATGTTCGCTCTCAGCCGCGGCTTCGCGTCTTCCTTTGCGATGTTATTTCTGATGGCGGCTGCGCAGAGCGTGTTCACCACGCTAGCGATCACGATGCTGCAGGGCAGCGTGGAAGCGAAAATGCGCGGCCGGGTGATGAGCTTGAACACGCTGCTCAACATGGGTGTGCGGCCCCTGGGGGATTTTCCCGTCAGCGTGGCGGCTTCGTTGTTCGGCATCGCCGATGCGGCCATGCTGTCGGCTGCCGTAGTGGCTGCGGCGGGCGCGCTGGTGTTCAGTTTTCGGCCGGCTATTTGGCGAGGTTCACGAGCGTCGTCGCCAGTCAAAACTGAGTGAGGCTCAGAACGTTCCCATCCGGATCCTTGAACCATGCCACTTTCGCTCCGCTGGGGGCGGTCCAGATGCCCTTCTCGTCTTGATCCGGCAGGCCATAGCGCTCGAACTTTACGCCGGCCTTTTCCAGTTCATTCACTTTCGCCGCGATGTCCGGGACCTGCCATCCGAGCGTGGTGTATTGGGCCGGGCGAACCTCCTTCACCATTTGCACTCGCAGCATGGTTCCAGCCGCGTCGAACACCAGCGCGAAATGTTCGTCGCTCACCAGTTTGAGCCCGAGCTGATCGCGATAAAAGGCTTTGGCGCGCTCGGAGTCAGTGCTTGCGCTGAACGCCATGATGGGAGAAGAACCAAGCATAGGCAATGCCAGCATAGTCAAAGCCAGCATAGTCAAAGAATGTAGCACGTCGCGAACGGCGCGGCTGCGACTCCGTGGCTTGCCAGTTCTATTTGCGTCGCTTCGCGATCGGCTCTCGCACCTCGGTCCCCAGGTCGCGAGAGGCGGAGGTGATCAGCCGTGAGCCACTCTACTTTAAAGTCCAGAAAACGGAAGACGGCGAAAGCGAAGGCTTATCGCTTTGACGCGCGCCTCAATGAGGAGCAAAAGGTTCCTCATCCAAAAGGCGGCGGATCTGGAGGGTCGCACGATGACTGACTTCGTTCTGCACAGCGCCGAAACGGCTGCGGAGCGGACCATTGAAGCGAGAGCGATGCTCATTCTGAGCGCGCGGGAAACTGAGACATTTGTCGATGCGATCCTGCATCCCGCCGATCCCGGACCCGTGTTGCGAACGGCCGCCCGGCGTTACAAAAAGATGCTGGGTTAGGAAGTCGGTTTCAATCCGAAGCCCTACTCTTTCGAAACTCTTGCGGATCACGATAGGACTGTATCCACCTGCGGCATTGCTGAACTGGACAACCATTTTCGCCAACAAGCCAGTCAGGACGTGAAGCGGAAAGTAGCGGCTCCTTTCGTGATGGTGGATGCACAACGCCGGGTTGTCGGTTACTACACTTTGTCGGCCTATGGTATCCGCAGTTCCGAATTGCCTCCGGCAATTCCGAAGAAGCTTCCGAAATATCCGCTCATTCCCGCCACATTACTGGGCCGGCTCGCCGTCAGCCATGAACATCGCGGACAGAAGTTAGGAAAACTGCTGCTCATGGACGCGCTTTATCGCAGTTGGAAGGTTGCAACGGAAGTCGCGTCCGTCGGCGTGGTGGCGGAAGCTATCGACCACTCCGCCCGGGACTTCTATTTACACCACGAGTTCATTCCTCTTCTGGAGCACCCGCGGAAATTGTTCATTGCAATGGGTACGATCAAGAAAGCCTTTGGTTAGATAGAACAGGAAAGGCGCCAGGCCGTGGCCGTCGTCTCGCGGACCGCGATCTTCTGGCGGACGGCAGAGCGGGCGTGCAGTTCGAAGGCCCGATGTTACAATACGGTTCGCCTCAATGGATCAACTCAAAGCGCTCATCCGGGAAGTGCCCGATTTTCCCAAGCCCGGCATCAAATTCTACGACATCACCACCCTGCTGAAGGATCCCGCCGGATTCAAGGCCGTCATCGATTCCCTCGCCGAGCGTTATCGAGCGACGCCGGTTGATCTGGTTCTCGGCATCGAGGCGCGTGGATTCATCATTGCGCCCGCGGTGGCTTATGCGCTCGGTTACGGCTTCATCCCGGTGCGCAAGCAGAAAAAGCTGCCGGCGGAGAGGGAACGAATCGAATACGCGCTGGAGTACGGGACCGATGTTCTTGAGATCCACAAAGACGCCGTCACGCCCGGCCAAAACGTTCTCATCATCGACGACGTGCTGGCAACCGGCGGCACCGCGGCGGCCGTGGCCAGGCTGGTGGAGACGCTGCAGGGGAAAGTGGCGGGCCTGGGATTCATTATGGAACTGGACTTCTTAAGCGGCCGGCAAAAACTCAACGGCTACGATGTTTATTCGCTGATCCATTATTAGTGATCCATTCTTAAATGACCAACCGCGTCCGGCTCCGTTCGCTGGCCAAGATCAATCTCGATCTTCGCGTGCTCCACAAGCGCGCGGATGGTTTTCACGAGCTTCGAACCATCTTTCAAACCATTTCGCTGGCTGATACGATTGAGGTGGAATATCAACCTGGCCGCAGCGCGATCGAATTGACGTCCAACGTCGACATCCCCGGTAATCTGATTCTGAAAGCTGTCGATCTGGCCATGCGTGCCATGAAGGCCAAAGGCCAACTGCGAATCCGCTTGACCAAGCGCATCCCGCTGGGCGGCGGCCTGGGAGGCGGATCGAGCAATGCAGCCAGCGTGTTGCTAGCGTTGCCGCTGCTTCTAAAGAAGAAGATTGCGCTCGAAAAGCTGATGGCATTGGCATCGGAATTAGGCAGCGACGTGCCTTTTTTCCTGATTGGCGGGACCGCCGTAGGGCTCGGACGCGGGACGGAACTTTATCCTTTACCTGATATCCCACCCAGTCCTGGACTATTGATAACGCCCGGCATCCATTGCTCGACTGCATCCGCCTACGCCGCCCTCAATCGTCAAGCGAAGGACGAATTTACAGCCGCTATCATTCACAATTTCCAATCCGCAGTACTCAGTGCCTGTTCGCCAACCGCCAATCGCCAATCGCCGCCCGTCAACGATTTTGAAACGGTTGTGTTTAACCAACATCCTCAACTAAAATCGATTCAGGGCAAGCTGCTGAAACTAGGAGCGGGGCGCGCTATGATGACGGGCAGCGGCTCGGCGCTTTTCGGGTTGTTTACGAGCCGCGAGTTGAGGGATAGCGCCGCTGAGCAGTTCAAGAAAAAAATCGCGAGCAATCAAATTTATCCTTTTAACATGGTGAGCCGCGCCCGCTATCGTGCGCTTTGGTGGCGGCAGTTAGCGGTATCCCCGGAAAATAAAACATGGCCGCCCCAAGACAGGTACGCAGGATGAGATTCGAGCAACTGAAGATCTTCACGGGTAATGCCAATCCGTCCCTGGCGGCAAAGATCTGCGCCTCGCTGGGGTGCCCGCTGGGCGCGGCGGAAGTGGAGCCTTTTTCAGACGGCGAAATCCGCCTGCAGATTCTTGAAAACGTGCGCGGCGCCGATGTTTTCGCCGTACAGCCCACCTGCACGCCCGTGGATCGCCATCTGATGGAACTGCTGCTCATGATCGACGCCTTGAAGCGCGCTTCTGCGGAGCGCATCACGGCAGTGCTACCCTATTATGGGTATGCGCGGCAGGATCGGAAAGATAAGCCGCGGATGCCCATTTCCGCGCGGCTGATTGCAAATCTGATCCAGAGGGCCGGAGCGGATCGTGTGCTGACTTTGGACCTGCACGCGGCTCAGATTCAGGGGTTTTTCGACGTTCCCGTGGATCATCTTTTCGCCGCGCCGGTAATGCTCGAATATTTCGAGTCTATCGGACGCAGGGACATGACCGTGGTTTCGCCGGACGCTGGTGGCGTGGAGCGCGCTCGGGCGTTCGCCAAGCATTTGAACGCGCCGCTGGCGATTATCGATAAACGCCGGACGGAAGTGAACGTCGCTGAAGTGATGCATATTATCGGCGACGTGGAAGACAAGAATTGTTTGATTGTGGACGACCTGATCGACACGGGAGGGACGCTGGTGAAAGCCGCAGAGGCGCTGCTCAAGCATGGCGCGCTGACGGTAACCGCCTGCGCCACCCATGCCGTGCTGTCGGGACCGGCCGTGGAGCGGATCGATGCATCGTGTTTGCAGGAAGTAGTGGTCACCGATTCCATTCCCTTGCGCGAGGACGCCATGCGCTGTAGCCGCATCAAAAGGCTTTCGGTGGCGCCTTTGTTAGCCCGTGCCATCCAGTCCATTCACGAGGATGGCTCGGTAAGCACCCTATTTATTTAGACCTGCCGGAGTAAAAATGAGAAAAGAAATTACAGTAGCCGCTGAAGCGCGCGAGTTGCGCGGCAAGAATGAGGCGCGCCGTCTGCGCGTGAAGGGCCTGGCGCCGGCCGTATTATATGGCGCCGGCGGACCTGCGGTAGCGGTGTCGGTGAACCCCAAGGACGTGAACAAGATTCTGCACAGCAATACCGGCCACAATACGATTTTCAATCTGGCTGTAGAGGGCGGGGAAGCCACGCCCGCCATGATTGTGGACTGGCAGAGCGATCCGGTTCGCGAGAATTTGTTGCATGTGGATCTGAAGCGGATCGATCTTACCAAGCGCATCGCGGTGAAAGTCCGGGTGCATGTGACGGGTGAGCCGAAGGGGGTGAAACTCCAGGGCGGGTTGCTTGAAGTGATCACGCGCGAGATCGAGATCGAGTGCCTCCCGGATGACATTCCGGAATCCTATACGGTGGACGTGACGGAATTGATGATCGGCCAGAACCTGCGTGCGAGCGAAATCCCGCTGGACGGATCGGTGAAGCTGGTGAGTTCGCCTGAGCAAGTGGTAGCGCACGTAGTGACGCTGAAGGCCGAAGCTGTGGAAACCCCGGCTGAAGGCGCCGTGGCCGCTACGCCTGCAGAACCCGAAGTGATCAAGAAGGGTAAGAAGGAAGAGGAGGCTGAGGCCGAGCCCGACAAAGGTAAGAAGAAGTAGGAATTCCTGCCCGGTTTTTGGCCAGTGGCGATTGGCAACCTGGCAAGTGCCTGGAATGCCAGCCGCTAATCGCTGGGGCCCCGTGAATTCCCATGTCTGAGTTCAGCAAGCTGGTTGTGGGTCTCGGAAACCCCGGGAAAGAGTACGAGTCCACCGCTCACAACCTCGGATTTCTAGTGATCGACCGGGTTGCGGAACGCAATCGCATGGATGTCGGGCGCCGCGATTGCATGGCGTTTGTGGGCCAGGGAGTGGTAGCGGGCCAGAAAGTGCTGCTGGCCAAGCCGCAGACCTACATGAATCTGAGCGGCCAGTCGGTGCAGGGGCTGTTGGTAAAGAATGAGATTGGGCCGGGAGATCTGGTTCTGGTGTATGACGAACTGGATCTGCCTTGGCGGTCGCTGAGAATCAGGCCGAATGGTTCGGCCGCCGGTCACCGGGGAGTCGGTTCGGTGATCGATTGCATCGGGACCAAAGAGTTCCCCCGGGTTCGCCTGGGAGTTCATGGGGGCCGTCGCGACAAGGACGGCGCTCAAATTGTGCTCGCGAAGTTGAAGCGGGCGCACAAACAAGAGTTGGATGAACTGCTGGATTACGCGTCACAGGCAGTGGAGTCCATCATCGCTGAAGGCGTCGAAAAGTCCATGGCGAAATTCAATCGTCGCGCCCCAGGCTTAAACGAGGAAGAATGAGGATCTACGAAGAGCTGTTTATTCTCCGGCCGGATTCGCCGGAAGAAGAGATCGATCATCTGATCGAACAATTGACCACTTTTATCGCCTCCCAGGGGGGCAACGTCGACAAATCGGAAAAATGGGGCATTCGCAAGTTGGCCTATCGCGTTCAAAAGCGCAACGAAGGCTTCTATGTGCTGCTGCAGTTCACCACCCAGCCACAAACCGTGATCGAACTGGAGCGGCGTTTGCGCGTGTCCGACATGGTGATGAAATTCCAAAGCGTCCGCATCGACGAAAAGCTGAAGAAGATCGAAAAGCGCAGGAAAGACCGGGAAAAGCGCGCCGCTCGCAAACCGGCCGCGCCGGCCGCGCCCAGCGTACCGTTGGAACACGCCATGGCGGGGGGCGCCGAGCCGGCTGGTCCCAGGCCCGGCGCTCCCATGCCGGGCGCTCCGCTGTCTCCGCCGGCCAATGGAACACCCGTCGGGGCCGGTTCTGTGACTGAGAAGGCAGGAGAATAACATGGCCGAACAACGCGGGGGACGTCCCATCAGCGGGTCCATGCGGCCCACCGGCGGCGATAAAGCGCTGGCCACCAAGAAGCAATATTTCCGGCGCAAGAAAGTATGCCGGTTCTGCGTCGAAAAAATTGACGATATCAATTATAAAGACGTGAGAATGCTGTCGTCCTTTATTTCCGAGCGCGGAAAGATTGTGCCGCGCCGCATTTCCGGCGTGTGCACGCCGCATCAGAAACGGCTGGCGGAAGCCATCAAACAGGCGCGCAATATCGCGCTGATTCCGTTCGCTACGGCGATTTAAAACAGCCTGTGGTTATTTAAAGGAGCCCGCATCATGGAAGTAATCTTACGAGAAGACGTCGAAAAGCTGGGTACGCGCGGCCAATTGGTGAAGGTGGCGCCGGGCTACGCGCGCAATTTCCTGCTGCCGAACCGCATGGCCGTCGCGGCTACCGAGTCCAACAAGAAGATCGTCGAGCAGGAGCGCCAGGCTTATTTGCGCCGGGAAGCGAAGGTGGAAGGCGAAGCCAAGGATCTGGGCAAAATGCTGGAGGCCGTCGCGATCACTATTTCCCAAAAGGCCGGTGAAAACGACCAGCTCTTTGGTTCGGTGACTTCCAAAGACATCGCCGAAGCGCTGGAACAACAGGGCTACAGCATCGAACGCCGCAAGATCGCGCTGGAGGAGCCGATCAAAACCTTGGGCGAGTTCAAGGTTCCCATTCGGCTGCATCGCGACGTGACTGCGGAGATCACCGTGCACGTCGTAAAAGAAGAAGAGTAGTCCAGAGAAAGACTAGCCCTGCCACCCACCGATTTGCCACATCTTGATTTGATTCTCGAGCCGGGGCGCTACCAGGGCGTTCCGGCCTATCAATTGCTGGAAGCCGCGGGGCGCGGGTACATCCCGGTGGACCAGCGCTTATTGCACGCAATTCTCGATTATCCGGAAAACTCGCTGCCGGATATTATACGTTTCGCCGCGCAGGATCACTCGGACGATCTGATGGATCTCGATCCGCTGCTGATCGATCTGTTTCGTACGCTCCACGCGCCGGGCGCTCTTTCCTTTTATGTGCGTGTGATCCGGGATAACCCGAGCGATGTCCCCGACGATCTGGTGGAAGGCGTGGTGGAATTGGGCGAGGCCGCCATCGGTCCTCTGCTGGAAATTCTCGGCGAACTCGAAGAAGACGATGCGGGCGACGTACCGTTCGTTCTGGCGGCGTTGCGCGTTCGCGACCGGCGCATTTTGGAAGCCTTGACCGGCCGGCTGGAGAACGATCCTCAGGACGCGGCGCTGTGTCTGGAGATATACGGCGATCCCGCCGCAATTCCAGCGCTCGAAGCCGCGCTCGCCAGGATTCCAGTGGACGATCCGCGCTCGCGCCGGCCGATAGAAGCGGTTATTCAGAGCCTTGCGGACCCAGCCGCGGCTTCAGATGAACCGGACCAGCCCCTCGACATCTGGGCCCTTTATCCGCCAGAGGCGCCGACGGATTACGCCTCGCTCGAAGACCAAGACCGCCTGGCGATGCTTAAAAAAGGCTCGCCCAGCCTGAAAATTGCAGTTGCGGCCAGCTACCAGGGCGCGGACTTGTCCGCTGAAGCGCGCGCCGGTTTAATGCAACTGGCCAGGACCGATCCCGACGCCGGCGTGCGCGGTGCTTGCTGGGAGGCGCTGGGTGAGGTCGGCGATGAACCCGAGCTGCGCCGCGCCATGCTCAAGATTCTGGCCGATCCCAAGGCGCCGCTGGAAGAAAAGTCCGGTGTCGCCATCGGCCTGGCGGAACAATCCGATAATGCGGCCGTTTATCAGGCCATTCTGGATTTATATCAGGACCCGCAGACGCGCGCTAAGGCGCTTAAAGCCATGGCGCGATCGTTCGACAAACGCTTCGCCGCTTATCCGCCCAAACATCTGGACGATCCGGACCCCGAAATTCGGCGGCATGCGCTTTGGGGCATCGGCTATCTTAACCTTAGCGCGGAAGCGCCGCGCCTTGTCGATCTTTTCGACCAGGAGGAATTCCGAACCGACGCGCTTTTCGCCTACTCGCTGTCGGTTTCCGGCGAAACCTCGGCCGGCCGTATTCGCGCGCTCATGGCCAAGGTGGAAAAAGCCGCCGGAGGGTTCCGTGAAGACGAAGAGGATCTGGTCCGCATCGCGCTGGATCAGCGGCTGATGCTGCAGGGTAAAGAGCCGGTATTTTTCCCCGACGAACCGCTCGATGATTCTGAGGGGCTTGGTGATTCTGAGGGACTTGGTGATTCTGAGGGACTTGTTGATTCTGAGGGACTTGGTGATTCTGAGGAAAGTGATGAGTCCGAGCTGATTGAGTCCAGGATGAAGGCGCCGCCAACGCCAACCGCGATCGCCGCGCCCAAGCCCGGCCGCAACGATCTGTGCTCCTGCGGCAGCGGCAAGAAATACAAGAAGTGCCACGGCGCGGTGAATTAACGTGCTATTTTCAACCCATGAACCCTTATGCCGGCCACCTGGGCGTTCGGACGCCTCTGGACGTAATTTCTGAAACCCCTGGGCGTCTGGCGCAACTGGTGGAGAGCATCGGCGCCGAGCGTCTGGAACAGCCGCCAGCCCCCGGCAAGTGGAGCGCGCGCGACATCGTCTCGCACCTGGCCGACGCGGAGATCGCGTTTGCATTCCGTCTGCGCCAGACTCTGGCCGAGGATCATCACATCATCCAGCCCTTCGATCAGGATCTGTGGGCCAAGAGCTATTCCGCGGGCGACGCGCACCTGGCGCTGGCTGCGTTATCGGCTTTGCGCGCCTGGAACGTGGCGCTGATCCGGTCCGTCGGGCCCGCCGATCTCGCCAAGCCGGTGACGCATCCAGAGCGAGGCGCCATGACTTTTCAGACCATCGTTGAAACCATGGCCGGACACGATAGAAATCATCTCAAACAGGTGGAAACGATAGCCGGACAATCGGCCAGCGGCGCGCGCTGAGCGGGCGCCCGTTGCAGGTGGAAGGCGAGATCGTTACTGAGCACCCGCTGCGGTGGCGGCAACGGCGGACCTGACGATAGCTTCGGCCCGGCGCCAGTCCTCTTCCGCTGTGCCAGTGGGACGGCCCGCGCTTTCCCACAGCAGTTCCGCGATAGCCTGAATGTCTTCGCGGTGGTCGTCTTCGGCGTCCGCGCCTGCCCTCGATGGCCGTCGTTCGGGCAACAACGAACGCACCAGCGCGTCGCGCGCGTTCCCATACGCCAGATGCGCCTTCTCCAGATCCAGCAAAGCGGCTTCAAATTCTTTTCGATCGCCGGTGGGATGCGCGGTCAGGAATTGCACACGCTGGGCAAAGCGGGAAAAATCCTCAAACGCGGAACGATATGCCTGTTCCACAATCGAACCTTCTTCCATAACCGGTTCTGCCATCACCATGGCTCATTAGACGAGGCAATCCTTGAAAAGGTTCGAAATTGTCGCGCCACTTGTGGCTGTGAATTGTTCTTAGCACTGTACCGGATAAGATGGAAAGCTCAGTTCTCCAGCTCTGTCAGAGCCTTACCGTGGAGCCGGTAATCGGGATCCTTCAAGTTTGGATTTAACTCTATTTTATCAAACCGGACCTCGATGCCTTGGTGCTCTCCTTCAGGTTTGATCAGCATCGTCTTGGGATAGAAGGCGTTTCCGTTCTGAATGTAGTCGGCGTAATTAATCAGCGCCGATCCAATGCCAGTGTCGGTGGCGATGTTCATGCGTTGCGGGCGCAGGTCCGCATCTAAGCCGATGGAGATTTTCTCGGTCCCGGATTCGGCGAAAATCGAATAGTCTTCGCCCGCCACCGGAGCCGGATGGTTGGCGAGCAATTTGTAATTGGGACCCTGCAGACGCGCGATCAGCGCGGGCAGTTGATCGTCGCGGATCATTCCGAAATCGGTAGGCAGTTGCAGCGCTTCGTCGCCTTTGAGATTCTTACTGGCCTTGAATTCGCTTCCTTCAAACATTACTTCATGCAGGATACGGGCGGATTTGGCCTGAAACAATCCTCGGTCGCCGCGATTCCGCATCAAGAGCGTCCATCGGACGCTGACGCCGTCGCGCCCCCACAGCGTGGCGCTGCCGATAGCCTGAACAGAGCTGAGCGTCTTGAGCCCGTCCTCGCCTCCCAGGGCGTGAATCATTTTCTGGAACAATTGTTTGCCGAAGGCTTCCCGGGCCGCGCGGTCCAGATCCAGCGTGGCGGACACGGTTGCGCTCTTGGCCGGTTCAACCAGCACCGTGCTCTGGTGGCTGACGAATCCCTCCTTCGTGATATCCACCACCCAATTTCCCGGCGTCAGCCCGGCGACCTCCAGCTTGCCTCCGGCGGTCGATCCGATCGAAGATCCATTCAGACTCACCTGGCATTCGGCCGGCGCGCAGGTGAGACTCAGCATGCCTTTGGGGAGGGGTTTGGGGGCAACAGCCACCGGAGGGGGGGCCGGAGCTTTGCTTCTGATGACGTTCAGAATTTCGTCGGATACGCCCGCCGCCTGCAGCTTCACCAGTGCGTCCGCCGAGAGCGGAAATGCGACGCCACGGCTCACGATGGCTTCCTTGCGACGCCGTAGCGGGATGGCGTCCTGCTTCAGCAGCATGAGAACCTGATCGAGCGTAAAGGGGTCTCCAGTGAGGAACGGATCGGAAGGCTTCTTGCCGTGTGAGGGCTTTGGATCGCTGGGTGCAGGAAAAGCGGGCCGGGCAACCGGTTCCACGCCAATCAGCGCCACGGCCAGCAGAACAGTCCAAAAGGTGGAGGAATTGAGGCGTCGCATAAGGTCTACTTCAAAGCTTGTTTATTTCAAGTCGGTTGATTTCAAAGTTCTTTTATTTCAAAGCTGCTTCCGCGGCTTGCGCTTCGCGGATTTTCTTCTTCCAGTAGCGCGCGTCGCTATTGTCTGGATCGCTAGCCAACACCTGCTCCACCAGCGCCAGCGCCGGCCCATAACGGCCGGATTCCCACATTGAGCGCACTGGTCCATTCAAGGTCTGGGCGGCCGAAAATGCGGGCTTGTCCGAAGTGCCGGGGGCCGGGGTGGGGTCGGTTGGGTGCACGGCCCGCACGGCTGCG
>Ga0181525_10002035_pt1 | contig 16922 bp, 18 predicted proteins | sample PEATcosm2014_Bin_48_FD_121100 | JGI IMG/M metagenome (GOLD analysis project Ga0181525, IMG submission 121100) | Peatland microbial communities from MTU Mesocosm Facility, Houghton, MI, USA - PEATcosm2014_Bin06_10_metaG | ecosystem: Environmental > Terrestrial > Soil > Wetlands > Peat | place...
GCCGGACTTGAAATACTGGCGCGAGATCTCCTTGAACGGCAGGAAGCCGTGGCGCTCCTCGCCGTAGTCGACGAAGCAGGCCTCGAGGCTGGGCTCGACCCGCGTGACGCGGCCCTTGTAGATGTTGGATTTGCGCTGCTCGCGGCCGCTGGATTCGATATCCAGGTCCAGCAGCTTCTGACCATCGACGATCGCCACGCGCAACTGCTCCGCGTGCGTCGCATTGAACAACATGCGTTTCATCAGCACTCCTTGCGCCCTGCGGCGCAAAACGTGCCGAACCGGATCAGACGCGCAACGGAGATTTACCCGAGGGCCCGGTGTCCGCGCCCGCAGGGCGGGCGCCCGCTTGCCGGCGACCGGCAAAGCCGGGCGCAGGTATGGCCCCGGCGTGAGCCCGGGCTGGTGGCAAGTGGCGGAAGTTGGACACGTGAAGCTATCGGTTATTGGCTACGGTGTTGAGCGTTACTGGCAGCCGCGCAAAGGTGCGCGGCGTGGCTTGCATCCGAATTCGGCAGGCACCGGCGGCATAGCGCGTCGGGTGCCCATTTTTTCCATCGGACAGTGGCTGTTGTCCGGGAATGAACTCCCGCAGGCAGCCAAGGTCCGCACTCATGTGCACGGCCCGCATCGGCGCCGCGCACCCCATGGTCAAGAATTCGAGCCCGTACGGCAACTGCTCGCCGATCGGCTGGGGCGCACTGGGCACCGCTACAATCGAGACCGGTTGAAAACCGCCCGCGTGCCCGGAACTGGTGCGCGGCACAGGGCGCAAACCTACCGCGCGCTGCATCGCCGACTGCGTCACTTCCCAGACACGGCAGACTTCAACAAGCCCCAGTATAGGCAACATGGTTCCGCAAAGCAAAACGCGCCCGGCGCTTCGAAGGCAAAGGAAGACCGGCTCCGGGGCGGGTTTTCCCGGCACCACCGCCGCGCGCCCGGCGCCGGCGCCGGCGCCGCCACCCGCGCCGGCGGTCCGCAAGGTGCGGGTGGGGGAGGAGCACGCCGGCCAGCGCCTGGACAACTACCTGCTGCGCCTGGCCAAGGGCGTGCCCAAGAGCCATGTCTACCGGATCGTGCGCAGCGGCGAGGTGCGGGTCAACGGCGGCCGCGCGAGCGCCGAATACCGGCTGGCGGCCGGCGACGAGCTGCGGATCCCGCCGATCCGCCTGGCGCAGGCCGACGCGCGGCCGGTGGCGCCGGCACAGATGCCGGCAATACTGTATGAGGACGAGCACCTGCTTGTGCTGGACAAGCCCTCCGGCGTGGCGGCCCATGGCGGCAGCGGCGTCGCCCATGGCGTGATCGAGCGGGTGCGCGCGGCCCGCCCCGACCAGCCGTTCCTGGAACTGGGCCACCGGCTGGACCGCGAGACCTCGGGCGTGCTGCTGCTGGCCAAGACCCGCCGCTGCCTGGTGGCGCTGCATGCCCAGATGCGCGAAGGCCGGGTCGAGAAGCGCTATTTCGCGCTGGTCGTCGGCGACTGGGTCAACGACCGCCAGCACGTCCGACTGGCGCTGGCCAAGCGCACGACGGCCGGCGGGGAGCGGCGCGTGTTCGTCGACGTGGGGGAGGGCGCACAGGCGCACACCATCGTCCACCTGCGCGCCCGGCTGGATGGATTCTCGCTGGTCGAGGCCGAGCTCAAGACCGGCCGCACGCACCAGATCCGCGTGCACCTGACGCACCTGGGGTTTCCGCTGGTCGGTGACGACAAGTACGGCGATTTCGAAGTCAACCGGCGCGCCGCCAAGGGCGAGTTCGGTGCGCGCCTGGGGCGCATGTTCCTGCACGCCTTCCGCGTGCGCCTCGAGCATCCGGTCAGCGGCGTGCCGCTGACCATAGAGTCGCCGCTGGCGCCCGATTGCGCCGCCTGGCTGGAGGCGCGCGACCCGGGCGGCGCCGCGCGGGCACGCTACCGGGACGCGGCATGAGCGCGATCCGGCCGGCGCCGTTCCGCGCCGTGGTCTTCGACTGGGACGGCACGCTGGTGGACTCCACCGCGCTGATAGCCGAGGCCATCTTGCACGCGGCCGACGCCATCGGCGTGCCGGTTCCCGACCGCGGCCTGGCCTCGCACGTGATCGGCCTGGGCATGATGGATGCCCTGGCCCGCGTGGTTCCCGAGCTGCCGCCGGCGCAGGTGCCCGAGTTCGTCGCCCGCTTCCAGGCGCATTACCGCGGCGGCGAGGACGAGATCCGCTTCTTCGCCGGGGCGCGCGAGCTGCTCGATGCGCTGCGTGCGCGCGGCGTGCTGCTGGCGGTGGCCACCGGCAAGACCCATGCGGGGCTGGAGCGCTCGCTGCGCATTGCCGGACTCGAAGGCCATTTCGCCGCGACGCGCTGCGCCGACCGCAGCCAGCCCAAGCCCCATCCGGCCATGCTGCACGAATTGCAGGAGGCGCTCGCCGTCGATCCGGACCGGATGCTGATGATCGGCGATACCAGCCACGACCTGCGCATGGCCGCGGCCGCCGGCGTGGTGGCGGTGGGCGTGGCCTACGGCGCGCACCCGCGCGACGAACTCGAGCGCCTCGAGCCGCTGGCGGTGTTCGAGTCGGTGGCGCAGCTGCAGTCCTGGCTGCTCCCCCAGGTCTGATCGAGGGTTGCGGTCGGGGCCAGCGCCCGACGAACCCTCAGCGCCTGGGCCGGGCCGCCTCCGCCGCCCCGCACAGCAGGAAAACCGTCGCGCGCCGCTCGAGCACCGGACGCTCGGCCGGCGCCAGCGCGGCCCACTGCGCGATGCTGCGCGTGGCCACGCTGGCCTGCGCGCCGGTGAGGTCGATCGCCAGGCACAGCCGCAGCGCGCCGTCGCAGGCCTGCAGCAGCGTTTCGTACAGGCGCGCGTTGCGGTACGGCGTCTCGATGAAGATCTGCGTCTCGCCGCGCTGGGCGTCGCGCTGCACCGCCTGCAGGCGCTCGACCAGCGCGCCGCGGTCCTGCGGCAGGTAGCCCAGGAAGCGGAACGCCTGGCCGTTCATACCGGAGGCCATCAGGGCCAGCAGGATCGACGAGGGCCCCACCCAGGGCACGACCGTGATGCCGCGCTGGTGCGCGCGCGCCACCACGCTGGCGCCCGGATCGGCGATGCCGGGGCAGCCTGCTTCCGAGACGACCACCGCGTCGATCGCCGCTGCATCGCCGCGCGGCAGCAGCGGATCGAGCCAGTCGTCGATCTGGCCGGGATCGGGTGCATGGCCGATCTCGATGATGCGCAGGCTGGCGATCGGCTGCGGGTGGCCGATCGCCTTGAGGAACGCGCGCGCGCTGCGTGCGTTCTCGGCGAGGAAATAATGCGCCGCGCGCGCCACCGCGAGCGTCGACGGAGGCAGCACTGCCGTGGCCGAACCGGCCGGTGGCGCCGTTGCCGCGCCGGCGTGCTCCGCCGTCTGCGGCGCCGCGGCCGCGATCGGCACCGGCACCAGGTGCAGGCGGCCGGGCGCCGTCACGGCGCGCCCGCCGCGGCGCTGTCGGGTGCCAGCGGCAGGGCGACCCCGCAAGCGGCCAGCAGGCTGGTCAGCAGTATCAGCGGCAGGCCCACCAGGGCGCTGGGGTCGTCGCTGTGCACCGCCTCGACCAGGCAGATGCCCAGCGATTCGATCTTGGCCGAGCCGGCGCAATCGTAGGGCTGGTCGGCGAGCAGGTATGCCTCGATGGCCGCGTCGGTCAGCGCACGGAAGCGCACGTCGGTGCGCACGCAACCCGACTGCGCCTGGCCGGTGCGCGCATCGAGCAGCGCCAGGCCGCTGTGGAAGCGCACCGTGCGCCCGGACATCGCGCGCAGCTGCGCCTGCGCCGCTGCGTGGGTGCCGGGCTTGCCGATCGGCTGGCCGTCGAGCTCGGCGACCTGGTCGGCGCCGATGATCAGCGCCTCGGGATGGCGCGGCGCGCAGGCCCGTGCCTTGAGCACGGCCAGCCGCTGCGCGGTGGCGGCGGGGGACTCGCCGTCGAGCGCCGCCTCGGCCACGTCGGAAACGGCCGTCGTGAAGGGCAGCCGCAGCGTGGCCAGCTGCTGCTGGCGATAGCGCGACGATGACGCGAGTACGATGGCGCGGGGCGGATGGCGGTGCATGGCGCGGCGGTGCTTTCAGGGGCCGGCCGGGCGCCGGACCCGCTCGTGGGCGGTCGCCCAGTGTATTGAAAAGTCGTCGCGGGGACGCCGGGAAACGCATGGACAGGATCGACGTATTTGCCGTGGCGCGCAATCGGGCCCAGTGGGGTGGCCGCATCGCGCTGGCCGACATGCCGCGGCTGTGCGCCAGCCTCACCGACGGTCCCGGCGATCGCGCCGCGACGCTGGCCTACCACTGCCGCGGCGGCATCGATGCGCAGGGCCGGCCCGAACTGGAACTGTGCCTCGACGCGGTGCTGCCGCTGCGCTGCGATCGCTGCGCGCAGAAGCTCGCGCTGGTCCTGGAGACCGACCGGCGCTTCTATTTCGTGGCCACCCAGGAAGAGCTGGCGGCGATCCCGATCGACGACACCCCCGAGGAGGCGCTGCTGGGCAGCGCGCATTTCGACCTGGCCACGCTGATCGAGGACGAGGTGATCCTGCAGTTGCCGATATCGCCGCGCCATCCCGACTGCTCCCCGGCGCTGCACGGCACGGTGGCGCAGCGCGCCGCGGCCGCCGCAGCGCCCGCAGCCGAGCGGCCGCACCCTTTCGCCGGCCTGGCGGCGCTGCGCGGTCGCTTGCCGGAGCCGGCCGGGCCCGGGGCTGGGGCCGAAGGGTCCGCCGGCGCGGCGCCGGACGGGCCGGGCGCCGATGGGGGGGCACCGGTCGGTCCGCCGGCGGCAAAACGCCGCCCCAAGGCCTCCTGAGGCGCCCAAAAGCGTCGGATTCGCCCCTTTTGGGTGTCGGGCTTTCCCCCGGACGCCGCATCGTCTAAAATGCTCGATTACCGAAAATTCCAGGATTCGCACCATGGCTGTCCAGCAGAACAAGAAATCCGCGTCCAAGCGCAACATGCACCGCGCCCATGACTTCCTGAGCGCGCCGCCCCTGGCGGTGGAACCGGTGACCGGCGAGGTCGTGCGCCGTCATCACGTCAGCCCGACGGGTTTTTACCGCGGCAAGAAGGTTGTCGCGACCAAGTCCGACGAATAAGTCCGGCGCCGACGCCGACCTGTCCGCAGAACATCCGTCAACGACGTCGCCGTTGCGTGCCGCGCCGGGGGAGTTGTTGCGCCGGCGGGCTCTTCCGTTGAAAGCCCGCAATATGGCGCAAGAGCCGGCTCGAGCAGCCGCGCTTCATCCGGTGCATGACAGCACGCCTGGTCCCCTGGCCGGGCGCGCGCCCGTGCATCCGGCGCTCTTCGCGCTGGCGTTCACCGGGCGCTGGCGTTGACCGGGGTGTGCGCATGACGATCCGTATCGCAGTCGATTGCATGGGGGGCGACCACGGCCTGCCGGTCACGATACCGGCGGCCCTGGCTTTCGTGCGCCGCGAGCCCGACGCGCAGCTGCTGCTCGTCGGCCGCAGCGATGCCATTTCAGCCGAACTGGCCCGCCATGGCGATGCGGGCGCGCTGGCCGCGCGCCTGCAGGTGGTGCACGCCGACGAGGTCGTGGAAATGCACGACTCGCTCACCACGGCGCTGCGCACGAAGAAGCGCTCGTCGATGCGCATCGCGCTGCAGGCGGTCAAGGACGGCGAGGCCGACGCGGTGGTAAGCGCCGGCAATACCGGCGCCCTGATGGCCATCGCGCGCTATGTGCTCAAGACCCAGGCGGGCATCGACCGCCCGGCGATCGCCCACGCGCTGCCCAACCAGAAGGGCGGACTGACCACCTGGCTCGACCTGGGCGCCAACGTCGATTGCGAAGCCGAGCACCTCGTGCAGTTCGCGATGCTCGGCTGTGCGATGGCCGAGTCGCTGCAGGACAAGCTGCGGCCCAGCGTCGGCCTGCTCAATGTCGGCGAGGAGGTCATCAAGGGCAACGAGGTCGTCAAGCGCGCCGGCGAACTGCTGCGCGCCAGCGGCCTCAATTTCCACGGCAACGTCGAAGGCGACGACATCTTCCGCGGCACGGTCGACGTGATCGTCTGCGACGGCTTCGTCGGCAATGTCGCGCTCAAGACCTCCGAGGGCCTCGCGCAGATGCTGGCGGGCTTCATCCGCGAGGAATTCACCCGCAACCTGGGCTCCAAGCTCATCGCGATGCTGGCGCTGCCGGTGCTCAATCGCTTCCGCCGCCGCGTCGACCATCGCCGCTACAACGGCGCGGTGCTGCTGGGGCTGCGCGGCGTGGTCATCAAGAGCCACGGCTCCTCCGATGCCTACGCCTTCGAGTTCGCGCTGCGGCGCGGCTACGACGCCACCAGCCACCGCCTGCTCGAGCGCACGGCCGCGGCCATGGCACCGCTGCTGGCCGGCCGGCCTGCCGGGCCCGGGCGCGAGGCCGGCGCCGACGGCGATTCCCATCCGGGCGGCCCTGCCGCCGCCGGCCCCGGCGCCGGCGCGCTGGCCGGCCCGGCGATCAACCCGGCGGCGACGCCGACCCTGGACGTGGATGCTGCCCGTGCCTGAGTTCCGATCCGTACCTCCCCGCGTTGCGCGCCTGACCGGCACCGGTTCCGGCCTGCCGCAGCGCGTCGTCACCAACGCCGACCTCGTGGCGCAACTGGCCGCGCGCGCCATCGAGACCTCCGACGAATGGATCGTCACGCGCACCGGCATCCACCAGCGCTACCTGGCCGAGGACGGCGTCGGCACGACCGACCTGGCCGAACGGGCCGCGCGCGCCGCGCTGGCCTCGGCGGCCGTCGCCCCCGACGCCCTGGACCTCATCATCGTGGCCACGTCCACGCCCGACCAGGTGTTCCCCAGCACGGCCTGTGCCGTGCAGGCACGGCTGGGCGCGGGCGGTGCCGCCGCCTTCGACGTGCAGGCGGCCTGCAGCGGCTTCGTCTACGCGGTCGCGCTGGCCGATGCGCTGATCCGCGGCGGCGCCCATCGACGCGCCCTGGTCATCGGCGCCGAGGTCTATTCGCGGCTGCTCGACTGGAACGACCGCGGCACCTGCGTGCTGTTCGGCGACGGCGCCGGCGCGGTGGTGCTCGAGGCCGGCGACGCGCCGGGGATACTGGCCTGCCGCATGCACGCCGATGGCGCGCGCGGCGACATCCTCTCGGTGGCCGGTCACCTCGAGCAGGGCGCGGCCGCAGGCGATCCGTTCCTGCGCATGGACGGCAAGGCCGTCTTCAAGCTCGCCGTCGACGTGCTCGAGTCGTCGGCGCGCGAAGTGCTGGCGCTGGCCGACATGGAACCGGCGCAGGTCGACTGGCTCATCCCGCACCAGGCCAATGTGCGCATCCTGGCGGCGACCGCCAAGCGCCTGGGCCTGCCGGCCGAGCGCGTGGTGGTCACTGTCGACCGCCACGGCAACACCTCGGCCGCGTCGATCCCGCTGGCGCTCGATGCGGCGGTCCGCGACGGCCGCGTGCGTGCCGGCCAGCACCTGCTGCTGCAGGGCGTCGGCGGCGGCTTCACCTGGGGATCGGTGCTGCTGCGCCTGTGAGCGCGGCGCGGTTCCTGGCGGCGGCTTGATCGTCCTCAACCGGCTGCATTGCCCAGCGGTGGTACAACACGTTCTTGCACGGCAACAACCTGGGATCCATTCCTGATGAAACTGGCTTTTGTATTTCCCGGACAGGGCTCGCAGTCGGTGGGCATGCTGGGCAGCTTCGCGGGCGACGCCGTGGTCGAGGCCACGCTGCACGCGGCTTCGACCGCACTGGGCGAGGATGTCGGCCGGCTGATCGCCGAGGGTCCGGCCGCCGCGCTCGATCTCACCGTCAATACCCAGCCGTGCATGCTGACGGCATCGGTCGCCATCTACCGCGCGTGGCGCGCGGCCGGCGGCGCCGCGCCGCAGGTCGTCGCCGGGCACAGCCTGGGCGAGTACGCCGCGCTGGTGGCCGCCGACGCGCTCAGCCTGGAGGCGGCGGTGCCGCTGGTGCGCTTTCGCGCCCAGGCCATGCAGGAGGCCGTGCCCGTCGGGCAAAGCGGCATGGCCGCCATCCTCGGCCTCGACGACGCGGGCGTGCAGCAGGCCTGCGCGCGCGCCCAGGCCGAATCGCCCGGCGCGGTGGTCGAGGCCGTCAATTTCAACGCGCCGGCGCAGGTGGTTATCGCCGGCCACACCGCGGCGCTGGCGCGCGCCTGCGAGATCGCCAGGGAACTGGGCGCCAAGCGGGCGCTGCCGCTGCCGGTATCGGTGGCGTTCCACTCCTCGCTGCTCGCGCCGGCCAGCGCGCGCCTGCGCGAGCGGCTGGCGGCCACCGCGCTGCAGGCGCCGAAGATCCCGGTGATCAACAATATCGACGTGCGCTCCGAGTCCGATCCGCAGGCCATCCGCGACGCGCTGGCCCGCCAGGTCGCCGGACCGGTGCGCTGGAGCGAGATCGTCCTGGCGCTGGCCGGCCAGGGGGTGACCCACGTCGTCGAATGCGGCCCCGGCAAGGTGCTGAGCGGCCTGAACAAGCGCATAGCGCCCGCCCTGACCAGCCTGTCGGTCTTCGACCGCAACAGCCTGCAGGAGGCGCTGGCCACACTGGGAGCGGCGACGTGAACGAGAATGCGGTGTTTTCCCCCGAAGCGCTGCGCGGCGAGGTGGCCCTGGTCACCGGCGCATCGCGCGGCATCGGCCGGGCGGTGCTGGAGGCGCTGGCCAACGCCGGCGCCACGGTGGTGGGCACGGCCACGACCGAGGCCGGAGCGGCGGGCATCACGGCGCGCCTGGCCGACCTGGGCGCCACCGGCTGCGGCCTGGTGCTCGACGTGCGCGACCGCGCCGGCTGCGACGCCCTGGTCGAGGACGTGGCCAAGCGCTACGGCAAGCTCTCGGTGCTGGTCAACAATGCCGGCATCACGGCCGACATGCTGTCGATGCGCATGCGCGACGACGAGTGGGACGGCGTGATCGATACCAACCTCACCGCCGCGTTCCGCCTGGCGCGCGCCTGCATGCGCGGCATGATGAAGGCCAAGTGGGGGCGGGTGATAAATATCTCGTCGGTGGTCGCTTCCAGCGGCAATGCCGGCCAGGCCAACTACGCGGCCGCCAAGGCCGGCCTGGAAGGCATGACGCGCGCGCTGGCGCGCGAACTGGGCAGCCGCAACATCACCGTCAATTGCGTGGCGCCGGGTTTCGTCGATACCGACATGACCCGCGCCCTGACGCAGCAGCAGACCCAGGCGCTGCTGGGACAGATCGCCCTGGGCCGCCTGGGCCAGACCGCCGAGGTGGCCGGGGCGGTGCTGTTCCTGGCGTCGGGCGCCGGGGCCTACATTACGGGGGCCACGCTGCACGTCAACGGCGGCATGTACATGGCCTGAGGCCGGGCCGGACACCGGGGTTCCCCAGGCACGGGTCGCGACTCGGGGGGCCCTCTGTTAGAATCGCGCGCTCTTTTCGCCGGCGAGACCGTGAATCCGTGTTGGCGGTGGGAGGGTTTCGCATCGCGGCAAAGTGGTGTGCTCTGCATATGTGCTGTGCACATTGCGGTCGTGCAACGGAGGAGGAGTTATGGATAGCATTGAACAGCGTGTAAAGAAAATCGTCGCCGAGCAACTCGGTGTCAATGAAGCCGACATCAAGAACGAATCGGCGTTTGTCGACGACCTCGGGGCCGATTCGCTTGACACGGTCGAACTCGTCATGGCGCTCGAGGACGAGTTCGAGTGTGAGATCCCGGACGAAGAGGCGGAAAAGATCCGTACCGTGCAGCAGGCGATCGACTACGTCGGCGCGCACCTGAAAAAGGCCTGATCCCGGCGGGCCGGGCGCGCCGCGCAGGCGGCGCGGCCGGCCCGGCGCTGGAGCGGGCCATCCATGTCAGACAAGGCTAGCAAATGACGGCAAAACGTCGCGTCGTTGTCACGGGGCTCGGCATCGTGTCCCCGGTCGGCAACAGCGTCCCCGCGGCATGGGAGAACCTGCTCGCCGGCAAGTCGGGCATCTCGCGCATCACCCGCTACGACGCCTCCGCGTACCGCTCGCAGATCGCCGGCGAGGTGCGCGATTTCCAGGTCACCGACTACGTCCCGGCCAAGGAAGTGCGCCGCATGGACGCCTTCATCCATTACGGCGTCGCCGCCTCGGCCCAGGCGATCCGCGATTGCGGCATCGAGATCACCGACGCCAACCGCGAGCGCATCGGCTGCATGGTCGGCTCGGGCATCGGCGGACTGCCGATGATCGAGGACAACCACGAGGAAATGCGCACGCGCGGCCCGCGCCGCATATCGCCTTTCCTGATCCCCGGCGCCATCATCAACATGATCGCGGGCAACGTCTCCATCATGTTCGGCCTGCAGGGCCCCAACTTCGCCATCGTCTCGGCCTGCACCACCGGCCTGCACTCGATCGGCATCGCCGCGCGCCTCATCGAGTACGGCGACGCCGACCTGATGGTGGCGGGCGGCTCCGAGGGCACGGTCTGTCCGCTGGGCGTGGGCGGCTTCGCCGCCATGCAGGCGCTGTCGGTGCGCAACGACGATCCGGCGGCGGCCAGCCGCCCCTTCGACAAGGACCGCGACGGCTTCGTGCTGGGCGAGGGCGCCGGCGTGCTGGTGCTCGAGGAACTCGAGCACGCGCGGGCGCGCGGCGCGCGCATCTACTGCGAGCTGGTCGGCTTCGGCATGACGGCCGACGCGTACCACATGACCGCGCCGGACGTCGACGGTCCGCGCCGCTGCATGGCCGCGGCGCTGCGCAGCGCGCACGTCAACGCCGGCGACGTCCAGTACCTCAACGCGCACGGCACGTCGACGCCGCTGGGCGACGCCAACGAGACCAATGCCATCAAGATGGCCTTCGGCGACGCCGCGCGCTCGCTGGTGGTCAATTCCACCAAGTCGATGACCGGCCACCTGCTGGGCGGGGCCGGCGGCGTCGAATCGGTGTTCACGGTGCTTGCCGTGCACAACCAGGTCTCGCCGCCGACGATCAACCTGCAGACGCCCGACCCGCAGTGCGACCTCGACTACTGCGCCAATACCGCCCGACCGATGCGCATCGACTACGCGATGAAGAACTCCTTCGGCTTCGGCGGCACCAACGGAACCCTCGTCTTCAAGCGTGTCTGAGATCCGCCCCGGCGCAATCGTCCTGGTGCCCTCGCGCACCCGCCGGCGCCTGCTGGGAGCCGCCGCCGTGGCCACCGCGCTGCTGGCGGCCGTGCTGGCCAGCGCCGGCGGCGCGGCCGCCCTGTGCGCCGCGGCCGCCTGCCTGGGGGCAGCCGCGACCGCCCTGTTTCATGCACGGCACGCCGAACCGGCCCTACGCCTGCAGCTGCACGCCGCAGGTGCGTTGCGCCCTTTTTCGGCGAGCCCGATGCGCATCGTTTTTTTTGCGGCGCAGCGCCGTATCGTCGTGTGGCACGATGCCACCGATGCCGCCACCTACCGGCGCCTGGCGGTACGGGCGCGCTGGCCGGCACGTGGCCAAAGCCGCTGATTGGCGGGGCATTGCCCCGTTGTTTTTTCAGCTAAGCCCCGAACTAATCCCGCGGACGACTGTCACAATGCCGGAGAACGTCTTGTTGCTGGAGCTGTTGCCGGCATCGCCGCGGAAGGCGGGTGCATTCCGATGAGCGAGCGCGATGCCGACCTGCAGCTGGTGCGCCGGGTTCAGCTGGGCGACAAGCGGGCATTTGAACTTCTGGTCGCGAAGTACCAGCGAAGAATCTCTCGGCTCTTGTCACGCATGATTCGGGATCCAGCTGATATCGAGGATGTGGCCCAGGAGGCTTTCATCAAGGCCTACCGCGCGCTGCCCAACTTCCGCGGCGAGAGCGCGTTCTACACATGGCTGTACCGGATCGCGATCAACACCGCGAAGAACCATTTTGCGGCCCAGGGCCGGCGGGCGCCGACGGTCGTGGCCAACGATTTCGAGGAGCAGGAAAACGGCGAAGACGCCGCGCGCATGAGCGACACGGCAACGCCCGATTCGCTGTGCCAGTCCAAGCAGGTGGGGCTGGCGGTGAACCGGGCCATCGACCAGTTGCCGCCCGACCTGCGCACGGCCATCGTGCTGCGCGAGCTCGAAGGCCTGAGCTACGACGAGATCGCCGCGGCGATGAATTGCCCGGTGGGCACGGTGCGCTCGCGGATCTTCCGTGCCCGCGAGGCGATCGCCCAGGAATTGCGTCCGCTGCTGGGCACCAGCGAGGACGAACGGTGGTGATGATGTTGCATTTCGACGTGCCAGCCTGGCCATGCAGTTAGGGAGCAAGCAGATGAGTTCCGGACCCACGACACCCTCGACCACCACGGCCCAAGCCCGGAGCGACGACGACGCGGAGCGCCTGTCCGCCTGGCTCGACGGCGAACTCGAGACCGCATCGGCCGACCCGCTGCTCGACGGCCTGCTGCACCGGCCCGAGCAGCGCCAGCGCTATGCGCGCTGGTGCGCCGTGGGCGATGCGCTGCGCTCCCAGGAAGTGCTGGCCGGCCATTCGCCGGCCCTGTGCGCGCGCATCAGCGCGGCGCTGCACGACGAACCGGCGCTGCTCGCGCCGGCGGCGCTGCGCCCCGGCATCAAGCGCCACCTGGCCAGCGGCTTTGCCGTTGCCGCCGCCGCGGCGGTGCTGGTGCTGATCGCGGTGCCGCAGATGCGCGGCGCCGGCGGCCTGACCCAGGCTCCGGCCATCGCGGCGCGCACGGCGCCGCTGGGCGAGGCCCCCGCCGCCGTCGCGCTGGCCGGCCGGCCTGCGCGCGACCCGCGCCTCGACCCCTACCTGCAGGCGCATCGCGATTTCATGGGCGAGGGCGTGATGCCGGCGGCTGCCGTCTACCTGCGATCCGGCGGCGAAGGCGAGCGGTGATCGCCAGCCGCATCCGCCGCACGCGCTTGCGCGCTGCCGCCGTGGCGGCCGCACGGCGCCGTGGCAGCGCCGCGTGGAGCGCCGGCCGCCATCTGGCCTGGTCGGGCTGCGCCGCCATGATCCTGCTGGGCGCCGCGCCCGGGCGCGCCGCCGATCCGGCGGGCGCCGTGGACCGCGACGCGGCCTGGCTCCAGGGTGTCCAGGACGCGGCGCGCCGCCAGAGCTTTTCCGGAACCATCATCTACCAGCGCGGCGAGGAAATGCACGCCTCGCGCGTGGTCCAGCTCTTCGACGGCACCGAGTCGCGCGAACGCGTGCTCACGCTCGATGGCCAGCAGCGCGAGTTCATCCGCCAGGGCGAGGAAGTGCAGTGCCTGTACCCGCAGCTGCACCGCGTGGTGGTCGAGCACGGCGGCGCGCGGGCATTCCCGGCCTTCGCCCAGCCGCTGCCCAAGGATGTGCTGGCCCACTATGAACTGCGGCGCAGCGGCACCGAACGCGTCGCCAACCGGCCCTGCGAGGTGGTCGAGCTCGTGCCGCGCGACGGGCTGCGCTACGGCTACCGCCTGTGCGTGGAGCCGACCAGCGGCCTGATGTTCAAGGCGCAGACGATCAACGAGCGCGGCGCTATCCTCGAGCAGGTCGCCTTCACCGACATCCACCTGGGCGAGCCCATAGACCCGGCGCAGCTGCGGCCGTCGTGGTCCACCGCCGGCTGGACCGTCGACCGCCAGCAATCGCAGGCCACCGAGCTCAGCCGGCAGGGCTGGACCGTCACGCCCCCCAGCGGCTTCCACCGCCTCGCCGAGGTGGCGCGCCGCCTCATCGGCGGCGGCGATCCGGCGCCGCGCCCGGCCTACCAGGCGGTCTACTCCGATGGACTGGCGACCGTTTCGGTGTTCATCGAACCCGGCGCGCCGATGCTCGACGAACCGGCCGAGTCGCAGCGCCGCGGCCCGGTCACGGCGTTCTCGCGGCAGGTGGGCGATGCGCGCGTGACGGTCGTGGGCGAAGTGCCGCCGGCCACGGTGCAGTCGTTCGCCGATTCGGTCGTTCATTCGCCGCCGGCCCATTGAATCCGCGGCGGGCCCGCTGGCCGGTCCGCCTGTTTTCCATCCCCTACCCGACGCAAACCCCTCACGCGAAGACGAAAATCATGAAAGTCTCCCTTACCCACGGCGCCGCGCACCTCCTGGCCGCGGTCGTGTTTGCCGCAGTCGTTCCCCTGGCCGGTGCGCCGGCCGCCGCGCAGCCGGCGACCATGCCCGACTTCGCCGACCTCGTCGAGCACACGGCGCCGGCCGTCGTCAACATCCGCACGGCGACCAAGATGAGCACGCTGGCCGGCGGCCCGCAGACGCCGGGCGCCCCGGACCTGGACGAGAACGACCCGTTCTACGATTTCTTCCATCGCTTCTTCCCGCAGCAGCCCGGTCCCGGCCAGCGCGCCCCCGGACCCAACCAGGGGCCGCACGCGCCGCACGGCGGCGACCGCAACGACCGCGAGATCCCGCGCGGCGTCGGCTCGGGCTTCATCATCTCGGCCGACGGCTACCTGCTCACCAACCACCACGTCGTCGAGGGCTCCGACGAGATCACGGTGACGCTGCAGGACAAGCGCGAATTCAAGGGCAAGCTCATCGGCTCGGACCCCAAGAGCGACGTCGCCCTCGTCAAGATCGAAGGCACCGACCTGCCGACCCTCAAGCTCGGCGATCCGGCCAAGCTGCGGGTGGGCGAGTGGGTCATCGCCATCGGTTCGCCGTTCAACCTGTCGAACACGGTCACGGCCGGCATCGTCAGCGCCAAGGGTCGCGAGACCGGCGAGCTGCTGCCTTTCATCCAGACCGACGCGGCGGTCAATCCGGGCAATTCCGGCGGCCCGCTGATCAACGTGCGCGGCGAAGTGGTGGGCATCAATTCGCAGATCTTCACCACCTCGGGTTCGTATGCCGGCATATCGTTCGCCATCCCCATCGACGAGGCGCAGAAGATCGCCAAGCTGCTGCGCACCCAGGGCAAGGTCGTGCGCGGCAAGATCGGCGTGCTGATCGGCGAGGTGACGCGCGAGGTCGCCGATGCGATCGGCCTGCCCAAGGCCGCCGGCGCCTCGGTCTCTAGCGTCGAGGCCGACGGCCCGGCCGACAAGGCCGGCGTGCAGCCCGGCGACGTCATCATCAAGTTCGACGGCAAGCCGGTCGAGAGCTCGGTCGACCTGCGCCGCATGGTCGCGGCCTCGGCGCCGGGCACCAAGGTGACGGCCACGGTGTGGCGCAACGGCGCGGCCCGCGACCTGGCGATGACCGTCGGCGAGATGCCGCAGGACACGCCGCGCGCGACCGGCCCGCACGGCGGCAGCCCCGGCAAGGCGCCGGAGGAAACCCATCCGGACGCGCTCGGCCTCGTGGTCTCCGAACCCACCCCGGCGCAGCTCAAGGACATGAAGCTCGACGGCGCCGTGCAGGTCGAAAGCGTCGATGGCGCGGCCGCGTCGGCCGGCCTGCGCCCCGGCGACCTGATCCTCAGCGTGAATAACGTGCAGGTTAAAAACAGCAAGCAATTCAAGGGTTTGGTGGCCAAGCTCGACCTCGACAAGCCCATACCGCTGCTGGTACGGCGCGGCGAGCAGTCGCAATGGGTGATTTTGCACGTCGACGGCAAGTGAAAGCCGGGGGATTTCTAGCGACGCGCTAGAATCCCCGCTTCTTCCAGGGCGTTTCGCGGGGGGGTGAGGCGGTAGTCTCCCCCCCTTTATATTGCGTCCACCGAATTTCCGGCGGTGCTGCTACGGTGGTGCCGCGCCGGGCGCTGGCCGGGCCGGGCTCCCCCGATAGTCACCATATGCTTCAGATCCGCAACTTCTCGATCATCGCCCACATCGATCATGGCAAGTCCACGCTCGCCGATCGGCTGATCCAGCGTTGCGGCGGCCTTGCCGAGCGCGAGATCCGCGAGCAGGTCCTCGACTCGATGGACCTGGAGCGCGAGCGCGGCATCACCATCAAGGCGCAGACCGCGGCGCTGAGCTACCTGGCACGCGACGGGCAGCGCTACAACCTCAACCTGATCGACACCCCGGGCCACGTCGACTTCTCCTACGAAGTGAGCCGCTCGCTGTCGGCCTGCGAGGGCGCGCTGCTGGTGGTCGACGCCTCGCAGGGCGTCGAGGCGCAGACGGTGGCCAACTGCTACACCGCCATCGAGCTGGGCGTCGAGGTCCTGCCGGTGCTCAACAAGATGGACCTGGCCTCGGCCAATCCGGAACAGGCGCGCGAGGAGATCGAGGACGTGATCGGCATCGACGCGACCGACGCCATCCTGTGCAGCGCCAAGACCGGCATGGGCATCGACGAGATCCTCGAGCGGATCATCGCGAAGGTGCCGCCGCCGCGCGGCGAGCGCGCCGCGCCGCTGCAGGCGCTGGTCATCGACTCGTGGTTCGACAACTACGTGGGCGTGGTCATGCTGGTGCGGGTCATGAACGGCGTGCTCAAGCCGCGCGACAAGGTCCTGCTGATGGCCACCGGCGCCGTCCACCTGTGCGAGCAGGTCGGCGTGTTCACGCCCAAGCCCAGCGCGCGCACCGAGCTGGGCGCGGGCGAGGTCGGCTTCGTCATCGCCGGCATCAAGGAGCTGCGCGACGCGCGCGTCGGCGACACGCTCACCTCGCTGCCGCGCGCCGCGGACAAGGCCGTGCCCGGCTTCAAGGAGGTCAAGCCCCAGGTCTTCGCCGGCCTGTTCCCGGTGGAAGCCAACCAGTACGAATCGCTGCGCGACGCGCTCACCAAGCTGCAGCTCAACGACTCGGCGCTGCAGTTCGAGCCCGAGGTCTCTCAGGCCCTGGGCTTCGGCTTCCGTTGCGGCTTCCTTGGGCTGCTGCACATGGACATCGTGCAGGAGCGCCTGGAGCGCGAGTACGACATGGACCTCATTACCACGTCGCCCTCGGTGATCTACGAGGTGCTGCTGCGCGACGGCACGCTGCTGACCGTGGAGAATCCCTCGAAGATGCCCGACCCCGCCCGGATCGAGGAGATCCGCGAGCCCATCGTCACGGTGACGATCTTCGTGCCCCAGGAATAC
>Ga0181525_10002036_pt1 | contig 16913 bp, 15 predicted proteins | sample PEATcosm2014_Bin_48_FD_121100 | JGI IMG/M metagenome (GOLD analysis project Ga0181525, IMG submission 121100) | Peatland microbial communities from MTU Mesocosm Facility, Houghton, MI, USA - PEATcosm2014_Bin06_10_metaG | ecosystem: Environmental > Terrestrial > Soil > Wetlands > Peat | place...
GTGCGCGATGTCCATACGATCGCGAATCCAATGCGGAATATGTCAGGAGAAGTCGAGTTCGTTGGAGCAGTGATGGACATCACGGAGAAGAAAAAATCCGAAGACGCCCTGAATGCAGCGAAAGCCCGATTTGAAGGCATTCTTGAAATCGCCGAAGACGCGATCATTTCCGTGGATTCCAATCAGCACATCTTGTTGTTCAATCAAGGCGCGGAGAAGGTTTTTGGATATGCCCAGGCCGAAGTCATTGGCAAGTCACTCGACCTTCTGCTGCCGGAGCGATTCGCTCGCTCACATCGGTCACACATCGAAGGATTTGCCAAATCTTCGGAGATTTCCCGTTTGATGGCGCAACGCAGCGCGGTCTTTGGCCGACGCAAAGATGGAAGTGAATTTCCGGCCGAGGCTTCCATTTCCAAACTGGATTTGGGCAAAGAAATTTTATTCACGGTCATTTTGCGCGACATTACAGAGCAGAAACGTCTGGAAAATCGGTTGCGGCGTAGCGAAAGCAATCTGGCCGAAGGTCAGCGGCTGACGAAGACCGGGAGCTGGGTTCTGGATTATCATACGGGAAACACAGATTGGTCCGTCGAGACCTGCCGCATCTTTGGATTTCCTGATCCGCCGCCTTCTCCGCATTACAGCGAGTTCCGGGCGCGGGTGCGTCCGGAGGATCGCGAAGCGGTTGATCGTGGTTTGCGCGAGAGTTTTGAAACCGGTGAGCCAAGACCGCTCGAATACATTTTTATTCTGCCGGACGGTGTCAGAAAAAACATTGAAACCATTTCCCAGCCGGTGAAAGACGAAACCGGAACCGTGTTGAGATTGATGGGAACGGTGATGGATGTCACTGAGCGAAAAAAAGCTCAAGACGCATTGCGGGTGGCGGAAAATCTTGCTCGCGGGCAATTGGCCACACTAATTCGCACCCTAGACTCGCTCGCCCAAGAATCCGACCCCGACAAACTGCCGAAGCATGTGGTGACCGCGCTTCTCAATGAAATGAACGCTCACAGCGCGACGATTTGGGAACGAAATGGAGATGCGCTGGATTTATTGGGAATTATTGAAGAAGGCCGATTCAAAACGCGCAGCGAGGCGGGATATTTTGAAGGAAGTATGCCCGTCAACGGACAAGCTCCTCCACTTTGGGTCGAAGCGCTTCGGACGGGGTCACATATCCTGATTGAAGACATCAACAAAGAGCCGACTCGAATAATCCTGGCTGATGGCCGCTCTGCCGACTGGCACAAAAGCGATCTCACCCCTCCGTTTGCTAATTTGAAAGCCCACTTAACGTCTCAAGGCGTCCGTGGATTATTGATCGCGCCCATGATGCTGGCGGGGGACCTTGCCGGCATGATCGGAATTCGTTTCACCGGAACGCGAGTATTTGGACGTGATGAAATTGAACTGACGAAAGCACTCGCCCATCAGGCGATGCTGGCGATGCAGTTGATGCGCCTTTCCCAGCAAAGCCGGGAAGCGGCGATTATTGCGGAGCGGAATCGCATGGCGCGCGACATTCACGACACGCTGGCGCAAGGATTTACCGGAGTCATCATGCAACTTGAAGCGGCAAAAGGCGCAACCATGCAAGGCGATCTTGCAGAGGCAGCGAAACGTATCGAGAGCGCCGGTGAACTCGCAAGATCAAGCCTCGGGGAAGCCCGGCGTTCTGTCCGGGCGCTGCGCCCTCGCTCCCTCCGCAACGGAAAATTATTCACGACTTTGGACAATTTGCTCAAGCGCATGACGGAAGGCACTGACCTAAATGCAGATTTCCGCGCGGAGGGCGATGAACGAGCAATCCCAGCGGAATATGAGGACGGTTTGTTGCGCATCACCCAGGAATCTTTGACCAATGCCGTCAAACACGCAAACGCCCGGAATTTTAAGGCGACATTGAGCGTCAGTGCAAAAGCAATCCAGCTTCAGCTTGTGGATGATGGTCGCGGTTTTGATCCGCAGGCGGAGCATGAAGGGTTTGGTTTGGTCGGCATGAAGGAAAGGGTTGAACAGATGAATGGCGAATTCATAATCCGTGCAAAGCCCGGTGTCGGCACGGAAGTTCTTGTCGTGTTGAAAAACCAATCCACGGTGAAGCCGGAGAACGGAAGTGATTAAGGTGAAAAAAAACGACGAAAAGAGACGTGCGGCTGCAAGCGATGATCACATCCGAATTCTCATTGCGGAAGATCACACCGTTGTTCGCGACGGTTTGGTTGCCATCGTCAAACAAGAGAAAGACATGGAGGTCGTGGCCGAAACTGGTGATGGCCGTCAGGCGGTTGAGCTTTGGAAACAGCATCGGCCTGATGTCACCCTCATGGATTTGCGGATGCCCAGCCTCGACGGCGTAAATGCAATTTACGAAATCCGCGCGGCTGATCCCAACGCCCGGATTATTGTCCTCACAACATTTGATGGCGACGAAGATATTTATCGGGGAATGCGCGCCGGCGCGAAATCCTATTTGCTCAAGGACGTGAGGCGCGAAGAACTTTTTCAGTGCATTCGTGAAGTTCACGCCGGCAGGATGTTTGTGCCGCCTGCCGTTGCTGCGAAACTTGCCGAACGGCTGATTGCGGAAGAATTGACTCCGCGCGAACTGGAGGTTTTGCGGCTAGTTGCCGAAGGAAAACCAAATAAATTGATTGGCGCAGACCTAGCGATCACGGAAGTCACCGTCAAAAGTCACGTCCAATCCGTTTTCAGAAAACTCAACGTGTTGAGCCGGACGGAAGCTATCGTCGTGGCAAATCGCAAGGGATTGCTTCGCCTGTGACCAATTGATTCCATCGCCTACCTCGTTTCTCCGTTAGAATTTCCGGGTTTGTCATCGTGTTCGGCATCTTGCACAAACTCCTACTTTGGTAGGAGAGTTCTTTCCGTCCATCGTCCAATTTTCAAAACCGCAGACTTTGGTAAATTCTTATCAACAGTTTTCACGGTGCTAGATTTATGAACACAATTACGACCAAAGACGGCACGCAAATATATTTCAAGGAATGGGGCACAGGTCAGCCCGTGGTTTTCTGTCACGGCTGGCCGTTGAATTCAGACAGTTGGGAGTCGCAAATGTTTTTCCTGGCATCCAAAGGGTATCGTTGCATCGCGCACGACCGTCGCGGCCACGGTAGATCCAGCCAGACTTCCGACGGCAACGAGATGAACACCTACGCCGACGATCTGGCGGAATTGCTCAACCAACTCGACGTAAAAAAAGCGGTGCTGGTCGGCTTTTCCACGGGCGGCGGTGAAGTCGCGCGCTACATTGGAAGGCATGGCACAAAGCGGGTCGCCAAGGCAGTTTTGATTTCTTCTGTTCCGCCGTTGATGTTAAAAACGCCGGCCAATCCGGGCGGCCTGCCCATCGAGGTATTTGATGGATTTCGCAGCGCCTTTCTCGCTGACCGCTCACAATTGTTCAAGGATGTCCCCAGCGGCCCGTTTTATGGATTCAACCGGCCCGGAGCAAAAGTCTCCCAAGGCATGATTGATTCGTGGTGGTTGCAGGGCATGATGGGTGGTCACAAAAATACTTACGAGTGCATCAAGGCGTTTTCAGAAACGGATTTTACTGAAGACTTGAAAAAGTTCGACGTGCCGACTTTGGTGATCCACGGCGATGACGACCAGGTCGTCCCGATTGACGCTGCTGGCCGCGCCTCGGCCAAATTGGTCAAAGGCGCAAAGCTGATTGTATATCCCGGCGCGCCTCACGGCCTCACCGACACGCACAAGGACAAAGTGAATGCCGACCTGCTTGCGTTCATCAAGTCGTGAGAGGCCGAAATATTTCATCCCCAAACACCGATTAACCGCAACTGGCAATGATTAAGATTCGAAAATCCAACGAACGGGGCCACGCCGATCACGGCTGGCTGGATAGTTACCACACGTTTTCCTTCGCGGACTATTACGACCCGCAGCATATCGGATTCCGGAGCTTGCGGGTGATCAATGAAGACCGTGTCCAAGGCGGTCAGGGCTTTGGCACGCATCCGCATCGTGACTTCGAAATCATCAGTTACGTCATCAGTGGTGCGCTCAAGCACCAAGACAGCATGGGACACAGCGCAGTGATGAAAGCTGGCGAGGTGCAGCGAATCTCGGCCGGAACCGGCATTGAGCACAGTGAATTCAACAATTCGCCGACGGACCAAGTCCATTTCTTGCAAATCTGGCTGATCCCAAACCGCAAAGGGTTGGCACCGAGCTATGCCCAAGCCTCGTATGCGGCTGCACCGTTGAACGCGCTGACGCTGGCGTGTTCGGCCAACGGCGGCAACGGTTCCATCAAAATCAATCAAGATGTCAGCCTTTACGTCGGCAAACTCTCCTCCAATGGAAAAATTAGCCAGCCGTTGGAAGAACAGCGTCACGCCTGGGTTCAGTTGATCGAAGGCGACCTTGATTTGAATGGAAAGAAACTTTCGCCCGGCGACGGCGCTTCGCTGGACGACGAAAGAGAAGTCCGACTTGCGTCGGCAAAGGGAGCGCATTTTCTGCTGTTCGATCTGAACTAAAACAACCAACAACAAACAACAAAACAAGAAAGGAAATAACATGAACCAATACCATAAACTCTACACGCCAGCAGATTCTGCCATCGTGTTTATTGATCAACAACCACAGATGACATTCGGCGTGGCCAGCTCTGACCGTGCGACGATCATCAACAACACCACACTCCTTGCCAAGGTTGCAAAAGAATTCAACGTGCCCGCCGTGCTCACGGCAGTGGAAACCGAATCGTTCAGCGGTTACGTCTGGCCGCAACTACTCGACATTTTCCCCGGCCAGCCGGTAATTGAACGCAGTTCCATGAATTCATGGGATTCGATGGAATTTCGCAAGGCTATCGAAGCCACGGGACGCAAGAACATCATCATGACCGGCCTGTGGACGGAAGTTTGCATCACCTGGCCGACCATCGAGATGCTCGGTGCCGGCTATAACGTCTATGTCGTCGAGGATTGCTGCGGTGCGACTTCGCCCGCTGCCCAAGAAGCTGCGCTCTCCCGCATGGTGCAGGCCGGCGCCGTGCGTGTAACGACCATCGCAGCGTTGCTAGAATGGCAACGTGATTGGGCGAAACGTGAACACTACAACAACCTCATGAGCTTGCTGAAGCCGCAGGCGGGTGCTTACGGCGTTGGCGTCGAATACGCCTACACGATGGTCCATCACGCACCGCAATCAGCGCAGAAGCCGCAGATCGTGCCAAAGACGGCACACTGATCGCCGGTTGAGCCGTTCACCAAAAACTTAACAAATATGAAAAATAAAGTTTTCATTTTGGGCCTCGTGGCGGCGATTTTCGTCGCCGCCGCGAGAGCGGCGGATACGACAGCACCAAAGGAAAATGTATTTGAAGCGAAGCCATTGGGCATCAAATGGTCCATCAAGATGATTGGCCCCTACACGCAGGAAGCTGACCTGCAAATCATTTGCCTGTTCAAACATAAAGATTCCGGTGACACCTACCAGGGCGCAGCCAAGGCAACGGACGATCATCTCAACGGCATTCTTTCAGCGTTGAGAAATCGCGGCGAATTTGTCGGCGAACTCGGGGAAACATTCCTGTTCACACCACCCAAAGATTCCATCCCGGCCAAGCGTTTCATGGTGATTGGATTGGGTGATGAAAAGGATTTGTCACTTGATTCATTGCGAGTGGTGGGGCAAATCGCCGCCCGCGAGGCAGTTCGCCTCAAAGCCAAACACGTTGCCTGGGCACCGGTCATTCGTGACGAAGGCAATTCAACCATCGAAGTCGGTTTGGGAGATCGCACCTTTGCCGAACAATTTCTCTCCGCTTACGATACGGAAAAGCGCCTGCAAGCACAGGGACTTGCACCCAAGTTCAGTATTGAAGATGTCGTGATTGAAGCCGGGCCATCCTATTTCGACAGCGCCGTGAAGCAGGTCGGCGAAGGGATTGATTCCGTCAACGCCGAACTGGCTAAACGCGATTCCTCTCCTTATAGTCAAACCTCAAAATGAGCGATGCGCCATGTCATACTCATCTTGTTATCCGTCATTTTGCCGGCAACGGTTCTGGCTGACGAAGTGACAACCACCGGAGAAACACCACTCCCTCCACCGGCTTACAACGTGTTGCGATTTGACGAAAAATATTCCTGCCTGACCAACCCGGCGAACCGCACCGATTGGTTTGACCCGGTCAAGTATATCCCATTGCGGACAAATGATCCGCTTTGGTATTTGACCCTCGGCGGCGAATTGCGTGAGCGGTTTGAGGGAAATTACGATCCTAATTTTGGGATTGGCGGCGCGGGTGCGGACTCCTATTTGTTGCAACGCGTCACGTTGCTTGCTGATCTGCACCTCGGCGAACGCGTGCGAATTTTCACGGAAGGTATCTCAGGTGTGATGGAAGGCGAAACACCGCCCGCGCCGCCGGTGCAGCAGGACCCGATTGACCTGCAATTCGCGTTTCTTGACGTTTTGCCGTATTTGACGGACGACGAAAGTCTCACGTTGCGTGCCGGACGGTTCGGCATGAGCTTCGGTTCGGGTCGCCTCGTCGCGACTCGCGCGGCACCGAACATCCCGTTCCGATTTGACGGGTTTGAGGCCATTTACGCCCGGCCCCTTTGGGAAGCAACGGCGTTTCTCACCCGACCGGTGGAGGACATTGGTAGCATCAGCGGCAGTGATCCCGGCACGACGTTTTGGGGACTTTACCTCACTCACTGGTTCGACGCACCCCACCAGTTGGGAGTTGACCTATATTATCTCGGGATTCACAACAACGAGGCTACCTACGCTTCGGGGACTGCCGAGGAAGACCGTCATTCATTCGGTTTGCGTATTTTCGGGGAACGGAATCAATGGGATTGGAATGAGGAGGGCGTTATTCAAGTGGGCAGTTTCGGAGACAACTCGATCTTGGCTTGGACGGCGAGCATTGATTCAGGCTACACATTCGACGCGATGTGGCAGCCGAGACTCGGGTTGAAGGCGGATGTCACCAGCGGCAGCGGCAGCACCAGCGGCGGACGCCAGGAAACTTTTGACGCGCTTTATTTCAAATCCGGCTATTTCAACGACGCCAGCCTGCTTCGTCCTCAAAACATCATAGATGTCCATCCCAATGCGGGCTTGAAATTTACCCGAACCCTCTCGGCCGATGGCGGCGCGGATGTATTCTGGCGTTATTCAAAAAACGACGCGGTCTATGGCGTGCCGGGCAATATCGCAATACCCGCATTGGAAAATGCCTCCAGTTATGTCGGCACCGCGCTCGACGTGAATCTGACGTGGCAGATTCAACGGCACGTCAGTTTTCAGGCATCCTACGTCCACTTTTTCACGGGAAGTTATATTCACGAGGCCGGCGGCAGCGACGTGAATTACGTCTCCACGACTCTCGATTTTCTTTTTTAACGTAAATGAATCAAACCTATGAACGAACCCTTTCATGTAGCGATAGTCCGAACAGTAAAGCCCGGTTGCGAAGCGGCATTCGAACAGGCGTTGCACGATTTCGTGCAGCGGTCGCTCACGCTGCCGGGCCAGACGGGTGTCCATGTCATGCGGCCAGCGCCAGGCAGCGATTCCCGCGAATATGGCATCATTCGCGGGTTTGCCAACCGCGATGCGCTCACGGCTTTTCGCACCTCCCCTGAATACTTGGAGTGGAATCAATTTGCGCTGGGTTTGACGGAAGGCAGTGGGAAGGTCGAAGAACTGTGCGGTCTGGAAAGCTGGTTCACATTGCCGGGCCAACCGCTGCGTCCATTGCCGCAATGGAAAATGGCTTTAATAACCTACATCGGGGTCGATGTGGTTACTACTCTGCTGTTCTGGATCGTCGGCCCGGCAATTCAAAATTGGCCGTTTATGATCCGGAATTCCGCGTTCAACGTCGTTGTTGTCGCCTGTTTGACCTGGATTGCAATGCCACTCCTTACGCGGATTTTCCACGGCTGGTTGCAACCCAAATAGAGAACTTTTTATGCTTAAAAAAATAATTTTTTGATTTCGCTTCCAACAATCAATAACAAATTAACAGACCTCAAAATAATATGAAAACTTCGCAAATTCCCGATCTCATTCTTCACAACGGACGCATTACTACACTCGATCCGAAATATCCCGAAGCAACCAATCTGGCTGTCAAAGACGGTCGTGTCATCGGCGTGGATGACGCGGAAGAATACCAGCACGGACCGGACACCAAGGTCATTGATCTCAAAGGCCGTCGTGTCATTCCGGGGTTGAACGACTCGCACCTCCATGTCATTCGCGGCGGCTTGAATTACAACATGGAATTGCGTTGGGATGGCGTCCCTTCACTGTCCGATGCGCTGCGGATGCTCAAACAACAGGCTCAGCGCACACCACCTGGACAATGGGTGCGCGTGGTCGGTGGTTGGACTGAATTCCAATTTGCCGAGCGGCGGATGCCCACACTGGAAGAAATCAATGCTGCCGCTCCTGAAACGCCTGTGTTCATCCTCCACTTGTATTGCCGAGCGTTGCTCAACAAGGCGGCGCTTCGCGCCTGTGGTTACACGAAAGACACACCCAATCCGCCGGGTGGTGAAATCCAGCGCGACGGCCAAGGCAATCCAACCGGGTTGCTTATCGCGCGTCCAAACGCAACCATCCTTTACGCAACCTTGGCCAAAGGGCCGAAGCTGCCGCCGGAGCACCAGTTGAATTCCACGCGACATTTCATGCGCGAGTTAAATCGGCTTGGTTTGACCAGCATCATTGACGCTGGCGGGGGATTTCAAAACTACCCCGATGATTACGCCGTCATTGATGAGTTGCACAAGCGCGGCGAAATGACGCTGCGCATCGCCTACAACCTTTTCACCCAAAAACCGAAACAGGAAAAGGAGGATTTCGCGCGCTGGATCAAAATGACGGGGCCGGGCAAGGGAGATGACTTCTTCCGCTGCAACGGCGCGGGAGAAATGCTGGTTTTTTCGGCAGCGGATTTTGAAGATTTTCTCGAACCCCGACCTGACCTTCCTGCTTCGCTGGAAGGCGAACTAAAAGGTGTCGTCTCGTTGTTGGCTGCTAACAAATGGCCGTTCCGTCTTCACGCCACCTACGACGAAAGCATCACGCGCTTTCTGAATGTTTTTGAGGAGGTCAATCGCGATGTCCCATTCAAAGGTTTGAACTGGTTCTTCGACCATTGCGAAACCGTTTCCGACAAAAACTTGGAACGCATCAAAGCCTTGGGTGGCGGTATCGCAATCCAACACCGTATGGCCTATCAGGGCGAATATTTTATGGATCGCTACGGCAAAATGGCTGCCGAGCGGACTCCTCCGGTGCGCAAAATGTTGGAACTCGGCATTCCCGTGGGCGCGGGCACGGATGCAACGCGCGTGGCCAGCTACAATCCGTGGGTTTCGTTATATTGGATGGTCACAGGCAAAACGGTCGGCGGGGTTTCGATGTATCCCGACAAGAATTGTCTCGACCGTGAAGAAGCATTGCGGCTTTACACTCAAGGCAGCAGTTGGTTTTCCAGCGAGAGCGGAAAGAAAGGTGCGATTGCCGCCGGTCAGTTGGCGGACATGGTGGCGCTTACCGATGATTATCTTTCCGTGCCGGAGGAACAAATCAAAGGCATCGAATCCGTTCTTACCATTGTTGGCGGCAAGATTGTTCACGCGGTGGCAGAATTTGCACCTCACGCACCGCCGCCGATTCCGGTGATGCCGGAATGGTCGCCGGTCAAAGTGTTCGGCGGCTACGGCGCACCGTTGGACATCCGCAAGGCTGCACGCGCAGGTGTGCCGGTGGCACAAACCCACGAGCACAGTGCTGAGTGTAATCACGGTTGCGCCCATTCCGCGCATCAACTCCTAGCGGGGATCGAAGCTGCGCGAAATCGCTACGCCGATTTCTTTGGGCTAGGCTGTGATTGCTTCGCGTTTTGAGAAGTTTATGAACCTCGTAAAGCAATCCATGACGGTGGAGCCAAACGGCAAAGCTGCAAGCTTCGGACACCTGTTTTTCCGCGTTGCGGCTGGGCTGATGATTTTTTACATCCACGGCCTGCATAAACTGGAAGGCTGGATCGCCTATCTCCAACACGGCACGCCTTGGACATTGGCCGAGGAGGTTGCGGGTATGCACTTCCCGGCCCCTCTCGCATCGGCGGTGGCGGCAACACTGGTGCAGTTTATCTGCTCATTGTTCATCGTCGTCGGATTGTTCACGCGAATCAATGCCGCGCTGCTGGTATGTGCGCTGAGTGGAGCCATCCTTCAGAACCTGCTGGCCAGCCGCGATCCGCAACTGGCCATCCTCTATACGCTCGTCGTGGTAACCCTCGTTTTAATCGGCGGCGGAAAATATTCCCTCGACGCGAGGTTGATTTCGGAAGCCGGAGGGCCAACACCCGAGAAATTTTAACATGACACCAACAAAAGGATCAGCAAATCAGAGTGCTTCCGGCATTCATTTTGGGCCGGACACCAGTGGCTGTCCCATTGAATGCCTGCCCGTTCTCATCCGCAAACATGCTTATAAAATCTTTGAGGCCCGCGACCGGCAGCCAGGTCACGAGTTGGAAGACTGGTTGCAGGCCGAGCGTGAAATCAAGCGACACCTTAATCTTTGATTGCACAAAACAAATGATGTGAAGTTAACCGAAGCACATTTAGCCATCCGTAGAATGGCGCAAGTTCGTAGTGTTTATTTGTAAATGGACCGATGGATTCATGAACGAAATACTTAATCTGCTGGTTCGGCATGGAATCGCCATTTTGCTTGCGGTGGAATTCATCGAGCAGGTGGGCATCCCCCTTCCAGCCGCACCTTGGCTGTTGGCGGCCGGCGCACTCATTGGCGTTGGCAAAATGAATTGGTGGATGGCACTCAGCGCAGCGGCTTTAGGCTCATTACTGGGTGATTTGATTTGGTTTTTTCTGGGGCGCTATTACGGGAACCGTGTATTAGGTCTTCTCTGCCGCATCTCACTGGAACCGGACTCTTGCGCTCGCCGCACCCAGAATCTATTCACGCGATACGGCATGCCCGGTTTAATTGTGGCGAAATTCATACCCGGTCTGGGCACTTTGGCGCCGCCGTTAGCCGGCAACTCTGGCGTGACGACGGCTCGCTTTATTTTTTTCGATGGGGTGAGTTCAGTGCTGCATGGAGGCTGTTTCATTTTGGGGGGAGTTCTCTTCAGTCATCAACTGGAGCAAATCATCAACGCGCTGGCCGGTCTTGGCCGCAGTGCCTTCGGCGTGCTCGCCGGGTTGGCGGCACTTTACATAGCCTACAAATATTTCCAGCGATACCGCCTGCTGCGCGAACTGCGAATCGCCCGGATTACGGTGGATGAATTGCACCAAAAACAGGAAGCGGGTGAAAATCCAATGATCTTGGACCTGCGGCCTCGCATTGAACTCGAACAAAATCCTTCGCTGATTCGGGGCGCACATCACATGAGCATGGACGAGGTGGAACGCCGTCAGCAGGAAATCCCCCGTGATCGCGACGTCATTCTCTATTGTTCCTGTCCGAACGAAGTGAGCAGTGCGCGAGTCGCATTGGCGCTTCGCCGCAATGGCATTTCGCGTGTCCGACCGTTGTTGGGAGGAATTGATGCTTGGCGAGAGCGCAATTACCCGACGGAACTACATGTAACTGCGGGCGTCAGTTAACGGACGCCGTGCTTTGCTCGTCACCAGAAAAACGCGACCAATTTTCAGTTGCATTTTAATTGCCGCAAGAAATATTAGCGGTTGAAAAGGAAGAATTGCGAACAACTTATGGACCAAGAAAACATCAAAGTTGAAACGACTGGCGGCATTGAAAAGGAGGCTTTGCCGCCTCCGCCGCGCAAACGAAGTCGCCACCAGAAGCTTCTGCTGGCCAGCGTAGCCGGAATCGCTGTTCTCATCGCAGTGATTTTTTATTACTGCTATTTTATCGCGCCCTATGAATCCACCGACGATGCGTTCATTGATGGTTACGTCACCTTGGTCAGCCCGCGCGTGGCGGGTCAGGTCGCGCGGCTGGCGGTCACGGACAATCAGGAGGTTAAAGCGGGCGACGTGCTGGTGGAAATTGATCCGCGCGATTACGAAACGAGTCTGTCCCAAGCCAAAGCCGATCTGGCGGCGGCGAACAGTCAGGCAAATCAATCCCGCGCACAGGTCAAGGTGAGCGAGGCCAAAGTTGCGCAGGCGCAGGCGGCAGTGACCGCTGCCGAAGCGGAGGCGCAACGGGCGAACGATGATCTCAAGCGCTACCAGTCCGTTGAAAGTCGTGCCGTGTCCAGGAGCGCACTTGATCTGGCGCAAGCCCAGGCGCGATCCGCCAACGCCAATTTGGAGGCCGCATACAGTCAGACCAACGCCGCCGAAGCAGAAGTGGTCTTGAGTGAAGCTGGCGTAGCGACTGCCACTGCCGCCGTGCAACAGGCCGAGGCCAAACTTCAACAGGCTGAATTGAATCTTTCCTACACAAAGATTATTGCCCCGATGGATGGGCGCGTCACTGCCCGCACGGTGCAATTGGGGCATTACATTCAGCCCGGCCAAGCGTTGCTGGCTCTGGTTCCAAAAGACGTGTGGGTGACGGCAAATTTCAAGGAAACACAGTTGACCTACATGAAACCGGGACAGTCGGTTGAATTGAGCGTGGACGCTTACCCAAACAAAAAATTCAAAGGCAAAGTTGAAAGTTTGCAAGCTGGAACGGGTGCGCGGTTCAGCCTTTTGCCGCCGGAAAACGCGGTTGGCAATTACATCAAAGTTGTGCAGCGCGTGCCGGTGAAAATTATTTTTGATGAAGAATTGCCAACCAACTTGGACATTGCGCCGGGAATGTCCGTCGTGCCGACTGTGAAAGTCAAATGAGCGACACGGCGTCCAGTCCGGCAGTTGAATGGCGTCCGCGCGCCAATCCGTGGCTGATTGCGCTGGCGGTGATGCTGGCGACGTTCATGGTCATCTTGGACACGTCCATCGCCGTGGTGGCGCTGCCATACATCGCAGGAAATCTTGGTGCGACACAGGATGAATCAACGTGGGTGCTGACAAGTTATCTAGTCGCCAACGCAATCATCCTGCCGGCCAGCACATGGTTCTCCAGTTTTTTCGGGCGCAAACGGTTTTTGATCGGCTGCACGATTATTTTCACGGCGGCTTCACTGCTTTGCGGTCTGGCCACGAGCATGACGATGCTGGTGCTCGCCCGCGTATTGCAAGGCATTGGCGGCGGAGCGATGCAGCCGTTGTCGCAGGCAATTCTTCTGGAAAGTTTTCCGCCCGCCAAGCGCGGTGCGGCCACGGCCTTGTTCGGCATCGCCATTGTGGTTGCGCCCGTTTTGGGGCCGACTTTGGGCGGTTGGCTGACGGACAACTGGTCATGGCGCTGGACTTTTTACATCAATCTGCCCGTGGGCTTGCTCGCGTTCTTTTTGATGTCGTGGCTGGTGGAAGACCCGCCTTACATCCGCAACAAGAAGCCAGGCCGCATTGATGGAATTGGGTTTGGCCTGGTGGCGCTGTGGCTGGCAACATTGCAAATCGTCCTCGACAAAGGACAGGATGCCGACTGGTTCTCAGCCATCTGGCTGCGCTGGTTCGCCGCCGTTTCCGTCCTGTCCTTCATTGGATTTATCGTGCGCGAACTGACTGCTAAAAATCCGCTCGTGGATTTTAGCGTTTTCAAGAACCGCAACTTCGCCGTGAGCTGCGGCCTGTTCGGGCTTTTTGGATTTGTGCTTTATGCGCTAATCACGCTGCAACCTTTGTTTCTTCAGTCGCTGCTCGGCTATAGCGCGTTTGATGCCGGATTGAGTGTCAGCCCGCGCGGAGTCGGCGCGTTTGTCGCGCTGTTTTTTGTCGGCGCACTGGTGGGCCGGGTTGATTCGCGCCTGCTGGCCGGAATCGGCTTCGCGGCGGTTGGGTTGGCCAGCTATCTTTTATGCCGGTTGAGTCTGCAAATGACGATTAGCACCGTTGTCCTGCCAAACATGATCGCCGGATTTGGTGTCGGTTGCATTTTCGTGCCTTTGACGACGCTGGCGGTCGGCACGCTTCGGAACGAACAGATCGGCAATGCCTCCGGCCTCCAAAATCTGATCCGCAACATCGGCGGCAGCATCGGTCTTTCGTTTGTTTCCACCCTGCTGCAACGCTATTCGCAAACCCATCAGTCCATGATGGTCGCACAGATGTCCCCGTTAAATCCTCAATACGAGCAAAAATCAGCGGTGCTGCAAAAAGTATTCGAGCAACATTTCAGTGCGACCGACGCCTTGGCGCGGGCGCAGGGGTTTCTTTATCACACGTTGCTCCAGCAGTCCGACTATTGGGCGTTTGTGAATGTGTTTCTCGTGGTCGCCTGTTTTTGTGCGGTGAGTGTTTTATGTGTGTTAACTTATGAAAAGCCCCGGAAGATTCATGCCGTAGCAATGAGCGATTAAGACGATATGAAACAAATCCTTCTCATTGATCAAGAGTATGGCGCGGGTGCCAGCACCATCGGCGAAAAAATCGCCCAAAAGCTGGGTTGGAATTTTTTTGACCAGGCATTGACTCAAGAAATCGCGCGGCTGGCTAAAATTCCGGTGGACGTCTGCGGTCATCGCTTGGAACGTAATGATCCCGTTCTCCAGCGATTGGTCAATGTCATCTGGCGCGGGAGTTTTGACCGGAACCTGCCGTCGCCTGACCTGGCTATTTTAGACAGCAAACGGCTGGCATCTTTGCTTCAACGGGTGATCGAACAGACTGCTGAAAAGAAACCGTGCGTCATAATAGGTCGCGGTGCTCCATATTTTCTTCGCGACCGCACCGACACCCTTTGTGTGTTTCTGTATGCTTCGCGCGAACTCAAGTTCCGGCGGATACTCAAACGCGTAGGCAACGAGGCGGAGGCCATCAATTTGGTGGATACCATCGACGAGGATCGCCGGAAGTTTGTGAAACACCACTATGGCCACGAATGGCCGAACCGCCAATTCTTCCACGCCATGTTCAACACCGGCATCGGCGACGACAACACCGTCGAGGCAATCCTGCACTTGCTGGACGCCATCAATCGAAACGAGGAGGCGGGCAAAGCATGAGACCGGCAATCGTCATGTTGGCAGCGTGTCTGGGCCTCCTCGCCGGTTGTGCCGTGGGACCGGATTACCATCCGCCCAAAGCCAGCGTGTCCGCCCAACAATGGACATCACCTCTTGTCGGCGGTGAAACAAACAGGCCGGTTGACCTTGCGGTCTGGTGGAAGAATTTCGGCGACACCAATCTGGATTCGCTCATGACGGTGGCCGTCCAATCCAATCTCACGCTTCGCATCGCCGAAGCCCATGTGCGTGAGTCCCGCGCCGAACGTGACGTGGTGTCCGGGAGTTTCTGGCCTTCGGTGGGAACTTCCGGTTCCTATTCGCGAAATCGGTCTGGCCTGAATAATTTTCCGCCGCTGCCGCCGGGCACGCCGCTGGATTACAATCTCTACAACGCCAGTTTTGACGCCACATGGGAACTCGACATTTTCGGCGGCACGCGGCGAACCATCGAATCCGCCAGTGCTGAAATTGGTGCTGCGGAATATGGTCAGCGCGACGTGCTGGTCTCATTACTGGCGGAAGTCGCGCGCAATTATATCGGAGCGCGCGGTTACCAACAACGTCTCGCCATCACGCGCCAAAATATCCAAGTCCAGCAGGAAATCTTGAACCTGACCAGCAACCGTTTTGAAAATGGATTAAGCAGCGACCTCGACGTTCAACAGGCCACGGCGTTGCTGACCGCAACCGAGGCGCAGGTGCCTTCGCTGGAAACCGGTTTCGACCAATCCGTCCATCATCTGGCCGTGTTACTCGGCCAAGCGCCGGGCGCGTTGCAGGATGAAATGTCCGTCGAAAAGCCTATTCCGCTTACACCGCCAACCGTGCCCGTGGGATTGCCGTCGGATTTGCTCCAACGCCGTCCCGACGTGCAACGGTCCGAACGTGAACTGGCCGCAGCTACGGCGCGCATCGGTGCTGCCAAGGCCGATTTGTTTCCAAAATTTTCACTGACGGGGTTTGCCGGTCTGGAAAGTATTTCAACGGCCAATTTTTTTAATTACGCCAGTCGTTATTGGTCAGCCGGCCCGACGGTGCAATGGGAACTTTTTCAGGCCGGCAGCATCCGGGCAAACGTCCGTGTCCAGAATGCCCGTCAGGAGCAGGCATTGGATACATACGAGCAAACGGTGCTCATCGCACTCGAAGACGCCGAAAATGCGCTCACTGCTTATGCCCGCGAACAAACCCGGCGTGAATCTCTGTCTCAATCGGTGCAGGCGGATGAGCAGGCGCTTGAATTGTCCACCCAGCTTTACAATAACGGCTTGGCGGATTTTCTGCATGTGCTGGATTCCGAACGCTCGCTTTACGCGGCGCAGGATGCGCTGGTGCAAAGCGATCAAACCGTTTCTCTGGACCTAGTTCAGCTTTACAAGGCACTCGGCGGCGGTTGGCAGGAAGAACTCAAAACCGCCTCGGTCTCGTCCCAAAGCCGTTATTAGTAATCGGATGGAAGGTTTTACGAGTTCAAGCATGATTCGATTTCCAGCCGAACAATCTGACGGGTCAGAACATATCAGGCCGAGGATTGCGTTCGGCGAGCGGTTAACGCGTTCAATAGCGAACTTTAACTGCTTGGCAAAACAAAGTCTAAAGCGGGAAACCGCCATTTAGGCGGAGTAAAAATAACCCAAGGAGCGGAGCGATGAGTGGGTGGGATTTCCAATTTATGTGCAGCTCCACATAAATCGGCTTATGTTGAGTTCGCAGTAATGTTGAGTTGAGGCAGATTCTCCCAGTTCCCCAGCGTTTCGGCGCTGGGGAACTTCACATTACGCGATTCAATTTCGACCGATTCAAAGAGATTCGA
>Ga0181525_10002037_pt1 | contig 16912 bp, 20 predicted proteins | sample PEATcosm2014_Bin_48_FD_121100 | JGI IMG/M metagenome (GOLD analysis project Ga0181525, IMG submission 121100) | Peatland microbial communities from MTU Mesocosm Facility, Houghton, MI, USA - PEATcosm2014_Bin06_10_metaG | ecosystem: Environmental > Terrestrial > Soil > Wetlands > Peat | place...
ATGACCGGCTTTGGGCCGCCCTCCAGCACGCCCTGGATTTCCGGAAGCGTTGCGCCGGTCGACGGTTTGCCGAACTCGGCGATGTCGGCGCCGGCGATGAAGGTGCGTCCGCCGCAAATGACGACGATGGCCTTGACCGCCGGGTCGGCCGCCGCTTGTCCGACGCCGTCGCGCAGCCCGTTGCGCACATTCGCCGACAACGCGTTGACCGGCGGTGAATCGATCGTCACCACGGCGATATCGCCTTCGCGGGTCAGGTTGGTTACGGCATTGATGGCGGACATCGGCGTTTCCCTTGTGCGGCTTGCCGGGTTGCTCTCGGCTGCATAAGCTCAGCCGCAAAATACATGATATTCAGGGGGAAGGAACGGGCCGTGTCGCTATTCGACCTCAGCGGAAAAGTCGTCGTCGTCACCGGTTCATCGCGCGGCATCGGGCGTGCGATCGCCGAACGCATGGCCGAACACGGCGCAAGGGTTGTCGTCTCTTCGCGCAACCTCGAACCGTGCCGCGAAGTGGCGGCTGCGATCAACGCCAAGCACGGCGACGAGCGCGCTATCGCGATCGCCGCGAATATTTCCTCGAAGGAACACTTGCAACGGCTCGTGGCCGAAACGACCCGGGCCTTCGGCCAAATCCATGTGCTGGTCTGCAACGCCGCCTCGAACCCGCACTACGGGCCGATGCACACCATCAACGACGAGCAATTACGCAAGATCCTCGACAACAACATCGTCTCGAATCATTGGTTGATTACGCTCGTCGCCCCGCAAATGATCGCGCGCAAGGACGGCTCGATCATCATCATTTCGTCCATCGGTGGTTTGCGCGGCTCACCGGTGATTGGCACGTACTGCATCTCCAAGGCGGCGGATATGCAGCTCGCGCGCAATCTCGCCGTCGAGCTCGGCCCGCACAATGTGCGGGTCAACTGCATCGCGCCTGGATTGATCCGTACCGATTTTGCGCGCGCGCTGTGGGAAAATCCGGACATGCTGCAAAAACGCAACGAGCAGACGCCGCTCGGCCGCATCGGCGAACCGGACGAGATTGCGGGCGCGGCGATTTTGCTTGCGTCGCAGGCCGGCAGCTTCATGACCGGACAGACCATCGTCGTCGACGGCGGCGTAACGATCGCCTGAATCGGCGATGGCGCAGAGATTGCGGGACGTCCGTTGACCGGCCGCCTAAACCCGCGCGTTGGTGTATTTGCGCATTTCGAGACGCGCAATCGCCCGGTTGTGCACTTCGTCCGGACCGTCGGCGAGCCGCAAGGTGCGGATGTGGGCGTAAGTCTTGGCAAGGCCCGCGTCGGTAGTCACGCCCATGCCACCATGCGCCTGGATCGCGTCGTCGATGACCTTGAGCGCGACGCGGGGCGCCGCCACCTTGATCATCGCGATTTCGAGCTGCGCCGCCTTGTTGCCGACCTTGTCCATCATGTCGGCGGCCTTCAGACAAAGGAGCCGCGTCATCTCGATGTCGATGCGCGCTTCGGCCATGCGCTGTTCCCAGATCGACTGTTCGGCGATCTTCTTGCCGAAGGCGGTGCGCGACAATAGCCGTTTGGTCATTTTCTCGAGCGCCACTTCGGCGGCGCCGAGCGTGCGCATGCAGTGATGAATCCGACCCGGGCCGAGGCGCCCTTGCGCGATTTCGAAGCCGCGGCCTTCGCCGAGCAGGAGGTTGGCGGCCGGCACGCGGACGTTTTCCAAGAGTACTTCGGCGTGGCCGTGGGGAGCGTCATCGAACCCGAAGACCGGCAGCATGCGCAGGACTTTGAGGCCCGGCGTATCCAGCGGCACGAGGATTTGCGATTGCTGCTCGTGGCGGGCGCGGCTTGGATCGGTCTTGCCCATGACGATGGCGATCTTGCAGCGCGGATCGCCGACGCCCGACGACCACCATTTGCGGCCGTTGATGACGTAGTGGTCGCCGTCACGCTTGATCGACGTTTCGATATTGGTCGCGTCCGACGAAGCGACCGCCGGTTCGGTCATCAGAAAGGCCGAGCGCATTTCGCCGGCAAGGAGCGGCATGAGCCATTTGGCTTTTTGTTCCGGCGAGCCGTAGCGATGCAACACTTCCATGTTGCCGGTGTCGGGCGCCGAGCAATTGAACACCTCCGACGCCCAGGAGACGCGGCCCATCTGCTCCGAGCAGAGCGCATAATCGAGGTTGGTCAATCCGGCACCGTGGAATTCGCCCTCGTCGTGCTGCGGAGACGGCGGCAGGAACAGATTCCACAGGCCTTCGGCCTTGGCCTTGGCTTTAAGCTGTTCGAGGACCGGGATGATCTTCCAGCGCTCGCCTTCGGCGTCTTGCCGGTCATAAGTCTCGACCGCCGGGTAAACATGCGCGTCCATGAACGCGATGACGCGGTCGCGCCAATGCTTTTGCCGCTCCGAAATAGAAAAATTCATGACGTTTCTCTCCCTATTCCTTGCGTGACATATACACCGGGAAATCGCAATGCGGAAAAGCCGGCTTGCGTTGCGCTCGTGCCGGGTCCGAAGGCGCACCGCTTGAGCGGCCGCGGTTGCCGCGCTAGAGCATGATCCGGAATGAGCGACGCGACCGACAACAAAACGACGCGCGATGGCGAGGTCATCACCGCCGGGCTTTTGGTCATCGGCGACGAGATCCTCTCCGGGCGCACGAAGGACAAGAACATCGGCTATACCGCCGAATATCTCACCGCGCTTGGCATCGACCTGAAGGAAGTCCGCGTCGTGGCCGACGAAGAGCCGGAGATCGTCGCCGCGCTCAACGCGCTGCGCACGCGCTACACCTATGTGTTCACGACCGGCGGCATCGGTCCGACCCACGACGACATAACCGCAGACGCCGTGGCCAAGGCGTTCGGTGTGCCGATCGACTATCACCCGCAGGCGGTCGAAATCCTGACCGCGCGCCTTGCGAAGACCGGCGGCCTGATGAACGAGGCGCGCATGCGCATGACGCGGGTGCCCAAGGGCGGCGAACTCGTACTCAATAACGTCTCCGCGGCGCCAGGCTTTCGCATCGGCAACGTCATCGTCATGGCGGGTATTCCGCAGGTGATGCAGGCCATGCTCGAATACGTCACGCCACAGCTCCAGACCGGTGCGAAAATGCTGTCGGAGACAGTGCGCGCCGACTGCCGCGAAGGCGACATCGGCACCGAGCTCGGCGCCGTGGCCAAGGCCAATCCCGATGTGATCATCGGCTCCTATCCGTTCATGGACGAAAACCGCGGCGCCAATGCGCACGTGGTGATGCGCTCGCGCGATCCGGCAAGGCTCGCCGCCGTCAAAGCGGCGGTCGAGGCGATGCTCAAGCGCGTCCGTATGCAACTCGCCGCCGAATAGCGCTTCGCGGGCTCAAATCGGCGTGATAACGCGCGGAAGCCGCCTCACGGCGAAGCTCCTTGCGGTGGCGACTCACGATAGTTACGTTCGAACCGCTCGGCCGGAAGAGAGAAGTCGCCGATGAGCGAAACCGAAGCCCTCTTTGGTGTGCTACGGCAGTCTTCGGATCCCAGTTGCGCCGCAGCCATTGAATCGTTGGTGCGTGAGGGGTCCGACCGAGACCTGTGCCGGGTCAACGTGCTGGCATTTGCCGACAAGACCGGTCTTAACGAAGAGAAAATTATTGCCGCGTTTCTGCACGCGTCGCGGCTTGGCATTTTCGAATTATCCTGGAACGTCCTTTGCCCCGGATGCGGCGGCGTCCTGGATGCCGGCGCCACGCTCAAGACGATAAGCCGGGTCGAATACGATTGCGCGTTGTGTGCGGCCGGCTACGAGCCGACGCTCGACGAGATGGTTGAGGTGGCCTTCACCGTGAGTCCGCGCGTGCGCCGGATTGCGGCGCACAGTCCGGACACTCTTCCCGAAGCCGAATACTACCGGCAGATTTTCTGGGGCTCCGGCGTCGATCTGCCTGAAACGCTCGGCGACAGCCTTGCCGCTTTCACCATCGATTCGATCGAACTGCCGCCGGGCGAAAAGGCCATTCTGTCGGTGCAGTTGCCGAATGATTTTGTCATTATTTTTGATCCGGTCACGCACGCAACGCAGTTCGTCGACGTCAAGGGCGAGCCGACGCGCGAGCGACAAACGCTGAGCGTGGTTTTTAACAACGTCAAGGCACCCACCGGCACGATCGAGATGCGTCCGGGTCCGCTGCGGTTGTCGCTCGACAATCAAACCGATCGCCGCGTGCTGCCGGGACTTTGGATCGCCGGCGATGCGCTACACAACCTGATGGGCCGCAGGCGGCAGTTTCTGACCGCCAAGCGCCTCCTCACCAACCAGACCTTTCGCGACATCTATCGCACCGAGACGCTCGAGGTCGATCAGCGGCTCAAGATCACGAGCCTCACCTTCTTGTTCACCGATCTGAAGGGCTCGACCGCGCTGTATGAGCGGGTCGGCGATCTGGTCGCTTATGACCTGGTCCGCCAACACTTCCATACCCTTTACGAGGTGGTTTCAGCCGAGGCGGGGGCGGTGGTCAAAACCATCGGCGACGCGGTGATGGCGACGTTCCCGACGCCGGACCGGGCGCTGGCGGCCGCGCTGCGGATGCGCGAGGAGATGGCGCGGATTAACGCCGAGCGCCGGAACGAAGATTTGCTGCTGAAGATCGGGATTCACGAAGGGCCTTGCCTCGCCGTCACACTCAATAACAGCCAGGACTATTTCGGGCACACGGTGAACTTGGCGGCGCGGGTCCAGGGGCTGGCTTCTTCGCGTGCGATTTTCGCCACCGAGTCGGTCGTCGAGGACGAAAAGGCGGCGCAGATCCTGGTGAACTCGGGCTTGCGCCCGACCAAGCAGCGGGCGGCTCTGCGCGGCATCGCCGACGAAACCACAGTTTACGAAATTCCCTGATTGCCAGCATCGCGCGAGGTCTGATATCGGCAGAAAGGTTCGAGCCTATTTGCCGTAGGGACCCAGAGCATGAGCCAGGTCGAGGAAGCGGCGGCCAAACCCGCGCCGCCGCGGGATCCCGCCAAGGTCTTTCCGGTGTCGTGGGATCAGTTTCACCGCGACTCCCGGGCGCTGGCCTGGCGGTTGAGCGGCGCCGGCCCGTTTGAGGCCATTGTCTGCATCACCCGCGGAGGGCTGGTCCCGGCGGCGATTGTGGCGCGCGAACTCGGCATCAAGCTGATCGAGACGGTTTGCGTGTCCAGCTATACCGGCACCAGCCAGGGTGATTTGCGGGTGCTCAAAAACGTCGCCTCATCGATCGTCGACCTCGGCGGCGGGCAGGGGGTGCGGGTGCTCTTGGTCGACGATCTGGTCGACACCGGCAAGACCGCCAAAGTGGTGCGCGAGATCGTGCCGCGCGCGCACCTTGCGACGGTTTACGCCAAGCCGATGGGCCGGCCGCTGGTCGACACCTTCATCACCGAAGTCTCGCAGGACACCTGGATCTATTTTCCCTGGGACACCGGGCTCGCCTTCCAGCCGCCGATCAACGAAGCCGGATTGTAGGGGCGGCGGCTCCCGACTAAAGTGCGCCCGGACGGAGATGGGCGGCGCGGAGGAGCAAAACCATGCTGCGGACTTTCGCTCGGGCGGCCGGGATCATCGCAGTGCTAACCGGCCCAGCGTTTGCGCAGGCGTCTGACCCGCCGGTAACGGCCGGCGTGCCCTTCAACGCGAAACTGCCGCCGAGCCCGGAGGAAATTGCAAAGCGCCAGGCCGCCGACCGCGACTACAATGCGGCAATGCAAAAAATCCCCGACAAGAAGGAATCGAGCGATCCTTGGGGTGACGTACGCCCGACCGCGTCGACGTCCAAGAAAAAGCCGCAGCAATAATCGGTCGACGGCGTCTCGTTCTTCCTTCCGGGGCGCGCATGCCCGGTGCTACAAGATCGGTGCGTCGTTGAAGGGTCTCGCATCGTGGACCGTGTGGGTGCGCATCCGCGGACGTGTTATGTGGGTTCGCATTTGCGGGCTGCCAAAGTGGCCCGCATTCGCGGACGTGGCGAAATGGTAGACGCAAGGGACTTAAAATCCCTCGGGAGTTACTTCCCATGCCGGTTCGAGTCCGGCCGTCCGCACCAAATAAATTCTGAACGACTTTTACGTCGCGCTTACGCCCCCAAAAACTTCGCCTCGCGCTTTTCCAAAAAGGCGGTGATGCCTTCGCGGGAATCGCCCGTCGCGGCGGCGGCGCGCTGGGAGCGGCGTTCGAGATCGATTTGCTGCTCGAAGGAATTTTCCGGCGACTCCCAGTAGAGCCGGCGGATCATGGCGAGCGCAACCGTCGGGCCCTTGGCGAGATCGCGGGCGAGGCGGAGCGCTTCGCCCATTAAATCGCCGTCGTCATAGACGCGATTGACCAGGCCCCACGCGAGTGCGGTTTCCGCCGGCAGCCGTTCGCCCAGGAGCGACAGTTCGATCGCGCGCGCGCGGCCGACGAGCCGCGGCAGCAGCCAGGTCGAGCCGCAATCGGGCACGAGCCCGATGCGCCGGAACGCCTGCAGGAAATAAGCCGAGCGGGCACACAAGATGAGATCGCCCATCAGCGCGACGCTCATGCCGGCGCCGGCGGCGACGCCGTTGACCGCCGTCACTACGGGATAGGGCAAATCGCGCAGCTTGCGGATAAGGGGATGGAATACGGTTTCCAGCGCCGTCCCGGCGCCGCCCGGTTTGTTCAATCCGTTGCCGCCGCGGCCCTGCAAATTGGCGCCGGCGGAGAAGGCGCGGCCGCTGCCGGTCAGAATGAGGCAGCGCGGTTTCACGTCGGACGCGGCCAACCCATCGAGCGCCTGGCTCAGGCCTTTGACCATGTCCGGCGACAGCGCATTGAGAACGTCCGGGTCGTTCATGCGCAGGATGGCAACGGCCCCGTCGATTTCGAGGCTTGCCTTGTCGAACTCCAGGTCGCGCTTCAAGTCGCTCTTCATGTGCGTCTCCCTCGATGCGGTGTTTAGAACATATTAACCGGTTTTCAGCGGTAAGGCCTCGTTAATCCGGATTGCCTAGCCTGTTTGACCGCCGCTAAAAACGCTGTGCGCTCATGGTGATGACCGGCAATTATCGCAATCGGGCCGAGCTTCGGAAGAAGCCGCGCCAGCCTTTTCATTATGCGGCGAAGATCCTCATCGACGGAACGACGCCGCCGCAGAATTGCACCATTTCTGACGTGTCGGATACCGGCGCCCGCATCGTGCTCGATGTGAACAACGAGTTGCCGGATCGCTTTATGTTGCTGCTCTCGCACAATGGCAGTCCGCGGCGCCGCTGCCGGGTGGTTTGGCGCAACGGCGCAAGCCTTGGCGTCGAGTTTTCCGATTACTGAACCGGCTTCCCGGGTAGGCGTTTTCCAGATCGCGCTCTTGCGTGGAGCATAATCTTTTCGGAAAACCGGCCTCCACTTTTCCGGATCATGCTCTTGCTTAGAGCATGATCCCTCTTGTCGGCCGCCTTATTTGCGGCGCAGGAAGCTGCAAACGGAAGGCTTTGGGGGTAGTGCGCCGGCGCGGCGCTCAAATTCGGTCGAATGCCTTTGGACGCTTTGATGATATCGGGGATTGCCCAGGGCGGTCGGCGCCGGCGCTCGTGCGCGGCTGTCGTCGCCGTGCTCGGTGCCGGTGTGCTTGCCACCGGTATGCTGGGCGGCTGTTCCGTCGATCGGTTCATTATCGATCCCGGCCACTATTCTGTTTATCACTGCAAAGACCTTGCGACCCGCTTGACCGCGCTACAGGCGCGGCAAAAGGAATTGTCCGAGCTGATGAACAAGGCCAGCGATGGCGGCGCGAGCGGCACGGTGATCGCCAACCTGTCGTATCGCGGCGATTACGAGAATGCGATCGGCGAGGAACAGGTGTTGCGCCGAGCGGCCGCGGAGAAGAAGTGCGACTTGCCGCCACCGGCAAATACGGCGATGGCGCCGACCGCGCCGCCGCCGTCCCCCTCAACGCCGGCGGCCTACGTCGCTCCGCCGGCTGCCGCAGCGCCGCCGACAACCGCCACGGTTCCAGTCTTTCAGAGCGATCAGACCATCCGCTGAAATTCGCCCGAGGGTCACGAAGCGCGGTCTAGATATTTCTTGGCGCGTGATCTTTTCGAAAAACCGGCTTCCACCTTTCCGGATCACGCGCTATCCCAACAAACCTCCCATGACGGCGGCGATCGCTATCCCCACCGCGGCGAGCGCCATCAGCGCCGCGGCGCTGACTGCCGTCGCGCGTCCGCCGCCAAAGACGGCGGCGTAGATCGCCTTGAGCACATTGTTGGACGAGGCGGCGATGAGGATGGCGGCGGCGAGCGCGTTGTTTGACATCCCCGCAGTGCCGCCTTGCGCCAGATTGAGCACGAAAGGATCGATGTCAGTGACGCCGATGATAGCGGCGAGGATGTAGATGCCGGACGCCCCGAACTGGGCTTTGGCCCAGTTCGAGACGAACGATACCGCGACAAAGAGAGCGGCGAAAATCGCTGCCGAGCCGAGCTCGAGCGGATTGCCGCCGGCGGCCGACTGCAAGGAGGTGGCCTGCGCATTGGGCGGCTGCCGCCGCATCGCCTGCCGATATTGCAACGTGCAGATCAGAAAGCCGGCGAGTGAAAGCGCGCATAACGGCAGCGCCAAAGTGCGTGCCAGCGGGATGTTGAAGAATGCGACCACCGCCAGCACCCGCAGATACATGATGGCGGTCGCAAGCGTAATGCCGGCCTGCGCCTGGCCCGCCATGGCGTGGTCCGATTTCGCCTGCCGCGCCAACACAACCGTGGTCGCGGTCGAGGAGTAAAGGCCGCCCAACGCCGCCATCCACAATCCGCGCGCTGCCGCGGCCCAGTAACGCTGCGCCAGATAGCTCGCATAGGAGAGGGTGCAGACGACAACCAGTGCAAGCCAGGCTTGCCGCGGCGTGATGGTGGTGAGATCGGTCACCGGCGTGTTCGGCAACAGCGGCAGCACGATCCCCGTGAGGATCAGAAATTCGCCGGCGGTGACGATTTCGGGCAGTGGAACGCGGCGCGCGAGGGAGTGCAATTGCTCACGCCCGGTCAGCAACAGCACCGCGACGACCGTTGTCCCGACCGCCACCCACGGCGGCAAGGCGAGCGAAATGGCGCCAAGCACGTAGGCTTTGATATTGAGGATCGGTACGATCAGCGCCGCATGGTTTTCGCCGTCGTCGCCGCGGTCTTTCAAGTGCTGACGATAAAAGATTGCCACCCAGAGGCCAACGAGAATGAGGCCTGCGGTGAACGGTACAAAATGAACCGGATCGAGCAGATAGAGGGCGCCGCCGCCGACTGCGAGCATCGGGAAGGTGCGAATACCGCCGGGATGCCTGGAGTTGCCGCGCGAGAAGAAATCCTCGAAGGCAAGCCCGAGAAACAGGCTCATACCCAGCAAGACCGCCACGCCGGTCAGTGAGGGCGGTGCAATCATCGCAATGCCGAGCTTAGCGAATAGCGGACCATGGCAGTCTGTTTCGGCGTATCATATTTGGGAGGGTAGGGCGAACACGCAGCGTGCGGCCAAGACCAGCGGTTAACACGCCAACGGTGGCGGCCCGTTGCCAAACTGAGGGAGAAGAGCGGATGAGCTGGATGCCCGACAAGGACCCCATACTTGGCGACAGGAAATCCTGCGACGCGCTCGAATTGATTATCGTGCCGCGCGTGCGCGACCTCGGCGACGGTTTCATGGTGCGCCGTGCGCTGCCGCACGGCCGACGGCAGATGGTCGGCCCGTTCATTTTTTTCGATCAGATGGGGCCGGTGCAGCTGGTGGCGGGGCGCGGGATGGACGTGCGCCCGCATCCGCATATCGGGCTCGCCACCGTCACCTATCTCTTCGACGGCCGGATCACCCATCGCGACAGCGAGGGCAATGATTTGGACATCACGCCGGGCGCCATGAATCTGATGACCGCCGGCCGCGGCATTGCTCATTCCGAGCGAACGCCGCCTGGCATGCGCTCGACCGGCGGCGGCATGTTCGGCATTCAGAGTTGGATCGCATTGCCGCGCGACCAAGAGGAAATAGCGCCGCTGTTCGAGCATTTCGATGCCGCCGTGCTGCCTGCCGTTGAGGATAACGGCGTGCGCGCCCGCGTGATCGCCGGATCGTCCTTCGGCCAAAAATCGCCCGTCGGCATGGTCTCGGAATGGTTCTACGCCGAGGTGCTGCTCGACGTCGGCGCAAGCGCGCCGCTCGATCCCGACTACGAAGAGCGCGCGATTTACGTCACCGAGGGCGAGGTCGATATCGCCGGCGACAAATTTGCCGCCCCGCAGCTTCTGGTGTTCCGACCGGGCGACCGCATCACAGTCACGGCGACGCGGCCGGCGCGGCTGATGTTTCTCGGCGGCACGGCGCTGGAGGGGCCGCGCTATCTGTGGTGGAATTTCGTTTCGTCGCGCAAGGAACGCATCGAGCAGGCGAAAGAAGAGTGGAAAAGCGGAAAATTCGCGCTGATTCCCGGCGATGAGAAAGAATTTATTCCGCTGCCGGAAAACTAGCCAACGCCGTCGGATGAAGCCGTGGTTTAGAGGGGACCGGGGGAGCGACCCCGTGCATCATGGTTCATCAGCGTCCGAAGATCAGACCTACCCGACGGGATGTGGGCTAAACAATCTACCACCAATCGCGCCAAACCCGCCACTGCAGAACCGCGGGCGATCAGATAAGTAGACTTTTTACACGTCTTCAGAGGGCGACCGCGCGAAGCCGCAGCGCGTTGCCGATGACGCTGACTGAAGACAGCGCCATCGCCGCCGCGCCGATCATTGGCGACAGCGTAATACCGAAAGCGGGGTAGAGAATTCCGGCAGCGATCGGGATTGCCGCACCATTGTAGATAAAGGCAAACAGCAAGTTCTGCCGGATGTTGCCCATGGTCGCGCGCGCCAGGCGCCGCGCCCGCAAGATGCCGTCGAGGTCGCCTTTGACGAGCGTGATGCCGGCGCTTTCGATAGCGACGTCGGTGCCGGTTCCCATGGCGATACCGACGTCCGCGGCGGCGAGCGCCGGCGCATCGTTGATGCCGTCGCCGGCCATGGCCACGATCCGGCCGTTGCGGCGCAATCGTTCGACTACCGCGCTCTTTTGCGTCGGCAAGACCTCGGCTTCGAACTCGCCGATGTCGAGTTGCCGCGCGACCGCTTGCGCGGCACCGCGGCTGTCGCCGGTCAACGTGACCACGCGCAAACCTTCGTAGCGCAACGCCGCCAGCGCTTCGGCTGCGTTTTTTTTGATCGGATCGGCGATGCCGATAACACCGACCGGATGACCTTGAGCGGCAACCAGGATTGCGGTCGTGCCATTGCGGCGCAGTTGCTCGGCGTCAGTCGCGAGAACATCGGCGTCTATGCCGCGCTCCGCGAGGAAGCCCGGACTGCCGACGACCACTGCGCGGCCATCAACCGTCCCGGTTACGCCTTTGCCGGCGGCGGACTGAAAATCGGCGACAGGTGCGGACGCAATGCCGCGTTCGGCCGCGGCGGCGACGACGGCGGCGGCGAGCGGATGCTCGCTCGCACGCTCCAAACTTGCGGCAAGGCGCAGCACTTCCGCTTCGTCGGTGCCGTGCGCCGCCGCGATGGCGACGACGCGCGGCTTGCCCGCGGTCAGGGTGCCGGTTTTGTCGATCAGGAGCGTATCGACTTTCTCCAGGCGTTCAAGCGCTTCGGCATTCTTAACGAGCACGCCGGCCTGCGCGCCGCGACCCACGCCCACCATGATCGACATCGGCGTCGCCAGGCCGAGTGCACATGGGCAGGCAATGATGAGCACGCTGACTGCAGCGAGAAGGCCGAAGGTGAAGCGTGGCTCCGGTCCGAACACCGACCACGCAACGAAAGTGACCAACGCCACTGCGATCACCAAAGGCACAAACCAGGACGCCACCTGATCGGCGAGGCGCGCAATCGGCGCGCGTGAACGCTGCGCCGTCGCCACCATCTGCACAATTTGCGCTAGAAGCGTGTCGCGGCCGACCTTGTCGGCGCGCATGACAAAACTGCCGCTGCCGTTGATCGTGCCGGCGATGACCTGGTCATCCACGGTTTTGCTCGCCGGCATCGGCTCGCCCGTGACCATCGACTCGTCGATAGCGGAGCGGCCGTCGATAATGCTGCCGTCGACCGGAACTTTTTCGCCCGGCCGCACCCGCAAGCGGTCGCCGGGCACGACGGTTCCGATCGTCACATCCTCATCGGCGCCGTCGTCGCGCACCCGCAGCGCCCGATTGGGCGCAAGCTTCATCAGCGCACGGATCGCCGCCGAAGTCGAAGCGCGTGCGCGCAGTTCCAGCACTTGTCCGAGGAGGACCAACACGGTGATGACAGCAGCGGCCTCGAAGTAGATCGCCGGGTCGCCATGCGCGCTGCCGAGGGCTGGTGGAAAAAGTCCAGGCGCGAGCGCCGCGACCACACTGTAAGCGTAAGCCACGCCGGTACCGAGCGCGATCAGGGTGAACATGTTGAAGTTGAGCATGCGCAGCGATTGTGCGCCGCGCATGAAGAACGGCCAGCAGCCCCACAGCACGACCGGCGTTGCCAGTGCAAGCTGCACGAGATTTGAAAGTTGATGCTGCAGCGGCATAAAGCCTAAATGTCCGCCCATCTCTAACACCACGATCGGCAGCGTCAGGATGGCGCACACCCACAGCCGCCGCGTCATGTCGGCGAGTTCGCCGTGATCGTGTTCGCCGCCGGCCTCGGGCTCGAGCGCCATGCCGCAAATTGGGCACGAGCCGGGGCCGATTTGCCTCACTTGCGGATGCATCGGGCAGGTGTTGACCGCGCCGTCCGCAGCCGGCGTCTCCGATGGCGGCGCAGCGGCGCGCGGCTTGAGATATTTATCCGGATCGGCGACGAACTTGCCGCCGCAGCCGGCGGAGCAGAAATAAAAATCCTGACCGTGGTGGGTATGACGATGCGGGCTCTTGGCCGTGTCGACCTTCATCCCGCACACCGGATCGACGACGAGGGATTGCAGACCGCCCGCATGCGCCGATAGATCCACGTTCGACCTCGCTTGAATCTCATACCCCGTGGGGGTATATAGCGATCATGCAAGCGAAAGCCAAGACAGCGGTGCTCAAGCGGCTTAAACGCATCGAAGGCCAGGTCCGCGGCCTTGCGCGAATGGTCGAAGACGACCGTTACTGCATCGACATCGTCACGCAATTGTCGGCGGCGCGCGCTGCGTTGCGCCGGGCGGAAGAGGAAATTCTGGCCGACCACGTCGCCCATTGCGTCGAAGGCGCCATCGCCTCCGGCGATAAGGGCGAGCAGCGGCGCAAGGTCGGTGAATTGATCGACGTCTTGTCGCGCAGCGACCGTTAACCGCGAGCCGGGTTTAAGCCAACCGCTCGCGCGCCAGCGCCGCGCCTCGCGTCAGCGCATAAAGCTTCTGCAAGGCGACGTCGCGCCGCATCGGCGCCATGCCGCAATTGGTGCAAGCGACGATCTTTTCCGGCCGCACATATTCGGCAGCCTGCGCGATAACGGCGGCAACTTGTTCGGGTGTCTCAATGGAATCGGTGGCGACGTCGATGACGCCGATAAGCACGTCCTTGCCGTCGAGCAATTTCAGCACGCTCATCGGCACATGCGAATTGATGCATTCGAGCGAGACCTGATCGATGCGGCTCTTGGCAAGCGCCGGGAAGAATTGTTCGTACTGCCGCCACTCGCTCCCCAGCGTCTCCTTCCAGGCGATATTGGCGGCAATGCCGTAGCCGTAGCAAATATGCACGGCGCTGGTCGCGGCGATGCCGTCGATGGCGCGATGCAGCGCTTCGATGCCCCAGCCGGCGGCTTCCTGCAGATAAACATTGAATGCGGGCTCGTCGAATTGGATCACGTCGACGCCGTCGGCGGCAAGCCCGCGCGCCTCCTCGTTGAGCAGCGCGGCAAAAAGCAAAAGCCATCTTCACCCGGTCGCCGTAATGGGCGTCGGCAATCGTGTCGACGATGGTCATTGGGCCGGGCAGGGTGAATTTGAGCTTTCGTTTGGTGTGGGCGCGCGCCAGGCGAGCCTCCCGCGCATGGACACGCGAGCGCAGCCGCAATTCGCCAACCACGGTCGGGCACATCGCCTTGTAGCGGTTGTTGCGAATGCCCATTTCGACCCGTCGGTCGAAATCGATGCCGTCGATCGCTTCGAGAAAGCCGTGAACGAAATGCTGCCGCGCCTGCTCGCCGTCGCCGACGATGTCGATGCCGGCGTCCTCTTGCAGCTTGAGCGCCAGCACAGTGGCGTCGTCCTTGGCTTGCGCGAGCTCTTCGCCGACCGGCCGCCACGGCGCCCATAGGCGGTTCGGCTCGGCGAGCCATGCCGGCTTTGGCAAGCTGCCGGCGATGGTAGTCGGAAACAATTTCCGGCTGGACGTTTCGGACGACATTGCGGCCCCGGCGCGCCTGTGGTTTGACGATTGCTCAGCGCGACCAATTATCGGCAATCTCAACGGTGTCGCGCAACCTTCGGGGGATCGATTGACGCCGACGGAAACTCCGCCGCAGCTTGAATTTGTCTTTGCCGCGCGCGTGACGGTGAGCGCGCCGCTCGATCTCGGCGACGTCGGGAAGGGCGGTCGGCGCATCGTTCCAATCACCGGCGGCGAATTTTCGGGGCCGCAGCTGCGCGGCACGGTCATTCCCGGCGGTGCCGACTGGCAGGTGTTGCGGCACGACGGGGTCGCCGAACTCGAGGCGCGCTACACGCTGCGCACCGACGACGGCGCGCTGATCTATGTTCGCAATCTGGCGCTCCGTCACGGTCCGCCCGCGGTGATTGCGGCGCTTGCCGCGGGTGAACCGGTCGCTCCCGGTAGCTACTACTTCCGCGGCGCGACGTTCTTCGAAACCGGCGCCGCCCGCTATGCTTGGCTAACCAAAACGATTGTCGTTTGCACCGGCGAGCGTGCGCCGGCTGGCGTGCATCTTAAATTTTACCAGCTGCTCTAAGCTTTATCCGCGGCGCTCTCCGCCGCTCCAGCCAATCCTTCAGCGCGATCGCATTGTTGTGGGTCTCGTCGCGGGCCGCGTAAAGCAAAGTCACGGGTCCATGTGCGGCGTGCTCGCGCAATGCGGCCACCGCGCTCTCTGCCGGTTCCTGCCCAAGTTCGCGGTCGTACGCCGCGACAAATTCGTTCCATTTCTGCGGCTGCCCGTGAAAATGCCGGCGCAAGGTGTCGCTCGGCGCAACGTCCTTCAGCCACAGATCGACGCGGGCTTTTTCTTTGGTCAGACCGCGCGGCCACAGCCGATCGACCAGCACACGGAAGCCGTCATTGTCGGCAGCGGGAGCGTAGACACGCTTCGCCTGAAGACGCGACTTCGAACGGGACGTGGCTTTTCCGCGCGCCGGAGCGGTCATTTGCTGTTCGTGGATTTGCTCTCTGCTCTGGCGCCAAGCACGATCAGGGTGGACGTACCATGGGCTAAAATGCGGCCTTGGGTATCGAGAAGGCGGGCTTCCGAGGTCATGATCTGGCGACCGCGGCTGATCACGCGGCCTTCGGCGCGGACGCGGCCGGTGTCGTGTCTGATCGGACGGGTGAAATTGGTTTTGGTCTCGACACTGGTGTAGCCGACGCCGGGCGGCAGCAGCGTGTGACCGGCGCAACCGGCGGCGCTGTCGATCAATGTCAGCGCCCAGCCGCCATGGACGACGCCCAGCGGGTTGAGCACATGCGCGCCGGGATCGCCTTCGAACACCGCGTAGCCGTCGCCGACCTCGACCAGCCAGAAGCTTAGGGTCTGCGCCATCGGCGGAGCGGGGATTTTGCCGTCGATCAGGGCCTGCATCATTTGCAGTCCGGTCATGCCGGCGATGTCTTCAGGCTTGGGGAGGCCGTAGCGAAATGACGGGCGATCCAGCATGACGCTTCCCTTGTAGATACAAATGATGTAGATACATACAACGATGGCCAAGCGACCGCAAGCCCCCGAAAAGACGCTGGTGCGCGACGCCCAGGCGCTGGTTGGCGCCTGCGCCGGCTGGGCGAGCCGGCTGGCGGCGCGCCGGATCACTAACTTTCTCGAGCAGCATCTGCAGGGATGCGGGTTGAGCCTGGCCCAGTTCGGCCTGATGGCGCAAATCGCCGCCGCGCCCGACGATACGTTTGGCGCGCTTGCGGAAAGAACCGGGCTCGATCAATCGACGCTGTCGCGCAATTTGCGCGGGCTGGAAGCGGCCGGCCTGGTCGAGATCGCCATCGCCGCGGACGATCAGCGCCGCCGCGCGGTTTGGTTGACCGAAAAGGGTGCGCGTCGGTTGGAAGGCGCGCTCCCGGCCATGGAAACGGCGCAAGCCGCGCTTGCCAGACGTCTCGATCCCGATCTGGCGCTAAACCTCGCCGCCGCTTCGGAAGCGCTTACCCGCAAATAGGCGCTTTGCGGCTTCAAGTCTTTTCTGGCGGAATGACCATCTGCGTCTGCAGCACCAGCGCACACAGCCGGCCGTCGTTGCGCGTGATCTTGGTTTGCCAAACCATGGTGCTGCGGCCGCGGTGCAGCGGCGTGCATTCGGCGCGTGCGGTTTCGCCGACCGGTATTGCGGCGAAGAAATTGGTTTTGCTCTCGATCGTGGCGGTGCGCGCGCCCTTCGGCAGGTTGACCACCGTGGCAACGCCGCCGAGATTGTCGGCGAGCGCCATGATGGCGCCGCCGTGCAGGATATCGGGAATCGTCGCGAGTTCCTTGCGTACCGCGAGCTCGGCCTCGACGCGCTCCGCGGAAACGTGCGTCAGCGGCGAACGGCGCTTGGAAATCCGGCGTATCGCTCACGGCGTTTCCCTCTTTGGCGGCGGCAATCACTGTTAGATTAGGGTCTGGACTCACAACTTGATCCAATAGAGTGCGCCGACAAGGGCTGCGGCGGCAAGGAAGTTTCGGGCGAGTTTGTCATAGCGGGTTGCGATGCGGCGCCAGTCTTTGATG
>Ga0181525_10002040_pt1 | contig 16900 bp, 14 predicted proteins | sample PEATcosm2014_Bin_48_FD_121100 | JGI IMG/M metagenome (GOLD analysis project Ga0181525, IMG submission 121100) | Peatland microbial communities from MTU Mesocosm Facility, Houghton, MI, USA - PEATcosm2014_Bin06_10_metaG | ecosystem: Environmental > Terrestrial > Soil > Wetlands > Peat | place...
CCCACCGCGACGACCTCGCCGGCGGCTTCGTTGCCGGCGACGAATGGCAGGCCGACCGGCGACGGATACATGCCCATGCGGAAATAGGTGTCGATGAAATTGACGCCGCAAGCGTGCTGCTTGACCCGGACCTGACCTTGGCCGGGCGCGCCCATCTCAATTTCTTCGTAAGTCAAAACCTCAGGCCCGCCGACCTTATGTACGCGTACAGCAGCAACCATTTTCCTCTCCTTTGCAACGTTCGAATTGTTTGTGGGCTAAAAGCTCGGCCGGATCATAGGCAGCCGAGTGTCGAACACAAGGCAATCTAGTGCGTGGATTCATAAAACCCGAGGCAAGGTCAGCTTTTACGAGGGAGGCGTGGAGAGCGCCAGTCCGCGTCCTCCAGGTCCTCTTCTGGCGTGTTGTCGCCGGCCAGACTTCCGCATTTGGAAGCTTGGCGCAGATGACCTCATACTCACCCAACTAGAGTTTATTAGGGACGCCCAGTTCAGCGCCCACCGGAAACATTGAGCACAGCGCCGGTAATGTAGGATGCCGCGGGCGAGAGCAGAAACAGCACGGCCTCGGCGACCTCGTTCGGCTGACCCGGCCGCGCCATCGGCAGGAGCGGCGTGATCCGGGCGAGCCGTCCCGGCTCGTGGATCTCGGTGTCGATCGGCCCCGGCCGCACGGCGTTGACCCGCACGCCCTCCTTCGCCACTTCGCGAGCCAGGCCGTTGGTGAGCGCGTCGACCCCGCCTTTGGCGGCGGCGTAGAACACATATTCGCCGGCGCCACCGGTCACCGACGCGATCGACGACAACAGCACGATCGCGCCGCCTTGTCCGCCATGCACCGTCGACATCCGGCGCACCGCCTCGCGCGCGCATATCAAAGCGCCGAACAAATTGACGTCGATCACCTCGCGTAGGGTGGCGGCGCTGGCGGCGTCGAGCCGCGAATTTTTGCCGGCGATGCCGGAACTGTGGACAAAATGCGTGATCGGCCCAAGCGCGCGTGTGGCGTCGCCGAAGACGCGCACGATCTCGTCCTCCTTCGACATGTCGCCCTGGAGTGTGACGGCGTGACCACCGGATTTCTTGACCGCACCGGCGACGTCGGCCGCTGCATTGGCGTTGCTGACATAATTGATGGCGACGTCGTAGCCGTGCTCGCCGGCAAGGTGTGCGACGGCCGCGCCGATGCCGCGGCTGCCGCCGGCGATGAGAAGAACAGGACGTGGCATTGCTCGCTCCCTTCAATAAGGCGGCATGAATCGCCGTTATGGCTGATGACGGCGCAAGAAGCCGACAGCCACAAAATAGACTGCCAACAAGCACAACACCGCGACGGTCCAAATGCCCGGCTCAAGACTTCTGGCCACCGCATAAATGGCCAGCAGCGTCCACGCCATCATCGCGGCGATCGTGAGCGCGCGAAAGTGTGAAATGCGGACGGGGTGGACGACATGGATCGGCACAAATGTCAGCGCCGCCAAGGTTGCGATCGCCATGGCGCCGAGCCAAGGCGCGGGCCTGAGCAGGAACAAATAAAACGCCGCCAGGTTCCACACCGCCGGAAAGCCGCGGAAATAGTAGTCCGAGGTCTTCATCAGCCGGTCGGCGAAATAGAGCGAGCCGGTCACGACGATGGCGATACCGAGCGGGATCGCGGCCACGTCGGGCAATAGCCCGCTGGCGACAAGGGCGTAAGCCGGCACGAAAACGTAATTGAGAATATCGACCACTAAATCGAGCACGTCGCCCGACCAGCGCGGCAGCAATTCAGCCACGCGGAGCCGCCGCGCCAAAGTGCCGTCGATCCCGTCGATGAAAAGCGCGATGCCGAGCCAGGCGAACATGTGCGGCCAGTCGGCCCGCACCGCCGCGATCAAGGCCAGAAGCGCACAAGCCGCGCCGCAGGCGGTAAAGATGTGAACCACGAATGCCGCGGCGGTCAGCGCCGGGCTGGACTTTGCCTGAGGCTCGATCGGCTCCATATGCTAAGTTTACACGTTAAATTGAAGATCGTGCGCAACCTCTCTGTGATTGCTGGACTTTCGACCATAGATCAGGGAGCGGCCGGAAGGCCGGGAAAACGGTGGCAGGCGTGAACGGGACGAACAGTAAATTCGCCGCCGAAGTCGCGGTCGTCGGCGGCGGTCCGGCCGGGCTGGTGTGCGCCATTGCGCTGGCTGCGGCCGGTGTGGACACGCTTTTGATCGCGCCGGCGGCAGCGCCGGATCACCGCACTACGGCACTTCTGACAAGCTCGGTCACGGCGCTTGAAACGCTCGGCGCATGGCCGGCGTGCCGCCCCAATGCGGCGCCGCTCAAAAAGCTCCGCATCCTCGACGATACGCGACGGCTTCTGCGGGCGCCCGAGGTTTTCTTCAGCGCAGCGGAAATCGGACTCGATGCCTTCGGGTACAATATCGAGAACCGGCATCTGAACGCGGCGCTGGAAACCCGCGCTTTCGAACTCAAGCTGTCGCGGATTGCAGCGCCCGCGCACGCGATCACGACCGATGCCGGCGGTGTCACCATCACGTATGCCGGCGGCACGGCGCGGGCGCCCCTCGTCATCGGCGCCGACGGGGCGCGCTCGCTGTGCCGCGCCTCAGCCGGCATCGGCACGCGGCGCCGGACTTATCCGCAGACGGCGCTGACACTTAACCTCGCCCACGACAGAGCGCACGACGACACCTCTACGGAATTTCATACCGAAAGCGGCCCCTTCACGCTGGTGCCCCTGCCCGGCCGGCGTTCAAGCCTTGTTTGCGTGCTGCATTCGGCGCGCGCGACCGAGCTTGCGGGGTTGAACGACGAGGCGCTGTCGGCCGAAATCGAGCGCCGCGCTCATTCGCTGCTCGGCAAAATGGGTGTCGAGCCGGGCCGCGGCGTTTTTCCGTTGGCGGTCGAGACCGCGGACTCATTTGCGCGTTCGCGTATCGCGCTGGTCGGCGAAGCCGCCCATGTGGTGCCGCCGATCGGCGCGCAGGGGCTCAATCTCGGCCTGCGCGATGGCGCCACCATCGCTGAGATTGTTGCCGATGCGCGGCGGGATCATCTCGATATCGGGGCGCCCGAAGTGCTCGCGCGCTATGACAGAGAGCGCCGCGCCGACGCGACGAGCCGCGCTATCGCGATAGATTTGTTGAATCGCAGCCTGCTGACGGAGTTCATTCCGGCGCATGGCGTGCGCGGGTTGTCGCTCCATCTCGTCGACCGCATCGCTCCCTTGCGCCGGGCTCTCATGCGCGAGGGTGTTGCGCCGGCGGCCTCGCAACCCCGCCTGATGCGCGGCGAGATGGTGTAAATGACGCCATTTCCTAGGCACAGCTGGCGTGAAAAACGGCTTGGCGGGGCCCCGCCCTTCAGCCTAGCCTTGGACGGCTTGGATTGCTGGATCATCCGATGAAACTGCCGCGTAACTTCTTCAAGCCGCTCGCCATCGGCGCGCCCGCGCCGCTGCGCGATTTGCCGTTGCGGCTCGAGCGCATGATCCATTTCGTGCCGCCGCATATCGAGAAGGTCCGCGCCAAAGTGCCGGAGCTGGTCTCGCAAGTCGACGTCGTGCTCGGCAATCTCGAGGACGCCATCCCGGCGGATGCGAAAGAAGCGGCGCGAGCCGGCTTCATCGCCATGGCGAAATCCTGCGCGTTCGGCGAGACCGGTTTGTGGACGCGCATCAACGCGCTCAACTCGCCTTGGGTGCTCGACGATATTACCGAGATCGTCGCCGCCATCGGCCAGAAGCTTGACGTCATCATGCTGCCCAAGGTCGAGGGCGCCTGGGACATCCACTATCTCGATCAGCTCCTGGCGCAGCTTGAAGCCAAGAACGGCGTGAAAAAGCCAATTCTGATCCACGCCATCCTGGAGACCGCCGAGGGTGTCGACAATGTCGCCTCGATCGCCGTCGCGTCGCCGCGCATGCACGGCATCAGTCTCGGCCCCGCCGATCTCGCGGCCTCGCGCGCGATGAAAACGACGCGCGTCGGCGGCGGCCATCCCGATTACAAGGTGCTGGCCGATGCCGGCGCGCCCGACGCGCCCCGGGCCGCTTTCCAGCAGGATCTCTGGCACTACACGATTGCGAAGATGGTCGATGCTTGCGCGGCCGCCGGCATCAAGGCGTTCTACGGTCCGTTCGGCGATTTTGCCGACGGCGCGGCCTGTGAGGCGCAGTTCCGCAACGCCTTTCTCATGGGCTGCGTCGGCGCCTGGACCTTGCATCCGAGCCAAGTACCGATCGCCAAGCGGGTATTCTCGCCGGAACCGTCCGAAGTCGCCTTCGCCAAGAAGATCATTGCCGCCATGCCCGACGGCAGCGGCGCGGTCATGATCGACGGCAAGATGCAGGACGACGCGACGTGGAAGCAGGCCAAAGTGCTGGTCGATCTCGCCGGGCTCGTCGCCGAGAAGGATCCCGAAATGGGCCAGCGCTATGGGTTGTGAACAAGGATTTGGCGCATGGAACTTTCCGATGATGCGCGCCACTTCGCACCATTGCATTTTGGCCCGACACAGGCTGTAAACTAAGGCTATCGATGGACAAGATTCGGAACGCCAAGTACCAGATCGGCCAAGTCGTCCGGCACCGCCTCTACCCGTTCCGCGGCGTCGTATTCGATATCGATCCGATTTTCGACAATACCGAGGAATGGTACGAGGCGATCCCTGCCGACGTGCGTCCGCACAAGGATCAGCCGTTCTATCATCTGTTCGCCGAGAACGACGACACCGAATACGTCGCCTATGTCTCCGAGCAGAATCTTCTGCCGGATGAGAGCGGCGAACCGGTGCGCCATCCGCAGTCGCGGAAGTTTTCATCAAGGACGGCAAGGGCGGCTACCGCCCCCGCGCATCGTCGATTCATTAGATACCGTCATTGCGAACGCAGCGAAGCAATCCAGTCTCGTGAGATCTGGATTGCTTCGTCGCTGGTCATCGGGCCGGCGACTTCGGGCCGGACCCGTTGGCTTCTCGCAATGACGCTTGAGTGCTCTGCCGTTTACTGCTGGGTCGGCGCGGCAGCCGGCGCAGCGCCAGGTGCGGGCGGCGCGTTCGAGGATTGCGGCTGGCCGCCCTGCTGTTCGAGCTTCTTGCGCGCTTCGTCGGCGCGGCGCTGCAGCTCTTCCTGCAATTTCTGCTGCTGCTCCTCGAACACTTTGGGATCCGTCGGCGGGCCGTCATAGGCCTTGGCGAAATCGGCCAGCGGCAGAACCAGACTGATCGGCTGGCCGGTGGAGTTGATGGCCTGCACGACGAGCCCCTGCGCCTTCTTCATTTTGGCGACCATATCGGGGCTGGCGTCGTAATCCGCCATGCAGCCATTAGTGAAGCAGATCACGTAGGGCGCCGTCATCGGTTGGTTCTGATCGATGATCACGCGCGTGCCGTGAACAAGTTGCATGCCGAGCGGCAAGGTGACGCGCAGGATTTTCTTGGGCTCGCCTTCCGGCTCGATCAACACCGCGGCGACCACCGGCATTCCGGATTCGATGCGCGCGTCTTTGCCGGTGAAGCAAACCTGCTTGGCATTGGGATCGTTGTTGTTCTTGAGGCAGAACTTGGTCCACGGCGAATAGATGAGCTGGACTGGCTGCTGCTGTTGCTCGCCGCCCTGGGCGGGCGCCGGTGCTTGCTGCTGGGCCTCGGGCGGCGCAGGCGCCGCGGGGGCGGTTTGCGCCGCGGCCGGCGCGGCGGCCGGTTTTTTGGCCGGCGGTTTCGGCTTGGGGGCGGTGGTGGGTGCTGCCGGCGCTGCCTGCTGGGCGACGGCCAGCGAGGCGGCGGCGATCGCCAGCGCCACGGTCAGCACTGCGGTCTTGCCGATGGCAGCGAGCGTCCGGCTCACCGGCTGAGCCGGCGCCGACGCGTTTCGATAATTCATGAGATGAAGTTCCTCTTTGGTGCTGCCACCGGCAAATCGATCTCGACCGATTTGCCTGGTCGGAATGGCGTGTTCAATGACCCGAGATCGCGACATCCGTCGCCACGCCGTGCGAGCCCCCTGCCCCTTGGGTAAGGGTCAATCGACGCAGATTACGGCAACAACGTGACCCCGGCCCCGCGCCCCAATAACCCAAACGCGCGGGCAGATAAAGGCCGGACACGCAACTTCGTCCCAAGCTGCTGTGGGGCGTGCTCGCGCGCCGCCGCTCCGGGCTCGCCGTGATACATTGGCCGGAATTCGACCGAATCGTGTGCATCGCTCTTCATGGCAGCCCCAAGAAACACTTATGCCGGCTGTGCAGCGCGGGCCGCATTGCGCGGCGCGCTATGGTGCGGCCTGCTTTCGGCCGCCGGTTTCGCGCGACCGGCGCAAGCCGCTTATGCCATTGCCATGCATGGCGCGCCGGCGCTCGCGGAGGGCCTTGCCGCGCTGCCTTATGCCAACGCCGACGCGCCAAAGGGCGGCCGGATCGTGGAGGGCGCCCTCGGCACCTTCGACAGCCTCAATCCGCTCATCGTCCAGGGCCTCGCCGTGCAGCCGATCCGCGGCTACGTCGTCGAGAGCTTGCTGGCGCGCAGCTACGACGAGCCGTTCACGCTCTACGGCCTGTTGGCGCGTTCGGTCGAGACCGATGATGCGCGCAGCTATGTCACCTTCACGCTCGATCCCGCGGCGCATTTCTCCGACGGCACGCCGGTCGGCGCCGACGACGTGGTGTTTTCCTGGCAGTTGCTGCGCGACCACGGCCGGCCGAGCCACCGCGGCTATTATGCCAAAGTCGCCAAGGCGGAGATCCTCGATCCGCGCACCGTGCGGTTCGATTTTGCCGACGGCAGCGATCGCGAACTGCCTTTGATCCTCGGACTGATGCCGGTGCTGCCGAAACACGCGGTCGACACCGCCACGTTCGAGGACTCGACATTGGCCAAGCCGATCGGCAGCGGCCCTTACGTCGTCGCAAATGTCGACGCCGGCAAAAGCGTTACCTTCAAGCGCGACCCCAATTATTGGGGCCGCGCGCTCGCCATCAATCGGGGCCTGTGGAATTTCGATGAAGTGCGGTTCGATTTTTATCGCGACGAGAACGCCTATTTCGAGGCGTTCAAGGCCGGCCTCTACGATGTGCGCTACGAGAGCGACCCCGGCCGCTGGCAGACCGGCTACGATTTTCCGGCGGTGCGCGCCGGCCGGGTCGTCAAGGAAGCATTCCCGACCGGCCTGCCGAAATTCGCATCCGACTTCGTCTTCAACACGCGCCGCCCGCTCTTTGCCGACATCCGCGTGCGCCAGGCGATCGCGCTGCTGTTCGATTTCCAATGGATCAATCGCAACTTCTTCTCCAATCTCTATCAGCGCAGCGCGAGCTATTTCGACGATTCCGAATTGTCCGCCTACCGCCGTCCCGCCGACGAGCGCGAACGCGCGCTGTTGACGCCTTATCCGGGCGCGGTGCGCGCCGACGTGCTCGACGGCACCTGGTCGCCGCCGGTCTCCGACGGCTCGGGCTATGACCGCGCGACGCTGCGCCAGGCGCTCGCTTTGCTCAACGCCGCAGGCTACGCGCTCGAGGGCACGACGCTGCGCGAGCGCGGCAGCGGCCGGCCGTTTGCCTTCGAAATCATGGTGACCAACCGCGACGACGAACGCCTGGCGCTCGCCTTTGCCAATAGTCTGGCGCGCGCCGGCATCACCATGCAGGTGCGGCTGGTCGACGACGCGCAATATCAAGAGCGGCTGTCGTCGTTCGATTTCGACATGATCGAATACCGCTGGGAGCAGTCGCTGTCGCCGGGCAACGAGCAGAGTTTCTATTTCGGCGCGGCTGCCGCGGATCAGCAGGGCTCGCGCAATTATATGGGCGTCAAAAGCGCCGCCGCCGACGCCATGATCGCGGCGATGTTGCAGGCGCGCGAACATCCCGATTTCGTCGCCGCGGTGCGCGCGCTCGATCGCGTGCTGATTTCGGGCTGTTACGTGGTGCCGCTGTTCTATCTGCCCCAGCAATGGGTGGCGCGCTGGACCTTTATCCGCCACCCGGAGCGGACCTCGCTTTACGGCTACCTGCCGGAAACCTGGTGGCACGATCCTTCCGCCGCCGCGCCAGGATCGACGCAACCATGATCCTCGGCGCGGCCGCAGATTTCGGCGATGCGCCGCAAAGCGGCGGCCGCATCAGCATCGACGATTTGTTCCGCCGCGCCGCGTCACGCCATCCCGGCGCCATCGCGCTGGCCGATGCGCCGAACCGCGAACGTTTTACCGACGGACCGCCGCTGCGGCTGTCCTATGCCGAGGCCGACCGCATGGTGTCGGCAATTGCCGGGCGCTTGCGCCGGATGGGGCTTGCGACCGATTCCGTCGTCGGCATCCAGCTGCCGAATATTGCCGAGAATGTTCTGACCCTGCTCGGCGTCCTGCGCGCGGGCTTGATTCCGGCGCCGCTGCCGTTGTTGTGGCGGCGCGCCGACGCCGTCACGGCGCTCGCCCGCGCCGGCGCCAAGGCGCTGATCACCTGCCGGCGTGTCGGCAATTTCGAGCACGGCCATCTTGCCACCCGCGTTGCCGCCGAAGTGTTTTCGATCCGCTATGTCTGTGCATTCGGCGGCAATCCGCCCGACGGCGTGGTGCTGCTCGACGATCTGTTCACCGCGCCGAAGCTCGATCCGATCCCGCCGCTCGAGCGCGACGACAATCCCGCCGCGCACGTCGCCGTCATCACCTTCGAAATCGGCGAAGACGGGCCGGTTCCGGTGGCGCGGCGCCATCTCGAACTGCTGGCCGGCGGACTGGGCGTGCTGCTGGAAGGCCGGATCGAGCAGGCGGCAAGCGTCCTCGCCACCATTGCGCCGGCTTCGTTTGCCGGCATTTGCCTGACGCTGGTGCCCTGGCTTCTCACCGGCGGCACGCTGGCGCTGCATCACGCGCTCGACGCCGATGTTTTCGCACGCCAGCGCCGCGACGATCGCTGCGGCACGTTGATCCTGCCCGCTGCCGCCGCATTCCGCCTCGCCGAGACCGGACTGTTCGCCCACGAAGGCCCGACCAGGATCCTGGCGGCGTGGCATGCGCCGGAGCGGCTGGCCGCGAGCGCCGATTGGATCGAACGCGACGCTGTCCTGGTCGATGTGCCGATCTTCGGCGAAGCCGGGCTTATTGCGGCGCGCCGCAGCGCCGGCGGCCGGCCGACGGCGTTGCCGTTCGGTCCCGCGCGCGCGCCGCACGACAGCGACGGCGCAGTGACGGTCGCCGAACTGTTCGCCACCGAGACCGATACCTTGGCGCTGCGCGGGCCGATGGTGCCGCGCCATGGTTTTCCGCCGGGCATCGAACGCTCCGATCAACCGCATTTTGCCATCAGGCGCGATGGCCTGGTCGATACCGGCTACGCCTGTCGCGTCGACACCATGAGCAAGACGATCACCGTTACCGGCGGTCCGGCGGGCATCGTCAGCGTCGGCGGCTATCGGTTTTCGCTGTGCGGGCTTTTGGCAACGATCGGCCGCATCGATGACCGCGCCACGCTGGCGGCCTTGCCCGATGCGCTGACCGGCCAGCGCCTGGTCGGCAATACCGGCGATCCGGCGGCGATGCAGGCGGCGCTCAATGCCTATGGCATCAATCCGCTGGTCATTGCCGCCTTCGCCGAACGCGGCGAACGGGCCTGGCGCCAGGCTCTTGCCGCGGGCTGAACGCCGTCGCGCAATAGCGGCACCGGCGTTGACGGCCCATTAACAGCACTTTGGCATGGTTTTGCCCCGTAGCTGCAAAAGTCCGCATCCCGCCGTTTGGACACCAGCAGTTTGGCCGCCAGCAGTTTGGTCCTCAGCCGTTTGGACCCCAACCGTTTGGATCCCATGTCGTCGCTGCAAGGTCCGTTTGCCGTCATTGCCGACAGCCCGGCGCCGGACGTCGTCGACGCATTGCGCGCGGCGGGCGCGTTTCCGATCGTCGAAGCCACCTGGGGCGACGCGCCAGCGGCGCTGGCCTCGATCGAGCCGGAAGCGGTGGTTCTGGCGGACGCCTGCACCGATCGCGTCCGCGTCGCAGCGCTGGTGGCTTGCCTGTCCGAACAGCGCGACAAAGCCGGCGGCCTCTATATGCCGGTGATCGCCCGCAGCCGCGACGACAGCGCGCCGGCGGTGCCCGATGCGCTGTCGATTGCCGCCAGCGCGCCGGTCGGACGGCTGGTGCGCCGCCTCGCCACGGCGCTGCGCCTGCGCAATCTTCACGGCACGGTGCTGCGCCGCATGCGCACGCTCTCCTCGCGCGGCGAAGTTTTGCCCGAATTGCCGGCCAGCGATCCGCTCGACGAAGCCAGCGTTCTGGTCGCCGGCCGCGGCCGGTCCTATCCGGCTTTGTCGGTCGCGGTCGGCGAGCGCGTCGGCGTGGTCGGCGCGCTCAGCGTCGAAAGCGCAGCCCGCGCGCTCAATGCCCGCGACATCGACGGCATGGTGATCGGCGACGGTTTTAGTCCGAAAATCGTCGAGGCGCTGCTGACGGTGCTCGCCGAAGACGTGCGCTTTCGCGATCTGCCGGTCGCGGTGCTCGGCGGTCATCCCGGCGTGATCGAGCCGTTCGCCATCGAGCTTGCCAATCTCGAACGCATCGCCGAAAGCCCGCCGCGGCTGGTCGAGCGCTTGCTGCCCTATGTGCGCCAGCACACGTTCGGGCAACGGCTCAAGCGCATGCTCAAATCGCTCGACGCCAAGGGCATGCTCGATCCCGACACCGGCTTGCTGGTGCAGGAAGCGTTCTGGCGCGACCTCAATCGCGCCGTCGACGACGCCGAAAAGCGCGGCATCGGGCTGTCCATCGCGCGGTTTTGTTTTGACGGCAACGACCGCCGCGTCAGCCTCGACGCCGCGCGGCTCGTCGCCCGATTGATGCGCCAGGTCGATTTTGCCTGCCAGGAAGCCGACAATTCGATTTTCGCCGTGTTCACCGACACCGATCTGCGCGCGGCCCACTTCGTCGCGCGCCGCATCGCCAGCATGCTCAAGAACACGATGCTGGCGCCGGACAACAAAACAAAAAGCGTCGAAACCGCCGTGACGCTGGCGACCTTAAAGCCGACCGACAGCGTCGACTCGCTGGTCGCCCGCGTGGTCGGCGAGGTCGCGGCCGGATGAGCGGACAGCCATTTATCGCTTAGGCGCAATTCGCGGCGTTGGCGGAAATGCGCTAGGCTCACTGAACTCGAAACCGCAGGTCACTCCGATGGTGGATTCTCCCGAAGCGCCCGCTGCCGTTCATATCGACGTCGTGTCCGACGTGGTTTGCCCGTGGTGCTTCATCGGCAAGCGCCGGCTCGAACAGGCCATCGCGCTCACGCCCGACGTCGAGGTCAGCATCAATTGGCGGCCGTATTTCCTCAATCCCTGGATTCCGCGCGAAGGCATCGACCGGCAGACTTATCTGGAGACCAAATTCGGCTCGGTCGAGCGCTATGCCGTGATCGCCGAACGGGTCGCGGCCGCGGCCGCGACCGAGGGCCTGGTCTATGCCAGCGCCAAGATCAGCCGGCAGCCCAATACGCTCGACTGTCACCGCCTGATCCTGTGGTCGCGCAGCGCCACCGATCCGGCGCGGATGAAGCAGCGGCTGATGGATCTCTACTTCACCGAAGGCGCCGATCTCACCGATCCGAAGGTCTTGATCCAGGCGGCGGTCGATTGCGGCATGGACGGCGATCTGGTGCGCCGGCTGTTGGCGAGCGACGCCGAAGTCGACCGCATCGAAGGCGAGGCCAATGCCGCCAAGGAAGCCGGCATCGACGGCGTGCCCTGCTTCGTGTTCGGCGGCAGCGTCATCGTCACCGGCGCGCAATCGCCGGAATATCTGGCCAGCGCCATCGAGCGCACCTCGGGCCGGCATTCGCGGCTGCGGGCGTAACCCTTCGCCGGCGATCTCGCCGCGGCCTAGTTGACGATCTCGACGTTCACCGTCACAGAATCGCTCTCGTAAAGCACGGTCACTTGCGTGATCGAGCCGGGCGCCGCCGGCTGCTGCTGGTAGCGCAGCGGCAGCTTTTGGACGATTTGGCTGACGACGCCGGTCGGCGCCTGGGCTTCCACTTCGAGGATCAAAATCTTCTGATTGAATCCTTGAGGTTTCTTGACGACGAGCTGGCCGGTCCAGCCCGACGTCGGCACTTCCAGCTCCCCGGTCACGATCAGCCGCGGCGGCGCCGGCGGCATCGTATCGATCCAGGCCTTGAACGTTGGCTTGAGCAATGTCGGCATGTCACACCCTCCGAAAACCGCGATGAAATTTTGCGCGCCGCGCCCGCCGGCGCCTAGAACACGACATACGACGCCGTGCCTTGCAGCGGATGCACCGTGTAGAAATCACTCTGACCGTTCGGCGTGCCGACGATCGACATTTTATGCAAAGCGGTAATGCCGACCGTGGTGATGTTGCCGATCGGCGCCAAACTCAGGCTGGCGCGCGGCAGCACCAGGCTGAATGTCGTCGATCCCGCATCGATGGTCTGGTGGATGACGATGCTGACCAGCGTGCCGAGGCTGCTCGGCGTCACCTGGATCTGATCGCCCATGAAGGTCGTCGCTTGCGTGGCGTCGTGATAGGTGAATTGCGGCGGCCCCACCAAGCTCGTCGTCGAATAAGTGATCTGGATGCCGTCGCCAGACAGTTCGAACAGATTGGGCTGGTTGGCCATTGAGCTTACTCGCGAACTGTTAATGACCCGATGCGGTTGCGGTGGCTGCAACCGCACTACAACCTGTACTGCATTACCGACAGGTCTGCAACCATTCGCGCCGGCGCGATATCCGCGGTTATGGCGTAAATTTCCGCCTGCCCCGCGAGAGCGAGGGCGGATGAGCGGGATCGTTCTCGCGACGCGGTCACGCGCGAGTCCTGCAAGCCGCGATGTCAAACAGCCCACTTGCTTTCGTCACCACCGGGCATAGCCGTTCGAAGAACGGCGTCGCTTCGCTCGCCTATGACCCGGTGGTCCATGCTGAAGTGCGGCGACAAAAGCTCAGCGAAAGCTTCGTTGCCGCAATGACGAAGGAAGAAAAGTCTTTAAGGCTCGCTTCCGGCACATAAAGGGAAGCGGAACGCCGGCAGACGCATTCCAGATGTCCCGCACGCAAGCGGCGCGCGGGTCGCGCCACGGATTAAGTCGGCTTGCGCCGACCCGTCCGCTATCGGGCGCGCGCGCCTGCCGGCGTTCCACCACGGCTCCTGCCAAGGGGACTTACGTTACCCAAGGCGCGGCCCAGGCCAGGCTTCCTGGAACGCGGTCTGGCGGGCGTTACCCACCTTCGCCTATCCCAGTCCAGTGAGCACCTCACGCGCCGGCCGTAGTACTGGCAGACATGATGCCCGGGCCGCCCGGGAGCGGGGTTGATGAGACCCCGCCCGCGGGCACCGCACTCGCCCCTGCCGCCCGGCATCACCCGGACGGCGTCCCTTAGGGCGGCGAGGTTTGAGTCTTTGAAATGTAACTAAACCGGTGACTGCTGTCAACGGGGATGTGACGCACTTTTCCTGCCCCGCGCTAGCGGGGAAGGGGGACCGCGCTACGCCACAGCCGACGTCTTGCGTCGGCGTATTTTAGGGGACGGCGGCCGAAGGCCGCCTTATGCAACCCTGCCCCGTTTTCACGGCGGAGGATAATAGCGTCAGCCTTGCCGCGCTCGGCGCGGCGACCCGGCTCTCAATGCCCTGCGGCGCCGGTGTCGGCCGCTTCGCTCAGCGACACGCCGCACTCGCCGCAGCGATAGACCCGCAGGTCCGCAAGTCCTTCGCTGCGCGGCGCGATCCGCGCCAGATGCATCGCGCGCCCGCAGTTCGGGCAGCCCGGCCCGGCCGTGATCGGGTTGCCAGCCGGCCGCAACGAATTCTGGATCGTCAACATGGAACACCTCATGACGCGCTTGCCGGCGCGTTCTTAAACGCCCGATTGAAATTCAAACAGGTGTTTGAGACTCGGTCGGGCCGGAAATAAGGTAATGTTGTGACTTTCACCTGGCGGGCCGAGAACCCGTAGGGCGGATTAGCGAAGCGTAATCCGCCATTCGGTCACGGCGAGGCGGTGAAAATCCCCAATCGCCTGATCGGCCAACACGTCGAGCTTGCCGGCCTTGGCGTCGCGTTCGATCTTTTCATCGAAGCGCACGGCATCGAACGCCTCGAACCAGGCGCGGAATTCGGCAAGCTGATCGGGCGTCAGCTTGGCGACGGCTTTTTCGATGTCTTCAATGCTCATGGCTGCATAATATCATAATTCACGTGTATGTTCGACCGCGCAGCCGGCTTTCCGCATTTGCGCGACCGGCAGCAAGCGTAGGGTCGGCAAAAGCGCCAACGGGTCCGCGCGAGCGCGGCCCGATGACAGGCTCCGCGCTGGGCCCACGTCAGCGTTGACGAAAACTGTGAGTCAGCCGTGGGCATGCTTCGCTTTGCCCACCCTACGCTCGCTTAGCTGCTGATAGCTGCTGCGGCGTTTTGAGAAGTCCCAGCTCTTCGACCTCGACGTGAACCACCTAAGATGTTCGGGGACGGCGCGGATGCTGCGACCTAACCGGCTCTCGGGCAGCTTTTTGGCTAGCTGCATCTCAGGAAAAAGGATTATCGTACTCAACGCTAGGTTTAAGATCATTCCTTGGACATTCTCGATGGCAAAGAACGATGTAGTCCTTTTAGACAGCCTCGTGGAGAAAGCACGCACAATTCCTACACCACACCGATTCTGAATTGTTTGAGATGTTCTGCTTTGATCAACTTCTAAAGCAATACGAGCCGTCAATTGACGAACTCGAAACGGGATGGACGGACGGTGGGAACGACGGAGGGATTGACGGTCTCTTTGTTTATGTGGACGACAGGGCCGCCACAGAAAATGTCGTAGATTATGCGCTAAAAAAACACCCGACGATCGATCTACACATCATTACAGTGCGGCGAAGCGCCAATTGCTAGAGAGGGAAATCGCTTTGTCATTCTCTGTGCGCTTCCGGAATATTTCAAAGCCATCTGCGATGAATCAGGGGCGCTAAATCAGCTAACCGCTGGAGGCGGTGGTTCCGAAAATAATGTCCCATACAATTGGAATAATAGGGAATGGCGAGTTCCTTCATATGAGCATTGGTATGCTGGCAATAGTGATTATCAAACCGATGAGCGCCGCTATTGGCGGCATCAAGTTAGAGCGCTCTCTCTCCGGTCTGGTACGGGGACATGATGATGACAATGTGGGGATTTAAGCGATTCTATTATTATGGAACGATCAGTTTCGCTGACACTTTCAAGAAAGACAGAAAATTGTTTTGTTGGTTTCACGAAGGAAAAGTCGACGAAACATTCGTCGAATGTCCCGTGCACAACGATCCGGTAGATGATTAGGCTGGGTCGATCACGCCGCCTTCGCCCCCTTCTCTGCGATCCCGACCAGCGTCCGCAAAATCCCCGCCGCGCCCTTGAGCCGCGCCTCGGCCGTCTCCCACTCGTCGAAGAACACGACCTTCTGATCCGGCCGCACGCGGGCGCCTTCCGAGTGCTTGCCGATATAGGCGATGAGGCCCGCGGGATTGGCGAAGATGTTGTCGCGCAACGACAGCACCGCGCCTTTGGGGCCGACTTCGATCTTCTCGACATTGGCGCGCCGGCACAGCGATTTGATGGCGACGATCCCCAACAGGTGCTGCACTTCTTCCGGCAGCGGCCCGAAGCGATCGACCAGCTCGGCGCCGAAGCTTTCGATGTCGCGCTCGTCCTCGATCTCGGCGAGGCGGCGGTAGAGCGCCAGCCGCACCGGCAGGTCGGTGACGTAAGTCTCCGGAATCAGCACCGGCGTGCCGACGGTGATCTGCGGCGACCATTTGTCGGCGACCGGCGCCGACAGGCCCGCCTTCATCGACAGCACCGCCTCTTCCAGCATCTGCTGATAAAGCTCGAAGCCGACTTCCTTGATGTGGCCGGACTGCTCGTCGCCGAGCAGATTGCCGGCGCCGCGGATGTCGAGATCGTGCGAGGCGAGGTGGAAGCCGGCGCCAAGCGTGTCGAGCGATTGCAGCACCTTGAGGCGGCGCTCGGCCTGCGCCGTGATCCTGCGGCCGGCCGGCAGCGTGAGCAGCGCATAGGCGCGCAGTTTCGAGCGGCCGACGCGGCCGCGCAGCTGATAGATTTGCGACAGGCCGAACATGTCGGCGCGGTGCACGATCAGCGTGTTGGCGTTGGGGATGTCGAGGCCGGATTCGATGATGGTGGTGGAGAGCAGCACGTCGTATTTGCCGTCGTAGAACGCCGCCATGATGTCTTCGAGCACGGCGGCCGGCATCTGACCGTGCGCCACCGCGACGCGCACTTCCGGCACGTGTTTGTCGAGGAAGGTTTTGGCGTCGGCCAAGTCCTCGATGCGCGGGCACACGTAGAACGCTTGGCCGCCGCGATAGCGCTCGCGCAGCATCGCCTCGCGCACCATGACCGGATCGAACGGCGAGACGAAGGTGCGCACCGCGAGGCGATCCACGGGCGGCGTGGCGATGATCGACATGTCGCGCACGCCCGACAGAGCGAGCTGCAAGGTGCGCGGGATCGGCGTCGCGGTCAGCGTCAGCACATGGACCTCGGCGCGCAATTGCTTGAGCTTCTCTTTATGCGCGACGCCAAAGTGCTGCTCCTCGTCGACGACGATGAGGCCGAGATCCTTGAATTTGATGGCTTTGCCGAGGAGCGCATGGGTGCCGATGACGATGTCGATTGTGCCGTCGGCAAGACCTTTTTTGGCCGCGGCAAGCTCCTTGGCGGAGACCAGTCGCGAGGCTTGCGCGATCTGGACCGGATAACCCTTGAGCCGGTCGGAAAAAGTCTTGAAATGCTGGCGCGACAACAGCGTCGTCGGCACCACGACAGCGACCTGCTTGCCGTTCATCGCCGTATTGAAGGCGGCGCGCAGCGCCACTTCGGTTTTGCCGAAGCCGACGTCGCCGCA
>Ga0181525_10002041_pt1 | contig 16899 bp, 12 predicted proteins | sample PEATcosm2014_Bin_48_FD_121100 | JGI IMG/M metagenome (GOLD analysis project Ga0181525, IMG submission 121100) | Peatland microbial communities from MTU Mesocosm Facility, Houghton, MI, USA - PEATcosm2014_Bin06_10_metaG | ecosystem: Environmental > Terrestrial > Soil > Wetlands > Peat | place...
ACGATGTCGAGGTTGCCGCGCTGGGCGATGTACTCGGCGGCCATCAGCCATTCCTCGATGGTGGCGTTCATGCCGCGCTTGAGCATGACCGGCTTGCCGACGCCGCCGACCGCCTGCAGCAGCGGGAAGTTCTGCATGTTGCGGGTGCCGACCTGGAGCATGTCCGCGTAGCTCGCGACCAGGTCAACGTCCCCCGGGTCGACGACCTCGGTCACGATGGGAAGGCCGGTCTGCTCGCGGACTTCGGCGAGGATCTTCAGCCCGGCCTCGCCCAGGCCCTGGAACGCGTACGGCGAGCTGCGCGGCTTGTACGCGCCGCCGCGCAGCAGCGACGCGCCCGCCGCCCGGGCCATCAGCGCGGACGCCAGCGTCTGCTCGGCCGTCTCGACCGCGCACGGCCCGGCGATCACCGTCAGCGTGTCCGGGCCTATCGGCACCCCGGCCACCCGGATGACCGAACGCTCCCGGTGATGCTCCCTGCTCACCAGCTTGTACGGCGAGGTGATCCGCACCACGTCGCTGACCCCCGGCATGCCGCGCAGGTTCAGCGTGTCGAAGTGCTCGACATCGCCCACCAGCCCGACGATCGTCCGGGACACGCCGCGGCTGACGAAGGCGTCGCCGCCTGCTGCGCGTACCCGCTCGACCACCCCGCCGATCTCCGCCTCTTCGGCCTCCGCCGCCATCACTACGACCATCTCGTCCGCCTCCAGTCCTGTCACACAAAAAGAGCCCCGGGCCTGGTGGCCCGGGGCTCTCGCTAGGTCGCTTCCGTCAGCGCAAGGTCTGGCAGGCGACCGTCCGGGATCCGGGCCGGTAGCCAAACCAAAACCAGTACTGCCTGCGCATGGCGGACAGCCTAGCGCATGTCAAGGCTGGTCGCGGCGACTTTGACCGCAACGGCGCGTCGGTCAGAAGCCGCCGCCCTGGCCGACTACCAGGGTGACCGTGCTGCCACTCGGCGCCTCGCCCACCGGGTCGAAGTCGATCACCTTGTTGCCGAACAGGCTGATCCTGTCCACATTGACCTGGAACCCGGCCTGCTCGAGCTGGTTCGTCGCCTCGGCCACGGTCATGCCGATCACGTCGGGGACGGGGACCTCAGCGGGACCGGACGACACGTCGACGGTCACGGTCTCGCCCTGGTGGTACGCCGATCCGGCGGCGGGCTGCTGGCCGACGATCGTGCCCTGCGCCGCGGTGCTGCTCGAGGTCTGCTGGGTCTGCAGGATCACGCCGTGCGCGCTTGCCCACTGCGTCGCCGCCTGCACGTTCTGCCCGAAGAAGTTGGGCAGCGGCATGCTGGTAGCGACCAGGATCGCGACCGGCTTGGTCTGCGGCCACGACGTGCCCGCGGCCGGGTTCGTGCCCAGCACGGTGCCGGCCGGCTCGGTCGATCCGACCTGCTGCTCCCTGCCGATCAGGTGCGCGCGCGCCAGGGCAGCCTGCGCCTGCGCCAGCGTGTCGTTCTTCACCACCGGCACGACGGAGGTGAACGGCCCGGCCGCCACCAACAGCGCGATCCTCGATCCCTTCGCCGCCCGCCCGGCCGGGTTGGTGCCCACCACCGTGCCCTTCGCCACGACGTTGCTGTGCACCGGGGTCTCACCGCTCACGGTAAAGCCGTTGGCCTTCAGCGCCGCGGTCGCCGTGGCCACAGAATCGCCGGCCACCGAAGGAACCTGCGTGTACCGGCCGGCGCTCATCCACCAGCCGCCGACGCCGAGCCCCACGCCCAGCACCAGGATCAGCGCGATCAGGCCAAGCCGCGGGCTGAACAGCCACCGCTGCAGGAACGGCTCCCGGGTGCCCGGGTATCGCCCGTCGTCCTCGCGGCGCACGACGAGCGTGTGCGAGCCCGCCCCGTACTGCCCGGACGCCGGGCCCATGGCGAACGGACCGGTGCCGTGCTCGGGTGCCGGCGCCGCACCTGGATCCCACCAGTTGTCCGCGCCGGGCGGAGCGGCATCGCCGGCGACGGCCGGCATAGCCGACGAGTCGCGACCCCACCAGCCGTTCGTGGCGGCCTGTGAATGGAGGTCCAGCCACGGCGCTTCGGCCAGGCCCTGAACCCCGGCTCCCATCATGCCGGTGAGCCCGCCCGGCGCGCCTAGCCCCTCCCTGACCCTGCGGACCGCGCGCGCGAACTCCCCGGCGTCGGCCGGACGCTGAGCCGGATCCCTGCTGGTGGCCGCGAGAACGAGTTGGTCAACCGCCGCGGGTATGCCAGGCGCCAGCATCGACGGCGCCGGGACGTCCCGGTTGACGTGCTGGTAGGCAATCGAGAGCGGGTTGTCGCCGGTGAATGGCTGACGCCCGGTGAGCAGCTCGAATGCCATCACGCCGGCCGAGTACACATCGCCGCGCGGCCCGGTAACGTCGCCGGTCACCTGCTCGGGGGGCAGGTATGCGACCGTGCCTATCAGCAGGCCCCGCTGGGTATGCCCGGCCGCCGCGTGCGCCCTGGCCAGGCCGAAGTCGGCCACCTTGATCCGGCCGTCGCCGGTCAGCAGGACGTTCTCCGGCTTGACGTCGCGGTGGGTGATCCCGGACAGGTGCGCGGCGGCGAGTCCGTCGAGCACGCCGCTCATGATCTCCAGCGCCTCCGCCGGAGAGAACCGCCCGCGCTCACGCAGCATGTCCTTGAGGGTGTGCCCGGGCACGTACTCCATCACCAGATAGAGCAGCGGGCCGTCCGCGCCCTGATCGTAGACCCCGACCACGTTCGGATGCGACAGCCGCGCGACGGACTTTGCCTCGCCGATGAACCTGCGGACGAAATCGTCATCCCTGGCCAGCTCGGCGTGCATGACCTTCAGTGCCACCTGCCGGTCCAGCCGGGTGTCGGTGGCGACGTAGACGGTGGCCATGCCGCCGTGCGCGATCCGCGCGGTCACAGCGTAACGCCTGTCGAGCAGGCGTCCGGTGAGCGGGTCGGCCAGCGTATCGTCCATCGCGTAGAGTTTACGGTCGTTCCGCCTGTCCGGGTGCGCCGAATGCTCTGGTCTGGCCACTAGTGCCTCACGGCGACCAAGTAGAACGCGCCGGTGAGCACGGCCGAGGCCGGCGTACCGTTTGTCGGTATGACGGATGCTGGGCGGGTCATGGTGGTCGGCGCCGGCCTGGCCGGCCTGCGAACGGCAGAGGAACTGCGCGCACTGGGCTTCGCCGGCCGGATCACCCTGATCGGTGCTGAGCCCCGCCCGCCGTACGACCGGCCGCCGCTGTCCAAGAAGGTGCTGACCGAGGCGGGGCCGCCCGCCGATCCGCTCGACCCGTCATTGCGTGCCGATTTCGTCGCGCTCGACGTGGATTTCCACTCCGACGAGACCGCCACCGCGCTCGACCTCGCCGACCGACCCGGCCCGCGCGGCGCCCTGGTGACCGATCGCGACAAGTACCCCTTCGATCATGTCGTGCTGGCGACGGGGGCGCTCCCGGTGCGCCTGGATGGCGACGGCCCGCAGCGGTTCCTGCGCAGCTACGACGACGCGCTGGCGCTGCGCGCTCTGCTGCGGCCCGGGCTTCGCCTGGCCATTGTCGGAGCGGGCTGGATAGGCGCCGAACTGGCCACCGCTGCGTCCGGCCGCGGCTGCCAGGTCACGGTGGTGGAGGCAGGACCAGTGCCGCTCGCCTCCGCCGTGGGCGCTCCGGTCGGGGCCCAGACCGCGCGCTGGTACGCGGCCGCAGGCGTCGAACTGCGGGTCGGCGTGGCGGTGGAGTCCGTCGAGCCCGGCGGGCTCGCCCTCGCCGACGGCGATCAGATCGCCGCCGATGCGATCGTCACCGCCGTGGGCGTCCGTCCCGCCACCGGCTGGCTCAAGGGCTCGGGGATCCGGCTGGACAACGGCGTGGCCGTCGACGCCGGGCTGCGCGCGTCCCTGCCCGGCGTCTACGCGGTGGGGGACTGCGCCGCGTTCGAGTCGCTGCGGTTCGGGCGGCGGCTGCGTTTCGAGCACTGGGACGTGGCGCTGCACGCGCCCGAGGTAGTCGCCGCCAACATCCTCGGTGGGGAGGCGGTGTACGACCCGGTGCCGTACTTCTGGTCCGAGCAGTTCGGCCGGATGGTGCAGTACGCGGGCTACCACGGCGGCGCCGAACGCCTCCTGTGGCGCGGTGACCCGGCCGCCGCGACCTGGGCGGCGTGCTGGCTCGCATCCGGCCGCCTGGTCGCGATCCTGACCGTGGACCGGCCCCGTGACCTGATCCAGGCCCGCCGCCTGATCGCCTCCGCCGCGCCCATCGACCCCGCTCGCATCACCGACCCCGACATCCCCATAAAAGACGTGCCAGCCGCCTGACGCCGTCGGCTCGAGACCCTCAAACGGAAGCAGAGTTCGCCAACGCGAGCAAAACATGCGGACGCGGTCCGGAGAACGCCCGGTAACCCGCGTGTTTGGGATTCGCCCGGACGTGGGACATTGGATTCGTGACCGCGATTGACCCCGCGACCGACGAACTCGTCGGCGCATGGCTGTCACTCCCCGATGTAGCAGGCCAGCTTGGCATGCCGACCGGCCGAGTGAAGCAGCTCCTCCGCGACCGGAAACTCCTCGCCGTGACCCGTCCCGATGGGACGCTCGCGGTACCGGCCGCCTTCCTTGACGATCACCAGATCGTCAAGGGCCTGTGCGGAACCCTGACCCTGCTTTTCGACTGCGGCTTCGACGATCTGGAGGCGCTCCGCTGGCTGTTCACGGCGGACGAGTCGCTTCCCGGAACGCCGATCGACGCACTCGTCAGGCGCCGGGCCACGGAAGTCAACCGCCGCGCTCAGGCCATGGCGTTCTAGAACCGACTACGCTGGGCGCATGCCGCCAAGCCCACCGCGCACGCGCCGCCCAACGGCCGAGAGCGGCAGGCCTGCCGCTGGCCAGCCGCATGCACCGCTGATCCGCGAGCTGCTCGCGTCCGGCCGCCAGGCCTTCTCGTTCGAGTTCATGCCGCCCAAGACCGAGGCGGAAGAGCAGCAGCTCTGGCGGGCGATCAGGCAGCTTGAGCCGCTGCGGCCCACGTTCGTCTCGGTGACGTACGGGGCCGGCGGGTCGACCAGGGACCGCACGGTCAGGGTCACCGGCCGGATCGCCGCGGAGACGACGTTGACCCCGGTCGGCCACTTCACCGCGGTCAACCACTCGGTGGCCGAGCTCAGGCAGGTGATCGGGTCGTACGCGGCGGTCGGGGTGCGCAACGTCCTCGCGCTGCGCGGCGACCCTCCCGGCGACCCGAACGCCAGCTGGATCCCCCACCCGGACGGCCTCACCTACGCGGCGGAGCTCGTCCGCCTGATCAAGTCGGCCGGCGATTTCTGCGTCGGGGTGGCGGCCTTCCCCGAGAAGCACCCGCGGTCGCCAGACCCGGAGACGGACGTGCGGTACTTCGTCGCCAAGTGCCGCGCCGGGGCCGACTTCGCGATCACCAACATGTTCTTCTACCCGGAGGACTACCTGCGGCTCAGGGACCGGGTCGCGACGCAGGACTGCGAGGTGCCGATCATCCCGGGCATCATGCCGATCACCAGCCTGCGCGTGATCGAGCACGCGCTCGAGCTGGGCGGCTGCCGGGTGCCGACGGAGCTATGGCAGCGGCTGCGGGCGGTGGCCGACGATAAGGCGGCGGTGCGCCAGATAGGCGTCGAGTACGCGGCGGGCATGTGCGAGCGGCTGCTCGCCGAGGGCGTGCCCGGCCTGCACTTCTACACGCTGAACTGGTCGCGGGCGACCAGGGAGATCTATCAGTGGCTCGGCCTGGGGGAGCGGGGCCCGGGCGTTCGCAACGGGAGCTCGGCGCCCATCACGGCGTAGGGCGGATCGCCGCCGGGGAACAGGAAGCCGGTCAGCAGGTCGGCGAAGCCAGAGGTGCGGTACAGGCGGCGGGCGGGGGAGTCGGTATCCGGGGTGGACAGCAGCGCGGTGCGCTCGGGGCGCCCCGAGGCCAGCCGGTGCAGCACGTCGGTGCCGATGCCCCGGCCCTGATATTCGGGCACCACGTGCAGTTCGGCCACCTCGAACGAGTCATCCAGCCATGCCGCGGCCGCCTGCTCGCCGCGCGAGGCGGCCAGCGCGCGAGAGACCGTGTCGTGCCACCACTGGCCGGCTGCCCCGCGGAAGCCGTAGCCGAACCCGACCGGCTCGCCCGACCCGTCATCGATCACGGCGAGGGCGCGGAACCCCGGGTTGCCGGCGTGCCCGGCCATGACCACCCTGCGGCCGGTGAGCAGTTCCGCCGAGGGCCGCATCGCAGCCATGTACACCGCGATCAGCTGATCGAGCCGCCAGACAAAGTCGCTGGGGCTCAGCTCGGTGACCAAGGGCGCTCGCCGCACCCTCGTTAGCTTAGAAGAATTGGCCGAACGGGCCGTGGTATCAGTCACGGTGCTCGACCACGGTCCGGGGGTCATGCCAGCACGTCGGCCTGGCTCACTGCCTGGGCTCGCACCCTGACCTGGGCCTGGCCGAGCAGCGGGTGGGCAGCGGTCAGCGTGATCGTGCCCTGCTGGCCGGCCAGCGAGCGGATCCACACCGCGCCGAGGCCGCCGTATTCGCCGAAAGCGAACGGGTTATCGCCGATCAGCACGGCCGGACCCGACAGGTTCATCGTCACGTTGCCCGTCATGTACCTGCGCTGGTTGCCGTACGTGTCGACCGCGCGGAACACCGCCCTGGTCGCGTCCGACCCGTCGGCGAGGATCGTCGCATCGTCGGCGGTCATGCTCAGGGAATCCCCGAGCGGGTCCGACGACATCCGGACCTGGGCCACCTGCCGGCCGTCCACGTAGCCCTCGATGAGCAGGTCGGGTACGTTCTGCTGCGCCTGCGCCGGGAGGGTCACCAGGAACGGCGGGTAGGGCAGCAGGCCGTAGAGCGGTGAGTCGGAGGCGGGCTGCGCGCTGGTCACGTGCGTGCCGCCGATGAAGATCTCGAGCTGGTCGCAATTGCTGGCGATCAGCGCGTCCGGGGCAGGGGTTGGGATCGCCCCGCCGAGCTCCCAGAAGAACACCGGGACGATGACCGGGCGGATACCGGGGTCCACCTGGGACTGGTAGATGGCCGCACCTGGCTTCGGCACCCGGAAGCCGTCGGCCACCCCGGCCCACTTGATCGCGTCGGGAAGCTCGCTCTGCAGCGAGGAATAGTCGAACCCGGCCCAGGCGAGCAGCCCGGAGTAGTGGACGTCGGACCGGGCCATATTCTGCGCCTGGGCGTGCAGGGTCGCCTGCTTCACGAGCAGGCCGGGCGGGTCGGTCCAGGCAAAATGCTCGGGCCTCGCCTCTTCGACGCCGACTGCCTCGGTGACCAGGTAGGGCACGCCGGGAAACGGCGGCCGCAGCGCGGCGTTGCCGTTGATCGGGTTGACGCCGTAGTCGTTGTAGGCGAAGACGTCCTCGCTCCAGCCGTCCTCCGAATGCGGAGCCATCGCCCCCGAACTCGGCCGCGAGCCGTCAAGCTCCGCCGCCGCCTGCCTGGTCGCGGCCCACAGCGCGGAGAAGTTCCAGGTCTCGTTGAGCCGGGTGCCCCAGATGACGACCGACGGGCGGCTCCGGTCCCTGGTCACCATGTCGCGCACGTTCTGCACCACGAGGCCCTGCCAGGCCGCGCTGGTGCTGACGTCGTGCCAGCCCGGCGCCTCCTCCCAGACCAGCAGGCCAAGCTCGTCGCAGGCATCAAGGAAGTGCGGCGACTGCGGATAGTGCGAGCAACGCACCATGTTGCAGTTGAACTCGTTCTTGAGGATCTCGGCGTCCCTGCGCTGAACACTGGCGGGCATCGCCATGCCGGCGTACGGGTAGAGCTGATGCCGGTTGAGGCCGAAGATCTGCAGCCGACGCCCGTTCAGGTAGAAGCCGTCGGGCTGGAAGGAGGCCTCGCGAAAGCCGATCCGGCGGGTGAGGACGTGGCTGCCCGCGCCGGGGACCGTCAGCGTCGCCCGGACCGTGTACAGGTTCGGGTTCTCGGTCGACCACAGGCTGACCGGGCCCAGCCCGGTCAGGCTCAGCTTGGTGGTGATGGCGCCCGGCGAGGAGACGCTGACCGTCGTCGCCTGCGCGGCGAGCTGGTGGGTTCCCGACAGCAACTCGACCAGCAGGGTGCCGGTGACGTGTGCGGTCGAGCCCGAGTCAATGGTGCATTCGACGTCCACACTGCGCTGCGGGCTGAGCACGTCGACCGGCAGCGCGAACAGGTCGGAAAGGAATACCTGCGGCACGATCCGCAGGTTGACGTCCCGGTAGATCCCGCCCGGCTGGAAGAAGTCGATCGTCCGCGGGCCGTTTCCCACGCCCATGGGCGGCACGGCCAGGTTGCGCCCGTCCACGATGACCGCGAGCAGGTTGTCGCCCGCGGTGACCTGCCCGGTGAGTTCGGCGGACCAGGGCAGATACCCGCCCTGGTGGCTGCTGACGGTCTGGTCGTTGATCACGACGGTCGCGTTGACCATGACCCCGTCGAAGTCGACGAAGATCCTGTTACCCGGGCTGCGGGCGTCAAGCAGGTGCCCGCCGTTGAAATGGCGCCGGTATATCCACACCTGCTCCCACGTCGACGGATCCCAGTTCTGCCAGGACAGCGGGGCAACCGTGTGCGGCACCGTGACAAGCGCGAAACCGCTGTCGTCGTAGAAGACGCTCTCCGAGCCCGACATATACTGCCCGCCGAACAGCCAGTTCGTGTTCAGCGAGTAGGTGAGGTTAGCAGGCTGCGAGCTCGTCCGCGTGAAGTCGCCGACCAGCGCGAGCAGCGGGAGCGCGGCGATCCCCGCGCCGCCGATAATCCCGGCCTGAATCAGCGCCCGCCGCGAGATCCGCCGCCTGGCAGCTTTCTCTTCTTCTTCGGCCCCCGCGTCTGTCTCGGCCCCCCGGGCGCCCGGACCCCCCTGCCCGGGCCGCACCATCGTCCCCCGCGCCTTGCCCGTCCCCGCCCGGGTCGCCCCCGGCGTACCAGCCCTCGCCCTGACGGCCCCTGCTGCGCTCGTCCCCTTCTTGCCCGGTTCCGGCTTGGCTGCACCCGGCTTGCCCGGCCCTTGCCCCGATCCGCCGATTCCTGGCCTACCCGTGCCCGCCTTGGCGGTCCCTGGCCTGCCCGCTCCTCCCTTGGCCACGCCGGTCGCAGACCCCGACCCGGCCTCGCGCGGAGCCCCACCAGTCCCGCCTGCCCGCGGCACCGGCCCCGTCCCGTTGGGCCGTGGTCCCTGCCCGGTCCCGCCCACGCGAGGCATCGGGCCAGTTCCGTTCGGCGTGGGTACCTGGCTCATCCCGTTCTGGCGCGGTGCCGTGCTCGTCTCGGTCGACTGCGATAGGTGACCTGTCCCGTTCGGCTCTGGTGCCAGAGCAGCCTCAGTTGCGCGCGGGACCGTACCCGGGCCGGGTTCCACGTCGAACTCATCCACCCGAACTGCGGCACTTGTCCCGGCCTTGCCGGGCTCCTCCGCTGCTGGGCTCGCACTCCCGTCATCGGAGGCGGGTGGGGTTGGCACGCGATAAAAATACAGGCCTAGTCATGCCCTTTGCACAACAGTCGCTTTGCGCCCATATCCGTGTCATCCCCCCCGTACCGGCCGTGAATCTGCTACCTCACCAGCCTCAATATCCACACCCGCATCGATAATCGTACACCCGTACGAAATGAGAGGCTTTTCCGTGGCCGGTCCGGGCTTAGCGGCGTATCAGGGGACTACCGGGCACCGGCTCGACCGCGAACCCCGATCCGCCGCGGTGTTCTGGTCCCCCGCCGACCGCGGCGTCGTCCCGACCGCGAAGACCCCGGGGGCACTGTTTCTGGTCCCTCGGCGGCGGTAGCCATCAACCGAGACCCGGCCTCGCGCACCCCGGTTGCACTCCGCGGAAATGTCAGACCCCCGCAGTACTTTCGAACAGACATCGAAGGCTACCTGGACTTCTCAGCGAATCTATGTTCGAATAGAAGCCCAAGCACCGGCCGGGTGGGGTGAGAGGAAGCGTCTCACCTGGCCGGGCCACAGGAGGAGATGAACAGGGATGATTAAGGCAGCGGAGGTGCGCGGGAGCGTCCGTGATGTGAGCCAGCGCCACCCAGGCGGCATGACGGTGACGGGAAGCCCTAGGACGGCGCCTACGGTGCTCAGCATGCTCGCCTCGGCCCGTCGCGGGCTGGCAGAGGCGGCCGACGAGACGTCGCCGAGCGCCCGTTACGTCACCGCTCATCTGGCGGCGTTGCGCGCCGCGGCGGCCGTGGTGGCCGCCCGCGGCGAGCCCAGGCCGCGGAGCAGGAAGCCGCATAGCGTGTGGGAATTGTTGCCGCAGGTCGAGCCTGCCCTCGCGGAGTGGGCCGCTTACTTCGCGGCTGGAGCTGGCAAGCGGGCCGCGGCCGAGGCCGGGCTGCCGCGCGCGGCGTCCGCGCGCGAGGCCGACGACCTGCTGCGGGATGCGGAGACTTTCCTGACACTCGCGGAAACCGCACTCGGTGCCCAGGTGCAGTCTCCGCTCCCGCTTAGGCCGGCAGGCTAGTGGTTCAGAAACCTTCCATCGCGCCGCGCGCGTCGGCGTCGAGCACGCCCCAGCTGATGAGTTCCTCGGTGAGGTCAGCGGGGGACTTGTCGTAGATGACCGCGAGCGAGCGGAGGTCCTCGTGCCGGACGGACAGGACGCGGCCGTTGTAGTCGCCGCGCTGGCTCTGGATGGTGGCGACGTAACGCGCCAGCGGGCCGACCTTGTCCTTGGGCAGCTGGCCCATGCGCTCTAGGTCGATGACGAGCTTGGGCGACGGGACCAGCGGCGTCGGGGCGGCGTCGCCGGGAAGCAGTTCGGAAACGGGCACGCCGTAGAACTCGGCCAGCTCGGCGAGCTTCTGGACGGTTACCGACCGGTCTCCGCGTTCATAGGAACCCACGACGACGGCCTTCCAGCGGCCGCGGGACTTCTCCTCAACTCCATGAAGAGAGAGTCCTTGCTGCGTGCGGATGGCGCGCAGCCGCGCGCCGAGTGTCTTGGCGTACTCAGATGGCATGTTCCCTCGGTTCCGGCCAGTCGTCGCTTACGGTAACGGTTACGCTCTGTGACGGTAGGCCGCGAGCGCGACAAGGTCAAGCCGAATGGCAAAAACTGGTTGAACTCGTCCGGTAACCGGCGTGCCCTCCCGGATCAGTATGTACCCTCCGTCGCCAGGCAAGAATCCAGCTGGAATCAGGTTTCCCGTCGCCACGGGCACATTCAAGGGGCGTGAGGGGCTCTCGTCCCGTTCTGGTGAGGTCTGTCTGATGTGACGTAAATCACACACCTTGCGCCACGCTGCAACCGTGCCCGGGTTCACGGTAACTCCCCGTATGATCGCGGTGGAAGACGTCCTTTAAGGACCGTCCGGAGAGACGGGAAAGGAGGTCCGCTTCTATGTGCGCAGCCCGCAATCCGGTCGCGGGGCGTGATGGCCTCGCGGTACTCGACGGCGAAGAGATCAGGCGAGCGCTCACCAGGATCGCGCACGAGATCCTGGAACGGACGCACGGTGGCGGCGAGATCATCCTGCTGGGCATCCCGACGCGGGGTGTTCCGCTGGCGCGGAGGCTTGCTGCCCGGATCGGCGAGTTCGAGGGACTTGAGGTTCCCTGCGGATCGCTCGACGTGACCATGCACCGGGACGACCTGCGGCTCCGTCCCGCCCGCGCGCTGGGCCGCACCGAGCTGCCGGCGGCCGGGATCGACGGCAAGACGGTCGTCCTCGTCGACGATGTGCTCTACTCGGGCCGCACGGTACGCGCCGCGCTCGACGCGCTGACCGACTTCGGGCGGCCCCTGGCCGTCCAGTTGGCTGTCCTCGTCGACCGCGGCCACCGCGAACTTCCGATCCGTGCCGACTACGTGGGCAAGAACCTTCCCACCTCGCAGCGCGAGGTCGTGCACGTCCTGCTGGCCGAGGTCGACGACACCGATGCCGTGCTCATCGAGGACGGGGGACAACCGTGAAGCGCCATCTGATCTCGGCCGCGGATCTCAGCCGGGCCGACGCACTGCTCATCCTGGATACTGCCGAGGAACTGGCGAGTCTGGCCGACCGCCCGATCAAGAAGCTGCCAACGCTGCGCGGCCGGACCGTGGTCAACCTCTTCTTCGAAGACTCCACCAGGACCAGGATCTCGTTCGAGGCCGCCGCGAAACGGTTGTCCGCCGACGTGATCAACTTCTCCGCGAAGGGGTCGAGCGTCGCCAAGGGCGAGAGCCTCAAGGACACCGCCCTGACCTTGGAGGCCATGGGCGCGGACGCCGTGGTCATCAGGCACGGCGCTTCCGGCGCTCCGCACCGACTCGCAGGCTGGGTTCAGGGCAGCGTGGTGAACGCGGGGGACGGCACGCACGAGCATCCCACCCAGGCCCTGCTCGACGCGTTCACCATCAGGCGCAGGCTCAAGGGGCTCAGCGGGGCCGCCGCCCGAGGCGAAGGCCTGGACGGCATCCGGGTGACTATCGTGGGCGACGTGCTGCACAGCCGGGTCGCCAGGTCCAACGTGCTGCTGCTGAGCACTCTCGGGGCCGAGGTCACGCTGGCCGCTCCGCCGACCCTGCTGCCGCTCGCCGTCGGCAGCTGGCCCTGCGCGGTGAGCTACGACCTGGACAACGAACTGCCGAAGAGCGACGTCGTGATGATGCTCCGGGTTCAGCAGGAGCGGATGACCGCCGCGTACTTCCCGAGCATCCGGGAGTACAGCCGCAGGTACGGTCTGGATGTAGCGCGCATGGCACGGCTACCGGAGCACGCCATCGTGATGCACCCGGGACCGATGAACCGGGGCGTGGAGATCGCGGCCGAGGTAGCGGACTCGGCCCGCTCGACCATAGTGGAGCAGGTGGCCAACGGGGTGACGACCCGGATGGCCGTCCTGTACCTGTTGCTCGGCGGTACGGAGTTCCCGGAGGTGACCCAGTGACGGCTGATCACATCAACGGGCAAGCCGCGTGGCTCATCCGCGGCGCGACGGTGATCGCCGACCCGGCGGCCGGCGAAGGCCGCCTTACCGGCCCCGCGGACATCATTGTCAGCGGCGGGTCCATCGTCGCCATCGGCCCTGGGCTGAGCGCGGCTGGCGCGCGAGTGATCGACGCCGACGGGCTGATCGCCCTGCCCGGCCTGGTTGACATGCACACCCACCTGCGCGAGCCGGGCCGCGAGGACGCCGAGACGGTCGAGACCGGCACCGCCGCGGCGGCCCTCGGCGGCTACACGGCCGTGCACGCCATGGCCAACACAGAACCCGTCGCCGACACTGCCGGCGTGGTCGAGCAGGTCTGGCGTCTGGGCCGGGTCGCGGGCCACTGTGACGTCCAGCCGGTGGGCGCGGTCACCATGGGGCTGGCGGGGATCAGCCTGGCCGAACTCGGCACGATGGCCGACTCTGCCGCGCGCGTCCGCATGTTCTCCGATGACGGCCGGTGCGTTTCCGACCCGCTGCTGATGCGCCGCGCACTTGAGTACGTGAAGGCGTTCGACGGGGTGATCGCCCAGCACGCGCAGGATCCCAGGCTCACCGAAGGCGCGCAGCTGAACGAGGGCGAGATGTCCGGGCGCCTTGGCCTGGCGGGCTGGCCGGCTGTGGCCGAGGAGGCGGTCATCGCACGGGACTGCCTGCTCGCCGCGCACGTGGACTCGGCGCTGCACGTCTGTCACGTCTCCACGGCCGGTTCTGTGGAGATCATCCGCTGGGCGAAGTCCAAGGGCTGGCCGGTGACCGCGGAGGTGACACCGCATCACCTGCTGCTGACCGACGAGCTCGCCGTGAACTACGACCCGGTGTTCAAGGTCAACCCGCCGCTGCGGACCGCGGCCGACGTGGCCGCGCTGCGGCGCGCGCTGGCCGACGGCACCATCGACTGCGTGGCCACCGACCACGCCCCGCACCCGGTCGAGGCCAAGGAAACGGAGTGGTCCGAGGCGGCGTTCGGGATGATCGGGCTGGAGACCGCGCTGCGCGTGGTGCAGCAGGCGATGGTCGACACCGGTCTCCTGGACTGGGCGGGCGTCGCCGACCGGATGTCCGTCCGTCCGGCCAGGATCGGCCGCCTTACCGGTCACGGCGCCCTACCCGCCGTCGGCGGCCCGGCCAACCTCACCCTGTACGACCCGGCGGCGCCGGCCGAGCCCGTCGGGTACGGCGCGTCCAAGAGCCGCAACACGCCGTTCGCGGGGATGGAACTGCCCGGCCGGGTGGTGGCCACCATGCTTCGCGGCAGCCCCACCGTCCTGGATGGGAAGCTCGCGTGACACAGGCCCTGCTCGTTCTTGAGGATGGCACCACGCTGCGCGGGACGGCCTTCGGCGCGGCCGGCGAGACGTTCGGCGAGATGGTCTTCAACACCGGCATGACCGGCTACCAGGAGACACTGACCGATCCCTCGTACTGCCGCCAGATCGTCGCGATGACCGCACCGCACATCGGCAACACCGGCGTCAACGACACCGATCCAGAGTCCCGCCGGGTATGGGTCAGCGGGTACGTGGTGCGCGAGCCCGCCAGGATCGCGTCCAGCTGGCGGGCACAGGGCGACCTCGACGGCTACCTGCGCGCCCAGCGGGTCCCCGGCATCGCCGTCCGCGGCACCAGGGTGCTGACCAGGCGGGTCCGCGATCATGGCGCGATGCGCGCGGCCATCAGCACGGTCGAGACCGATCCGGACCGGCTGCTCGAGCGGGTACTTGCCAGCCCGCGGATGACCGGAGCCGACCTGGCCCGGGTGGTGAGCACACCCGAGCCGTATACCGTCCGCCCGCAGGGCCGCGCCAGGTACCGGGTCGCGGCTGTCGACCTGGGCATCAAGGCCTCTACGCCGCGGCACCTCGCGGCCCGGGGCTGCGAGGTGCTCGTGCTGCCCGCGACCGCGAGCGCGGGGGACATCCTCGCCGCCTCGCCCGACGGGGTGTTCTTCAGCAACGGCCCTGGTGACCCGGCCGCGGCCGGATACGCCGTGGACGCAATGCGCGGGGTTCTCGACGCGGGCCTGCCCACCTTCGGCATCTGCCTGGGCAGCCAGATCCTCGCTCTCGCCCTCGGCCTGCGCACCTACAAGCTGCGCTACGGCCACCGCGGCATCAACCAGCCGGTCATGGACCTGGCCACCGGCCGGGTCTACATAACCAGCCACAACCACGGCTTCGCCGCCGCCATACCCGGCACGACCCAAGACCCGGCCGCCGCCGGAGGCCTGGCCGCCGCCGAAAGCCCAGCCGCCGCCCAAGGCCCGTCCGGCGGCGTGCAGAGCCTGCTCGACAGCGCGGGACGTCCCGGCCGCGGCGCGCAGAGCCCAGACGTTTCCGCGGAAACGCTTCACGCAATTGCGCCAGACGTTTCCGCGGAAACGCGCCATGCCACCACCTGGTCGTCGCACGTGCTACCTCAGGCGCTCAAGCCGTTCGACACCCCATACGGCCCGGCGATGGTCAGCCACGTCAACCTGAACGACGGCGTGCTTGAGGGCCTACGCCTGCTCGACCGCCCGGTGTTCAGCGTCCAGTACCACCCAGAGGCCGCGCCAGGCCCGCACGATGCCGCCGACCACTTCGATCACTTCTGCACCCTGCTCGAGCGCGCCCGATGAGTCACCCACCTGCCCCGAAGCGACACGCACGTGAACGGTGGTGCGCCAGCGTCTCCCGGTGCACCAGACCAGCGAAGATCCGGGAAGATCCGGGCTTCTGGGAGGATCGGGTGCGCTCCAGCACACCAAATACTCCCGCAAGCCCTAATCCTCCCAGGAAAACGACACTAATATCGAACCGGGGACCGACTAGCGGGCGAGAGCCGCTGCGGCGAGGGGACAGGCTAGGACTGGGGGTGATCCGTGCCGCGGCGTGAAGACCTTAAGTCGGTTCTGGTGATCGGGTCCGGACCGATCGTCATCGGGCAGGGCTGCGAGTTCGATTACTCGGGCACCCAGGCGTGCCGTGTCCTCAAGAGCGAGGGCATCAAGGTCAGCCTGGTGAACTCCAACCCGGCGACGATCATGACCGACCCGGAGTTCGCCGACGCGACCTACGTCGAGCCGATCACCACCGAGGTGCTCGCCAAGGTGATCGCCAAGGAGCGCCCGGACGCGGTGCTGCCCACGCTCGGCGGCCAGACCGCGCTCAACGCCGCCGTCGCGCTGCACACCAGCGGCACGCTCAAGAAGTACGGGGTCGAGCTGATCGGCGCCGACATCGACGCCATCGAGGCCTGCGAGGACCGGGAGAAGTTCAAGGAGATCGTCACCGGCCTCGGCGCCGAGGTGCCGCGCTCGGTGATCTGCCACACCATCGACGAGTGCCTCAAGGCCGCCTACGGTACTAGGGACGGCGCGCCCGATACGATGGCGGAGCCATCGGGCGCGCATCGGGGGGCAGGAGGGGTCGTCCCCCCGGAAGATAAGGGCCTCGGCTTCCCCGTCGTCATCCGCCCCTCGTTCACTCTCGGCGGCCTGGGCTCCGGCATCGCCTACAACGAGGCCGACCTGCGCAGGATCGCCGGCACCGGCCTGGACGCCAGCCCCACCACCGAGGTGCTCCTTGAGGAGTCGATCATCGGCTGGAAGGAGTTCGAGCTCGAGCTGATGCGCGACCGCATCGACAACGTGGTGATCGTCTGCTCGATCGAGAACGTCGACCCGATGGGCGTGCACACCGGCGACTCGGTGACCGTCGCGCCCGCGATGACCCTCACCGACCGCGAGTACCAGGCCATGCGGGACACCGCGATCGCGATCATCCGCGCGGTCGGCGTCGACACCGGCGGCTGCAACATCCAGTTCGCGGTGCACCCGAAGACCGGCCGCATGGTCGTCATCGAGATGAACCCGCGCGTCTCGCGCAGCAGCGCGCTCGCGTCCAAGGCCACCGGCTTCCCGATCGCCAAGATCGCCACCAGGCTCGCCATCGGCTACACCCTGGACGAGATCCCCAACGACAT
>Ga0181525_10002042_pt1 | contig 16897 bp, 12 predicted proteins | sample PEATcosm2014_Bin_48_FD_121100 | JGI IMG/M metagenome (GOLD analysis project Ga0181525, IMG submission 121100) | Peatland microbial communities from MTU Mesocosm Facility, Houghton, MI, USA - PEATcosm2014_Bin06_10_metaG | ecosystem: Environmental > Terrestrial > Soil > Wetlands > Peat | place...
AGCGCTTTCACCTGCCGCGCACCTTGCAGGAAGATGCGCCTTTCGATGGTCCATTTCTGCAACTGCACCAGGCTTTCGAAATCGTCGACGGTGAAGAAATGAATATTCGGCGAATCAAACCAGTCGTGCGGAAATAGCTTGGTTTTCGGCGCGCGGCCGGTAAACAGATGAGCCAGCCGGACACTCCAATGGCCGAAGTTAGGAAACGCGACGATAGCGCGGCGGCCCACCCGCAGCATTTCGCGCAGCACCTTGAGCGGAGCGCGCGATTCTTGCAGGGTCTGGCTTAAGATCACATAGTCGAAAGCCCGATCGGGAACGTCCGCCAGCGCATCCTCAATGTCGCTGTGAAAAACCGAGACGCCGCGCGAAATCGCCGACTGCACTTTGGAGCCTTCTATCTCCACACCGCGCGCGTCCACGCGCTTGTTTTCAGCCAGCCACGCCAGTAGCTCGCCCTCGCCGCAGCCCAGATCCAGCACACGCGTTCTGGGCTCGATGATGGCGCTGATGATCGCGTAGTCGCTCCGCCCGAGCAACTTCGGGACGAACGCTTCAGACACGCCTAGCTGTGCTCCAGAGCGGCTCGCGCCCCTGTAGCCTGGGTAGCCTGCTCCGCCGAACCTTGTTGCGGCGAGGCCTGTTCAGGGGAAGCCTGCCGGAACGTGCTCCCTAGAAAACCGCGCACCAACTCGGCCTGTTCGGCAACCTGCACCAGGAATGCATCGTGGCCATAAGTGGACGGCAGGTCGCAATACGCTACGTCGCAATTGCGCCCGCGCAGGGCGCGCACAATTTCGAGCGATTGGTAGCTTGGATACAGCCAGTCCGACGAAAAGCTGATTACCAGAAACCGCGACTTCACGCCATCGAATGCCGCGCCCAGCGAGGGGCGTCCGGCGGTGAGGTCGAAGTAATCCATGGCCTTCGTAATGTAGAGGTAGGAATTCGCATCGAAGCGATCGACGAATTGACTGCCTCGATAACGCAGGTAGCTTTCCACTTCGAACTGATCCCGATCGCGCAGGCGCCGTCCGAATTTTTCGCGCATCGAGGCGTCGCTCATGTAGGTGATGTGCCCCACCATTCGCGCCACGGCGAGACCCCGGGCGGGCGGGCGCTTGCCGTAATAGTCGCCCTGGTTCCAATCCAGATCCGCCATAATAGCCTGGCGTCCCACTTCGTTGAACGCGATCTGCTGCGGGCTGTGCCGCGCGGTTCCAGCGATGGGAATAGAGGCGGCCACGGCGTCGGGGTAGGCCACGGCCCATTGCAGCGCTTGCATAGCGCCCATGGATCCGCCCACCACGGCCAGCAGTCGCTCGATGCCCAGATAATCCACCAGCATCTTTTGCAGGCGGACCATATCCGGAATCGTCACCGGCGGGAAAGCCATCGCGTACGGGCAACCAGTCTCCGGATTGATGGATCCGGGGCCGGAGCTGCCCCGGCAGCCGCCCAGGATGTTGGAACAAATCACGAAGTATTTGTTGGTATCGAATCCTTTGCCCGGACCGATCATACTGTCCCACCAGCCCGTGGCGCCCGTCATTTTGTCGGTGCCCGCCGCGTGCGCATCGCCGGTGAACGCGTGCAGAATCAGGATGGCGTTGCTCTTGCGGGCGTTTAATTCGCCGTAGGTTTCATACGCCACATCCACCGGCGCGAGCATGGATCCGCAGTCCAGCGCTATCGAATCAAATTGGACCGTTTGTGTTTCGGTGATCACGTGCGTTAGCTTGCGGCACGGCGCCGGATCAGCGGAAGTCTTCCTGCAGGCGATGGAGCGCCGCCGCGCCGGGGCAGAGCTTGTGATAAGGGACCTTGGTCAAAGCAATATCGCTGGTGTTGCTCATTTCGTGCAGGTCCGGAACGTTTTCGTCCAGGTAAAGCAAGCCGGTCACCACTTCGCCCTTGCCCTGATGCTCTTCCAGGTAGTCCATCACCTTACGCCGATCGGTGGGATCGTAGTTCGGAGGAACACCTTTAAACCGCACCACACCGCCGTCGTGCATGGTGACGTTTACGGCGCCGTTTTGGCCAATCTGCGCCAGGATCTCGCTGGATGGCGGAACAAAATCGGCTTCCGTCGCTTTCAGGTCGTGCTGGCGGGTATAAAGGTAACTCTTGGTGGAACCCTCGTGATCGTTGAAAGTGACGCAAGGTGAGATCACGTCGATCAACGCGAAGCCGCGATGCGAGACGGCGGCTTTCAAGATAGGCACCAGTTGTTCCTTATCGCCGGAAAAGCTGCGCGCGATAAACGTTGCGCCGATGCTTAAGCCCAGCATCACCGAATCGATGGGCGCCATGCGGTTCGGATCGCCGCGCTTGCTCTTGGAGCCGACATCCGCCGAGGCCGAAAACTGGCCCTTGGTGAGCCCGTAAACGCCGTTATTCTCGATCACGTAAATCATCCGGACATTGCGCCGGATGGCATGACACATGTGGCCCAAGCCAATAGAAAGCGAATCGCCATCGCCCGAAATCCCGATGTAGATCAGCTCGCGATTGGCGGCGTTCGCGCCAGTGGCGATGGGCGGCATGCGGCCGTGCGCGGAGTTGAGCCCGTGCGCGCCATTGACGAAATAAGCGGGCGTCTTCGAAGAGCAGCCGATGCCGCTGAGCTTGGCCACCATGTGCGGAGGCGTGGCCACTTCCCAGAAGGCGCGAGTAATGGCCGCGGTAATCGAGTCGTGCCCGCAGCCGGCGCAGAGCGTGGACATGCTTCCTTCATAGTCGCGGATGGTCAGCCCCAGTTCGTTGCGCTGCAAGCTGGGGTGCGTGGCGACGGGCTTTACGATGGATGGCATTTATTCCTCCATGGGCACTTCGCCCTTCGGCCTTCCGGCCGCCACAAACACCGGTTTGTTCTGCAAACCTAACTCCTCCAGTACGCCATCGATGACGTGGCGTGCGCTGAGCGGAAATCCGCCATACACCAGAACGGAGCGCAGCTTGTCCTTGGAGACGTTGGTCTCCAGAATCAGGAGCGACCGGAGCTGGGCGTCGCGATTTTGCTCGATGACGAAATTGATATCGTGTTCCGCCAGGAACGATTCCACAGCGCTGTCGAAAGGAAAGCCGCGGACGCGCATGAAATCCCCCACCACCCCGCGCTCGGCCAGAAGATCCAGCGCTTCCCGAACCGCCGGATCGCAACCGCCCAGAGTCACAATGCCGAATATTGCGTCGGGACGGCGCTGGATAATGGGCGCCGGTACGTGCTTGGCGGCGGCCTGGTGTTTTTTCAGCAGCCGGTCCATCACTTCCTGATATTCATCGGGAATTTCCGTGTAGCCGCCGAACTTGGTGTGGCCGGAACCGCGCGTGAAATAGGACGCCTTGGGATGCACGCCTGGCAGTGTCCGGGGCGTCACCTGGTTTTCGTCTTCACCCGTGTAGCGCTGGAATTTGGGCAGTTTCTCGATCTCTTCCAGACTGAGGACCCGGCCGCGATCCGGCTGATAGGCGTCGTTCCATTTGAGGCGCGGCACCACCCAATCGTTCATGCCGATGTCCAGATCGGACATCAGGAACACCGGCGTCTGGAAGCGCTCCGCCAGATCGAAAGCCACCGGCGCGAATTCGAAGCATTCCGCCGGGTTCGACGGAAACAGCAGAATATGTTTGGTGTCGCCGTGGGAGGCGTAAGCGCACTCCAGCAGATCGCCCTGTTGCGTGCGCGTAGGCATACCGGTAGATGGGCCGACGCGCTCCACGTCGATGATCACGGCGGGAATTTCCGCGTAATAGGCGAAGCCCAGCAGCTCGTTCATCAGAGAAATGCCGGGGCCCGCGGTGGAGGTAAAAGCCCGCGCGCCACTCCAGGCTGCGCCGATCACCATACCGATAGCTGCCAATTCGTCTTCGGCCTGAATAATAATGAAATTATTCTTGCCTGTTTCCGGATCTTTGCGGTATTTTTCGCAAAAGACCTTGAAGGCGTCCATCGCCGATGTGGACGGCGTGATGGGGTACCAGGCCGCCACCGTCGCGCCCGCGTAAACACAGCCCAAAGCCACGGCAGTGTTTCCATCGATCAGAATTTTGTCGCTATTGGCGTCCATCTTTTCCAGATGGAACGGCAGCGGCAGGTCGAAATGATCGCGCGCATAGTCGTAACCCAGGCGCAGCGCCCGAGTATTCGATTCGCTCAGCTTCTTTTTGCCCGCGTATTTTTCTTCCAGCAGCTCCGCGACAATCTCCATGTCCACCTGCAGCGCGGCCACCAGCGTTCCCGCGTACGCGATGTTCTTCATGAGAATGCGCTCGCGCGGATCGCGAAAATTATCGTTGCATAACTGTGCGAAGGGAACGCCCATGAAATGCACGTCCTGGCGTAGCAGCTCCGGGTCCAGCGGCCAACTGGAATCGTATAGCAAATAGCCGCCCTCGCGGACCTCTTTGATATCGCGCGCGTAGGTCTGCGAGTTCATCGCTATCATCAGGTCGTAATCCAGTGAGCGGGCCGTATAGCCGTTCTTGTTGACGCGAATCTCGTACCAGGTGGGCAATCCCTGGATATTGGAGGGAAAAAGATTCTTGCCCGAAACCGGAATGCCCATGCGAAAAATAGCCTGCATCAGCAGACCGTTGGCGCTGGCCGATCCGGTTCCATTTACATTTGCCAGCTTCAGAGCGAAATCGTTTACGCGGTTGCGCATAACTCGGGGTTCACCGGCCTCCCGGCATAAGAAATAAGCAGTTCGAATTTCTGCATGTCCCAAGCTGCCGTGGGACAACGCTCGGCGCACAGGCCGCAATGTACGCACAGATCTTCGTCCTTGGCCATGATGCGCGCGGTTTGCGGCAGCGGGGCGGAAACATACAGATCCTGGGTGAGATTGATGGCCGGCGCCGAGAGCCTGTGGCGCAAGTCGTCTTCTTCGCCATTGCGGGTGATGGTGAGGCACTGCACCGGGCAGATGTCGATGCATGCGTCGCACTCGATGCAGCGTGGAGGGGCGAAGACCGTCTCCACATCGCAGTTCATGCAGCGCAGCACTTCGCGCGCGGTCTGTTCGGCGGAGAAGCCCAGCTCCACCTCAATGTTCATCTGCTGGAAGCGGCGCGTCAGATCGACGTGCTGCATCTTCTGGCGCTGCGAAGGATTGTAGTCGTTGTGATAGCTCCACTCGCTGATCCCCATCTTTTGGCTGATGAGGTTCATGCCCTGCGGCAAGCGCTCGGTCACTGGAACGCTCTGGCAATAGTTGTGAATGGAGATGGCAGCCTGATGTCCGTGTTCGGCGGCCCAGATGATGTTCTTCGGTCCCCAGGCCGCGTCGCCACCGAAAAAAATGCCCTGGCGCGTGCACTGCATGGTCTTCTCATCCACTACGGGCATGTCCCACTTGTCGAATTCGATGCCGATGTTGCGCTCGATCCAGGGAAAAGCATTTTCCTGCCCGATGGCCAATATCACGTCATCCGCCGGGAGAAAAACAGTATCGATGGTTTTTGATTTTTTGGCCTGAGCGTCCCATTCCAGGCGCTCGAACTCCATCCCGGTCAGCTTGCCGTTCTCGATGACGAAGCGCGTGGGCGCGTGATTGATGAGGATCTCGACGCCTTCTTCCTCCGCGTCCTCCAGCTCCCAGGGCGACGCTTTAAAAAATCCGCGCGGACGACGCGCCATTACTTTGATGTCTTTGCCGCCCAGCCTGCAGCTTGACCGGCAGCAATCCATGGCGGTGTTGCCCACTCCGATGATCAGCACCTTTTCGCCGACCGAATCGACATGGCCGAAGGCGATGGATTCCAGCCAATCGATGCCGATATGAATGCGGTCGGTATCGTGCCGGCCGGGGATGTCGAGCTCCTTACCGCGCGGCGCACCGGTTCCGACGAAAATGGCATCGAAACCTTCGGCCAGCAGCGCCTGCATGCTTTCGATTGGCGAGTTATATCGAATCTCGACGCCCATGTCCAGGATCTGGTTGATCTCGTCCATCAGCACCGCCTCGGGCAGGCGGAACGCGGGAATGTTGGTGCGCATCAGGCCGCCCGGCCGGTCGTACTTTTCGAACATCACCACTTCGTAGCCCAGGGGCATGAGATCGTTCGCCACCGTGAGGGAGGCCGGTCCGGCGCCGATACATGCGATGCGCTTTCCGTTTTTTTGCTTCGGGATCTTGGGAAGGCGGTCTGTAATATCGTCACGCAGATCGGCCGCCACGCGTTTCAGACGGCAGATGGCGACGGGTTTGCCATCCACGCGGCCACGCCTGCAAGCCGGTTCGCAAGGCCGGTCGCAGGTGCGGCCGAGAATCGCCGGAAAAACATTAGACTCCCGGTTGAGCATGTAGGCGTCGGTATAGCGCCCTTGTGCGATCAGGCGAATGTATTCGGGAACGTTAGTATGGGCCGGGCAGGCCCATTGGCAGTCCACCACTTTGTGGAAGTAATTCGGGTTACTCGTATCCGTGGCGTTCACACGTGGATCCTTTCGATCTCAACCACAGTCAATTCATGGTTTCTCGAGAAATAAGCGATTCTGTATGTTTTATTGTACATCCGGCGTGCCGGGAGGGGCGCGGGGCCCCTTGGAGCTACCGCGCTTGGTTGCTGCGCTTGCTGACGCGCGCGGCTCGCTAAGCTCTTCCGAATCCACGAACACTCTTATGAGCCGTGACCGTGAGGGAGCGGTTTACGGCCTTTTTGAGCAGCCTATTAGCTTAGGCAATCCAGAGGTCATTGGTCGGAATCGGGGTGCCAGCGCACTTCAACTCGTGGCGGATCTCGGAGTAGCGCTCCGCTGTTTCACGAACCACCGCCAGGAGATCGAAGAACGGGAGATTCGTCTTAATCCACGCTCGTCCTCTTCAATTCGTTTCGAACTCCTGTTGCAGGATTCGATTGATCCGTTTCGTTTCCTTGTGGAGTTGGCGCAGTCCTCCGAAGGCGCTTATCCACGCGGGAGCCGCCGCCGCCGGTTTGCTCTTCGAAGAATCGCCGGCGCCGCGCTGCGGGTGTTCTCTCACCGCGAGGGTCAGAAGGTCCTTCAGTGACACGCCCCGTTCCGCCGCGGTGGCCTTGGGTTCCGGAACAGCGAGTCGGGTATCTCCACTGTTGTTTTCACCATCCCATTTTCCGTAAATATGGAAAACGGCGCCTGTTGGGATGTTGACGCCACGCTAGAATGATTGTTCTGGCAATAAACCACATCGCAGCGTCGGATGCAGGCGTCGATCATGCCGCTACGTTGAGCGTGAACTCGGTTCCGATCGGCCGCCGGGAATGGCTCACTGCGCTCGCTTTCGCTCTCGTGCTGCTATGGATCAACGCATATATCTGCCGCGATTTATTCCGCAATCCCACGGCGTATATGAACTCCATGCACGGTTTTTGGATCGCGCTCGCCAAACACGCTGGGAATAGCTGGTTTAAAGCCAATTGGTGGCCTTATTGGGACTGTGGAATACCCTTTGAGGCCGCTTACGCTCCGCTGGTTCCCGGGGCGACTGCGGCCTGGACGGCTCTTACCGGCGCTTCACCGTTTCTCACGTTCCAATACGTAACAGGCGTGCTGTATTGCCTGGGTCCGCTCACACTGTTCGCGATGGTTTGGCTGCTCATGCGAACTCCCGGCTATGCCTTCGCGGCCGCATTGCTTTATTCGCTCACCGCGCCCACACAACTGATCGTGCCGGACGGGGCATTTTCGTGGACGTCGTTTTGGGACGCCCGGCGGCTCTTTCTAATGACTGTCTGGGACGATACGCCACACCTGGCGGCGCTGGCGTTACTGCCCATTGCAATTTTGTCTCTTGTGCGGTCGCTCCAGCGCCGGCGCCTTCGCTACTACATAAGCGCCATTTTATCGATTGCGCTGATGGCCCTGGCCAGCGAGTTTGGCGCAATCGAAATTATTTTGGCTGCTTTCTGCCTGCTTTTCGTGTTTCAACGGGAAACACTGCGGCGGAATATTGCAATCACGGCAGCATTGGGCGCGGGCGCATACGCGTTGGTGCTGCCGTTCCTTTCTCCGTCGCTCATCGGCGCCATCGCCCAAGAGTCGGGGAACGGCCACTCTCCGATTTTTACTCTGGGCTCGCTCACCGCGCTCGGCATCGTTGCAGTGGGATGGGCCATCCTTTTCCAGTACCTGCCGCGCTGGACCGGGGATTGGCGACTGCAATTCTTTGCCTATTTCGCTTACCTAACCGCCAGCATCCCCGTGATTGCCGCATATCTCCACCGGCAGTTTTTGCCGCAGCCCGATCGCTATAAAGTGGAAATCGAGCTGGCGCTCGCCATTTTCCTGGTATTCGGATTGCGCCCCTGGTTCGAACGCGCGACCTTGCCATTGAAGGCGGCGCTGATTTTTTTGCTTCTGGCGCTCGCAGGCGAGCAAATCGCCAGCCACCGCCATTTTGCCAGGGCCATTCATGCGCCTAAAGACGTCACTAAAACGATCGAATACCGTACCGCGGTACGGGCACAGCTCATCGGGACGCGTGTGATGCTGCCGGGATCCATCGCTCAATGGGCCAACGCATTCAGCGATGTGAAACAATTTTCCGGCAGCTCGTGGAGCAAGGCCATGAACCCGGTGCAACAACTCGGCGTGGCCGCCATCTACAACGGAGCTTCCACCCCCGAACAGGATGCACGGATCTCGCTGCTCTGGCTCAAAGCTTTTGGAGTGGGAGCGATTGCCGTGGACGGCCCAAGCAGCCAGGAGTTTTGGAAACCCTACACGCACCCGTCCAAATTTGAGGGCGTGCTTCCGGTTCTTTGGCGCATGGACGATGTCACCATGTATAGCGTTCCCGAACGCGCGGCTTCGCTGGCGCACGTGGTCCCTGAGAGTGCGATCGTAATGCATGCGCCGGCGAATGTTGGCGACGTCGCCGGTATGAAATCTTACGTCAGCGCTCTGGAAGATTCCAGTCTCCCGCTGGCGGAGATGCGATGGGATGGATTGAATCGGGTTCACGTGCGAACCACCGCCGTTCCAGGGCAGGCAATTTCGATTCAGATCACGTATCATCCAGGTTGGCACGCACTCTCCGTCGGCCATGTCATTTCGCTGCACGCCGACGGCCTGGGCTTGATGTGGCTTGACCCGAAGTGCAATGGCCCCTGCGAAGTGGAACTGAATTACGACGGCGGTTGGGAGCTCCGGCTGAGCCGTTTTGTTAGTTTTGCCGCAATCGCCACGCTGATTCTGCTCCCGCTCGGCTTAGCGATAAGGCGGCGCTACGGTGCGTAATGAAGTTCAGCGGCTGAACCGCGTGGGCTGGCTTCAAACGCCGGTTCTGGCGCTCGCACTGTTTCTCCTAAACCTTTATATCTGCCATGAGCTTTTCGCTATCGAATACCTGCGCTTCATGGAATCCATCGAAGGCGCCTTCATCGGCATCAGCCGATATGTCATGCTCCACTGGAACGATCTTACGTGGTTCCCTTTGTGGAATGACGGTATTCCCTTTCAGACCGCTTACCCGCCGCTGCTGCACGTGACGGTGGCTTTCGCCGCGATATTGAGCCGCACCTCGGCCGCTCACGCTTATCATTGGGTCACCGCATTGTTTTACTGCTTGGGCCCCCTGGCTCTTTTTGCGCTGACGCTTCGCTTGACCATGTCTCGCTGGACGGCTTTCGTGGCCGGTGTTATCTACTCGTCGGTGTCCATGTCGGCATGGCTGATCCCGGTGGTTGAGAGGGACCTGGGGAGCCCGTTTTATCCCCGCCGCCTGCAGGCGCTGGTCTACTATGGCGAAGGCCCGCACGTTTCGTCGATCACCTTGCTGGCGCTCGCGCTGCTTTGCCTGGATGTCGCCATGCGTAGGTGGCGCGCGTCTTACGTCTTGCTTGCGGCGCTCATCCTGGCAGCTACCGCCCTCACCAACTGGCTGGGCGCATTTGCGATCGTGTTCGCCGTTGTGCCTTACGCGCTCGCGCACATCGGCCCAGGTGGCTGGAAATGGCGTGACTTGGCGCGGCTCGCGTTCATCGGGGGCGCTTCTTACGCACTGGCCTTGCCATGGATGCCGCCCTCCACTATCGCAGTTCTTCAGATGAACGCGAAAACCACCGCGGGGAATTACTCTAGCACCTATTCTTCCGCCGCTCTTTGGGGTCCGGCTATTCTGATCGCGCTCGCCGCCCTGAAATGGACCATGAGGCGGTGGGCGCCGTCACTGCAATTCGCGATTCTGTTCGCGTTTCTCATGTCGCTGATCGCGCTCCCGGATGGCTGGTGGCACATCGCCATCGTGCCTCAGGCGGTACGCTATCAGTTGGAAATGGAAATGGCGCTCGCGCTGCTCGTAGCGGTGGCCGCGCAGGCGTTGCTTGGAGATCGCCCCAAATGGATGGCGGCGACAAGTATAGCCGTGTTGGTGGTGGCGCTGATTTATCCCATTCGAAGAGACCGGAATTACGCGCGCAATTTTCTTCTGCTGTCCGGGGACGTTCACGATACCATCGAATGGAAAACGGCGAATTGGCTGAACCACAATTGGGATGGCGAGCGTGTGCTGGTGCCCGGATCGTCGGCGTTTTGGCTGAGCGCCTTCAGCGATACTCCGGAGCTTTGGGGAGTGGACCAGGCCGTCACCGACCATACGATTCGCGCGGCGGAATACGCGATGTACAGCACCGATCCTGCCTATCCGAAGGACGCCGAAGATACGGTACTGTGGTTGAAAGCACTGGGCGTTCATGCGGTGGGTGTCAGCGGGCCATCCAGTACGGAAGTCTACAAACCGTTCCACAATCCAAGGAAGTTCGCCGGCCTGCTCGATCCTCTTTGGCAGGAAGACAAAGACGATGTGCTGTATCGTGTAGGGCCGGCGGCCTCTCTGTCCAGGATAGTTCCGCGCTTCGCGCTGGTTTCCCGAACGCCGATACACGGGCTGGATGTCGATCCTCTTCGCCCCTACGTCGCGGCGCTCGATGACCCGCGAATGCCGCGCGCCGATTTTCATTGGGCCAGCGAGCACAGCGCCACGATCGACACCACTCTCGAATCCAACCAGGTTGTCTCCGTGCAGATGGCCTGGCACAAAGGCTGGCATGCCACGGCGAACGGAAAGCCGGCTCCGGTTCTCCGCGATGCGATAGGTCTGATGTACATGGATCCCGGAGTTCGGGGGCTTTGCAGGATCCAGATGTTCTATGACGGAGGAATAGAAATGCGTCTGGCGAAATGGATTTGTTTTCTAACCTTCCTGGTTCTAATCGCGGCATCCGTTCGCACATTAATATGCAGGCGCTCTAGCTCCGTCCGCCCGGTCTAATCCCACCGCGGACCCTAAAGCGTTCACACGATTGTGAACGCGGCACGCATAAGCGCGTGCGCCACGTCCTTCAGGCGACTTTCAGTCGCATTGGAGTTTTAAGTCCGGCGGGCCACCGTTAAGGTCAGTGAGGGCAACGCGAGGCCCGCAACCGAAATTTCCAGCTTCCGTTCACCGTCTTTGACCTTGTCCGGCAGGTAAAAGGAGAACTCGTAAGTGAAGGTGATCGGATCCTTGAGTTCAGTCCGCATCCACCCCACAGCGCGGCGGTCAACTTTAAAGGAGATCTGCGCAGGCTGCTCAATGTCTTCGATAGTAACCTTCACGCCGCCGGTCTCAATGCGGTACTTGGACGCGATATTTATGGAATCGGTAACCAGAAGAACCTTCGGCTGCCAAGGCGGCCCGGGCATAACCTCAATGGGTTTGGGCCCCGCGACGACGGCTCCTTCGTAATGATGCAAAGTCACCGGTATCTCGCCCGCATGGGCGCCTTCCGGGAGCACTGCGTCGAACTGACATGCGCCGTTTTCGCCGATAGGCGAGATGTAGCAGCCACGGTTCAGCACGCCATCGAATCCCACTGCCACCAGGGCCAGGTCCACGGCCTCAGGCATGCCGTCCATCCAGAGACTAACCGCAGCTTCGCGGCCCCGTTGCGGCACTGAATGTTTCCCGCTACCCGCAGCGGTGACTGCTTTCAAAAGCAGGTGCGAAAAATCCGGCTTCGGCAATTGAGCGAGCGGCTTGCGCAGCGTCACCCACATGTATTGAGTTTGAAGACCAGAAAGCGCCACAAGCAGGAAATGGTATTCGCGCGCGAAAGAAGCGATTTCGTCGCCGCTGAAGTAGCATCCGGTCCAGGTTGCGGGGTCCTGCGTCATTTCCGGATCCAGGGCCGGCGTTCCACGCATCTGGCAGCGCAGAATGCCGCCGGGTTTAAGCACGCGCCGGGCCTCGCGAAGATAGTTCAACACCACGCCGCGGTCCGGGATGTGCTGAAAAACCGTGTAGGAGTAGACGAAATCGAAGGAGCACTCGGCGAACATGCCGAGCGTGGAATCTGCCGTGACGTAGACGTGCGCCTGCGGGATGTCCTTCAGGTGCTCGGCCGCAAGACGGATCATTTCGTCTGAGATGTCTACGCCGTGGATCTCGCCGAAGTGCCGGCTCATGGCCCGCATCAGACGGCCCGGGCCGCATCCGATTTCAAGAGCGCTGCGGTTTTCGGGCGCAGCAGGCGGGAGCCGCGACAATTCTTTTTCCAACTCATTAGTTACCTCAGACGCGCTGGCGAGAAACTCCTTCTCTTCCTGGCTGCGCCGGCCAAATGCCACGTAAAAGTTCACGTCCTCGCGTGCGCGGCGGTTCCAATCGGACCGCATTTGCTGGTTCACGTCCATGTTTCTATACCAACCATGCTTCCATAGTAAGAGCGCAGCCGGCTTTGGCATCCCCGGCAATAAGACGGAAATGGGATATGATTCTCAGAGATTCCGTGAGGAGGTAATTCGTGGCGTTGACCATAGGAGTGCCGCGCGAAACTTTCCCTGGCGAGCGGCGCGTTGCGCTGACGCCTCGCGCTTGCGAGACCTTGGGAAAGCTGGGCGCTGCCATAATCGTCGAAGAGTCGGCAGGCGCCGATGCAGGGTTTCCGGACCAGCAATATATTGCCCGGCAGGCCCGCATTGGAACGCGCCGCGAGGTTTTTGAGAACGCGGACATCATCGTGCAGGTGCGGGCGCTGGGCGCGAATCCCGTGGAAGGCCGCGCGGCCCTGCCGCTGTTGCGCGAAGGACAAATCGTGATCGGCTTCGGAGAACCGCTGACGGCGCGGGAAGAAACTGCAGCTCTGGCCAGAGCCGGCGTCTCGTTCTTCGCCATGGAACTGATGCCGCGCATCACGCGCGCGCAGAGTATGGATGCTCTGTCGTCCATGGCCACCATTGCCGGGTATCGCGGAGTGCTGCTGGGCGCCGAGGCATTGCCGAAAATCTTTCCCATGCTGATGACCGCGGCCGGCACCATCACCGCCGCCCGTGTGCTGATCCTGGGCGCCGGCGTGGCGGGCCTGCAGGCCATTGCCACCGCTCGCAGGTTGGGGGCCGTGGTCTCGGCGTACGACGTCCGCAGCGCCGTTAAAGAGCAGATCGAAAGCCTGGGCGCGAAGTTTGTGGTGCTGGATCTGGACGCGGGCGCTTCGGAAGGGCAGGGCGGATACGCCAAGGCTATGGACGAAGAGTTTTACCGGCGTCAGCGCGCGGCGCTTACCGAGGTGATCCGCGAGCAGGACGTGTTGATTACCACCGCGGCGGTTCCGGGCAAGAGAGCGCCCATCCTGGTGACCGCGGAGATGGCCGGCGCCATGGCTCCCGGTTCTGTCATTGTGGACATCGCGGCCGAGCGCGGAGGAAATTGTGAGCTGACTCTGCCTGGCGAGCGGGTGCTGCATCATGGGATCACGATTCTGGGCCCGCTGAACCTGGCGTCCACCGCTCCCTATCACGCCAGCCAGATGTACGGCTCGAATATCGCGTCGTTCTTGAAACTGATGGTGAAAGACGGCCAGCTAAAGGTCAACCGCGAGGACGAGATTATCCGCGAGACCCTGGTGACGCACGGGCACGAAATCGTGAACCCGCGGGTGAACGAAGTCTTGGGACTGGCCAGCGCGGCGCCGGCCGGTGAGAGGAGATAAAAGGCATGGGCAATTACGAATTCGATCTATGGGTTTTTATGCTGGCGGCCTTCCTGGGCTTCCAACTGATTCGCGGCGTTTCTCCCTTATTACACACGCCGCTGATGTCGCTGACCAATGCCATCTCGGCTATTACGGTGGTGGGCGCGATTCTGCTCACCGGCGAAAAAAACGCCAGCACCCTTTCGCGCATCCTCGGCTTTTCGGCTGTGTTTCTGGCCGTGCTCAACGTGGTGAGCGGATATCTGATCACCGATCGCATGTTGAAAATGTTTAAGCGCCGCGAGCCGGCCAAGAAGTAACTACGGGAGCCGCTTAGAAATGAAACTGGACGACACTCTTCTCCCCCTTTTGTACATGCTGGCCGCCATAGGATTTATCCTGGCCATCAAATGGATGAACTCGCCTGCTACAGCCCGGCGCGGCGTAATTGTCGGCGAGATCGGCATGGCCCTGGCAGTGATTGGAACGCTGCTGCGATTCGAGGTGGTCAGCTATCAATGGATTCTGGTGGCGTTTTTTCTGGGGGCCGCGGTAGGAGTTCCCATCGCCTACATCATGCCCATGACTGCCGTTCCGCAGCGGACTGCATTTTCCCACGCTTGCGGCGCGCTGGCTTCGGCGTTGATTGGAACTGCCGAGTATTACAAAGGCCTGGATCAGACTTCGGGACTATCCAAAGTGGTGATGGTCGCGCTGATCGTGGAAACGCTGCTCGGCTTTTTGACGTTCACCGCCAGCATGATGGCGTTTGGAAAATTGCAGGAAGTGCTGCCGCAAAGGCCCATCACTTATAAAGGCCAGAACTTCGTCAATCTCGGGATCTTTGCCGCTGCTGCGGGTGTTGGGCTCGCGCTGGTGGTTTCGCCGGAACGAAGCATTCTGTTTCCGGTGTTCGCGGCGCTGGCGTTGCTGTTTGGCGTGCTGTTGATCATACCCATCGGCGGAGCGGACATGCCCACCGTGATCGCGCTGCTGAATTCGTACGCCGGGTTGTCGGCCAGCGCTATGGGATTTGTGCTGAACAACAAGCTGTTGATTGTGGCCGGTGCGCTGGATGGTTCGTCCGGATTCATTCTCTCCATAATCATGTGCCGGGCCATGAATCGATCCTTCACTAACGTGCTGTTTGGCGCCTTTGGGCAGTTGCAGACCAGCGCGGCCGGTGCGGGTGAGGCCAAGCCGGTGCATTCGGCTACGCCCGAAGACGCAGCGCAGATCCTGGACTCCGCGCGCAACGTGGTGGTGATTCCAGGTTATGGAATGGCTGTCGCGCAGGCCCAACACAAACTGCGGGAAATGTTCGATATACTCGCGCGCCGCGGCGTGGACGTGCGTTTTGCGATTCATCCCGTGGCCGGAAGAATGCCGGGGCATATGAACGTCTTGTTGGCTGAAGCCGACATCCCTTACGACAAGTTGTGGGAGATGGACGATATCAATCCGGAGATGGCGAACGTGGACGTGGCGCTGATCATTGGCGCCAACGACGTAGTGAACCCGGGCGCCGAGACGGATCCGAACAGCCCCATCGCCGGCATGCCCATTATTCAGGCCTACAAGGCCCGAACAGTGATGGTGATCAAACGCAGCATGAATCCGGGATTCGCCGGCATCGATAACGACCTGTATTACCGGGACAATACGCTGATGCTGTTTGGGGACGCCAAATCGTTCCTGTCGAGCATCGTGAAGGAGCTGGGGGCGTTGGCGAAAGTGTAACCGGCTTGCGAACGCGCGTCAGTTCACCCGCGCGGCTCGCTCATTGTCCTGGGCAGAACCACGTTGACAGTTGGGGCCGCGGAAGGCATTCCGATTTTGGCCTCTTCAAACCGCTGGATGATGCGGCGATTCATCTCGCGGCCCACCATCCATTGCTGGTTCGGTATGGTTTTGAAACGGGCTTTGACGATGGCGCCGGAATCGGCCAGTTTATCCACGCCTAAAACTTCAATGGGCGCGAGCACTACCGATCGATAAGGCTCCTCCTGGGTCAGCTCCTCCCCAATGCTCCTGAGGACCAAAATTACATGCTCGATGTTCTCGCTGTAGGAGATCGATAGATTGAAGACGTAGTACGAATATTCGCGCGTGAGGTTGGAGAGCCCCTGGATGACCCCATTCGGAAAAATGTGTACCGCGCCGTCTTCGCCACGCAGCACAGTGGTGCGAAGATTGATCTCCTCCACCAAACCCGTATGGCCGTTGATAACCGCCACGTCGTTAACGCGAATCTGATTCTCCATCATGAGAAACATGCCGGTCAGAACGTCCTTAATGATGTTCTGAGCGCCGAAGCCGATGGCCACTCCTGCTAGGCCCGCGCCTGCTAGCAGCGGCCGGACATCGAAATTCATTTCCTTCAGGATCATGAGTCCCGCAATGATCCAGATCAGCATGAAGAAAAACTTGCGTCCCAGATTACTGATGGTGTCGGCGCGTTTCTCCACTTCGTATTCGTTGCCGCCCCCGCTTTTTAGCATCATTTTGACGCTGTAAGTGCGCAGCGCGCGCAGCACCCGTGCCACGGCGCGCGTGGCGATGTACGCGAAGATCAGTATCGCGACAATGCGCAGAGCGTTGTAGAGAAAAGGCGCATAGTAATCCGGATTCAGCAGTTGGCTGCGGGTGGGCATGAACGAGAGCAGCAGTTATTTGGTGTTCTGCTTCTCGGGCGGCAGCGGCTTGGGCATCGGAACGCGCGGCATCATTTGCGGGCGCATAGCGGTGTTGTAGACAAAGGCAGCCATAATGGCGGCGCATTGCATCATATCGCCCGGCTGAACCCGATCGTAGAGATCCATATTGGAGTGATGAGTGCGCGTCGAATAGTCCATGGGATCTTGCAGAAAATTGAAGCCGGGCAGGCCGACGAAATCGAACGAAGTGTGATCGGTGGCGGTGGGACGCGCGGTGGCGGGAGCGGTGACGCGCATCACGGTGGTCG
>Ga0181525_10002043_pt1 | contig 16892 bp, 17 predicted proteins | sample PEATcosm2014_Bin_48_FD_121100 | JGI IMG/M metagenome (GOLD analysis project Ga0181525, IMG submission 121100) | Peatland microbial communities from MTU Mesocosm Facility, Houghton, MI, USA - PEATcosm2014_Bin06_10_metaG | ecosystem: Environmental > Terrestrial > Soil > Wetlands > Peat | place...
CGTTCATTTCCAACACCGTGAATAGGTCAAGCAACGCGCCGGCGGCAAAGAAAACGATCAACAACCACAGCGGCATGTTGCGGTCGTTGCCGCGCTTCACGGCAATGGCGAATTCGGGATAAGTGAAGACGAGATCGACGATGGCGCTCAGCCGATCTCCTTCTATCAGTTCGGCGACGAGATGACCGAAAATCTCGGCCACCGTCACCGCGCCCATGGCGATCCAAAACGTTTTGCGGCCGATGCGGCCGTCGAAACTGTTGAGGAGATAGGGCCAATCCATTGGCAGGACTTGCTCTCGTATTTGACGCTTCAATCGCGGAGCAGTTCGTTGATACTGGTCTTGGCGCGCGTTTTCTCATCGACGCGCTTGACGATGACGGCGCAATAGAGATTCGGGCTTGCCGGCCCCGCTTTGCTTGGCAGCGTGCCCGGCACCACAACCGAAAAAGCGGGTACTTCGCCGATAAACGTTTCGCCGCTGTCGCGGTCGACGATTTTGGTGGAGGCGCCGATGAAAACGCCCATCGACAGCACCGCGCCTTCGCGCACGACGACTCCTTCTGCGACCTCCGACCGAGCACCGATGAAGCAATGATCCTCGATGATCACAGGACCGGCTTGCAACGGTTCGAGCACGCCGCCGATGCCGGCGCCGCCGGAGATATGGCAATTCTTGCCGATTTGCGCGCAGGAGCCGACCGTCGCCCAGGTGTCGATCATGGTGCCGGAATCGACATAAGCGCCGAGATTGACGAACGACGGCATCAGCACCACGCCCGGCGCGATATAGGCGGAGCGGCGCACTACGCAGCCCGGCACGGCGCGAAAGCCGGCGGCACGAAAGCGGCCGTCGTCCCAATAGTCGAATTTCGACGGCACCTTGTCCCACCACACCGCATGACCGGGGCCGCCGGCAATGGCGCTCATATCGTTAAGGCGAAACGACAGCAGCACGGCTTTCTTGAGCCATTGGTTGACGCGCCAGATTCCGTCGGCGGATCGTTCGGCGACGCGGGCTGCGCCGCTGTCGAGCAGATCAAGTGCCTCTTCGACCGCCTCGCGCACCGCGCCCGTTGTCGCCGGGCCGATATCTTCGCGCTTGTCGAATGCGTCGTCGATGGTCTTGGCGAGGTCGGGAAACGACATGACTCAATCCCTGCTGCCGCGGGTTGTCGGGGCACGCCGAAGCGATGTCAAGTAAACTGCCTACCCGGCAGTCGCGATGCCGCGCAAAAATCCGGCGAGATCGTCGGTCACATGGTCGACGTGGGCCGCGTCGCGCCCGGCGAGCTCCCACTCCTCGCGCAAAACCACACGGGCGCCTTCGGGCACCACGAGCACAGTGGTCATGCCGAGCGCGTGCGGCACTTCGAGATTGCGGGCGAGATCCTCGAAGATCGCGGCAGTCTTGGGGTCGACGCCGTGGCGGGCCAGAAAACGCTCATAGACGACGGCTTGCGGCTTGGGCTCGAAATCGGCCGCTTTGATATCGAAAATATCATCGAAATGCTGCTCGATTTCGAGCCGGCGCATCACCGCATCGGCATGCCCACGAGTGCCGTTGGTGAGAATGAACCGCCGGCCGCCAAGCCTGGCGATGGCGGCGCCGAGCGCGGGATTAGGCGTCAACGGCGAGTGATCGATCCGGTGCACGATTTCCAGAAACTGGTCCGGCTCCAAACCATGCTCTTCCATTAATCCGCGCAAGGTCGTGCCGTAGCGCCGGTAATAGTCCTTCTGCAGTCGAAAGGCTTCGTCGTGCGTGACCTTGAGAAAGTCCGCGATGTAGTCGCGGATGCGTATATCGACCTGCTGCCACAGATTCAGATGGTGTGGGTAAAGCGTGTTGTCGAGATCGAAAACCCAGGTTTCGATGTGGCTGAAGCCGCCGGCGGGGCGCTGCATCATTTCTCAATGCTTGCAGTCACAAGCGACTCTTTGTTGCCACAGTTCCGGGCGACGAGGCTACCAGTCACGCCGAATCACTTTTAAGCATGATCTGAAATTGTGGGAACTAGTTTCTCGCCGGATCGTGCCAATTGAAGGTCGCACCGGAGCCGTCGTCGATGCGAAGGACATTGCGTAAGTCTATGCCGTTCGTGTGGGCGTTGCTCATTGGCACTCTGGCGGGGGCGTGCGTCGCCGGTCTGGCGATATTCGCCGTGCATTCCTGACCGGACTGGGCGGGGCACGTTAAACGGCTTCTCGCCACGCTGTCGCAGGTATGACGCCCTTGAGCGCTCCATCATGCAACTGCGCGGGATCGCGCTCACCATTCATGGCGAGGCGGAGCACTGAGCGTGCTAGCTCGTCGGGCTTCACGGTCGTGTTGCCGATCGCTTTGAGCGTCAGCCACGCCTCGTCGAAGGCCGCCTCCAGAACGACCAGTGTCTGGGGATCGAAGGAACTGTTGTGGAACCCGCGCATGGCCCCGACCTCACCGGTTTACTTCGTGCATTTTTCTGAATAGCCGTGTGAAGCATCGGCGCAAAGTGGGTCGAGTTTGTGACACAAAGACTTGATTCGAATCAACTCCAATTGATCGAGGCGTCATCGACCGACGATCTGTGCGCGGCGTCAGGCGCCCAATCGCGGCAAAAGCCGCGTGGCATTGCCGTTTGCTATTGCCTCGATGTCGGCCGCCGGCAGATCGAGCTTTCGCAAGCTGTCGAATTGATTGAGGGGAAAATACGGATAGTCGGTTCCATACGTGATCTGCGAGATCGGCACGAACTTTGTCAACGCGGCCATCGAGGCGGGGTGCGTGGCATTGGCGGTATCGTAATATAAACGGCGGAGTTCCGCTTCGATGCCGTCGGGTGCGAATCCGCCGGGGCCGCCGGCGCGCTTTTCGTAGAACGCCTCGATGCGGCCGGCGAGCATCGGGATCGTGCCGCCGGCGTGCGAGAAAAGCCATCTGATGTCGCGCTGCTGCGCGAAACTGCCGCTGAGCAACAGGCTGACGACCGTCCGCGTCGTATCGTGCGGCACTTCGATGACGGCGGGAAATGCACCGACGTTGAGAGTGCCGCAGCAAGACGCAACGAGCGGATGGACATAGGCCACCGCCTTGCGGCGATTGAGCTCTTCGAGCACGGGTCTGAAAGACGGATGGCCCAGCCACTTGTCGCCGTAATTGGTCTGAAGATTGACGCCGTCCGCCTTGAGCGTGTCGAAGGCATATTCGATTTCCTTGAGCGTGGTGTCGATATCGAGCATCGACAACGGCGCAAAAAGGCCGTAGCGCCCCGGATGATTGCGCATCATCTCGGCGGCAAACTCACAACAAAGGCGCACCATGTCGCGCGCTTTTTCCGCGCCGCCGTCGAACCAAACACCCGGCGTCGATGCGATCGACAGAATGCTCGTCGTGACGCCATTTTTGTCCATCGCGTCGATATCGCTCTCCGGCGTCCAAGCGAGTTGGGTGGGAAAATGAGGAACTTTGCGTTGGTCTTCCCATTCGACCCATGCCTTCTGATAGGCCGGCGGATAGAAGTGGTGGTGCGTATCTATCAGTTTCGTCGTTGCCGCATGTGTCGGTGGCGGGTCGCCGGCAAGGACCGCCGCGGCTCCGAAGGCCGCGGCTCCGGCCAAAAATTGGCGGCGGGACGAATGGCACTCGCAACCGAACGACCGGCGATTGGAATTTTCGGATTGATGGCGCGGCGGCGTGGCCGCGCTAAGCGATACGTTCATGTTTCCCTCCCCGCAACTTTGGCGCCGATCTTAAGCTGAGGCGGGGGGCTTGCAATAGCCGTCGGAGGGCAGCGCTTCATCGCCACAATTGAAACGCTACCAGGGCCGCCAGCATGATGGCGCTGCCGATCCCTTGTAGCGGCGTAATCAATTCGCCGAGAACGATCGCGCTCAGAATCATTGTCGTCAACGGTTCCAGATTCATGATCAGCGCAGTGCGGAACGGTCCGATGCGTACGGTCGAGACGAAGATGAAAAATATTCCCGCCGTCGTCGCCAGGCTCATGCCGAGCAAAGCCGCCCAGCCGCCGGTTGTTTGCGGCGTATTCCAGGTCTGCGTGGCGATCGACACCGCGACGAACAGCAGTGTCGACGAGACCAGCGTGTACCATGTCGTCAGCCGTGCGTCGGCGCCGACCAGGAAGGCGCGGGTAACAAGCAGCACGCCGGTACGGCAACAGGCGGCGCCGAGCGCATAGGCGACGCCGGCGAGCGCCAAGCCGGGAGGATGGGCGCCGATCATCACGCCGAGTCCGAGGAACGCGGCGACGGCGCACACCACGCCCTGCCAGTGCACCCGTTCGAGACCGGCGAGAGAAGCGATAAGCCCCGTCATTAACGGATAGGAAAAGTAACACAGGATCGCCGTCGGCACGTCGATCGCCTCGATGGCCTTGAACAGCAAATATATCAAACAAGCGAATAACACGCCGACGCCCATCGCAATCCAGCGCATGCGGGCCTCTGCTCGTGGCTTCGGCCCGGTGCTCAGCCATGCCGCCATGAAGACGAGGCCGGCGATGCTGCGAAACGACAATTGGGTGAGGACGTCGCAACCGGCCGCCAGGATTATTTTTACCAACACATCGGCTGCCGCAAACGAAAATGCGGCGGCGATGCCGGGAGCGGAAGGGACGCGAGAGCGTAAAGCCAAGCGAATCGGACTCTGGTGGCGTTGCGGGACGCTGTCGCGGCGCCGCCTCTGCCGCAGCGTGGACGAACAAACTGAGGGTGAACGATCCTACTGGGTAGTATTGTTCTAAGCCGCGATGGCTTGCGGCAGGATCGGGGAATCGGCGTCGAAGCGTTTGCCGGCGCGCAGGCAAAAGGCCGGTCGCAGCAGCCGTTCGGCGATAACTTTCGTGTTCTCGTTATCACGCAAGATGAAACGGCCGCGATCGTCCCACAGTACCGACACGTCGGCCGGATAGCCTGGCTTGAGCGCGCCGAGACGATCGGTGAGTCCGAGCATTTGCGCGGGGTTCGAGGTCACCATCGGCACTATATCTTCGAGCGCCACGCCGAGCGCCATCATCGAACTCATCGCCTGCGTCAGGCTAAAGCGCGCCTGGCCGCGAAACGGATGGTTCTCGTCGTCGTAATGCTGTGCGGGCGTTCCCGCCGGCGGCGGCACTTCGGTGTTGTAACCATGCATGTCGGCGCCGAGAGTATGCGGAACGATGCCGGCATCGAGCGCCTTGCGCGCGATGCGGTAAGAGAAATGACTGCCGTGACCGACGTCCACTTTGAGCCCGCGGTCGAGCGCGGCGCGAATAACGTGGTGAACTTCGCCCTGCCGATTGACGAAACCGCCGGGATGGCGCGTGAACGGGTGGGCCAATATGTCGCCGGCGCGCAGCCGCGGTATGACCCGCTCCAGGATGGTATCGGCATCCTCGCCATTGGCGCCGCTCTCGGGCAGGCCCCACAGCGTGCCAAAATGCACGTAAAGTGGAAGTTCGGCGCGCCGGCCGATCTCGGCGGACAGTTCCAAAACCTTAATGCCCCAGCGCGCGAAACCGCCGATCTCGGCATGGCCCTTGATGCCGCGCACGATGTCCTTGTTGGCGTTGGCGGACGCCACGGTCGCGTCCACGTCCACACCGTCGGGGCTGTAAAGGTTGGGGTAGTAATGACCTTCGAGACCGCCCACGAGATAGGCCGAGAGAAAGGCGTAGACCTGCGTTTCGGCCTGTTCGACAATGAAATGGCGAAAGCCTGGCAGCGTCATGCAGGACGGGCCGCCCTGGTCGATCACGGTGGTCACGCCGGAGCGCACGCCGACCAGATCCGGATTCAATCCGAAACGGCCGGTGACATACTGATAGACGTGGCCGTGCGTGTCGATCAGGCCGGGCAACACCAGCTTGCCGGCAACGTCGATGATCTCGGTCGCGCTTGACGGAAGGATTGTCGCTTCCACAGCGGCGATGCGGCCGTCGCGGATTGCTACGTCGCGGTTGCCGTCGATCCCCGTCGCCGGGCAAATGACGCGGCCGCCGCGGAGAAGAATGTCGTATTTTGGGTTGTCGGCCATCGCATATCCTTATTCTTCGCCGCCGTTGGGCCGCTGCGAAGCGGGCAGGCCAAGGCGCGAAGCGATCTTTGCATTTTTAGCAAGCGCCGTGCTCAACTGTCGAGGCGCGGCGGCTATGCGTGAATGAGGGTCCCGGCGCCGAGTTCGGTGAACAATTCGAGCAGCACGGCATGCGGCACCTTGCCGTCGAGGATGACTACGCCCTCGACACCGCGGTCGAGCGCGTCGATACAGGTCTCGACTTTCGGAATCATGCCGCCGGATATGGTGCCGTCGGCGATCAGGCGGCGGGCGTCGTCGACCGACAATTCCTTGATGAGCTTGTTCGATTTGTCGAGCACGCCGGGCACGTCAGTGAGCAGCAGCAGACGCTTGGCTTTAAGCGCGCCGGCGATCGCGCCGGCAAAGGTGTCGGCATTTACGTTGAAAGTGCCGCCGTTAGCCGCCGCGGCGACCGGCGCCAGGACGGGAATCAGCTCGCGGCCGAGGATCTGCGTGAGCACCGTGGTGTCGACTTTGTCCGGCTCGCCGACATAGCCAAGATCGATCACTTTTTCGATTTCGGAATCGGGGTCGATGACCGTGCGCGTCAATTTGCGCGCGATCACCATATTGCCGTCCTTGCCGCACAGCCCGACCGCTTTGCCGCCGGCGGCGTTGATGAAGCCGACCATCTGCTTGTTGATCGAACCGGCCAGCACCATTTCGACGATTTCCAGCGTTTGTTTGTCGGTGATGCGCAAGCCGGCCGCGTAGTGCGATTGGACGCCCATTTTCTTGAGCATGGCCTCGATCTGCGGTCCGCCGCCGTGCACCACGATCGGATTGATGGCGGTTTGCTCCAACAGCACGATGTCGCGGGCAAAATCGCGTGCGGTCTGCTCTTCGCCCATGGCGTGGCCGCCGTATTTGACGACGATGATTTCCTCGTCATAGCGCTGCATGTAGGGCAGTGCTTCCGACAGGATGCGGGCCTGCACCTCGGGGCTAATGGAATCGCTGTTGTTCATCTGATCGGTCTTCCCGGCGTCCAGCGCAGTCTATGTAGCGGCGTGACAGGCTCACGACAATGCATCAGCGGCTTCGCTCGGCCAAAAGCCGCGCGACGGCGGCGCGCAGGGTCTCGATGCCGGCGCCGGTGCGCGCCGAGGTCGCGATCAGATCGGGAAAAGCCGCCGGGCGTTTTCGTAACTCCGCCCTGAGGACTTCAATTCTCTCGGCTAATGCCTCCGCGCCGATCTGGTCGCACTTTGTCAGCACGATCTCATAGCTGACGGCGGCCTTTCCGAGCGTATCGAGAATGGCGCCGTCGGCGGTTTTCAGACCGTGGCGTGCATCGACCAACACGTAAACGCGCGCCAGCGTGGCGCGGCCTTGCAGATAATCGTGAATAAGCTTGGTCCAGGCCGCGACCTTGCTTTTTGCCACTGCCGCGTAGCCGTAGCCCGGCATATCGACCAGCACGAGCCTACGGGGGTCGCCGAAGAAGATCAGCTCCTGGGTGCGGCCCGGCGTATTGGAGGTGCGGGCCAGGGCCTTGCGGCCGGTGAGCGCATTGATCAGGCTCGACTTGCCGACATTGGAACGGCCGGCAAAAGCGATTTCAGGCCCGGCCATGGCCGGCAGCGATTCAAGCGAGCTCGCGGCCGAGAGAAAGTCCCACTCCCCGGCGAATAGCCGGCGGCCTGCGTCGAGTTCGGCAGCGGCAAAGCCATCCATCAGATCGCCCTCGGTCGTCGCATTCGTTTTTAGCCCGAATTGGGTGCCGCGACGGCGCCGGTGCGGAACCAAAGCAGTTTCGTGCGGTTGCTACCACGTTGGGGCGCGCCAGGTACGCGCCGAGTTCGGCACCAAGCCTTCAATAATGACCGCGTTCCGGCTTGGCCGCGGAGGAGATCATGGATAACTGGTCGAGCGTCAAATTGTGCGATGTGGCGAACCTGATCTTAAGCGGAATTCTGTTCTTTTCGCCCTGGCTGTTCGATTTGTCGCGCGGCGCGCAATGGCAGACCGCTTCGGTCGTCGGCATCGTCATCGCGGTGCTGTCGATTGCCGCGCTTGCCGCTTTCGCGCTTTGGGAGGAATGGCTCAATCTGACGGCCGGACTGGCGCTGATCGGAGCGCCTTGGCTGCTCGGTTTCCAGAACAGCGGCGCGATGACCATCGACGTGGTCATCGGGGGCATTGTAGCGGCGCTGGCGGCGTTCGAGGTCTGGGTGATGCGCGGACCCGCGCCGAGCATGGCCGCGAGCCGCTAATCGGCGTTCCGATCGAGGGGCCGTTGGAAAAGGGGACTCTCGTCCCCTTTTTTCGCGGCGGACGCCGGGCAGGTCCTTCCGTTCAGTCGTTCTAGACGGCCGCGTCGCCGGTGCGCCACGCCGACGGTAAAGGCGCGTATTGCGGGTCCTTGGCGTTGCCGTGGTAGCGGGCCGCGGCAGCGACGGCGGAAATCCCGATCTGCCGATAATGGTCAAGCGCGGTAGTTTCGCTGGAAGCCTTGCCGGCCTTGCTGTTTTGGGCAGTCTTATTGGCCGTTTTGGCCGTGAATTCTTTCATTCTGGAACCCCATTCCCGTTGTTCTAGGCGATGATCATTTTCTAAGCGTCGACTGCGGCGGAAATGGGCGGCCAATCGTGCCCTAGCGTGTCATTACCGAGCGCAGTTGCGGCCAATACTGAAACGGTCGTGGTAAACCCTTGCTTAATGTCTGCGCGACATAGTGAACTCGGCGTCAATCGGGGCGAACCGGCCGCGAACTGCGGCAGTTATCCACGGCAACCGAGGCAAGTGCGGCATTCCTGCAACACATGACGCCGACCTTGCGTTCTAAGTGACATAACGACTGGTATGGCAGTGACGGTTTGGGTTATTGGGGGTTCACCATATTCGGTGGCCGGGGCGGCGCAGGGTGGGCGGAGCAGTAGGCAAGTCATGGCAATGCGTACGTTTGCATTTCTGATCGTAGGTTTGGCGCTCGGCGGCTGCATGCAGGAGACGCTGGAGCCTTCGACCCAGGTCGGATGGAATGCACGCGACAAGCAATTGATGTCCAATCTTCCCTACGAACAGGCCGCAATTCCCGAGGCCTATCGCCGGCACATCGTCGAGTACACGCGCAAGGAAGCGCCCGGCACCATCGTCGTCGATAGCGACAACAAATTTCTCTATTACGTGCTGCCCAAGGGCCAGGCGATCCGTTACGGCATCGCCGTGGGTGAAGAGGCTCAGGTTTGGAGCGGCATCGCCAAAGTCGGCCGCATGGAGCAGTGGCCGGCTTGGGTTCCGACCTCCGGCGAACAGAAGCGTCTTGGACCGCTGCCGGCTTTCGTCACCGGCGGCCCGCATAATCCGATGGGCGCGCGCGGCATGTATCTGTATTCCGGAAACCAGGACACGCTTTATCGCATCCACGGCACCAACCAGCCGGAATATATCGGCCAAGCCATCTCGTCGGGCTGCATCCGCATGACCAACGAAGATGCGATCGATCTCTATAATCGCGTCAAGCTTGGCACCGTGGTCGTGGTTCTGGCCCCGAAACAGGGTGACGCGCCGTACAATCCCTTGGTCGCGTCGGGCTCCGACGCCGGAGCCGCAAAGCCTTACTAACCTCATCGAGCATCTGGAATGAAGGGTGCGGCGTCGGCCTTGGTCGGCGCCGTTTTGCTTTTCCAGCACGCGATTCAGGCGCCGAGCGTGATGTGCACGATTTCGGGGGGTACCCCGAACCGAGCAGGTATAAAGCTTGTGCCGAGGCCGCCCGAGACGATCAAGTGCCGGTCATCCTCGATGATATGGCCATAGGCGAAGCGCGCACCATATTGCGACGGCACGAATAAGGGCCAGACCAGCGGCAAGCGGATCTGTCCGCCGTGGGTGTGACCGGCGAGGGTCAAGGCCACACTTCGTGGAATCTTGGGAAAGATATCCGGTTCGTGCACCAACAGCAGCACGGGATCGTCGGTTCGAATTTGTGCCAGCGTGCCGGGCAGATCATCGATGCCGCGAAAACGGCCGGGCGCGATCCAGTGGGCAAGTTGATCGCCGATTCCGGCCAGCCAGAACCGTTGGTCCGCCGCGCCGAGCAGAACCGCATTGTTTTCGAGCAGCGGGATACGCGCCTCGGCCAGCGTGCGGCGCACGCCGGCGGGATCATGCCACCAATCGTGATTGCCGAGGATCGCCCAGGTTCCGAGCGGCGCGGTCAATCGCGCCAATTCGCCACCCCAGTCGGCATCGGCAACCGGCTCGGTCTTGAAACGGTACCAAGCCCTAAAGTCACCGAGCAGAACGACGAGGTCGGATCGCAGGGTGTTCGCGGTGTCGACGACGCGCCGAATGTGCTCAAGCTTCATGTCAGGGCCGCCGGCATGGATATCGGCGATCACGGTGACGCTAAGCTTACGGCCGGCGGGCCAAGCGGGTGGCGTGAGCGCGTAGCGCGTGACCACAAGGCCGAGCGGTTCAATGGCGCCGGCATAGGCGCCGGTCGCGGCCGAGGCTAGGCCGATCAATCCAACGCCGCCGGCCAGGAGACCGCGCCGCGTCAGGCGCGGCTTTGCCGGGCGCTCGATCGATCGCTCCACTGCGCTTGCCGCTATCAAGTCCGTGTCGGCCATCCGCGTTTCATAGCGCGCGAGTGGTGAAGGGAGCGTTCATGACTATAACCAATTCACGTTGATCGCCGCGTTGCTTTCGCGCAATGGCGATGTCTGGATCACAATTGCGCGATCCGCTCGCGCGTCACCCAATCGAGCGTCTTGTCGAGCGCACGGTCCAGACGGTCGAACAATTCATCGATCTCTGCCACGCTGATGACAAGCGGCGGCGACAGCGTCAGAACGTCGCCCATGACCGAACGAACGATCAGGCCTTCGGCTTGCGCGAATTGCACGGCTCGGGCGCCGACACCGTGCTGTGGGGCGAACGATCGTTTGGTCTTTTTGTCGGCGACCAGTTCGAGCCCGCCAATCAGGCCGAGCCCGCGTGCTTCGCCAACCAGCGGATGATGGCCGAGCGCGTTTAGCCGCGTCTGGAATTGCGGCGCCCGTTCGGCGACTTTCTCGACGACGCGATCGCGGGCATAGATTTCGATGGTCTTGAGCGCGACCGCCGCCGAGACCGGATGGCCACCATAGGTGAAGCCATGGCCGAATACGCCGATCTTTTTGCTCTCGGCAATAAGCGCCTCGTACATCGTCTCCGGGATCATCACGCCGGCGATCGGCAGATAGGCCGACGACAGCGCCTTGGCTATCGAAATCGCGTGCGGCACGAAGCCGAGCTTTTCGCATCCGAACCTGGTGCCGAGCCTGCCAAAGCCGCAAATCACCTCGTCGCTGATCATGAACACGTCGTGCTTGGCGCAGACCGCCATGATTTTTTCGAAATAAGTTTGTGGCGGCACGATCACGCCACCGGCACCCATCACCGGCTCGGCGATAAACGCCGCGACGGTGTCCGGGCCTTCGGCGACAATCAACGCCTCGAGCTCGGCCGCAAGACGGGTCGCGAACTCCGCTTCGCTCTCGTTGTCCTGCGCGAAACGGTAGTGATGCGGACAGCCGGCATGCAGGAAACCCTGCAGCGGCAGATCAAAGTCGCGGTGATTGGCTGGAAGCCCGGTGAGCGAAGCCGCCACAACGGTGACGCCGTGATACGCCTTCATGCGGCTGACGATCTTTTTCTTGTGCGGCCGGCCGAGCGCGTTATTGAAATACCAGACGAGCTTGACCTGGGTGTCGTTCGCCTCCGATCCGGAATTACAGAAAAACACCTTGGAGATCGGCACCGGCGCGATCTCTTTAAGTTTTTCCGCGAGTTCGATCGCCGGGTCGTGGCTCTTGCCGGTGAACAGATGCGCGAACGACAACTTGCGCATCTGCATCGTGGCCGCTTCGATCAGTTCCTCGTTGCCGTAGCCCAGCGCCGTGCACCACAGCCCGGCCATGCCTTCGATATAGGCCTTGCCGTCGGTGTCGTAGACATAGACGCCTTGGCCGCGTTCGATGATGAGCGGACCGCTGTCGCGAAAACTCGCCAGGTTGGTGTAGGGATGCACCAGCGTTTCGACATCGCGGGTCGCGAGATTGCTGAGCGGAGGCATGATCGACCTGTGCGTTTCTTCAAACGTGTGGCGGCCCGGCCGCCGCGTTCTACCGAGTAGACAATGCTCTTTCGATTTGCGCCACCGGGCGCGGACGCGGCAGCGGCACGATGTCGAGCGATGGGCTTGCCGCCGCCTCGGCCGGCGTTGCCGGCTCGCCGCCCGGCGGCGTTGCATCCTGGGCTTGGGCCTGCACCTGCGGCGGCGCGCGTACGTCCCATTCGCAAACCTTGTAGTCGTTGCGGCGTTGCGCCAAGTCGAGATGGATGTGCTCCTCGTGATAACCGTCGGAGCCGGGGCCCAGTACCGTCGAGAAGCGCGCGCAGACGCTCGCTTTGATGGCTTCGCGCCAGTCCTTGGCGACCATGACGTCGGTCAGTCCGAGCGTGCGGCCGTCGGCGAGCCTGAAGCCGCGTACATCGAGCGCATCGGCGTGGCCGTGTTCGCTCAATTGCGCGGCGCGTATGTTGTTGCGGCCGCGGCAGTCATAGGACGCGAAATTGTCGAGCCCGCGCAGCGGCGGGCCAATTTCGTTGACGGCCGGCGCGATGTCCTCGCGCAGCCAGTGCGCGACCTCCTCCGCCATCGGACAACGCATTGTCGCCGGCGGCAGCACGGCAACCTTGGTTTTATCCGGCAGCATCACGGTGTCCATCAGCACGACATCGGTGGCGCCGCATTCGCCGGCTCCGACCAGCGTCGGCAGCGCCTGGAACGCGGCGATCTTCGCCAGCCGCACCTGGCAAGCCGACGGCGTCGCCGGCGCCGCTGAGGCGGCGGATTCGGGCTGCGAAGCGTAGGCTTCCTGCGGCGGTGCGAATTGTTGCGGAATGACGACGGGCAGCGGCCGTGGCGGATGCCGCGAACCATGTTCGGTCCGTGTTTGTGGCGCCGGCCGGGCGGAGTTGTCCTGCGCAGCGGCGATCGGGATCGCAAACAGCAACGCGGCGACGGCGAGGGCAAACTTCACGCGGGGATCTCCGGCGACCCGATACTGGCAAGCTTTAGGCCATCCGCTGGCACGCCGACAAGCGTCCGCCACCGCCCGATCCGGTGCCTCGGCAAAACAGCAGGTTGCCTTGCCGTGTCCAGGGGTTAATCTCCGGTTGTCCGCCGCCGGTTCCAGCCGGATACGGTCCAATAAAGCCGCCCGCAGGAGGAAAACATATGCTCGGCTTGATGCAGGATTGGCCACTATTGTGCCATCGGATCATCGATTACGCCGCGCTTAATCATGGCGAGCGCCCGGTGATTTCGCGTTCGCTGGAAGGACCGATCCACACCACGAATTATGCCGAGATCAGGGCGCGCGCGTTGCGCGTGGCGCAGCGGCTGGAACGTGACGGCGTCAAGCAAGGCGACCGCGTGGCGACGCTGGCCTGGAACAGTTGGCGGCATCTGGAAAGCTGGTACGGCATCCTCGGCATCGGCGCGATCTATCACACCGTCAATCCGCGGTTGTTCACCGATCAGATCGTCTGGATCATGAACCACGCCGAGGATCGCGTGCTGATGACCGATGCCTGCTTCCTGCCGCTGTTGGAAAAAATCGCCGAGAAGCTTCCCGCGATCGAACGCACCATCGTATTCACCGACAGCGCGCATATGCCGGCGACCACGCTGCGCAACGTCGTGCCCTACGAGGAATGGCTCGGCGAGGCCGACGGAGATTTCGCGTGGAAATCGTTCGACGAAAATACCGCCGCCGGCATGTGCTACACGTCCGGCACCACCGGTGGGCCTAAGGGCGTGCTCTATTCGCACCGTTCCAATGTGCTCCATGCCATGGCGGCGTTGCGGCCGGACATGATCGGCCTGTCGCCGCGCGACACCGTCATGCCAGTGGTGCCGTTGTTTCACGCCAATGGCTGGGCGCTCGGCTTTGCCGCGCCGATGGCCGGCGCCGCGATGGTGATGCCGGGGCAAAAGCTCGACGGGGCCTCGATCCACGAACTGCTTAACGATTTCAAGGTGACCTGCACGGCTGGCGTGCCGACCGTGTGGCTGGCGCTGTTGCACCATCTCGAAAAGGTCGGCGGCAAGCTGCCTTACTTGCGGCGCGTCGTGATCGGCGGCTCGGCCTGTCCGCGCGCCATGATCGGCGCGTTGCAGGACGTGTACGGCGTCGCTGACGTGGTGCACGCCTGGGGTATGACCGAAATGAGCCCGCTCGGTACCACCTGCTCGCTCAAGCCGGAACATGCCGGGCTCGGCCCTGAGGCGCGGCTCGATGTCCTGCAGAAGCAGGGCCATGCGCCGTTCGGCGTCGAGATGAAGATCACCGACGATGCCGGCCGCCACATGCCGTGGGACGGCAAGACCTTTGGCCGTCTGAAAGTGCGCGGTCCCGCTGTCGCCAAGCAATATTTCAAGGAAGACGGCGCGATCCTCGACGGCGACGGTTATTTCGACACCGGCGATGTCGGTACCATCGATCGCTACGGCTATCTCAACATCACCGACCGCTCCAAAGATGTGATCAAGTCGGGCGGCGAATGGATTTCCTCGATCGAACTGGAAAACCTCGCGGTTGGCCACCCCAAAGTCGCCGAAGCCGCCGTGATCGGCGTGCGCGATCCGAAATGGAGCGAGCGGCCGTTGCTCGTCATCGTGCTCAAGGAGGGTCAAGCGGCGAGCAAGACCGATTTGCTTACCTTCCTCGACGGCAAGGTCGCCAAATGGTGGATGCCCGACGATGTCGTCTTCGTCGCCGACATCCCTCACACCGCCACCGGCAAAATTCTCAAGACCGCCTTGCGCGAACGATTCAAAGACTACGTGCTGCCGACGGCGGCGGCGTAGCGGCCAAGGGTGTCGCCGAGCGGAATGGTTAACGTCCAAAGCTATTTTCTCCTGCAATTTCAAAGTGTTCCAGTATTGCTCACAATAGAGCCAGTAAATAAGTCTGCCTAAACTTTGTAACACAGAATAAATGCCATTGCTGCGTCGCACAATGAACACATTTTGCCGTTCATAGCGCCCCTGGCTCAAGACAACGAGCCGAATCACCCTTCCCATTAACAATCTAAAAGGACGATCATGGCTCATAATAGCCTGACGAAGCTTTTGTTTGCTGCAACTCTTGTTACTTCTATCGTCGCATTGCCGTTGGTGGCGTCGGCGCAATCCGGGGTCGCCTCCGTCTATGGCTTTGAGAGTGGACGGACCGCGAGCGGCGAGCCGGCACGGCCGTCGGGTCTGACCGCGGCGCACCGCACGTTGCCGTTCGGCACGCTGGTGCGGGTCACCAATGACGCCACCGGCCGCTCGGTTGTGGTGCGCATCAACGATCGCGGCCCGTTCGTGCGCGGCCGAATCATCGACCTGACGCCGGCCGCCGCCCAGGCGATCGGCTTTTCCGGCCTTGCGCATGTGACCGTCGACGTCGTCGGCTGAAGACGTTACGCATCGTCACCTGATTTTTCGGCGATAAAGTTTCGCCACGGCGCGAAACGAAGTGGGACGAAAGACAGCGGGAGGCTTCGGCCTCCCGCTTTTTTCTTTAACCTGTCGTGGGCACGGATGCGGTCAGGTCGAGAAACGATTTACGGACCGCGGCCAGGCCTTCCGGCGTCACCGTCATGCCGATATGGCCGACGCCGGGAACGATCGTGACCGGCAGATCGGGCCGTGCCGCTTTGAACAGCGGTGCGAATTGATCCGGATAAAATAGCTCGTCGCTGCCGCCGACCAGAAGCGCGGCCGGTTTCGTGTTGCGCGCGAGCCCCGCCAGATAATCGTCGCGCGGCGCACCGAAGTCGACCGCGAGCCGGAACGAATAAAAGCTGGTGAGATTGGGCGCGTTCGGGGAGGTTGCGAAAGCGACGATCGGCAGCCCGTTGAACCGATGAATGCCGAGGCGATTGAGCAGCGCCAGCAAAATGATGCGCGGCTTCGCCACCGCCACCCAGCCGCCGGTATCGGGCCGGACGGTCGGCGCATTTTGCGGCAAGGCCGGCGAAATCATGATGAAGCGATCGAACAATTTTTCGTCGGGGCCGGCGAGGACGCGCAGCACGAAGCCGCCGCCCGAGGAGAACCCGATCAGCGAAAAGCTTGCTTTGGGGTGCAGCGGGCGCAGCAGTTTGACGAAATCGGCGAGGTCGTCCTCGAGCTGGCCACTATAGTCGATGTCGCCGACGCGGCCGGAAACGCCGTGGCCGCGCAGCACCGGCACATAGACCGAGGCGCCGGCATCGCGCAGGTCCTTGGCCACGGCGTGCATGCCGGCGCCATTGTCGGACGAGCCGTGAATCAGCACCACCACTTGATCGGCGCCGCCGCGATAGACCCGATAGCCGAGTTGGGCGCCGTCGCGCGCGGCATAAGTCTGCACCGCCGGCAGATCGCTGAAATCGACATGGGCGAAGGGTGCGCTGATCGAGGCCAAAGGTTCCGGCTGCACCGGCGTGTCGAACGCCAAAACCCCGCCAAGCCCCGCCAAAACGACAATGATCAAGCCGCCGAACGGCCAAAGTAGTTTCCGCATCGGGTGTCCTTGCCGCGCTCTCGACACTCTTGGCCGGGGGCTTGGCGTGCCTTCCGGGCGCACCTTACAGCACCGGACCGCCGGGCGGATGCCACTTTCGCCGGACGCTGTTGCGACGCCATGACGGCACGCGCTCCTGTTCTCGCGGTGCTTGTTAGCGAGCCTCGCCGAGATTGACTCTAGTTCATGTTATGTTCTCATATCGTCCATGAAGACTCGCGGCGACATGCTCCGCTTTGCCATCGCCTTTGCGTTGCGTGGCGCCCGCAAGCTGGTGC
>Ga0181525_10002045_pt1 | contig 16889 bp, 26 predicted proteins | sample PEATcosm2014_Bin_48_FD_121100 | JGI IMG/M metagenome (GOLD analysis project Ga0181525, IMG submission 121100) | Peatland microbial communities from MTU Mesocosm Facility, Houghton, MI, USA - PEATcosm2014_Bin06_10_metaG | ecosystem: Environmental > Terrestrial > Soil > Wetlands > Peat | place...
GGAGCCATCCTGAGAGAGCGATACCGGGCACGTCGCCGGGACAGTTCCTCAGGTGCGCACACCACCGCGCTCGTACCGTCGAGCCGGGGGCTCACCGAGGGCGGCCCTTGAGCCCCCGTAGCCCCGAACCCGGTTGTGGTCAGATGGGCGTCCTATCTGGCCATGGTCTGGGAAACGGTCGGATGGTCAAGGCGACTCCTGACAAGAGCTGGTGGCTCGATCTCGGCCAACGGTTATACTCGCTTGCGCTCTTGCGCTGATCGTCTCTTCAGTGTATAATAGAGCCTTTTTCTCCCTTGGCTGAGACGTGGCCGGGGTCTGGTACCATTTTGGCGCGACTTCTGTACGAGTCACGAGCCATTGAGCTATACTGGCCTCATGGCTAGGTCCACGGCAAATATCACATTTGACCCAAAGACACGCGAGATGGCTCGCGCGCTCTGCCACGAGTACGGGGTGTCGCTCGCTCACGTGATCAGGCAGCTGATCCGCGCCCAATATAACGCCGTCTTCCCTGGAGGGGGCCCGCAAGAGGTGCCCCTCCAGCCACAGGACCGAGACCGCGGCGCGCGTCACATACCAAAGGGACCGCGTGCGACCCATGCGGAAACAGACACATCTCCTCCGACCCGCTGAACTCGATCAGCTCCGGCAGCTGCGGGATCGGCTTGGCGTCTCAAAGCTTGCTCGCGCGCTCGATCTGCCGTTCTATGCCTGCCGCTCCATGCTCAACGTCGAGCGCATCAGCGACCGGACGCTGCAGCGCGTTCGCGATCATCTTCCCGAGGTCGCAGAGCGCCATCTCGCTCTTCCGCTACCCGAGTCACCGCGGCCCCATGTGCCACTGCAAGCGCCAGACGCAGACGTCCAGGCCCTCCTAGCCACGCTTTCGCCGTACGTCTCCATGATGCGGCTCGCGCATGCACTCGGCCTCTCGTTCGCCACGCTGAAGGCTGCTACGGCTGGCTACCGACGCATGCACACCTCGACGCTCGACGCCCTGCGTGGCCAGCTCGACGAGCTGCTACAGCCTCCTTACGAGGCCCTGCGTGCCACGCTGCGCTCGCCGACCCCGGATGCTGTTCTCCGCGGGCTGCGTGTCGGGGTCCTTCTGCCACTCCCAGGCATGAGTGTCGCGCAGACGGAGGCCATCCTCCTCGCAGCGGCGCCCCCCAGCTGAGCTTACGGGGACCTGTCAAACGACACTCTTGGCCCAGGCTTACTTCGACGCCAGCCGCGCGATGGTCACGTGCGAGCGCGCTCGTTGCGGATGAACGTCTCGATGTGCTCGACGAGATCCGCTCGTCGCAGCTTGGCGAGCGAGCCGGTCGCAGCCCCGAAGCGCTCGCGCGCGAGCCGCAGGAGCAGTGCCTTCTGAATGACCGGATCCGCGAGCATCTGTTCGACGTCCTCCAGCGCAAGCTCGGCGAACGTCCGCGACGCCGCCGGCTCGACGCTGTCCTTGCGCTGCGGCAGTTTCGTCTCGCGCGCCTTCTGGTCGATGACCTCCTGCGGCGGACCGGCACGTCGGTGTCCGTAGATGGCGTTGTGGCCGCGGGTCTTCTCGGGATCGAGTTCGATGAGCGGGGGCAGTGTCAGGATGTCGGCCCAATGCTCGGGATGGTCGTAGAGCCACCCCAGGAACACCTCGAACATGGGGCAGACCCAGACGCGGTGCTTTTCGAGGTCCGCGCTCGCGAGCCCACTGGGCCGGAACATAGCGCCCTCGCCGGTCTGCAAGTCGAGCACGAGTATGTGCTGCGTGGTCCATCCGCACTGGCCCGACAGAAGCGGCTGTCCATCGACGAGGCTGCGCCGCGCCCATTCCTGCTCGTCGAAGCGGGCCACCAGGAACTTGCCCCAGTTGAATCGGTCCGTCAGCTCGACGATGGTGGAGATCATCTGGGTCTCACGAACGCTTCGTGGGTTGCCGATGTCAGCGTGCCAGCGGCTTGTCGTAGGGGTTCATGGCTCGCGGCCGTCGAGCGGTCGCGGTCACGTCGAGCCGCCTGTGGCCCAGCCTCACGTCGCGTCCTTGAGCCGGTTGGCTGGGCACATGGTGACGGTCGCGCGTCCCTCGATGGTGACCCCGTTGCGCGCCGCCTTGGCGATCTGACCGCAGTTTGGACATTCGCCGACCACCCCCCATGGCTGGTCGCGGAGCTGCTCCACCCCCATGCGGTGGCCGAGCATACTCGCGACGCCCATCACTCCGCGCCGTCTTGTGCGGTAGTCGGCGCCGTGCAGCTCGTTGAGTGTGTCCCACGCGCAATGGCGAGCAGGTTCGCCTCGCGCTGCGCGGCTGTCATCGGCCCGCTCATGCGTTTTGCAGCCGAAGGCACGCCTCCCGCAGCTCCGTTTGGTACATCTGGTCGCTGGTGTGAGCCCTTATTGTGTACGCGAGCTTGGCGAGGCGCACGATCTCGGCGGCCTCTGACGGGAGCGCTCCGGCCAGCTGGTCAACGCGAGCCAGGAGCCTCCGACTGTCGTCCTTGGTCAGGCGCGCCTCATAACGGAACGCGTACGCGCTCAGCAGGTCGTGCAGCTCGGCGGCCTGCTCGGGCCAACGGTTTACGAGCGCAGCGCGAGCGCACTCGATGAGGGCTGCTCGATCGTCGTTCATGCGGCTCCCTTGTTGTTCTTCGGCTTGCCAATGATTCGCTTGGGCTTCGTCAGGATCGCGGCGCCTTTGGGGCCGCGCCAGTAGCTCTCCACCCAGATCGTCTTGCGCCCGTGACGACCTACCCCGCAGACTTGCTGCTTCCGATGCCCCTCCACGAGCGTCTGCACGACCGGGGGCCCGCGCCTGACGCCCCCGCCCTCTCCACCCGGCGTCAGGCGCTCGTAACGGCCCGTCTGCAAGTACGACGCAATGGCCTCCCGGCAGTCGATGGTTAGCGGATGACCCACGACCACGATGCGGTGCTCAGGCTCCTCGTGGCGTCGCCCTTCCCGAAAGCTGCGACTGGCCCGAACCACACGCTCCTTGCTGTTTCGCTTGTTCTGCCGCGCAAAGAGAAGCCCCGTGATGAGCCGGCGCGCCAGGAGTGAGGCGCGCTCCAGCGCCGTCGTGGGCTTCGGATCGTCGAGCAGTAGCTCCGCCAGCGAGGCCGTGCGGAGCTGCGCCGCGCCCCCTTCGGGGCTGTTCGCCGCCACCATGTGAAGCTCCGCGACGTCCTCGTAGGTCACGCAGAGCAGCCGGCTGTACTCGTTCGGTCCGACGACCAGCAGACCGTTCGGCACGTGCACCATGAAGGCGCTCCACGGGATCTCCAAGTCATCGGCGCATTCGGGGCTCGTGTGCGTCGCCATCATGGCCGCAGCAAACGTGTGGCTCGTCTGCATGCGCTGGAAGGCATGAACCGCCCACTTCGCGGCGAAGTGCGCGAGCGCCGCGCCCTCGGCGCGTGTCGGGTGCTCGGGCGGCATCCCATCCGTGTTCTGGGCAGCCGCCGTGATGTGGACGCGCGCCTCGTCGTCCGTCATCCCCTGCTTGTACGTCTCGTTCCAGAAGCGCACACCGAGCGCCATGAGGTAGTCATCGAAACCCTTGGGCGCGGCCCACCGCGGCGCCTGGGCGCGCGGAGGTGTCGGCCCCTGGGCAACCGGCTTGACGCGGGCTTCCCAGCCGGCGTCGACCGCCAGGCAATGGCGCGTGAGATCGTCGCTCTCTTGCGGCGTCTCCCCGTTGGCCAACCCGTAGATCTGGATCTCGCCGTTCGGCAGGACATGAAGACGCGTGGGCTGCGCCTCGGGATCCTGGTACGTCCGCGCAGCGATGAGAAACATCTTGGCAACAGCCAGGTCGACCGTCTCCTCCGTCAGGCCGCGCCAGCGGCTGGCGACGATCACGGGACGCGCGTGTGCGGTGAAGTCTCCCACGATCTTGAGGTGGTTCGCGATCTTCTCCAGGTCGCCGTCGTCCTTGGGAAGGCCATCCGGATACATCTCCGCAACGCTCCACGCATGCCGCTTCAGCACCCCGCTCACGATCTTGTCGACCGCGGCGTCTTCGGTCGGCTTCACCACGAACCCTTCCACCGCCGGGATGAGGTAGCTCTCCTGCGCCCCGATGAACACTCTCATCGCGTCGTAGTCGGCCCGGAACCGAAGCCGGAATGCCTTCTCAGCAGCCTCCCTCTCCGCTACCGGCAGCTGCTGTCCCAGGCCCCCAACGAAATCGCGCGCGCCCCCCGCGATGGCGGCAGCGCGCTCGGTCACCAGGCGACCGAAGCGCATGTCCACGTCGTCTTCGGTGTCCGCACCACGCCAACCGCACGTCGCTAGCACCTTGCGCATGGTGCGGATGTCCGCGGTAGCGTGCGGATCCACTTTCGGCTCTTGCAGCCCGTACGTGTTTTCCAACCCGATCGCTCGCGGCTGCTTGCCCGCGACGAGCCCATCGATGGCGTACTTGTCCGCCCGTCCGTGCGCGATGAGGCATGCAAGGCTCGCCACCGCGCGGTTCGTGACGTCCACCTGGAGCGCCGTGTCGACGGTCTCCATGGTGACGGCCTTCCAGCCCATCTTGACGAACAGCGCTCGGATCTCGGGCGTGAGAAACCTACGCAGGACGCTCCTGGCGTGCTCGGCCACGCTCGACAGCGACGCGATGTCCATCTCGTTCGACAGCACGCTCACGCGCGCCGCGATTCGTTCGAGCGCATCGTCCGGCTCGAACTTCGCGAGGTCCGTGAGCGTCTCGATCTCCATGGTCAGCTCGGCGCGAAGCCGATCCAGGTCGTCGCCGCCGACCACCGCCTTGTGGGCGAGCGCGCGCGGAATACCCCGGCCTGTCAGCGCCCGCACGTTCGCGTCGCGGCAGCGCCGCGCGACCTCGGCAACGAAGAGATCGGCGGCCGTCTCGGCGGTCGCGTCGCGCCACTTCCACCGGCAAGCGTGCTCGATCCACGGCCCCTCGAAACACCGCAGCCGCTCGTTCATCCCACGGATGTAGTCGGGGGTCGGGGCCGACGCGCCCGCCGACCGAATGACGTCCGTGAAGATGTCGACGAGCCGCTCCACGGCGCCCGCGAACCCATTCAAGGACTGCACCGCGGAGAGACCTTCCATTAGGCCTTCCCATCGGCGGACCGCTCGCTGGGCGTTGGCCTTGCTGGCCCGGCGGTCACGACGGCTCATCGCGGGGCCACCGTGGCGTTGGACTCCAGCTCGAATACGTCGTCGCGACTCCTGGGCACGAGCGGTCGCCGAGTGACCTTGAGGCCTCTGGAGACGAGAAGGCGGTTCAGGGCCCGGAGCACGGTGTCGACGCTCTTGCTCGTGAGGCGGGTTCGGACTGTCTTCGCGGCCGCTCGCATCGACGTCATGTTATACAGGCTGTTGCACACGAGTCAACCCGCGCCGTCTCGCTGGCGGAAGATCCGTAGGCAGTGCGCGCAAACCTTCCCGTACGGGATCCCATGATCGCTGAGCGGCAAGCTCTCGACGAGCGCGGGGGGCGTTGGTCCGTGGGTGAGCCCACGGTAGACACCGTGCCGCGTCGGGCATAGCTGCTTGTCCCCATCGAAGAGATGGGCGGCCCAGTTGCCCCATCGCTTCCAAGTCGCGCGGACGGTCATGGCGTCATCCGTCCGGATCGCTCGGGTCGAGCGCCGTCGTCATCCTCGTGCTCGACAGATCGGGCACGTGCAGTCCCGCGAGCGGAGCCTACCGGATCGAGGATGGGTCGACCACCACGTGTGCCCGCACGCGCCGCACCGGACCTCGCCGCGGTGGCCAGTAAATCCCGCGCCGCCTTTGCCGTGCCCTTGGTGTTTGGACGTGGTCACGCGCGTCGTCTCGTCCGGTCGGTTTGGGCCACTGACCGTTGCTCGGCGGACTGTAGCCGTACTGCCCCCCGTGGCACTTGGGGCACTTAATGGTCAAGGGCGTACCTACCGGCATCGTCGCCTCCTACGACGGCATCGCCGCCAGGGTCACTGCGCTGACGACGGGTCGCAGCGGCGCCTTCGTGGTCATCGTCGATCATCTCCTCGCGCGCAGGGGTCAGCCGGCGATTCGTTCTTCGGACACCCACCGCGGGTCATCCCTGAGCACTCGGTGCTCCTCGCAGAGTTCTGGTGTGTAGAGTTCTCCGCGGAGAGTCTGCCGCACGACCGCATCGCGCATGCACTTCTCACACGCGACCCGAGGTCTCGCCGGCTTCGGTTGCTTTCGTCGGATCACCATCATCTCCTCCGTCCTCGCGCGCAGGGTCGCCGCTCGTGTCGAAAGCCGCCTGTCCGAGTACGCGTTCGACCTCCTTCACCGCCTCATCGATCGCCGCCGCGCCGACAGGGTTCCGACCCATCGCGACCATCATCGTGGCCGACGGGCTCAGGTGCAACTAGCTGGTGGGACGCTCGTATCGCCCCGTGCGGATCTCCTCGATCGCGGCTTCCCAGCGCGCCTTTTGCTCCGGCGTGCGGCGATCCTCGATCGGGAGAGAAGAGAACGCGTCCCACACGGGATCTTGCGTTCCGGCTACCGCCTCCGCCCGATTGCTCCTAGGCATGGCATCCTCCTCTTGCAGCCGCGTCGCTGTAACCACGTTCAGTGAACGTAGTACACGTTGTATAACAGCGTGCACAGTATCGGGCAAGTCGCCCCATTGTGAAAGTTTCACAACTTGACTGGCTAGCCGTCGGAGCAGCCACGACAGGGGGTTGGGTACGCGATGCATCGCTACCGGACCCACACGACGAACGGCTCGCGCAGCCGGAGGACGAGGCGCACGCGGCGCCCCTTGCTCGCCTCCTCGGGGGCGCCCACGAGATACTCGCCGCGCGTCGGGAGCCGCCTCGTCTCTTCCCAGCGGCCCTCTGTCGCGTTGAACCACCTCGACGGAGGGGTGACGCGTACGCCCTCTGGCACTTCGATCTCGTCCACCACGAAGGCGCTGGCCGAGCTGCCCTTGCTGTTCGGTGGGCGGTGGTAGTTCGTCATGTCGGTCGGCATCGGTGCCCACGTCAAGAGATCCTCGGACGACTCCCGCATCCAAATCCCTAGCGAGTCACCCTTGTGCGGGTCCACGGCGTTGTCGCCACAGCACACGGCCACGGTCCGTGTCAGCCCGTGCTCACGAAGCTGGCCGCGCCACGCCTCGACGCTGGCGACCGTCCGCGGCGCGAACGCCCAGAAGGTGTACCCGTACGAGACGAGGTTCCGGCGCTTCTGCGCGACGATGGCTTCCAGCGTCGAGCCGATGTGCGGGCCTACCGGGTGCCAGAAGGAGGGCGTGGGAAACGGCATAGGGGATCCAGGGTACTTTGGGATCAGCGGTCCGACTTCGTGATCAGGCGGACCTTTGGAGGCAAAGCCGTAGTGAGAAGCGTCATCCGGCCCGAGGCCTCCACGCAACACGTCTTCCTTGGCGTTCGGGTGCGTGCACGGAGGCGGCACTGCGTTCACTCGGTACGGTTCGCCCATCGATCACCTCCTCGCGCGCAGGGTCGGACGCCCGTGTTGACGTCCGACCGCGCACCGTTGACTCAGTTCGACACGATCTCCCAGTCGTCGGCTAGCAAGTCCGGCGTGAGCACGTACCAAGGGCCGCGCATGTCCGGTCCTGGTCCGCTTGCGCGGAAGGCCGGAGGAATCCGTCTCGGGGTCCGTCACAGGTCCTTTTTACCCGTCACCCGAGCCCCTCGCAATGGGCCGTCCGGACGCGGAAACGCCTGCTGGAGAGCGCCCGCCGCCCCCGTCGACCTCAAGGTCCTGGCCCCTTCCCTAAGCCTCTGAGCGCGAACAAAACCGTGCGTTCCGCTGGCAACAAAAAGTGTCGGTTTAGGTGCGAGATGTAGCCGGGGGGTCCGGGGGTGTAATAAATCGGGGATCGCCGCATCCTAGTGACCATGAAATCATTGGCGTTCTGCCCCGGAATTTGACCCCTTTCCTAGGTAGTTAGCGGAACACATCCCGGTATCCTAGTGACCATGATACTATTCACGTTTTTTGAATGTTCCGGGATGCCGGGGTTCGAGGTTACCCCTCCGAGCTGAGGACGATCCACTGATACTGTACAATACGAAAAGACACACACTTTCTGGTAGTTACACCGGGCTTCTGCTCTGATGGGTCAGAGCCTGGTGAGCCAGTAACGAGAATGACTCGCGTTTGATGATGCTGTCGCGACGATTCCAGTACGGAAGGACACGACCCAGCTCGGAGGGGTGACCTGGTGCCCCGGCATCCCGGGACTCGCCGAAAACGCCTGTCTTATCAAGGCGGCTAGGATACCGGGATGTGTTCTGCTAACTAGGTCCCAGAAACGCAAAATTCCGGGGCAGAACCTCAATGATTACAAGGTCACTTGGATACGAGGATCCCCGATTTATTGCACTCCCAGGACCCCCCGGCTACATCTCCCACTCCGCACGACCTTTTTCCAGAACGGCTGAGCCGGTCCGAACAGGGCTGGAGGGGGGCAGTCAGGGGGTACACGGGGGCTCTCGGGTGCCGTACAAAACGGCGGATCCGCGAGATTACGCCCATTCGAGGCGCCCGTGCAAGGTTCGCGTTCAGCGCGTGCGCAGGCCGAGCCGCTTGGGGCGTAGGCGGCTCGCATGCTCGTAAAGCAGCTCGCCGACCTTCACGCCCATGGTCCCGGCGCACAGGAACGAGATGACCCTGGGGGTCACGACGAGCATGGAGTCGCGACCCTGGGGGGCCATGGTCGTGCGCTGGCCGAGGGCCTCGGCGACGTCCGGATCGGTCTCCGCCAGGATTGCAGCGACACCGTCGAGCGCGGCTTGCAGCTGGATGTCCGAGAACGTCAGGGCTGCCGGGCAGAGGTCGAGCCGCACCTTGCAGGTGGGGATGCGTCCCGGGATGCCGGCGCGGGGAGCCGGGTAGATGCAGACGTAGAGGTCGATGGCAGCCTCCACCTCGCAGCGCTGGGCCCAGTAGTTCACGAGCCCCGTCTCGGGCGGCATCGCGCTGAGGAGCCATCCCCGCTCCACGGCAGCGGCCAGCTCGGGCTCCTGCCGGAGGACGTTCTTGAGAAACGAGGAGAGCTTGGGGCTGTTGGCGAACGGGGTCGTCGAGGTGACGGTGACGCGCAGGGACTGGATGTGCGGCACGACGACCTTGAAGTTCTCGAACCATGCCGCCACGTCGCGATGCCACGAGACGACGTCCCCCTCGACGGTGCGGTTGTGCGCGAGGTAGTCGGCGTAGTGGTTGAGGCTCATGTAGCCCGGATCGTCGTTGCACATACAGACGAGGATCTCGGCCCCCTGGGCCTGCGCCTGCTCCAGGGCCTTCCAGTGGGCGAGCGGCAGCCGCACGCGCGGATCGGTCACCATGTCCCGGGCGTACATGACGAGGACGATCCGCTCCCCAGACCCCCGCACGGCGAGGTCGGCGGCCAGCGTCCCTGCCACCGAGACGGCCTCGTAGCCTGGCAGCTCCTTGTGCTTGAGGAGCCACTCCCCGACGAAGCGCTCGATGCGTTCGCGGCAGAAGGGCGTGTCGTCGGCCACGGGGCGCCGCGTGGGCGAATCCACCGCAGGCACGACGGCCTCGCTGCCCGTCATGACCGGCGCGGGCGCCCCCGGCTTGCCCCGCGCCGTCCAGAGGACGCAGTTGTGCGCCACGTCGAAGGAGGGGCTCATGAGGAGCAGGCCTCCCGGGAGCGGCTGGTTCTTGTAGGCGCCGAAGATGCGCCCGACGCGCGCGCTTTCAGGAGGGCGTCCATCCGAGCGCGTCAGCTTTTCCAGCGCGCCCCGCGTCTCGTCGCAGCCGTCGCCGGATCGGGGCGGGTAGAGCGAGCCCAGGAAGTCTGCGAGTCGGATCCCGCGCCCAGAAGGGTCGACCTGCAGGAGACGGTGCGCGACGATCCCGACCAGCGAGAGCTTCTGGTCCTCCGTCAGGTGCCAGGCCGAGAACTCCTTGGGCTTCATGGCGGGGTCGGCCTCATGCGCCGCGCGCAGCGACCGCTCTGCTGCGGGCTCAGACTCGCGGTCGGCCGCGCAACGACGACGCACTCGCGCTGTGGTACATCGGAGCCTTCCAGGAGCGGCGTGCCCTCGGCAGAGCCAACCCGCGCACGCAGGACGGCGAGAGTGAGCGCGGGCGACAGCTCTCTCTTGGTGGTCATCCTGCGAGCGCTTTCTTCGCGATCTCGCGAGCAGTGTGGAGCGCCGCGTCGCCGCTACTCGTCTCACCGCGTAGCACGGAGATGGCTTCGAGTGCGTGTCGGTAGCGGTTGTCGGCATCACACGGCGAAGCTTTGGCCGCGACTTGCCGGTACGGAGGCAGTCCGGCGTGGTAGTAAGGAGCCACGAGATTGTCGAGGGCGACGCGCGCAGCCGTCAGCCGTCCGATGTCGCCAGTCTGGATCGAGCAGGCTGCTTCGGCGACGGCATCGGACAGACGCGCGACGTCACGGCGCGCGACCGCGCAGCGGCTCTCTGCAAGCAGCGCGCGAGCGGTCACAGCGCATACCAGAATGATGGCCGCTAGCAGCATCATCTTGCCAGCCGGCGCGCCCAGTCCGCCTCTCGTTTCGCCCTTCGCTTGTCATGCTCCAGCTTGAGCAAGTCGACGAGGATCTTGAACCCAGCGGGCGTGTCCACGTGGTAGCTGTAGATTTCGCCATCGGGCGCGCGGCCACCCGCGTAGCCATAGGTTCGCACCGACCGGCCATGCTGCACATGAAGTTCGGTGGCGACAGCCGCCGGCACCGGGCAGTCGTCTGTTGCGCAGACCCAGTAGTACCAAGCCCGCCGAAAGTGCCAGCCATACGCCTTGGCCGTCACCTCGTGTGTCTCGATCCACATCGTTTCCGATCGCGCACATGCATCCGGCAGTATGATCCCGCACGCGGCCAGCGTCGCGGCCTCGCTGTCTGGCTTGTAGACTTCGACCTCCTTCGTCGTGACGATGGACGAGCCTCGTGGCAGTCCAGCCGCGAGCAACTCGGCGAGCGCTATGGCCTTCCAGTCACTCGTAAACGACGGATCGCCGAAGCTCTGGAAGCCAACGCCCTCTACGAGATTGCAGCTTGGATTCATGCGATGACGAACGCCGGCTTGATGTCGGCGCGCCGCTCGGCCCAGAGCAGGGCCTGGTCACGCTGATCTTTCGACCACGCTGCGACGGTCTCTGGGGACACCTCAGCGCCACGGTAGCGGAGCGCCCGCTGCAAGGTCAAAAGCTCTCTCGCCTCCTCGTTGGTCTTGACGCGACCCTTCTCGGCAGCGCGCATCTCCTCGATGGTGATGGCCACGCGTCGTTTCGGCACGCTCTCGTCGCCGCGGTACGAGCAAGCGATGAGGCTCTTGCCGTCGTCCGCGAACGACGTCACACGCACATGCCCGACGCCCGGCCATTCGAAGTCGGAAAGGACAGCGAGACGCGAGCCCCCGAACACGAAGGGCGGACGGCCCACCATCTTCTCGTAGGACGCGCAGGCGCTCGTGTTGCCGTACTTCACGGCTGTGGTGTAGTGGCCCTCACCACGAAACCAGTAGCTGCCGCGCATGCTGTTGCGGATGGTGGCCATGTCGTCTGGATCGAAACGGAGGCCTGCCTCGATCGCGAGGGACGCCGCACCGGTCATCGCAGCATTGAGCCGCGTCCACGAATGACCCGTGGCCTGCTGAACGTTTTCCCACACGTGTTTGACCAGCACGAGGGCCGGGGACGCCTTGACGTCGACACGGTTCTTGCTGTCGGTGCTCTTGCTCTTGCTCATGGCTTAGACCCAACCCGGCACGTCCATGACGCGCGCGCTCCAGTCGTGAAGGTCGAACGTCGTCTTGCAGGGCACGAGGCCGATCGCCAAGTGCGCGACGACGTTGTGAAGCGCCCAGAGCGCTCCATTGCGCACCTTGGGCGGTCGGACCGACAGGGTGCGGCGCCGAGGGCGGTTCGAGGGCGGATGCTGGTCTTCCGGAAGGAAGCAGACATCGCAGAGAGGCTCCACGGGCCCGGGCCCAGACCTCTCAACCCTACCCAGTGAGCCGGCCCACGCGAACTCGTGTGGTGCTACACCCCGATCGGTGGACGACGCACTCGCGGCGCGAGCCTTGGGCTTGGCGCTCGGAAAAAAATCCGCCGGGGTCGGGCGCCGCTCGTACGGCTGGCGGTTCAGCCACTGGCTCGTCAGCTCGTGAAACTCGACGGCAAGAAGGGGGACGTCCGTGCCGGCGGCGGCGAGCAGGGGATGCGCCACGCAGTTGTGAAGCATCCAGAGCGCGTGGTGCCGTAGCCTCGGCAGCGGCCGCCCATCCTCGATGAATTTGCCGATGCGCGCCACGTACCGCTTCCGTGCGCCCTCGTCGGTCAACGGCAACGGCGCGGGCGTGCTCGCGGGCGAGACGAACCGAGTGCCGCGGTAGCTGAAGTCCATGTCGTCTATCGGCGTTATACGCGCGGTAGAACAGACGCGCAAGACTGGTCGAGGCGTCCATGGCGTGGTAGGAGCGTGGGCAGCGGCGCACCCTGCTCCAGGCGCTGGCAGGCGATGAGGACGTGGAACCGGTACGCGGCCCTGTACACCGTGGCTTTCGACGGGCTCATGTCTGCTCAATCGTCGCAGGCCGCAGGCCACCAAACCCGGAAACGAAATCGACGGGCTCCAGCCCAGCAACCGAAGGCAGAGAGCGGCAGCATGAAGATCACCATCACCATCGACGACGAACAGATCACCGAAGCCTGTCGGCGCGAGTTTCTGGAGTCGCTCAACAACCGCCACGCAGGGCACGTCGCCCAGCTCATCCGTACCGCCATCGCCCAGCAGGTCACGACGGACGTGGTCCGGCCGATCGTCGACGACGCCATCAAGCGCGGCGTCCGAGGCTACGCCGAAGAGCACCTGGAGGATGTCATCGGTCGGATGGTGCGCAAGGTCGTCAACGAGAAGAAGACGGAGATCGCGCGCGAGCTGGAGTCGGCGCAGATGCCCCTTGGGGGCCCGAAGTAGCGACGATTTGACGCGCCATAGAATTGAGTTACAATTCAGCGATGGCGCGTGAATGGTTGTTCGACTGGGACCCAAAGAAAGCGGCGGCCAACCGCGAGAAACACAAGGTGTCATTCGAAGAAGCCGTCACCGTGTTCACCGATCCGCACGCGATCTTCCTACCGGATCCGGAAAATGAAGTCATCCTCGGGCACTCCCAGTCGTCGCGTCTTCTCTTCACCGTGTTCATCGAGGTCAACGGCGACGTCATCCGTATAATCAGCGCTCGACCGGCAACGGCGCACGAAAGGAAGCAGTATGAAGAACAGGAATGAGCCGTCTACGGCGTCCCTGCGCGAGCTGCCAGAGGTCGATTTCAGCCGTGGGCTCCGCAACCCATTTGCGAAGTACTTCTCTCGTCATGGGCTCCGGTTCGTTCGTCGGCATGTCGGTCGCGCACGGCGCGCAGCTGAAGAGACTCCTTCTATGGCGTCGCTACAGGAGATGCCGGAACGAGACTTCAGCCGCGGTCGCCGCGACCCGAACCGATTTGCCGGCCCTCTGGCAAAATCGGGGATCGTGCTTCGTGTTGGCTCGGGTCGGCCGCGCCGTAACGAGCCTGCGGTTGGTCACAGTTCGGTTCGATCTGTACGCCTTCCTGATAGCGTGTGGGAAGCCGTTGCTCGTTCGGCTAGCCAGCGCGGGCTCAGCGTTCACGCGGCACTCCGTAAGGCACTTGTAGAGTGGGCAGAGAAGTGAGCCTCTACAGCACGTACTTCTGCGGAGGCCAGAACGTCTGCTCCGGCTGCGAGTCGTTCGTCCACGGCGTCTACGAGGACGGCTCCGGGGATCCCGTGGCCATGGACGCGATGAAGCGCGCCGGGTACGAGGTCCGCGACGGGCGCGTGCGTCCGATCCGGCGCAAGTCAGGTCCCGTCGTCGAGAGCCCGTGACCATGGAGACGCCCCGCATCGAGGAGGGCGCTGTCATCCTCCGCATCGCGGAGGATGTCGGCGCCGCCAGAATCGTAAGCTCGACGAGCCGGTGGACCGGGACTACCGTCCCGCATCGAGCGGAACCAGCGCTGACCGCGCGGGCAACGTTCAATCCGAAGACGGGCGTGCTGGAGGTGGGTCTGGCCATGCACAACCCCGCCATCTGGGTCCCGGACCTGAAGCGAATCGTGTTCGGGATGGAGTCCTGGTGGGGCGTGATCGACAACCCCGACGATCTGAAGCAAATCACCGACGCGGACATCCAGAACGTCTGGTACGTCAAAGCGCTGCAAGGTCTCGAAGGAGGCGCCGTCGAAGGGTGAGCCGCCTGCGCGTTTGCGATGCCGCCGTGCTCGTTCTGCGCGAGACGGACAACCCCGCGGTGATGTGGGGTGATTCGGGGCTGCTGCACCTCATCGCAGAACGTGCGAACCTCAAGATGAAGGGACGGTCGTGGATGACCGAGATCGCAGTACTCGACGCCATGTCGAAACAGCCAGGCGAGCTGGTGGCAGGGCGGACGCCCGGTCGCGGGCGTCGGATGGTACGCTGCTTCTGGCTCCCCGAGCACGCCCCGGAACGGTACGCGGCGAAGGCTTCAACGAGCGGATGACACACCCATGCCTAGCCGGTTGACGCGCGTGCGCCATCGCATTCAAGGTAGAGCATCATGCTGGACTGGGTCTTGACGCACCCGCTCGCCTCCATGGGCATCCTATTGGCCATGGCGGTAGCGATGTCTGCGGTTGCTCTTGGCGTCCTGATCTTTTCCGTGCTGCCCTTCCGACGGGCGGAATTGCGGGCTCGGTTGCGCGCTGCCTACGATGATGATGCGTCAACCGGACAAGCACGGGCACACCGATGAAGCTCGAACCGCACCTGAAACATCGAGAACGTGACTGGTTCGCGTCGATCGAGTTGGATTGGACCTACGCCGTGCAGTATTCCGCTGACTTCCCGCCGGACAAACTGGAGACGGTTGCCAGAGAGTTGTGGGGCGACGAACCGGAGAAGGACGGGCCGCAGCATGAGCATTGAACGATACATCTGCACACCAAGCTCATTCGACGACGTGGGGCTGCACGACACGGCGGTCACGTGCAACGTCTCGTCGTTCCGGGTGGACACGGTCCGAACGAACGCCACGATGCCGGGGCAGGCCTTCATCGAACAGATCACAATGGCTGGGCGCCCGCAACTGATGAGCGAGGTCGACGCCTATGCGTTCAGCTTTGCTGCCGAGCAGGTGATGCGCGACGCCTGGTTCCGCGAACGCGGGATCACAGAGGCCGAGTGGCTGTCGCGCATCGAGGCACGCGAGGCGGTGCTGCGAGACAAGATGCTGCGAGAGGAAGCGGGAGGGGAAGTGGACTGGGGCGAGGATGGCGAGGAGGACGAGGAGGAGGAGGAAGAAGGCCCCCCGGGCGCGCCGCGCCTTTTTTTCGATACTGTTACGCGCGGAGACGAGATACGCGTCAAGACGCGCTACGTCGCCAAGATCCCGGAGGGCATGTTCTGCGTCGTACTGCTCGGCTTCGCGGAGACCAATCGGTGAACCGCGTGCAGCGACTCGGTCAGTTTTTCGCGATGCCAGGTGGCGTGGAGGTCATGCGCGAGCGCGCACGCTAAAAACGGAGGGAACCAGTGACGGACAAGAAGACAGAAGCAGAGAAGAGGTCGTGGATGAACACGATCGAAGTCGCGGGACCGATGAGTTGCATCTGCACTTGCATGGCGAACGCTGTGACCGCTTCGTGGGACGGGCGCACCTACCATGCCGAGACGTGCGCGATGTTCGTGCCGACGAAGGAGCAATACGCGGAGGTGCGGGCGGAGCGAGACAAGCTCCGCGAGGTCGCCAAGGCGGCGCGCGTCTTCCTCGACAGCTACGATCAGGCGGGCGGCCTGGCCAAAACGCAGACGGAGGCGATGGCCTTGGATCACGCTCTGGACGCGCTGAGCGTCGAGGGGTGCGCGGGGCCGGTCGACCCCTACTGGATGAAGTGAGCCTGCGCGCTGGGACGGCGGAGTAGACCGATGAAAAAGCACGTGTGCGGACGGCTGGGTGAGACGAGCGGAGCGTGTTCCGAGTGTGATGTCATCCGAAGCGGCGAGACGAACAACGCAAGGCGCTACGCGGCGCAGTGGATCCGCAACCTAGTTGCCGCCGGTCACGTGGCCGCCGGCGAGGTCGAGCGCCGGGCGACGTGGCGGAGTCGATGACGAGCGGCACCTCTGGCCCGAGTGGTTCCGTCTCATCCGCCAGTGCCGCCCTCCAGTCGTCCTTGGAGAGCAGGTTGCGAGCCCTGACGGCCTCCGGTGGCTCGACGCTGTTCGCGCTGACCTGGAAGGAGCGGGTTACGCCTTTGGGGCATCCGATCTGTGCGCTGCGGGCGTCGGTGCTCCGCACATCCGCCAGCGCCTCTACTTCGTGGCCGTCGCCGGGAGCGAAGGACGGAAGCAAGTCGGTGCGCACGTTCGAGGGAGCGCAGAACGAGGCAGCTCGCCGGGGCTGGAACAACGACCTCTGCACGGCCGCGATGGGGACATGGGCGACCCCGCGAGCCGAGGAGCGCCAGCAGTACAACGGCCGGAAGTTGGCGAGCTGGGCGACCCCCTGCACGCGAGACCACAAGTCGGACAGGGGCCATCAGTCGGACGCGGAGCTGTACGGGACGAAGGGCAAGCCGCTGCCGAGACAGGCACTTCAGGTTTCTGGAGTCCCGTCGAGTGGCTCCCTTGCCAAGACGGCCGCTTCCGGCCAGTTGAACCCGGAACATTCCCGCTGGCTCATGGGGTTGCCAACCGAGTGGGCAAGCTGCGCGCCTACGGAAACGCGATCTGCGGCCCGGTCGCGACGACTTTCGTCCGGGCAGTAATGGGCGCGCTGGACTCACCATAATGCGCGCAGGTACTGAGAACACAACGGTAAAGTGAGAGGTCAAGGGCCCATGTGGACGTCGGACGTAGCAGCCGTGGAGGAC